>Ga0070731_10000521_pt1 | contig 50251 bp, 42 predicted proteins | sample Coa_R1_2_FD_66448 | JGI IMG/M metagenome (GOLD analysis project Ga0070731, IMG submission 66448) | Surface soil microbial communities from Centralia Pennsylvania, which are recovering from an underground coalmine fire - Coalmine... | ecosystem: Environmental > Terrestrial > Soil > Unclassified ... | reverse complement strand
AGCGTTTCAAAAGAACCGCTAAGGTCGCGCAACGACGCCAGTTTCCCAGACGAAGTGGTTGTCTGAGAAAAAACAGGCGCTAGGAACGTCGCGCCGAGCAGCAAGATCGAGTTGGGGCGCATGCACTTCTATCGTAGCGCCCCGAAAAAGTTATTGGTTCTTGTTCTGCTCGTCCTTATTCTCATCGTCTTTAGAGGCGGGCGCCCGCATTTTGATCATGGGCGGCTCGGATACGGTGTAGTCCGCGGGAACTTCGAACATCGACCGCAGGGGCTCGGCCCGATTGATGTTGGTAAGTTTGTAAACCGTTTCGCCCATCCGTGGATCGCTGTGCCTGGACATGACCAGCACTTGCAGCTCCTGGGAATACCAGCGTTCAGAAACAATATTGATGTCGCGCTCATTTCCGATCTGCCCCGCGGCGATGGTAGCCGTGGTGCGCGTACCTTCCGCCTGGACCCCTTCCATGGTCTGTACGCCAAGTTTCTCCACCTTCGCCGGGGATTTATCGTTGCCGCCGATGATGTGCGTCTCGACAAACATTCCGGGAGCCGCCGCGCCGCCCGTGCTGTAACCGAAGCTCCGATTGGTTGAGACTGTAGTACCGGGCTTCACGGCCGCGATGGTCGTCGCGAATCCCCCTCCGATGCCGACCATCTTATGGGCGGTGTGCGTCGATGCGTCCAGCGAGTAGCTCACTTTAGCGACCGGGTCCGAGATAAACACGGCCTTAACGGGAACGCCCTCCGCGCTCATGGTGCCGAGTTTGCCAATCGATTCTTCGCGCCGCTCCCGTCCTTCGCTGTCGCGATAGATCATGGACGAGGACGAGTTCACGATATGGCTCCCGTCGGCCAGGGTTTGCGTCGTTTGAGTCACAGCTTCGGCGGAATAGGGGGCCCCTTTGATAGGATCGCCACCCACCAACTGGCCGCCGACGAACTGGAACGTGTGGTCCAGCATTCCCGGTCCCGACAAGCCCGGCCCCGTCGTTCCGGCTGTCATCATTCCGACTTGGGCCTTGATCTCGCCCATGTGTTTCGGCTCGGCCTCATGCGGATCCTGGGCGAACAGCCCGGCGGCGAATCCCACAACCAATCCCACAACCGGCAATCCACTCCTCAAGATGATCGCGTTCATATCTCTATTCTCCTTGAAATTACCGAGAAACCTTGACAAACCTGATCGCCGTCGCCAACCCATCTTCGCTCAGCAGAACGTCGGCCTGCACGCGTTCCGCGAGACGGTCTTCGCGGACCGGCAATCCGACGGTTCGCATCGCCTCGGCCGGCAGGTCGACGCGCACCAACGCTCCGCGGCCGATCGGCGGCGGGACGTCCATCAGCGGGAAGAAATCGGTGACGATTTCGCGCTGCACGGCATTCCGGGCTCGTGCTTTTGGCGTCGCAGGCAGGTTGATTGGGGGCGAAGTAGCCGGCGCAGGGCCCAGTTCAGGGCCCAGTCCAGAGTTGGCCGCAGCGGATTCCGTGGGTCTCGCGACGGGAACTGCACTGGCCGGCCGCGGCCGTGGTGCAAATGTCGTAAAGATCACGATGACCACGGCCGCGGCGCTGGCCCAACCGAAAATCTGCCGCCGTCTTTTCGCGGCCCTGTTCCGGCGGAAAGCGACCCTTAACCTCGCTTCCATCTCCGGCGGGGCCTGATGCTCGCGGTCGCTCTCCGACAGTGCCTGCAATGCTTTCAAGACGTTGTCTTCAAGATTCATCCCGCACCTTCCGCGGCCTTTATAGGCGACGCAAATCCCAACTTCTTGACGAGCATGGCCCGCCCGCGATTCAATCGCGATCGCACGGTCCCCACCGGGCAATCGAGCGCCGCCGCCGCATCCTGATAACTCAGGTCCTGCAAATCGCACAGCACTACCGCCTCTCGATACGCTCCAGGCAAGCTCAGCACTGCGCGCCGCACCTGCTCGATGGTTTCGCGGCGAGTTAAATCCTGCAACAGATCGACATCGCCGGGGCAATCCTCGATGGCGTCCGTCAATTCCTCCGTCGCGTGAGCCCTCTCGATGCGCCGCAGGACCAGATTGCGGGCGATCCCGTACAGGAACGACGCCAGCGTTCCGCGCGCCGGATCGAACCGCCTTCCGTGCTCCATCAGCGCCATAAAAACCTCTTGCGTCACATCCTCGGCCACCGTCACTTTACCGGTCATCTGAAGCGCGAAACGGTACACGGCACTCTGCCGCAGGCGATAGAGCGCGGTGAACGCATCCTCGTCGCCCGACAGCATCCGCCGCAGCAGATCCGATTCGCTGGATGGCACAGTCAATTGTGACGCCCGCAACAAGCTTCCGGTAGTATTTCCGCGATTTTGTCCGATTAGTTCCACGAAGCAAAGTGCTGTGCCTGCTACACTAAAAAATAAATGACATACGACGTGATTGTCATCGGGAGCGGTCCTGGTGGCTACTCGGCGGCCGTTCGTGCGGGTCAGTACGGTCTGAAGACAGCGATAGTGGAAAAAGACCCGCGTTTAGGCGGTACCTGCCTGCTGGTTGGGTGCATTCCGACCAAAGCTTTCCTGCATGCCGCGGACGTCTGGGAGCGCTTTCTTAACCCGGGCGAAGACGGCATCCACTGCGATAATCCGCGCCTCGATTTTCCCCTGGTTCTGGAACGCAAGAACAAGATTGTCTCCAAGCACTCCAAGGGCGTCGAGTTCCTGATGAAGAAGAACAAGGTCGACTGGATCAAGGGCGCAGCGACCGTGAAGGGTGCGGGGAAAGTCGAAGTTGGCGGGCAGATTTACGAGACCAGGAACATTGTGCTGGCTACCGGGTCGGAAGCGCGCATGATTCCCGGTCTGGAGCCGGATGCGAAGCGCATCTTAACAAACATCGAAATTCTTGAATTGAAAGAAGTTCCGAAATCGATGGGGATCATCGGAGGGGGCGCCGTCGGTGTCGAATTCGCTTCATGCTTTCACCGCTTCGGAACCAAAGTCACGCTGTTTGAGATGCTGCCTCGCATCGTGCCGCTCGAAGATGAAGACGTTTCGAAGGAACTCGAGCGGTTGTTCAAGAAGAGCGGGATTCGTGTGGAAACCGGCGCGCGTGTCGAAAATATCCAGAAGTACGACGCCGGCGTCCGGTTTTCGGCGGCCTTCGCCAATGGCAAAGCCGAAAATTTTGACGTAGAGACGCTGTTGGTCGCCGTGGGGCGGAAGCCGGCGACGCAGTATTTGGGCCTTGAAAATACGCATGTTGAACTGGATCGCGGGTTCGTCAAGGTCGACGCTTACCAGAGAACGGGCGAGCCCGGAATTTATGCGATTGGAGACATTGTCGGCACAACGCCGCTGCTGGCGCACGTGGCGACGGCCGAAGGCATGATCGCGATCGGACATATTGCGGGCAAGGCGGTTACGCCGATCAACAAGAATCGCATTCCTAACGCGACGTACACCGAACCCGGCATCGGCAGCGTCGGGCTCACGGAAGCCCAGGCGCGCGCGCAGGGTCACAAGGTGAAGGTAGGCAAGTTTCCGTTTCTCGCCAACAGCAAGGCGACTATTCTGGGGCGTCACGACGGATTCGTAAAGGTGGTCGCGGACGAAACCTATGGCGAGATTCTGGGTGTCCACATCATCGGGCCGGAAGCGTTCGAACTGATCAGCGAAGCGGTGACGGCGATGAACGCCGAAGCCACGGTCGAGACGATGATGAACACCATCCACGCGCACCCGACGCTTTACGAAGCGATGGGCGAGGCGTTCAACGCCGTCAACGGGCTCGCGATCAATGTTTGAAGTCGCTGTAGCCGAGGCAGCGGCCGAAAGGGGCGGGTCCCCGACCTGCCAGGTCCGCGACTTAGGCCGCATGCGTTACGCCGAGGCATTCGACTTGCAACGCCAATTGGTCGAACAACGCAAAAGGCGCGAGATTGCCGACCAGCTTCTGTTCGTCGAACATCCGCACGTCGTCACGATGGGCCGCAACGGTCACGACGATAACGTTCTTGCGTCCCCTGAGGTTCTGGACCGCGCTGGCATCGAATTTCATCGTACCGACCGCGGCGGTGACGTCACCTATCACGGCCCCGGGCAGATCGTCGGCTACCCGATTTTCGATTTGCGCGAATGGAAGCGGGATGTGGTTGCCTATGTCCGCGCGATCGAGCAGGTACTCATAGACGCGTTAGGCGAATTTGGAATCGAGAGCGGCCGGGTGGATGGGGCCACGGGCGTGTGGACGGATGCGGGCAAGATTGCCGCCATTGGCGTTCACATCAGCCGCTGGGTGACATCGCACGGGTTCGCGCTGAACGTCGATACGGATTTGAATTATTTCCGCTACATCGTGCCGTGTGGTCTCACGCAGCCGGTTACGTCGATGCGAGCGCTCGGCTCAGCCGCGACCCGCAACCAGGTTATATCCGCGATCGAACGCAGTTTCGGCCGCGTCTTTCGCTGTCAAGTCTTGCACTCTCATATGGAGAATCTATGATCGATGTCGTTATGCCCCAGATGGGGGAAAGCATTGTCGAAGGAACCCTGACCAAGTGGCTGAAGAAAGCGGGCGATCGCGTCGAGCGTGACGAGCCGCTCTTCGAAATTTCAACGGATAAGGTGGATACCGAAATTCCGTCCCCAGCGGCGGGAACGCTGCAAGAGGTTCTAGTCGAGGAAGGCAAGACGGTCGGGATCAATACTGTTGTCGGCCGGATCGCCGACGGCGCCGGCGCGGCATCGGCTCCCGCTCCGGCGGCTGCTCAGGCGGCGCCTCCGCAAGCTGCACCGCCCCCTACGCAGGCCCCGGTTGCCCCGTCTCCGGTCGCTACGGTCGTCGAAGAGACCGCTGGACCGCTTTCGCCGCTCGTACGGAAAATGGCGCGGGAGAATAACATCGATCTCGCCCAAATCAAGGGAACCGGAATCGGCGGACGCATCACCAAACTGGATCTCGACAATTACCTCGCGCAGCGGTCTACTCCGGCCCCACCAGCGCCCGCGCCCGCTCCGCTGCCACCGCCGGTGGCAGTCGCTCCACCCCCGCCTCCTCCACCACCTCAACCGCAGGTGCCCGCCGTGCAGGCGCAAGTGAACGTTCCGCCTCCGCCTCCGCCGCCGCCGACGGCGATGACGTACGGGGAGATTCCTTCAACGCGTGTCGAGCCCATGTCGATGATGCGCCAGAAAATCGCGGAACATATGGTGTTCAGCAAGCGGACGTCGGCGCATGTGACCACGGTTCACAAGGTCGATATGACGCGGATCGCCAAGTTGCGCGATAAAGTCAAAGGGCAGTTCCAGGCACAATACGGCTTCGGACTGACATTCCTGCCGTTCGTTCTTCGCGCGACCATCACGGCTTTGCGGCAATATCCGATCCTCAACGCGTCGATCGACGGCACCAACATCATCTACCATCGCGACATCAATCTTGGCATCGCCGTTGCGCTGGAAAATGGCCTGATTGTGCCGGTAATTCGCAACGCGGATGAGAAGAACGTCGTCGGGTTGCAGCGTTCGGTTGTGGATCTAGCGGCCCGGGCGCGGTCGCGCCAGCTTCGTCCGGATGAGGTCCAGGCGGGGACGTTTTCGATCACGAATTTCGGCAGCTTCGGGAGCGTGTTCGCGACGCCCGTCATTAACCAGCCACAGGTCGCGATCCTGGGTGTCGGAAGCGTCGATAAAGAACCGGTGGTTGTGGACGATGCGATCGCGATTCGGTCGATGTGTTATCTCGCGTTGACGTTCGATCATCGCCTGGTTGACGGCGCTTTGGCGGATCAGTTCACCGGTAAGGTGAAGGCCGTACTTCAGGAGTGGGCCGAAGAGATCCTGTAATCGCCGTAATCTCTTTTGTCTGGAACGATCCGGCCCTTCCAGGGGGATGGGATTTTCTCGACTTGCGTGCGGTAGAATAGCTGTTTCACGTCTGGGCTGTCTCGCTTGGTTGTCTCTATCTCAAGGGGTCTGTCTTTTAGTGAAACCAGAGATGGTGCCCGGACGTCAGTTCAAAAGCGCAGAGTGGAAAGGAATCCGGTTTAGATGACGTCTTCCAGGCCTGGAAGCCTGCGCACGATTGTGGTTTGTCTGCTGTGCTCGCTTCCCCTGTTCGCACAACAAGCCGGCCAGCCAGCTCAGCAAGCGCCCGCTCCTCAGCAGCAGCCTCCGCCGCCCAAACCGCAACCCCCTCAGCAGAAAAAGAATAATCCGTTTGAAGCGATTCCGCAATCGACTGAGCCACCGGCTCAGCCGCCCCAACCGCAGGCTCCCAAGCTGGAAGCGCCCAAGCCCGCGGTCGAAGCGCCCAAAGTGGTTACTCCCGTAGAGGACGTGATCGACAGCATTAATTTCCGCGGAGCGCGGCGTGTTCCGCAGGATACACTGCGCGCGCTGATCATCACCAAGAAGGGCGACAAATACGACGAAGAACAGCTTCATCGCGATTTCATGGTGCTTTGGAATACGGGACGCTTCGACGATTTGCGCATGGACCGGGAAGCAAGCCCCACCGGCTGGATCATCACCTTCACCGTGACGGAACGGCGTGTAATTCGGTCGATCAAATACGACGGAATGAAGTCGATCACCGTGTCGGAAATTCTGGACCGGTTCAAGGAGCGGAAGGTCGGATTAAGCACGGAGTCGCAGTACGACCCCAACAAGGTCCAGCGCGGGAAAGTAGTTTTGCAGGATTATCTTGCCGAGCGCGGCCGGCAGTTTGCCAAGGTCGAACCGGAAATCCACCAGGTGCCCCCGGCATCGCTCGAAGTCGTCTACAAAGTCGACGAAGGGCCCAAGGTGAAGGTAGGCGAAATAACCTTTGAAGGGAATCAGCATTTCAGCCCGCTGCTTCTGAAACGGGCGATGAAGAATCTGCATCCGTACGGGATTCCGTATTCGATTTTCTTTGAAGATCTGTTCGCCAAGACCTACGATTCCACCAAGCTCGAAGAAGATCAGCAGCGCCTCCAGCAGTTTTATCAGGACAACGGCTACTTCACGGCGCACACTACCGGCGCCAAGGTGGATATCGTCGACGTGGGAGGCGGAAAATTTCGGCTGCCGCTGATTAAATCGACCAAGCTGGGAAAAGCCGCCAACATAAACATCTCCATCGAGGAAGGCCGGCTGTATCACCTGAACAAGATTAATTTCGTGGGTGTAAAGCTGTTCCGCACGCCGGATTCGCTGATGAAGCCGGTGTTCCAGATGCAGGAGGGCGACGTTTTTTCCACCTCCAAGCTGCGCAAGGGCTTCACGGAATTGACCAAGTTGTACGGGATGTACGGCTACATCGATTTCGTGTCGGAGCCGAGCTTCGAGCCGTTACCGGCCAGCGACAAGATTGATCTGACGCTGACATTCGATGAAGGCCATCAGTTCTTCGTCCGTCGCATCGATTTCTCTGGAAACCTGACCACTCGCGACCGGGTGATCCGCCGCCAGTTGCTGATCGATGAAGGCGACATTTTTAATACCCATCTGTGGGAGTTGAGCATCTTACGTCTGAATCAGCTCGGATACTTCGAAGTGTTGAAGGAAGAGCAGGCCGCCGATATCAAGCGCGATACCAAGACCAACACGGTCGACATCACGCTCAAGGTGAAAGAGCGCGGAAAGAATTCGATCCAGTTGAATGGCGGCGTCTCGGCGATCGCCGGCAGCTTTATCGGATTTTCGTATTCGACGAATAACTTTCTGGGTCTGGGAGAGACGCTGAGCCTGTCGACGCAGCTGGGCACGGTGCAACGCTCGGCACAGTTGGGCTTCACCGAACCGTATCTGTTCGATCTTCCGCTGCAAGTGGGATTCACCATCTTCACGTCACGATACGATTTCAACCAGGCCCGGCAGGCGTCCATTCTCGCGGGAACCAATCTGACCGCGCTGTATAACCAGCTCGGTTCCAACAACCTGCTGAATTACATCTCCGATTCCAAGGGATTTACGACATTCGCCAGCTATCCGCTGAAGCGTAGCTTCGCGCGTATGGGAATCAGCTATGGCTACACGATTCAAAATGTCCGGACGCTGACCGACGCCGCCACTACGTACTTCGACTACATCAACTTCCTGCACATCAACGGGCCAAATTCGCTGCAGGGAATCAAGTCCTCCACCATCACTCCGAGTTACACCTATAACTCCGTCAATCACCCGATTACGCCAACGGCCGGGAAAGCGTTTTCCCTGGCGGTGTCCTATGCGGGTGGACCGCTGGGTGGGAATGTGAACCAGATCGAGCCAGTCCTGGACGTGAAATGGTTCCGGAAGTCGCCTTTGAATCCGAAGCATATTATCGGTCTACATGCGATGGGCAAGTGGGTTACCGGTTACGACGGTAAGGTTGCACCGCCCTTCAACCGCTTCTACATGGGCGGTGAGAATGACATCCGCGGATTCGACATCTGGGGAATCAGCCCGCTCGCCTACGTGCCGACGCAAAACAGCATTCAGGTGCTGAACAATGACGGCAGCCCGCGGCAGCAGAAAGGCCTGAATAGCAGCGGGCAACTGGTCTTCAACAACGTGATGCAGAACATTCCGTCCTATCAGCTTGTGTCCCCAGGCGGCGATACGGAAGGCGTGGGGAATGCCGAATACCGGATTCCGATTTTCGGCCCGGTAACGTTGGCGATCTTCGCCGATATCGGCGTCAACAAGCTGTCAAGATCGAGCCAGTTGCAGCTCAACCCGGATCGTGTCAGCGATCTCAACGCTGCGTTCCCGGAAGCTGCGTTCCCGAATCGCGCGGTGATTGCGACAGGCACGCAGATTCCACGCATGTCGACTGGGTTGGAACTTCAGGTACTGATGCCAGTGGTAAATGCGCCGTTCCGCGTGTATTGGGCCTACAATCCGCTGCGCGTCGAACAAAACCTGCAACCGCCGGTCGTTGCCGACCGCAGCTATTTCGCCAACGCGGCGACGTTTGCCAATGCCATCGCGCAGTTCGGACAGCCCGTGCCGTTCTTTGAACGAGCATCGACGTTCCGATTTACGATCGGCCGCACGTTCTAGTGATAGGATATGAAAATCAAGGAGTTTGTCGTGAAAAAACAGTTACTTGCGGTGATTTTGGGCGCCCTTGGAGCCACCGCGGCCGCATGGGCGCAGGCAGCCGCGCCGGCGGGTTCGGCGGCCGTCAGCGGCGGAGTGCCCACCAAGATCGGAATTATTGAGATTCAGAACGCGCTGGTCAGCACGAAAGACGGCCAGAAAGCCATGGTCGAGTTTCAGACGAAGCTGGAGCCGCGCAAGAAAGAACTGGAAAAGAAAGCGGCCGACATTCGCGAACTTCAGGACAAGCTGCAGCGCGGCGGCGCCGCAATGGCGGAAACGGCCAAACAGGACCTGACGCGCCAGATCGACCAGAAGACCAAACTCTACAATCGCGACATGCAGGATGCGCAGGACGAAGCCGACCAGGAGCAGCGCAAGATCATCGACGAACTCAGCGGAAAACTGACGCCGGTGATCGACCGCTACGCTCAGGCCAATGGCTTCGCTGTGATTCTGGACGTCAGCAGTCCGCAGACGCCGGTGATGTACGCGTCGGCGTCGGTGAACATCACCAAGGACATCATCGATATGTACGACAAGACCATGCCTGGAACGGCCGGCCCCAAGCCGGCGACCACCTCGGCCCCCAAGCCGGCGGCTCCTCCCGCTCCCAAGCCCGCCACATTGACTCCTCCGGCCGTCAAGAAGCAACCGTAGCCCGGGAGATTCGTGTTGAAAAAGACAGCGCTGGTTTGTTCGCTCCTCGTCGTCCCGGTAGCGTTTGCACAGGCGCCGCAGAAGATTGGCGTCATCCAGACTCAAAGCGCCATGGTGAGCACCAAGGACGGCCAGAAGGCTGTCCAGGAGCTTGATACCCGGCTCCAGCCGAGAAAAGCAGGGCTTGAACGGAAGGCCGCGGAAGTCCGCGAGCTTCAGGATCGCCTGCAGCGCGGTGGCGCGGCCATGGCGGAAGCGGCGCGGCAGGATCTCACGCGGCAGATTGACGCCAAGACGAAGAGCTACAACCGCGACATGCAGGACGCGCAGGACGAATACGAACAGGAAAATCGCAAGCTTTTGCAGGAGTTGAGCACCAGGATGACCAGCGTGATCTCCAAGTACGCGGTCGATCATGGATATTCAGTGATTCTGGACGTAAGCAATCCAAACACCCCGGTGATGTACGTTTCGAACACCGTGGATGTCACGCGCGACATTATCGACCTGTACGACAAAATGATCACGGTGCCGGCGTCTGCTCCCGCCAAGCCGGCGGCTCCAAAACCGGCTACGACGCCCACGGCGGTTCCCAAGAAACAGCCGTAAGCGCCCGGATCCGCTCGCTGTCGCGCGCGGTTCGGTGTCGGTTATCCGTTATCAGCCGGCCGCACTGAACGTCGCACGCAAACAATAGCTAATTTCCAGCAAGTCCCGATCGTACGCCGGTTGCTATCATGAACTGGGTTGAGACGCAGAGTCGTGATCACGGGGATGGGTGTCGTGAGTCCAAACGGCATCGGCACGGCGGCCTTCTGGAACGCCACGCGAGCGGGCGTGAGCGGCATTGGCCCGATTACGCGTTTCGACGCCTCCGATTTTCCTGTGCGCGTCGCGGGCGAGATCAAGGGGTTCCGCGAAGACGACTACGTCGCGCCCAAGGACCGGCCGCATGTATCGCGCGTCGCCCCGCTCGCGGTTGCGGCGGTCAGCGAGGCGCTCGCATCCGCCCAACTTGATCCGGCGGCAATGTCGCGGGACGAACTGCGAAAGATTGGCGTTATCGTTGGCTCGGGCGGCGGCAGCCATGAGTTTACGGAAGAGCAGTATCGGCTGTATCACACCGGCAAGTGGCGGCAATGTTCGGTTTATGTGGTGCCGACCTCCACGATCGGGACCCTGGCCAGCGAAGTGTCCATGCGCTTCGGGTTTCGTGGCCTCAGCCACGTGATTTCAACAGGATGCACGTCTTCCACCGACGCCTTGGGGTACGCATGCCGTACGATTCAGGCGGGCGTGCTGGACACGATCGTAGCGGGCGGCGTGGACGCGCCCATCGCGCCCCTGATTATGCGAGGATTCATGGCCATGCGCATTCTGGCATCAAAGTGGAACGACGAGCCGGAGCGGGCGTCGCGGCCGTTTTCCCGGGATCGGGAAGGCTTTGTCATTGCCGAAGGGTCCTGGTTCTTCGTGCTGGAAGAACGGGAGCACGCCAGGGCGCGCGGCGCGGAGATTTGGGGCGAGATTGCAGGATACGGATCGACGTGCGAGGCCTATCATCGTGTGCGGATCGAAGAATGCGGCGAAGAGCCGGCGCGGGCGATCTCGCTGGCGCTGGAAGAGGCAGGCGTGGCGCCGGAGGCGATCGGGTATCTGAATTATCACGGAACGTCGACGGAATTGAATGACCGCATCGAGACGCGCGCCGTGAAACTGGCGTTCGGCGATCATGCCTTCCGCCTGCCTGGATCGTCGCTCAAGAGCCTGATCGGACATCCGCAGGGGGCTTGTGGCGCGGCGGGCGTAGCGGCGACGCTTCTGGCGATGCGCGATGGGGTCCTGCCTCCGACGGCGAACGTCGATGTTCCCGATCCGGAGTGCGATCTGGATTACGTTCCCGATCCCGGCCGGCGAGCTTCATTCGAATACGCCGTCGTGAACTGCATCGCTTTCGGAAGCAAGAATTCGGCGTTGGTGCTTAGATCCGCTGCCTAGCCGGCTTTTGAAACAGATCGGGATCCGTGGATGTGATTCAGGTTTCCTGGCCGTCGCCGTTCGACTCGTGACGTTCGGCTGCCGCCGCGAACGCAGACTTCAGTTCTTCAAGATCGGCCTGCTCTTCGTCCTTGGGCGAATAATATGAGTGATAGTAGGTGTACTTGCTGTACAGTTCACCGCGGCGCGCGCCATTCACTACGATGCCCAGGACGTTGTTGTTGCAAAGGGACTGCATCGCGCGGGTGACGGAGTCGATGGTGGTGTGCCCGATCCGGACCACCAGAAGAGTGCCGTGGCACAACGTGGAAAGCAGATTCGCGTCCGCGGCAAACAACAGCGGCGGGCTGTCGAGAATCACCCAGTTGAACAGAGTTGGCAGACGGTCCAGCAGAAGTTTTACTTCACGCAGGTTCAGCAGTTCCAGCGGATTGATGACCGCTTCGCCGGCAGGCATGATGTAGAGATTGGTGCCGGCGATCTTGCGCATTGCCTGATGCAGCGGAACCTTGCCCAGCAGATAGTCCGTGATGCCGGGGCTGCGGCTGGTCTGAAACAGGTTGTGCACAATGGGGCGGCGGAAATCGAAGTCGGCGAGAAGTGTGATGTTGCCGGCCAGATGAGCCTCGGCCAATGCGAGATTTGTGGCGGAGAGAGACTTGCCTTCGGCCGGAGACGGGCTGGTGACCACCACGGTGTGAATCGGTTGCAGGCTTTTCATGTGATTCAGGCGCGTGCGGAGCGTTCTGAATTCTTCCATGGGCGCCTCGTGCGGGCGGGAGACGTCGATCAGCAGCGAATCCGGAGCGGCGTGAAACGGAATCTCCTGCACCTGCTCCAGCAAGCCGGCGAGGTTGGGACCGGCGGCATCCACCACGGCTGTCCCCCGCGCTTCCGCGGCGGGACGGTTCGCCGGCGGACTCAGCAATCCGCCCTGCTCGGCGCGGCGCAACGCATCGTGAACTCGACTCATGGTCTCCTCCGAATTTCCCAACCGGCTACTGCCTGGTCTGGTTACTGCTTAGTCACGTAGTAATAAACGACCGAACCGGAAATCACAACCACCGCGGCAAGGCAGGCCGTGGTCCAGCCAAGCCAGGCGAGGCGTCTCCGCCGGCGCACTACGAAGTCATTCTCCAACAGCGGAATGCTGCCTAGAATCGCCATCTGGGTGTACGCCCGGACGTCTTTCAAATTCTTGAGAGACGTATCCTTCATCTCGCGGCCGCCCGCAATCACCAGGCCTAGCAACAAGCCGAGGCCCGCGCCGATCGAAATGATGAGAGGGCGCTTCGGCTCGGTCGGGCTGATCGGAAGGGATGCGGAATCGAGAATCTCGAGCATTTCTCCCTGCTTGCGATTTTCCATTTCCTGAGCCAATCCGGCACGTTCCAGTTTCTGGGCCACTTCGACATAGTGTTGCCGCGCGAGATCCCGGTCGCGCTGCAGGTCGCCAAACTGTTTTTCGCCCATCGGCACCACTTCGATGCGGGCCTGATAGGTTTTGATCAAGTCGCTGGCGCGCTTCATCTGCTTGGTGTACTCGGCGATCTCCAGGTCTTTGGCCTCGATGGAGCTCTGGAGCTGCTGGATCCGGCCATCGGCGTCGCGCAATTCGCGCACTAACAGCGGGGTTTGGGGCTTGGGCGCCGTATCAGCCTTGTTTTCGGCTTTCTTGGTCGTTTCTTCGGCAGTGAGTTGATCCACCTTCTGCTGTGCGGCGCCGTAGCGGGCCAAGGCGGTCTGGACGTCGGGATTGTTTTCGGTGTATTTCTGGCGTAGCTGGCGAAGCGCGTCGTCCCAGCTCTGCAATTCCCGCTCCGCCTGCGCCAGTTTGTCATTCTTAGCGCCGCCCGCCAACAGATCCGGCGGAGGCTGCTTTTTCATTTCAGCAAGCTGGCCTTGAAGGATCCGGATGGTCGCTTCGAGCTGAAGCTTTTCCTGGTTGGCGCGGCTGATAGATGCATCCAAAACGGTCACCTGCGATTGCAGCGCCTGCATGGACTGCATGTTCGATTGCATCTGGTCCGGCAGGCGGCCATTGTTTTCCATCCGGAACGACGCGAGCTTGTTTTCCGCGACGTCCAGATCTTTCTTCGCCGAATCGACTTCGTCCTTCATAAACTGAGTGGTCATGAAGGTGCGATTGGAGCTGTTGCGGGTGTTCTCGTCGATGAAACGACCGACCAGATCCTGCACCACACGCTGCGCCAAGTGGCGATCTTCATAGGAAAACTGCACCGCAAATGCCGGGATGATCCTGGTGGGGCCGGTATCGGACGAACCGGTTCTGACCGGGATAACGGAGATCTTTTTGCGCATCGAGTCGATGACGTCCTCGATGGGCAGGCGGGCCCGCTCGCTAGGATACAAATTGTACGTGTTGATGATGGTAGTCAGGACGCTGCGGCTGAGAATGGTCTGCTCCATCGAGTTGATGCGGTCATACATCTGCTGGTTAATGGAGGACTGGACCATGCTTTCCGGTATCTGCTGCGGAGTTATCTTGATGACGGCCGCCGAGAGGTAACTGTCCGGCCACAGGTAAACGCCGACCACGCTCGCCACGACGCAGAACAGGAACGGTCCGAAGATCCACCCCTTGTGGCGGCGCCCGATATCGATGTAATCCTCGACGTCGAGGGCCCTGCGGGTGACGTTATAGGCTTCCACTGGCTGCATGAACTTCCTCCGAATTTTGCTTTACGCTGCCTTTAATTCACAGTCCGGCTACTTTACGATCACGGTGTCGCCGTTTTCGAGCAAAATATTCTTATCCACGTTCTTACCCTTCACGTATTCCTGATAATTAAAGTGGAAGCGTTTTCCGTCGCCTCTCAGAACCAGAATGTCTTTTTTGTTGGCAAACTCGCGGAAACCGCCAGCGATATTAATCGCGTCGAAAACATGAACGGCCACCACCATCGGGTAGGCATTCGGCCGATTTACCTCGCCCGTGACAGTGTATCGCTTGCTATTCACCTGGATTACTTCGACGGTGACGTCCGGCTGCTTTACGTACTCGGAAAGCGCCTGTTTTAGCTGGGCGGTCAAGCGATCCGGCGTCAATCCTCCGGCTTGCAGGTCGCCGATCAACGGGAGCGTGATTTTTCCGTCCGGCCGGACGCCTTTGGGGCCGGTGAAATCGGGTTCGCGCCAAACTTTGATGAGAATGATATCCTCGGGGCCGATTACGTAGCTCTTGGGGTCGATTGGAAGGCCGGTCGCGTCAGGAGCGACGGCGGCCGGCGTTTTGGGAGCCTCGGCTTTCTCCGGTTCGGGAGGATTGGTCGGCTGCGGTCTGGTTTGTCCGCTGGCAAATCCGAGCGCGAAAATCGTAAGGGCGATGGCCAGATTTCCCCGAGACACGTCGAGACTCCTCCTGACGAAATTTGCCGCATAAACCGGCAAGTTACTCATTATACTACTCTGGACGCACGTACGGATTTCGCACGCCTGCGCTCTTGCCCTCCGTCCTTGCATTGCTATGATCGATAAAACCCGGCTAGTGTTTCCAGTATCTTCAGTACCGGAACGATGTTCGGTGCCGGAGCGGGTGGGCGGAGAGAACAGATGAACTACTTTCTGGCGAAGACCGATCCGGAGACGTACTCGATTGACGATCTCGAACGGGAAAAGAAGACCGTCTGGGACGGGGTGACCAATCCGCAGGCGGTGCGTGCGATCAAAGAGATGCGTCCCGGGGATCGGGTGTTCGTTTATCACAGCGGCGGAATTTCCGGGGTGGTCGGGATGGCGATCGTCCGGTCGGAAGGGCGCCCGGATCCGAAAAACCCGAAGTCGGCGGTCGCGGATCTCGAGTTTGCCGGCCGGCTGGAGCCTCCGACGACCCTGGCCGAGATCAAGCAGTCGAAGAAATTCGACGATTGGGCGCTGGTGCGGCAAGGGCGATTATCCACCATGACTGCGCCTGAAAAATTCGTCGAATGGATGCGGCATCGGTATCCGAAAGCCAAAATCTAGACAAAAAGAGAGCGACGCATTCCTGAGAGTGTAGACTGAGATTCTAGTGCCTTTGGTCGCTCAATCCGTCGCCGAACTCGCGCAGTCGGCTGGAGTGCGGGCAGCCGTGGACTGGTTCCGCAAGGAGCGGAGCTGGATCAATGAGCAGCACCTGAAGCTATGCCGGGTTCCGGCGCCAACCTTTTTCGAGCAGAAACGGGCGGAGTGGATGAGCGAACGTTTCCGGTCGCTCGGGTGGGAAGCGAAGATGGATCGCGCGGGGAACGTGGTCGCGTCGCTGGCGGGGAAAAGGGACTCGCCTTCGGTAGCCGTGACCGCACATCTGGACACCGTTCTGGCGCCGCGAACGAGCGACGAGATCAAAGCCATGGGCGACGGACGTCTGCTGGGGCCGGGGGTTTCCGATAACGGCGCCGGACTGGCGGCTTTGTTGGCGCTGGCCGCCGCCTGGAGCGCCTCGCGTCCGGTGGCAGATACCGCGCTGACGCCGGTGCTGGTTGCCAACGTGGGCGAAGAAGGCGAAGGAAACCTGAGTGGAATGCGGTATCTGTGCCGTCCGGCGAACGGCGCGAAATACCGGGCATTCCTGGTGCTGGATGGACCGAGCATGGACCATATCACGTGCCAGGCGCTGGCCAGCCGCCGCTTCGACGTGACCATCACCGGACCGGGTGGGCACAGCTGGAGCGATCACGGAGTCGGAAATCCGGTGCATGCTTTGAGCAGAGGTGTGACGCTGTTTACGGATGAAATCTGGAACGCTCCGTCGCCTTATGGAGCGGGCGCAAAGTCGTCCTTCAATTTCGGCGTGATCGAAGGCGGATCGAGCATTAACTCGATTCCCAGCGAGGCGAGGGCCAAGGTCGATTTGCGGTCGGAGAGCGCGGAACGAATCGATCAGATGGCGGCGATGCTGGCGTCGAACGTCGAGCGCGCGATCGAAATCGAAAACGGCCGCAGCGCAGGCGGGCGAGTCGCAGGACGCGTCAAGGAGATCGGCTCGCGACCCGGCGGAGGGCTGCGCGAAGGGGCGCCGATTCTAGACTGCCTGCGGGCGGTGGACGCGCATCTGGGCATCCGGAGCCATCTGGACTGCTCGTCGACGGACGCCAATATTCCGCTGTCCTTGGGCCTTCCGGCCGTGTCGATCGGGGCCGGGGGACAGGGCGGGGGCGCGCATACAGCCGCCGAATGGTTTCAGCCGGATGGACGCGAACTAGGGCTGAAGCGAATTCTACTGGCGCTGTGCTGGTTGCTGGGTTGACTTGTTGGGTTGACTTGTTGGGTCGATTGACCGTCTAAGTCCTCACGTTTGCGTGAGAAACGCGTCTACTCAGGCGAAAGGGAAACCCTCCGGGACCCGCGCGCATCGTAATCCAAGGCGAGGATTATAATAGGATCGGACGCCGTCGCGCGAGAGAGGCGAAAAACTATGAAGCTCTTCGAAAAGATGCGCCAGCAGAAGCTTTTGTCCACGACGTTGCTGTTTGTGACGCTGTCGGTGGGCATTGTGATCGGGACTCTGGTCAACACCGGCGTCAGGGCAGCGAGGGACCAGCAGGTGGCGCCGGACGCGACGCCGCTGGTGATTCCGCATGCCCAGGAAGTCGGGAACGAGTTCACTAAGCTGGCCAAGAAGCTGGATGCAAGTGTGGTCAACATCACGGCGGATTACATGCCGAAGGCGGAACAGACCACACGAAACAACCGGCGCGGCCAACCGCAGGAGCAGGAGCCGGAAGAAGAGGGGAACGAAGAAGGCATGGATCTGTTCCGGCGCTTCTTCGGGCGCGGGAACGGCGGCGCGGGCGGGCAGGAAATGCTGCCGCAACAGAATCTGAAACGGGAACAATCCGGTACCGGATTCATCGTCGACAAGAACGGCTACATCATCACCAACCAGCATGTGGTCTCGACCAACACGGTCGGCGACCCTGTGGATCATATTTCGGTGAAGCTGCATGGGGACGAGACCGAATACAGGGCGCGCCTGATCGGCAGCGATCGCGAGACGGATATTGCGGTCATCAAGATTGAACCGCGGCGCACGCTGACACCCGTCACCATCGGTAATTCGGATGGAGTGCAGGTGGGCGACTGGGCGGTGGCGATCGGATCGCCGTTCGGTCTGGAGGCGACGGTCACGGCGGGCATCATCAGCGCGCTGGGACGCAATATCGGACAGGTAGAGTTTCAGCATTTCATTCAGACCGACGCCGCCATTAATCCAGGCAACAGCGGCGGTCCGCTGCTGAACATCAAAGGCGAAGTGATCGGCGTAAACACAATGATCGCCACGCAAAATGGTGGATCGCAGGGCGTCGGGTTCGCACTGCCCATGAACATGGCGGTGCGCGTATACAACGACATCATCCGCGACGGACGGGTTACGCGCGGTTCGATTGGAGCGACGCTGGTGAGCTCCGTGAATTCACCGGTAACGCTTAAGGCGATGGGCTTCGATCACGGCGTAATCGTGAACGACGTCAAGAAGGGCGGCCCATCCGACAAAGCCGGATTGCGGGAGCAGGACATTATCCTGGGGCTCAACGGACAGCCGGTTAAGGATAGCCAGGATTTGATCGGGCGTGTCGCGGACACTCCGGTCGGAACCACCGTGGCGCTGAATGTCGACCGCGACGGCAAGAAAATGGACGTCAAGTTGACCATTCAGGACCGGATGTCGGTGTATGCCGACGAACCGAGAATCGCGGGTCACAAGAGCACACCGGACGATTCGGGGAAGACCGATTCGTTGATGCACACCACCAAGGACGTTAATTTCGGATTCTCGCAGCGCACCGTCAGCGAAGAGGAGCGTGAGATGACGCCGGATAAGCGCGGCGTCACCGTGACCCGAATCGAGCCGGGGTCGTTCGCGGACGAGATCCAAATGCAGGAACACGACATCATCATCGCGGTCAACCGGCAACCGGTGAGCTCCGTCGACGATATTCTGAAGGTCAAGCAGACGTTGAAGCCGGGCGATGCCGTTGCGTTCCGCGTGGTGCGTCCCGCATCGAGGGCGAATCGCGGACGGCCGGGCGCCGCGCAGACCTTGTTCCTGAGCGGCACGCTGCCGATGCAGTAAATCGCTAGATAACGGATCGAAACGCCAGGACGGCGTTCAACCCGCCGAACGCGAAGGAATTCGACAACGCACATTCCGCCCGGGCCCGCCGGGCTGTGTTCGGCACAACGTCCAGGTCGCAGGCCGGATCTGGTTCGGAAAAATTCGCCGTGGGCGGGATGATGCCTTCATGTAACGCCATCAGCGTCGCGGCCGCTTCCAGCGCTCCTGCCGCGCCGAGCGTGTGGCCGTGCATCGATTTGGTCGAACTCACCATCAGCTTTTCTGCGTGAGGGCCGAAGACGGAGCGGATCGCCTCCACCTCCGTCGGGTCATTGGCGGGAGTCCCGGTGCCGTGAGCGTTGATGTAGCCGACGGCTTCCGGCGCCACACCGGCATCGGCAAGCGCCGCCCGCATCGCGCGCGCGGCTCCGTTCGCCGAAGGCTGGGTAATGTGATGGGCGTCGGAGGACATGCCAAAGCCGGCAAGTTCGCCCCAAATGCGAGTTCCGCGCGCGCGGGCCCGGTCCATCGGTTCGAGAACCAGCATGGCCGCGCCTTCTCCCAGGATCAGGCCTTGCCGATCGCGTGAGAATGGCCGGCACGTGTTCGGAGAAATTACCCGCAGAGCCTCCCAGGATTTCAGCAGGCCGAGCGAGAACGGGGCTTCGCTACCGCCCGCGATGGCAACTTCCGCCGAGCCGTTGCGAACCAACCAGAACGCCTGCCCGATCGCGTGGTTGGCGGAGGAGCACGCTGTTGAAACGGTGTAGACGGGGCCCGTGATTCCATATTCGAGCGAGATGCGGCTGGCACCCGCGTTAGCCATCACTTTGGGAATCATCAGCGGCGGAAATCGGGAGTTTTTCTGTTCATACAGACTGCGAAACCCGGCGTCCTCGGTGGTCTTACCACCGACGCACGAGCCGGTGACGATTGCGGTATTTTCCGCGAGCGAAGGATCGAAGGAGATGCCCGCGTCGCCGACGGCTTCCCGCGCGGCGATCAAGGCGAATTGGGCGAAGCGGTCCAGAAAACCGGCGTCGCGTTCTTCAAAGTAATTCGCGGGATCGTATGCGGGCACTTCGGCGGCATTGGGAAAACGGAGGGAACCTTCGGGGACGAGAGTCATGGGGCGAATTCCGCTGATTCCCGACTCCAGAGCCTCAAAAAATGCCGGTCTCGCGGAGCCGAGGGCGGAAATTACCCCGATGCCGGTAACGGCGACACGGCGCGTCATTTGTCCTGTGGGGTTTCTTGTTGCGCGGCTTCTTTGGCGGCTAGAAGTTTTCCGATACCGTCCACCATTTCCCGCACGGAACGAATCTGCTTGGCGGCATCGTCGGGAATATCGACGTCGAACTCGCTTTCGAGGGCGAACAAAATATTGATGCCGTCCAGCGAATCGATGTTCAGCTCCTGGAACGTGCTGTCGATCGTGACGGATTCCGGCGGAATATGCTGCGTCTTCGCGATCACGGAGGTAACCCGCTCGACTAGTTCACCGGGCATAGAATCTGGCTGACGGTTTCGAATTGGAATCCGCGATCCTTCAAGACCGGGATGATGTACTCGACGGCATCGAGCGTGGCGCGGATGTCGGGCTCCCGTTCGATGGTACGGCCGTCGTGAAGGCAAAAGATCGCGCCGTTGCGCGCGCTGTCGAGCAGCAATTTCGCGACGCGGCGGGTGGGCCAGCGCCAGTCCCGGCCGATCACGGTCCACATGACGCCGAGGAGTCCGAGGCGTTCCTGAGCTTTGCGGAGGCCGAACCAGCGGACGCCATAAGGCGCGCGAAATAAGCGCGGCACGGTATCGGTGGTGGTGCGGATGGTTTCCTGGGCGAGGGCCAGCTCCCGATAGATGAATTCGGGAGAGCGGAACTGCATGCGCGGATGGGAGTCGGTGTGATTGCCGATCTCATGCCCCGCGGCGGCGACCGCCCGCGCGATGGAAGGGCATCGCCGGACGTTTTTTCCGCACATAAAGAAGGTCGCCGGGATGCGGTGCGCCGCGAGAACCTCCAGCAGCCTGGGCGTCGACTCGCTGGGGCCATCGTCGAAGGTCAAGGCGAGCGACGGCCGCGCTGGATTTCCGCGGTAAACCGAGGGTCCGAAGAACGTTGACGATCGTCCCCGCACGGCATAGGCCATGGAGCCGGTGGCGGTCAACATCCCCGCGGCTGCGCCGATGAGCGCTCCATCCAGCATCGTAATATCATGATACAGCCCGCGTTCCGTACTGAACTGAGGGGTCCGGGGTAGAATGGAGGCAGCCTTTTAATGCCGGCCCAATTCGACCTTTCCAAGTTAAGTGTCCGTCAATTCGCAGAGCGGTTTCGCGGGGAAATGATTCCGCTCAGCAATACGTTTTCATACTTCTGCGCATCGGTTCCGATGTCGGAGGAGGATTTGAAGGAATACCTGGAGGAACCGGTGGCGGCGTTGCCTCCGGCGATCGCCGGCGCCCTGCCGAAAATCTCCATCCTGCTGGTTCCTTATCTCGAACGAGGCAACGGTCGCGAGCGCAGCAAGAGCAAAGCGGCCGGCGACTACATTTCCATTGAGAAACCGCCGGAGGGACGGATCGCCTCCTCGACGCAGCTCCGGATGGGCGAAGAGCAGGTACTCGTATTCGCGCTCAAAGATCAGGAAGTGGCTGAGTATCATTACCGCTTCTACCACCTGCTGGCGACGCTGATGGGCGATCACTGGACCGACGAAATGCAGACGGTTTATGGGCGCGTGCTTCGCGAGGAACTCAACGCGGACGCCCACGGCGAAGTCGACGAACCGAGCTGGCGGCTGAAGCAGGCGTTGCGCCGGACCAAAGCGGGGCGAAGCGGCAAAGCGTTTCAGGATTACTCACAGCAGTCGTTCGTGGACACGCTGACCTTGTATCTGCACGGAATCTGCTGCGATATCGATGTCGACACGGGGCCGCGGCAATTGCCCAGCCGGTATTTGCGGCGCCGCCTCCTCGCTCTTGAAGAGCTGTTTCCGCCTCCCAAAGGATATGCGGTTTTTCCGGAACAGCTCGAGTCCTAAATTGGAGACGCCGGTTTGTGCGGGATAGCTGGATTCACGCACATTGAGCGCGCCCCTGGTAGGGAGCGAATTGAAACGATCACGCGTTCGCTGACGCATCGCGGTCCGGACCAGCAAGGCGTCTGGGAATCGGCGCAGGTTTCGCTCGGCGCAGTCCGTCTGAAAATCATCGATCTGCGTGGCGGCGATCAGCCGATGATCAGCGACGACGGCGGCACGGTTCTGGTCTTCAACGGCGAAATCTATAATCATGCCGAGCTGCGAGCCGATCTGGAACGGGCGGGCCACCGGTTTCAGTCGCATTGCGACACCGAAGCCGTGCTGCATGCGTTCCTGGAATGGGACGTAGAAGCGTTCACGCGCCTGCGAGGCATGTTCGCGCTGGCGGTGTGGAATCAATCCAGCCGCCGGCTAGTACTGGCGCGCGACCGCGTGGGGATCAAGCCGCTGTACTATGCCCGCCGCGGCGACGACTTATTGTTCGGGTCCGAACTGAAGGCGATCCTGCTGCATCCGGACTTTGAGCGGCGCGTCGATATTGCTGGCCTGGATCAATACCTGTCCACGAATTACATTTCCGGCGCGCGCACGCTGGTGGACGGCGTCGAAAAGCTGGCGCCGGGGAATTGGCTCGAATGGCGGAACGGCGCGGTGTCGACGCGGGCGTATTGGCGAATCGAGTTCCAACCGGACCCGCGGATCGATTTGGAATCGGCCAAGGCGGAGTTGGACGGGCTGCTCCGCAGCGCCGTCGGCGAGCATCTGGTGTCCGATGTGCCGTTGGGTGTCTGGTCGAGCGGGGGCCTGGATTCGACTACCATCCTGCATTACGCGGCCGAGCAATGGCCGGGCCGGCTGAAGACATTCTCGGTCTCGTTCAGGGGACAGAGCTTCGACGAAAGCGCCTACTTTCGCGAGGTCTCCCAGAAGTACGGTACGGAGCATCACGAGTTCGATTTGAATCCGGAAGTGGAGCTTCAGGACGCGATTGAACAGTTCGCGCATTATTCTGACGAGCCGAGCGCCGACGCAGGCGCTCTGCCGGTGTGGTTCTTGTCGAAAATGTGCCGGAGTGAAGTGACGGTGGCGCTTTCGGGCGATGGCGCCGATGAGCTTTTCGGGGGTTACAACACGTATCTGGCGGACGGTTACGCGCGTACGCTTCGCGCGTTGCCTAATGGCATGCGCCGCGCTGCCGCAAGCATCGCCCGCTTTCTTCCGGTGTCGGACGAAAAGATCGGACTGGATTACAAGATCACGCGCATGCTGCAAGGATCGTTGCTCGATCCGATCGAAGCGCACTGGTTCTGGAACGGGACGTTCACCAGAGATGAAAAGCGCGAGTTGGCCGGACTCGGCGGCCGCGCTCCTCGTCTGAAGCTGCCGGGCGACGGCGCCGGATACTTGAATCGCTTTCTGTGGATCGATCAGCTTTACTATCTGCCGGACGACATCTTGAATAAGTGCGATCGGATGAGCATGGCGCATTCCCTGGAAGTGCGGCCGCCGTTCCTGGATCATCGCATCGTGGAGTTTGCGGCGCGATTGCCCGAAAATCTAAAAATTCGGGGATCGCGCCTGAAGTTCGTGCTGCGGGAGTTGATGAAAGAGAAGCTGCCGCGCTCCGTGATCCAGCGGAGGAAAGAAGGCTTCGACATCCCGGTCCATCATTGGTTACGCACCGCCCTGCGGCCCCTCTTGCTCGATACCCTCACTGAGCGGAATGTCCGGGAATCCGGGCTGTTTTCCTGGCGAGCGATCGAACGCACGTTGAATGCGCACCTGGAGCGGCGTGCGAATCTCGGGTACCATTTGTGGGGCTTGCTGATTCTGTTCTTGTGGATGAAGCATTGGAACGTCCGCGGATCGATTCCGCAAATGTCTGACCTGCTCGCATCGCGCCAATGACCGGCGGGCGCCAATGATCGTAACGATTGACGCGACTTCGGCTCTGCTGCGGAGCGCCGGCATCAAGAGTTACACGTATTACTGGGTGCGAGAATTGCGGCGGCTGGCCCGTGGCGACGAGATCCGGGCGTTTCCGTATCTGAACGATTTCGGGAAGCTGGACCATGAGGCGTCGACGCTCTCAAAATGGCAGACGCTGCCGAGACTTGCATTGTTGTACGCCGCGCGCGGGAGCCGGGTGCTCGATTGGACCTTACGCAGGTCCGATGTTTTTCACGCATCGAACCAGGTGCGGCGCGCGCCACGCGGTGTGAAGCTGACGGCAACCATTCATGATTTGACTTGCTGGTTGATGCCGCAATTCCACACCGAAGGGAACATTCGCGCGGACCGGAGCTTCGCTGACCAGATTCTGAAGCGCGCCGACGGCCTGATCGCGGTTTCCGAAAACACGCGGCAGGACGCGATTCGGTTGCTCGGCATCGCGCCGGAGCGGATTCAAACGATTTACTCCGGCGTCGCGGACGAGTACTTCGCCGCTCAGCCCACGCGGCGAAAGAAGCCGTATGCCCTTTACGTAGGAACAATTGAGCCGCGAAAGAATCTCGACGCGTTGCTGGATGCGTGGCGGCAGTTAAATGCCGAAGTGCGTGAGACGTATGAGCTTGTTATCGCCGGCCCCAGGGGCTGGGGATCGGAGACCACGTTCGCTCGGATTGGTTCTGAAGCAACTTATCTTGGCTACGTTCCGGAAGCGGATCTGCCGGGACTGGTCGCAGGCGCCTCGGTTTTCGTGTATCCGTCACTTTACGAAGGGTTCGGATTTCCGGTGGTGCAGGCGATGGCGGCCGGAGTTGCGGTGCTGACGTCGAACACGTCGTGCCTGCCGGAGGTGACGGGGGATGGGGCACTGCTTGTCGATCCGGGTAGCGTATCGGAGATTTCCGAGGGGCTTGCTCGATTACTGGAGTCGGACTCGCTTCGCGCAAAAATTGGATCGCGAGGGCGCGAGAAAGCGAAGCAGTTTCGCTGGGAAACGTGCGCGGCGCAATCGCTCGAATTCTTCCATCACGTAGCCGGCTAACTATACTGGGGAAATGCCGAAGTGGTTGCGCTGGAGCGTCGTCGTAGTCCTGCTGCTCGGGTGCACTTACTACTGGCTGCTCATTGAAAGCCACGTTCCGGGGGACGGCCAATACAGCATTGACATGGCGACGGTGCGGCGCTTGGCGGACTCGATTCCCGGCAACAAGGCGCGCGCGATTCACGTGGAGCAAATCGCTGTATTCGAGTTTCAGGGCATCGGAATCATGGCGGGCGATAGCTGGGCGAAACGAAAGGTCCCGGTGTACTCATATCAATTGAATTTCCCCGATCACACCGCAATCATCGATACGGCCATGGATGCGAATCTCGCCAAACAGATGGGTGTCGCGGAGTTCGATGCTGGAGCTTACGCGCGGATGAGCAGGGCTCTGGAGACGAGCACACTGGTCCTGATCACGCATGAGCATCCGGATCACATCGGCGGCCTCACCACGCAGCCGGAGTTGTCGAAGTTGATGAAAGCGGTCCGGCTAACCCGCACTCAAACAGAGCACGCGGATAAGATGCTTCCCGCTGTGTTTCCTGCCGGCGCGCTTACCGGCTATTCGCCTTTGAACGACGAGCCTTACCAGGCGGTCGAGCCCGGGGTGGTTCTGATTCGGGCGCCAGGGCACACGCCGGGCAGCCAGATGATTTTCGTGCAAACGGCGGACGGCCAGGAATTTCTCTTCCTGGGCGATGTCGCGTGGCAGATGCAGAACATCGATCGGGTGCGGGAACGGGCGCGACTGGTGACGGTGTTCTTCCTGAAAGAAGATCGAGGGCAGGTGCTGTGGGAGTTGGCAGCTCTACATGCGCTGCATGAAGCCGAGCCAAAGCTGCACATGATACCCGGGCACGACGGCACTGCGATTGCGGATCTTATCGAGACACGCGCGCTGCATCCGGGATTCGAATAATTACTTCACGCTGAAATCCCAGACCTGCGGGTTTACTTTGCCCTCGGTGTATTGGATCAAGGCGTATTCGCCAGGCTCCAGATCTTTTTCAGGCCAGATTTTGAAGAGCAGGTCGCCGACCTGCTTCTTGAACGTGTCGACCTCTTCGCGGGTCTCGTTGACTTCCTTGGTTACCGGAATCACTTCGAGTTTTTCGACCAGCCTGCCGCCCTTTTTGATCGGTGTCAGCTTGATAATCCCGAAGCGCTCCTCCGCGGAAAGGCGGAAGTAAAACTCGGGGCGTTTTTCGGCGACGCGAAGTGGAGCCGTATCGCCATCCAGTTCCAAGGTCTGTTTTCCGGTGACGAAAGGAACAGGCGACAGTGCCTTCAGCACGCTACGGCGCTTGTTGTTGACGATCTTCGATTCGGCGATCTTGATGGGTTCGAGCTTCTCGCCGTGCACGTAGTAAACCCCGTCCTGCGCGGGGACGAGTCCCACTTCTTTCGCGGCCTGGCGCTCGGCGGCGTCTTCTTCGGATTGGGCCTTGGCGTCGGCAGCGACCGTGGCTTCCCGTTCGGCCACTTCTTTCTTCGTGCGGTTCAAGTCGATCATGTCGAGCGGAATTTCTTCCCATTCCTCCCGCTCCGTACTGTAGAAGCGCACGCGATCCTGCTTGACCTCGTATTCGCGGACCAGTTGATAGGTTCCGTCGGTGAGATAGAGGCGGACCGTGGCGGCGGAAGCAGCGATCGCGAACCAGAAAAAAATGCCTGCGCGTGAGAAAGCACGTGGGAACATAGGCCGCCTCCCTCTATTATGAAAGAATGCGTTACCGGCCACTAGGGCGTACAGGAATTGAAGTCAGCGAGATCGGATACGGCGCCTGGGGCATCGGCGGGAAGCAATGGCTCGGGGGCAATGACGACGAATCAGTGGCGGCGCTGCGGCGGGCGTTTGAACTCGGCCTGAATTTCGTCGATACGGCGCTCGCGTATGGCGACGGGCATAGTGAGCGGCTGGTGGGATCGATTGCGCCTGCCTCAGTGGCAATCGCAACGAAGGTTCCTCCGAAGAATCGATTGTGGCCGGCGCAGCCGGGAATTGGGATCGATGAAGTGTTCCCGTACGATTACATCGTTGCATCCACCGAGGAGAGCCTGCGCAATCTGAAGCGCGAATCGATCGACTTGCAGCAGTTGCATGTCTGGAATCCGGACTGGATCGAGCGCGACGAATGGCGGCGGGCGTTTGAGGATCTAAAGAAATCCGGGAAGGTCAAGAACGTTGGCGTTTCGATCAACGATCATCAGCCCGATTCGGCGCTGGAATTGATTCGCACGGGGCTGATCGATACAGTGCAAGTGATTTACAACATTTTCGATCAATCGCCCGACGTATATCTGCTGCCACTGTGCCTGGAGAAGAACATCGGTGTGCTGGCGCGCGTGCCGCTGGACGAAGGCGCGCTGACCGGGACGATTTCGGAGACAACTAAATTCGAGCCGGGCGAGTTCCGCGAGTGGTATTTCCGCGGCGACCGCAAGCGCCAGGTTGTGGAGCACGTGGACGCGCTTCGCCGGGACCTGGAAGGCGTGAAAGGCTCGCTCCCGGAGATTGCGTTACGATTCTGCTTGTCGAATACCGCTGTTTCCACGGTGATTCCCGGCATGCGCAGCCTGAAGTCGGTGGAGGCGAATTGCGCCGTGCCCGATCTCGGACCGCTCGATCTGGATTTGCTGGCCATTCTCAAACAGCATGCCTGGGACAAGAACTTCTACAGTTGATCGTGCGGCTTGGAATCCATACTTCGATCGCCGGCGCGCTGGAGCGGTCCGCGCTGAAGGCGGCTGAGCTCGGTGCGAACACGTTTCAGATTTTCTCGTCGAGTCCGCGGCAGTGGAAGGCATCGGTTCCCACGCCAAGCGCAATCAAGTTGTTGCAGCGGGTGCGCGATCAACATGATCTGACACCGCTGGTGATCCACGATAATTACCTGATCAATCTGGCGTCGGCGCATGAGGGCGTTCGGGCGCTTTCGATCGAAGCCTTTCGCGGCGAGCTGGCGCGGGCGATCGCAATTGGCGCGGAGTATCTGGTCGCGCATCCGGGAAACTACAAGGGCCAGACGATCGAGCAGGGGATTTTTCATTTCATTGAGGGCGTCTCCGCCGCGGCAAATGGCCTGGAATGCGGCAAGTTGATGCTGCTTCTGGAAAATACCGTCGGAGCGGGGGCGCAGCTCGGAAGCCGGTTCGAAGAATTGCACGTGATTCGCGAGTATGCCAGCAAAATGACCGATCTGCCGATTGGATTTTGTCTCGATACCTGCCACCTGCTCGCATCTGGTTACGATGTTGCGAATGAGGCAGGGCTTAAGGAAACCGTGGCCGAGGTCGACCGGATTCTTGGGCTGGATCACGTGAAGGTGATGCATGCCAACGATTCCAAGGGCGCGCTGGGGTCGCACATGGACCGGCACGAAAACATCGGCGAAGGTTATATTGGATTAGACGGGTTCCGTCGCATTCTCACCCACCCGAGACTCCGCTCCAAAGCCTTTATTCTCGAAACGCCGGTGGAGAAAGACGGCGACGACCGAAGGAATCTAGACACTCTCAAAGAGCTATGCCGGAAATCGCGTACGACCACAACCAAATCGAGCTGAAGTGGCACCAGCAGTGGAAGGACGCGGAGCTTTATCGCGCCGATGACAACTCCACTGCGCCGAAGTACTACGTGGTCGAGATGCTTCCGTACCCCAGCGGCCGGCTGCACATGGGGCACGTACGGAATTACTCGATCGGTGACGCGCTGGCCCGTTACATGTGGATGCGGGGATACAACGTACGGCACCCGATGGGCTGGGACGCGTTCGGTCTACCGGCGGAAAATGCCGCGCTGAAGAGCGGCGTGCCTCCGCGGGAATGGACTATTTCCCGCATCGCCGAAATGAAGCGCCAGATGAATCGCATGGGATTCGCGTATGACTGGCGGCTGGAAGTAACCACCTGCGAGCCGGAATATTATCGCTGGAACCAGTGGTTCTTTCTGAAGATGATGGAGCGCGGCCTAGCCTATCGCAAGAAGGCGCTGGTGAACTGGTGTCCCGAGTGCGGTACCGTGCTGGCGAATGAACAGGTGGTGGATGGCTGCTGCTGGCGGCACGAAACCACGCCCGTGGAGCAGAGAGCGCTCCAACAGTGGTTCTGGAAGATCACCGATTACGCCGAAGAGTTGCTGCGTGATATCGATCGCAAGCTCGAGGGCGGCTGGCCGGAACGCGTCCTGTCGATGCAGCGGAATTGGATCGGGCGATCCGAGGGTTCCGAAATCGATTTCAAGCTGGAGGGCACGGGCGAGCCGGTTCGCGTGTTTACCACGCGCGTGGATACGATCTACGGCGCGACCTGCATGATTCTGGCGCCGGAACATCCGGTTGCGCAGAGGCTGCTCGACGAAAAGGGACGCGCCCGCGCCAAGCAGATGATCGACGCGAGAGCGAACAAGGGCCCGGGCGATGTCGAGAAGGAAGGCATTCCGACGGGGCACTACGCCGTGAATCCTTACAGCGGGGAACGGCTGCCGGTATGGATCGGGAATTTCGTTCTGATGGATTACGGCACCGGCGCGATTATGGCCGTTCCCGCGCACGACGAGCGCGATTTTGAATTTTGCAGGACCTACCGGCTTCCGATTGTGCCTGTGATCCGGCCGGTGGATGGTCCGTTGGATGAAAGTCTGAAGGCGCCATTCTGCGAATACGGCGTCGTCGAGCACAGCGGTGAATTCTCCGGTCTTCCGAGCGGGGAAGCCCGCCGGGTAATGAATCGCTATGCCGAAAGCAAAGGTTTCGGCAAGGCGGCGATTACGTATCGGTTGAAAGACTGGGGAATTTCGCGGCAGCGCTATTGGGGCACCCCGATCCCGGTGATTCATTGCCCGAAGTGCGGAGTGGTCCCGGTTCCGGAGAAGGATCTGCCGGTGGTACTGCCGCTTAATGTGGCGATTACGGGCAAGGGGAGGTCGCCGCTGGAGGACGTGCCTGAGTTCATGAATGTGAAGTGTCCGCAATGCGGCGTCGACGGCCGGCGCGAGAGCGACACTATGGATACTTTCGTCGACTCGTCGTGGTATTTCTACCGCTACTGCGATCCGCACAACGATCACGCACCGTTTGATTCCGCAAAGGCCGCGAAGTGGTTTCCGATGGACCAGTACATCGGCGGCGTAACGCACGCGATTCTACATCTGATGTATTCGCGGTTCTTTACGAAGGTGATGCGCGATCTGGGCCTGGTCACGAACGACGAACCGGCGGCCAATCTGTTTACACAGGGCATGGTGTTAGGTTCCGACGGAACGGCCATGTCGAAATCGAAAGGCAACACCGTTGATCCCGAGGAAATGATCGACAAGTACGGCGCCGACACCTGCCGGCTGTTCACGCTGTTCGCCGCACCGCCGGAAAAGGACATGCCGTGGATCGAGTCGAGCGTGGGAGGGCAACGGCGGTTCCTGGAGCGTGTGTGGCGCTTCGTCACGCGTAATCTGGATCGTGCAATTTCTGGCGGAGACCAGGGCGCGGACCGGCGTGCGCTTCGAAAGCTCCATCAGACCATTCGAAAAGTCACCGAAGACTTCAATAATCGCTGGCACTTCAATACTTCGATCGCCGCGCTGATGGAATTGTTGAATGCGCTGTACGACGAGGAAGACAAGCTGTCGCGCGCGGCGTTCGATCAGATTCTGCCGTCGTTGGTGCTGCTGCTCGGCCCGTTCGCGCCGTACACGGCCGAGGAATTGTGGACGCTGCTCGGACGCTCGGGCCCGGTATTCCGGCAATCGTGGCCGGCCTGGAGCGAAGAACTCGCCAAGGAAGATGCGGCGGAGGTTGTGGTGCAGGTGAATGGGAAAGTCCGCGGAAAGATTTTCGTCCCGTTTGGGACGTCGCAAGACGAATTAGAAAAGCTCGCGATGGCGGATCCCAAGATCCAGCCATTTGTTGCCGGCAAGCAGATTGTGAAGGTGATCGTGGTCCCGGATAAATTAGTTAACATTGTGGTGCGATGATCCTGGAAGAAATCCAGATCGAGAGGTTTCGGTCGCTCAAGTCGGTGACATGGAAGCCGGGGCGCCTGAATGTTCTGATTGGGCCGAATGGAGGCGGAAAGTCGAACATTCTTGCGGCTTTGAGTTTACTCCGAACGTCGGCAGATGGAGGGTTGCGGAAGGCCGTACTGAAGCAGGGCGGAATCTCGGCCCTCGCGTGGAATGGTGAAGACAACTGGATATGTCTTTACCTTCGCGCGACACATACGGGCGACCAATCGATTTTTGATTATCGCTTGGCTTTGGAGCACGTGGGCTCGTCAGGTCTCTACTTGATTGCCGGGGAAAAGCTGACGTCTGGTGGTTCGGATCTGATCGATCGCAATCCGCTGAATAGCGCTGACTCGCTTGAAACTCTTCTTTCGACTTATCGAGGTGTGCCCGAAGGCAGGTTTCTGCCTATTGGTCGGTTCGTGGAGCGGAAAGCCGCAGATGAATTTGCGTCGTTCGCTAGAGCGTGGGCCGTTTATCAGGGCATACACGTAGAAGCCGATTCTGAAATTCGAAGGCCTGCGGTCACTCGTTTCGAAAAGCGCGTCGATTCGGACGGCCAAAATCTGATCCCGGTGCTGCACACTCTTTACGAAAGTGAGCGTCAATTCGAAGATTTAGTTGACAGCGCGATGTCTTCTGCTTTTGTCGACTACGAAAAGTTGAGATTTCCGGCGGCCGCTGACGGCCGGATCCAGCTTCAGGTAAGAAAAAAGAAACGTATTGATTCAGCTGCCAACTTGTCCGACGGCACGTTGCGGTTTCTTCTGTTGTTGGCCATCATTGGCAACCCGGATCCGGATCCCATCATCGCGCTCGACGAGCCAGAAACGGGCCTCCATCCGCGTATGATGTCGATAATCGCCTCCGTTGCGGCGGATGCCTCAACGAGGTGTCAAGTCATCTTCACTACGCATTCCCCCCAATTTTTGGATGCGTTCAGTAAAGACGATCCACCCACAACAACCGTGGTCACGAGCAACGGATGTGAGACGGAGCTGAAGACTATTGGTGGCGATCGATTGAGGAAATGGGTTGAAGATTACTCACTAGGTAAGTTTGCCTTCTCCGGCGAGGCTGAAGCCGTTTTGTGAAGATCGCCCTGCATGTAGAAGGCGAAACCGAACGACACCTCCCCGAATTCTTTAAGCGATGGTTGGATCCGAAACTGGTTCAGCCGATTGGAATCCACCCTATTGTGTTTGAAGGGGTCCAAGATTACCTTCGACACGCTTGTGGGAGAGCCAGGCGTGACCTGGAATCCGGGGCTCTCATTGGTGGCGTCGGGCTAATAGATCTTTACGGCTCTGGCCTTACATACCCCGATGGAACAATAGAGCAAAAGTACAGAGCTGCCAAGCACGATCTTGAGCGGCGAGTGGCGCATCCGCGTTTTCGCCAACATTTTGCGGTGCACGAAACTGAAGCGTGGCTCTTCAGCGATACCGCAATCTTTCCGGATGCAATCGCCAGCGAGCTACCGAAGACCGCCAACCCGGAAACGATCAACTTCCAGAACCCGCCGAGCAAAAGGTTAAAGGATCTGTACTTCAGAAAATTGAGCAAGAAGTATAAGAAGCCGGTCGAAGGATCGAGTATGTTTCGTAAGCTCGATCCGGAGAAGGCATATGCGCGATGCCCCTTCTTACAGGTCTTGTTGGATGATCTGCTCGAACTGGCCCACCCAGGCGCGTAGGGCCGATGTTTTGAGGACCGGCCCCCCCACCCTATTGGACGCCCGGCGTTGAAGAAATTACTGAACCGCGATCGTCGGTCCGCCGCCGGTGCTAACTCCGTTGATCGCGATGATCAGGGATAGAGCGTTCCCACTGACGCCCGTGGGAACTTGTACGTTGACCTGAATCACGCCGGTCACTTCTCCCGGAGCGGCGCCCGCAAAGGTCACTTTTGCGGGGACGCCGCCGATGCTGGCGGTCACAGTGCCCGACGTTGGGGTCCAGCCTGCCAGCGGCATCAATGTCACCAGCGAACTTACCGAGCCCGTGGTGCTCAGCGGGTTGGTCTGGCCCCCGCCGGTCATATACACGGCAATCACCGATCCTTGTGTCGCCGGAGTGGTGGGGATGAAAGCGCCCCCGACCGTGACGCCGCCTGGGGGGCCGTTGATCGAGTAATTCTGGTTGCTCACCGAAGCCTGGCCGGCTCCGGTTGCGTTCATCGTGAAAATGCCCGGAGCGACTGGGGCCACGCCTTGCGGAATCGGCGCGGATTGCACGGTGTTGTACACCACGGATACGTTCGTGGTTGTTTGACCGTTGATCTCGTAGGGGACGATCACGTTAATCTGCGTGGCCGATACGTAAATCGGCGTTCCGGGGATGGTGCCAAACAGCACCTGGACTCCGGCGAGCGTAGAATTCAGTCCGCCCTGTCCGTTGAGGGTGAAACTCGCCGGTGTCGTTGGGCCCAGGCCAGTGCCTTTGATAGCGATTAATTCTCCAGGCGCGATGGAGCCGAAGCCACTGGTCGCGCTGTTCACGATGTAGGCCGGCTGGGGAATGGGCGCGGCGGTGAGCGACAGACTGACGCCGACCGCTAGCGGCGTGCTCAAGACACCCGGAGCGGCAATGTTGACGGTTCCAGTAAGCGTCCCTCCCGGCTGCGACCCGGCCGGTATGTTCGCCGGGTTGATCGAAACATTGATGGTCTTAGGCGTTGCGCCGCTGGTGATGTCGATTGCCAGCCAGTTTCCTGTGCTGGTGGCCGTCGCTGTAAAGTTCACGGGACCGCCATTGCTCGAGAGCGCTAATGGCTGCGAAGCGGGCGCCGCTCCGGTGAGCTGGTAGTTGAAGGATAGGGACGTCGGCGAGGGAGTAATCGTCTGAGGAGGTCCGACGACCAAGGTCGCGGTCACGACACTGGACGCGGTGGCCGCGTTCAGGAACGAGAGGGTCACCGGGCAGGCGTAGCTGTTCTGCGGCAGCGTGTTCTGCTGTACGGCGAAAACAACGGCGCCGGATGCGGCTCCGCTGGTCGGGGTTACTTGGAGCCAGCTACACGTGGGCTGGTTCGGAATCGACACCTGGAAATTCGCGCCCGTCGCGGAACTGGTCAGGTTGACATTCTGCGATACGGGGAGGGGCCCGTTTTGCGCCTGATTGAACGTTAATGTCAGGGGAGCGGCCGTCACCGTGATGCTGGGGGTTACGGTCAGGTTGATTGGAATGGTAACCGGACCCGACGGCAGACTTCCGGAAGAGATATTTACGGTGCCCGCATAAACATTTGGCGGGAGAGAAGCCGCGGAGATTTGCGGCGTCAGATTTTGCGGCGTCAGATTGCCATTCGATCCGACCGTCAGCCAGGTGCTGGGACCGCTGCTGGAGGCGGAGACGGAAAACGAGACCTGCGTCGCAGGATCGGTGCTGGTGAGTGCGATGGCGGGAGAAGTAATGCTGCCGCCCGCGGGGGCCGTTAGCACGCCGAATCCGCTGGGCATGCTGATATTCAGCAGCGGTGAGGTGCTGGTGTTCAGAGTCACCGGGATGGTCAAGTTGGTCGGACTCAGGCTTCCTGCCGGGTAGCTGATCGTAATCGTTCCGGTGCAAGAGCCAGTGGGCATCGGCGAGGCCACCGTTGGGGTGACCGTGACCGTAGCGGGCGTGAAGGCGATCGTCGTGCCACCCGCCAAGGCCGAGAGCCAATTAGAGGGGCAATTTGCCGCGGTTGCGCTCGACGCCGAGACGTTGAACTGCACCGGCTGGCCATAACTCTGGACCTGCACATTCTGCGGCAAGGGTACTGCCTTGCCGATCTGGTAGCTGAACAAAACCAGTGGCGGCCCGACGGTCAATTGTGAGGAATTGCCCACGGTGAGCGTTACCGCAATCGGCAGATAATACAGATTCGCGTCGGTGTTGTTCGGCGTTATCTTGATGGTCCCGGTATATGTCCCGACCGCAAGACTTGCGGGATTGGCGCTGATATTGATGATCACGGGAGTGTTCAACCCGTTGGGCGCGGTCACGGTGAGCCACGAAGAATCGGAACTGTAGGTGAAGGGCACCGAAGGTCCGTTGTTGAGTGTGCTGACCTGTACCGGCTGGCTTGGCGGCGGAGAGCCTCCCCCGAATGTCGAAGTGAAGCTCAACGTATTTTGGTTGATACTCAACAGCGGATTGGCGCTGACCACGAGTTGCACCACGATGGGAGTTAGGGAGATACCATTCACCGGGGTAATCATTAGCTGCGTCGTATAGGTTGCGGAGGGTAGGCCGCCGGGGTTGACGCTAAGCCTCACCGGGACGGCTTGGCCGTTGGTTCCAGTGGCGCTGCTCACGGGGCTGATCGTTAGCCACGGCGCGGGCGGGCTCACACTTACAGTGAAAGTGGCGGAGGCATTTGTCGAACTGACCATCAGGTTTTGCGTCAGCTCGCTTGAGGGCGGGTTCGATCCGAGTTGATATAGAAATGCCGGAATGATGGTGGGTGTGACGCTAAGCGCTGTGGCCGGAGTTAGAGTCAGGGTGACCGTGATCGACAGAGAGTCCGAGCTCGTGGTGCTTTGGACGATCAACGAACCGGTATAGACGTTATTGATCAACCCAGCCGGATTGACGCCTATCGTGATTCCGGATCCCCCGGTAATCCCTGTGGAGGTGAACGCAACTAGCCAGGATTGGCTGCTGCCGGCCGGTGCGCTAACGGTGTAGTTGAGTTGCTGGGCGGTGCTGGAGATCGCCACGGTCTGCGTAGGTATGTTTGACTCGAGGGTCCCGACCTGCGCCGTGAAGCTGAGCGATGGCGGCGTAGCGTAGAGCACCGACCCGCCGGTCACCAGGACGTTCACTGTCAGGATTTGTTGGGTCGCGGGGAATCCATTCATGGTTATGGCCACGGTCCCGGTGTGTGAACCCTGCGAAAGTCCAGTGGGATTCTGGGGCGTGACGCTGGCGTTGATGGTTACGTGGAGGTCCAGTCCGCCGATGTCCGTGTTGACCGATCCGGTGTGATCGATCTGGAGCCAGGGGTTCTGATTATTGATCTGGATGATGACCGTGCTCGGATCGGATGTCGTGGAAACATGGACCGTTTGAGGCGAGCTCACGGCGCCGCCCGTGACATTAGGGAACGAGAGCACATTGTTGCTCACGTTCGTTCCCGAGAGTGTGACGGTCTGGGCGCGCGCTGTGTCGGAAAAACCCAGGAGCAGCAGGCACAGCAGCATTCCCGGTAAAGCGATCCATTTACGATTCTGGCGAGTCATGTTGTTTCCTCTCATCAGGGGCCGTACGGTACACACGCAAATCCGGCCTGAATGGACGCGGCGGATGGGGCGGCGGGATCGGCTTTTGGCCGTAACCTGGCTAGAACGCTGCAATTGGCACGCCAGTCCGGAACGATGCATAAAGCCGCTACCCAAAACATATCTTTACATAAATGTTTTTGGGAGGGAATGCCCCCATCCGGAACGCGGGTTTCATTTGCGGGGTTGGATAGAATCTAACTAAGGGGTCGAGGCGAGTTTCCCTTTAAGATGATCCGAGCCGTAAATCTCGAGAAGCGGTACCGTTCCGGCGACGCCGATCTGGTCATTTTTAGCGGGCTGGACCTGGATGTCGCAGAAGGCGAGAAGCTGGCGTTGATCGGGGAGTCCGGAGCGGGCAAGAGCACGCTGCTGCATCTGCTCGGCGGTCTGGACAGGCCAACGCACGGTGCGATATACTTCGGGCAGAATGACATATGTCAGCTTCCGGCAGGCGAACTCGCTGAGTTTCGCAATCGGGAGCTGGGTTTTGTCTGGCAGATTCACTCCTTGCTCGCCGAATTCACGGCGCTTGAGAATGTGATGATGCCTTTGTTGATACGGGGTCAAAGCAGGGAAGTGGCCGAGTCTGTATCGATGGAGAGGTTGGAAGAGGTTGGGCTGCGCAGTCGCGCGACCCATCGTGCGGGGGAGTTATCGGGCGGAGAACAGCAGCGAGTGGTACTCGCCCGTGCCTTGGTTGGGGAACCAAAAGTACTGCTCGCCGACGAGCCGACCGGAAGCGTGGATTTCCGGACCGGCGAAATGATCATGGACCTGATCGAGGAACTGCACCGGTCCCGCCGGCTGACCTCGATTCATGTCACCCACAATCTTGAGTTTGCGCGCCGTGCGGACCGGATTGTAAAGATGGAGCATGGCGCGCTGATCGAATCTGTAATTTCATCCGATACTTCTTCTGGGGATCAGGGCAAGAATTATGTTTGAACGTTATACCGAAAAGGCCCGCCGGGTTATCTTCTTTGCCCGATACGAAGCCAGTCAGTTTGGTAGCCCGTGCATTGAGAGCGAGCATCTGCTGCTGGGCCTCCTCCGGGAGGATAAAGCCTTAGCCAACCGGTTTCTCCGATCCAGTGCATCGGTGGAATCCATTCGCAAGCAGATTGAAGCGCACACTACTTTAAGAGAGAAAGTTTCGACTTCCGTCGACCTGCCGCTGAGCCACGAGTGCAAGCGGGTCCTCGCCTATGGCGCCGAGGAGGCCGAACGGCTGAATCACAAACACATTGGAACCGAGCATCTGCTTCTCGGACTTCTGCGTGAGGAAAAGTGCTTCGCCGCTGACATTCTGCACGAACGCGGCTTACGCCTCTCTCAGGTCCGCGAAGAGATCGCCAGATCGAGTTCAGAAAAAATGTCATCCAACCGCCCCAAAGAAAGTTCGCTGCTTAGCGAGTTTAGCCGTGATCTCACCCAGGCCGCGATGGACGGCCTGCTCGATCCGCTCATCGGCCGTGATTATGAACTGGAGCGGGTGGTGCAGATTCTGTGCCGGCGCACCAAGAACAATCCGGTGCTGATCGGGGAGCCGGGAGTTGGAAAGACGGCGATCGTAGAAGGCTTGGCCCAGCGCATCGCCGATGGCGACGTTCCCTCATTCTTGTCCGATAAGCGAATTCTGGCTCTGGATTTGTCGCTGATCGTGGCCGGAACGAAATATCGCGGCCAGTTCGAAGAGCGACTGAAGACCATCATGAAAGAGTTGATGGAAAACCAGAATGCGATCATTTTCATCGATGAGCTGCATACGCTGGTAGGCGCGGGATCGGCCGAAGGGTCTCTGGATGCGGCAAATATCCTGAAACCGGCTCTTTCGCGCGGCGAGATTCAGTGTATCGGCGCGACCACGCCGGCCGAATACCGGAAGTCGATTGAGAAAGACCGGTCTCTGGAGCGCCGTTTCCAAGCTGTTAAAGTTCCGCCGCCGAACGAAGACGACGCCATTCGCATCCTGTTCGGTATCAAGGAACGCTACGAGAAATTCCACGCGGTCGCGTACACCGACGAATCGATCGAAAACGCGGTCTATACGTCAACGCGGTTTATTCCAGACCGGTTCCTTCCGGATAAGGCGATCGACCTGATCGACGAAGCCGGCGCAAGGGTGAAACTGCGTCAGACCACGCTGCCGGGCGAAGTTGCGGACATTCAGAAGCGAATCAAGTTCATCGTGCATCGCATGGAAAACGCCATCGCGAATCATGAGTTCGAGAAGGCGCGCTTCTACTCCGACGAAGAGCGGAAAGAGCGCGAGAACCTGCGCCAGTTGCGTGAGAAATACAATCTCGACGACACGTCGACCGGCGTCGTGACCAAGGACGATATTGAAGAAGTAGTTGCGCGATGGACCGGCGTACCGATGACGGCGATCCGGGAAGAGGAAGTCGCGAAGCTCCTGCGGATTGAAGATGAACTGCACCACCGGGTAATCAGCCAGGAGAAAGCGATTTCGGCGCTGGCTCGCGCGATCCGCCGTTCGCGCGCGGGACTGAAGTCGCCGAAGAGACCGGCGGGTTCTTTCCTGTTCCTGGGACCAACGGGAGTCGGTAAGACCGAAGTTGCTCGCGCGCTGGCGGAGTTCCTGTTCGGGAGCGAAAAATCGCTGATCCGGTTCGACATGTCCGAGTTCATGGAAAAGCACTCCGTGTCGAAGCTAATCGGCTCGCCTCCGGGATACGTTGGTTACGAAGAGGGCGGCCAGTTGACCGAGCGCGTGAAACGGGCCCCGTACTCGATCATTTTGTTGGACGAAATCGAGAAGGCGCACCCGGATATTTACAATATCCTTCTGCAGGTCTTCGAAGACGGCCAGTTGACCGATGGTCTGGGCAACACGGTGGATTTCAAGAACACCATCATCATCATGACCTCGAACCTGGGCGCGCGCTTCCTCGAAAAGCGCAGCCCGATGGGGTTCTCGGCTCCGGGAGCCGGGCTGCCGCAAAAGGTGGAAGACCAGGTGATGGCCGAAGTGAAGAAGGCCTTCAATCCGGAATTCCTGAATCGCCTGGACGAGACGATTCTGTTCACATCGCTCAACGACGACGACCTGTTGAAGATCATGGACCTGCTCACCGAGCACATCAACAAGAATCTGGTCGCGAAGCAGATCAAGATCAAGCTGAGCCAGGATGCCGCGAAATATATCCTGGAGAAGACTTGCACCGACCGCAGCTACGGGGCCCGCCCCTTGCGGCGCGCGCTGCAGAAGTATATCGAGGATCCGCTGAGCGAAGCGCTGATCCAGGGCACCCTGCCTCGGCCGGCTGAGTTGGAAGTGTACCTGGCCGACGGCGGGATTTACTGCCGCCAGCTACAAACGCAAGAGCAGCCCGTGGGCGCGCCGAGCGATGAGGCTCCGGCGGCGGGCACGCCTCTGTTCTTGTTTCAGTAATACTCACTGCGCCCAATAACCGGGGCGCGCGCGGACAACTGCATCCGGCCGCGACGGCACTGCGACATCCAGGCGATGGAAGCCGCGGTTGTCTGACGATTTCGGGACGAAGCTCAGCAGATACTGGCTGTGAATCTCTTCCCCGGCGCGTGTGATGGCTTCCTCCAGGCCCTTGAGGGTTTCGAAGGAAAGATGACGGCCTCCCGTGGCGCGGGCGAAGGCTTCGGCGGTGTTGGTTTTTCCGAGACGAAAGAGATCGGCGAGTCCGGCGATGTAATCGCCTCCTCCGGGCATGGGCGGATTGTCTTCCGGTTTCGCGGTCCAGGGCGTCGCATAGACGGAGTAGGTCGCCGGATACACCGCTACACTGGCGCGTTGGGCCAGTTCAATGGCGGGAGCGAGCTTGGTCTTGCTGCCGCGGTCTCGCGACTCGCTCAGAATCAGGAGAATGCGGCGCGAGCTTTCCGGCCTAGTCGAAAGCATGCGGACGCTTTCATCGATGGCGTCAAGCATTCTTCCGGCTCGGATGACGCGACCCTGAATTTTCGCGAAAGCGACTTTTATTTTCGTCGAATCGGAAGTGAAGTCCTGAAATACGCGGACCTCGTCGTCGAAAGCTATTACAGCGGTCCGGCCCCGTTCTCCGGAAATCAGCGGCTGGATCATGGCGCCGACCCTGTTGATTTTGGCGAGTACCGCCGCGGAAATGCCACTGCATTGCACGGCCACGACCAACGAGACAGGAGCCAGCACCGTATCGGACGTATCCAGCCTGATGTCCTGGCGAACGCCGTCGTCTCCGATCACGAAATCGTCGACCTTCAGGCCGTCGATCGAGTTTCCTTTCTTATCCGTAACCGTCACCGGCACTAATACCAGCGGAACGTTGGTGCGAATGGTCGGCTGGTCCTGTGCCGATAAGACCACAGCGAGCGCGCAGAGCACGGCTGTCGAGTTAAGGATGAATCGGATCACCTGAAGATGGGACGACATTGCCGGGATTCGCGTTACTCTAGTCTCTTATGTCCGATCGGCTTGAGGAGCTTCGCCGACGCCACGCGGTTGCCGAAGCAGGAGGTGGAGAAGAGCGTCGCGCGCGCCAGCATCAGGAAGGAAAGTTGTCTGCACGGGAGCGCATCGATCTGCTGCTCGATGAAGGGAGTTTCGAGGAGACCGACAAGCTGGTACGGCATCGCTGCGACGATTTCGGCATGCAGGATCAGGTCATCGACGGCGACGGATTCGTAACCGGATTCGGTCTGGTTCATGGGCGGCCTACTTACGTTTTCGCGCAGGATTTTACGGTATTTGGCGGATCGCTTTCGGAAATGAACGCGAAGAAGATCGTCAAGATCATGGATCTGGCGCTCAAGACCGGGGCGCCGGTAATTGGTCTGAACGATTCCGGCGGCGCGCGCATTCAGGAGGGTGTGCTTTCGCTCGGAGGATACGCCGATATTTTTCTGCGAAATACTCTTTCCAGCGGCGTAGTGCCGCAGATATCCGCGATTATGGGTCCGTGCGCCGGCGGAGCCGTTTACTCGCCCGCGTTGACCGATTTCATTTTCATGGTGGATCGGACCAGTTACATGTTCGTCACCGGGCCGGACGTGATCAAGACCGTGACCCATGAAGATGTGACCAAGGAAACTCTCGGCGGCGCGACTACGCACAACGCGACCAGCGGCGTGGCGCATTTCCTGGCTCATGACGATGGCGAGTGTCTGCGTATGATCCGCGAGCTATTGAGCTACCTGCCGCAGAACAATCGCGACGAAGCCCCTTATCGCAACGGCGGAGATTCGGCAGATCGAGAAGACGCTGCTCTCGATTCGATTGTGCCGGCGGCGTCGAATCAACCCTACGACATCAAGGACGTCATCTGCCGCGTGATCGACAACGGGCAATTTCTCGAAGTCCAGGAACACTGGGCGCGCAACATCGTCGTCGGATTCGCGCGCATGGACGGCCGCACGGTCGGCGTGGTCGCGAATCAGCCGGCCTTCCTGGCGGGGTGCCTGGATATTGATTCGTCGACGAAGGGCGGGCGTTTTGTACGCTTTTGCGATGCTTTCAACATCCCGATTCTGACCTTCGAGGACGTGCCTGGATTTCTCCCCGGCACCGCGCAGGAGTTCGGAGGCATTATCCGCCACGGAGCCAAGCTCCTGTACGCCTATGCCGAAGCGACGGTGCCGAAGATTACAGTGATCACGCGGAAGGCCTACGGAGGAGCGTATTGCGTGATGGGATCGAAGCACTTGCGGACTGATGTCAACCTCGCATGGCCCTCGGCGGAAATCGCGGTGATGGGCGCGGAGGGCGCGGTCAACATCGTCTACCGGCGCGAACTTGCGTCGGCGCCGGATCAGGACGCCGTCCGCCGAGCCAAGACAGAGGAATTTCGAGAACGCTTCGCCAATCCGTTCGTGGCCGCTGAACACGGGTTTCTGGACGATGTGATCGAGCCTCGGCAGACCCGGCCGCGCGTCATCCGGGCCTTGCGCATGCTCGAATCCAAGGTGGATACGATGCCGCGGAAAAAGCACGGCAACATACCCCTATAACTGAGAGAACACTCGTCTCCGGCGCACTAACTGGAAATGAGTGTGTTCTTCCAAAGGCTGTTTTCCTCCGATTTCTTGCCGTACGGCCAATGCTACTTATGGCAGCCGGCGCTGGTGTGGTTGCACGCCATCTCGGACGGATTGATCACGTTGGCGTACTACTCGATTCCGTTCACCTTAATTTGGTTCGTCCGAAAGCGCGCGCCACTGCGGTTGGGAGGCGTGACTATCATGTTTGCAGGCTTCGTTACCGCCTGCGGCACGACCCATTTGATGTCGCTGTGGAACCTGTGGCATTCGACCTACCGCCTGGAAGGTGCGATCAAGGCGGTTACAGCAGTCCTGTCGATGATGGCGGCTTTTGCCACCATCAAACTCGCTCCGGCGATGTTGAAACTCGCATCGCCGAACGAGCTCGAAAGGATCAATCGATGGTTGCGCGAGGAGGTCGCGGCCCGGGCCACCGCCGAGGGTAAGTTGCGGCTGCTATTGGAGCGGGAACGTTCCACCAGCGAAGCCCGCGTGAGGTCGTATTTCGAGGCCGCGTCGCAGGGGATCATCGTGGTGGAGCAAGATGGGCGAATTGTGCTGGTCAACCGGCGAACCGAGGAGATGTTCGGATACACCCGCGGCGAATTGGCCGGCTCGCAACTCGATAGGCTGCTCCCGCTCGGTCTCGCCCTGTCACACGCCGGCGTGCGAAAGGATGGCACTGAATTTCCCGTTGAGATCGGTCTCAGCTTTCTCGAAACAGAGGAAGGACGCCAGGCGCTCGGCCTGGTAAGCGACGTCACGGAACATCAGCGCGCCGCCGACCAGCTCGCGCAGGCTAACGCGGAGCTTCGGCGGTCCAATGCAGAACTTGAGCAGTTCGCCTACGTCGCCTCTCACGACTTGCAAGAGCCGCTGCGCATGATCATCAGCTACATGACGCTGCTCCAGCGCCGCTATTGCGGACGGCTGAACCGGGAGGCGGATGAATTTATTCACTATGCGGTCGACGGCGCCAGCCGGATGAAGCGCATGATCCAGGACTTCCTCAGCGTCTCGCGCATCGGGACGCAGGCAATCCGGATTGAATCCGTGCCGGCTCTCGCGATTGTGCAGAACGCGCTGAACAATCTGAAAGCGTCGATCGACGAGAGCGGAGCCGTCGTCACGGTAAGTGAGCTTCCCGCGATCGAGGCCGATGCCGGGCTGCTCGCGCAAGTCTTTCAAAACCTGATCGGCAATGCGATCAAGTTCCGCCGGGACGGACCGCCCCACGTCAACGTTTCGGCGGTGCGGGTTAGCGGCGATTGGGTCTTCTCCGTGAAAGATGACGGGATCGGCGTCGAACCCCAATACGCGGACCGCATTTTCCGGATTTTCGAGCGGCTGCACGATCCCCAGAAATATCAGGGCAGCGGGATCGGACTGGCAGTCTCCAAGAAAATCGTGGAGCGGCATGGCGGCCGCATGTGGCTGGATTCACAGCGCGGGGACGGCGCGGTCTTCTCGTTCTCGATCCCGTTCGAGCAAGCAGTGGGACTCACCGAAGCGGTGGGCGCCTGACTTCGGGCTTATCTGAACGGCTCCGGACGAGAACATTGAAGATCTGAACATACTAATCAGCGTTCGGAATCGAATCCCAATGCTGCATCTTTCTCCTGTTGAAATCCTGCTGGTCGAAGACAATCCGGGCGACATTCGCCTGTTGCAAGAAGCGTTTAAGGAAGGCGGTCTCACGTGCAGGCTGAATATCACTCGAGACGGTGAACAAGCGATGGCCTACCTCCACCAGGAGGGGCCGTACACTCAGAGTCCCCGGCCGGCTCTGATCTTGCTGGATCTGAACATGCCGCGAATGGATGGGCGGGAGCTTCTGGCGGAGATCAAGAGCGAGCGTGAGTTTTCGCGAATTCCGGTCATGATTCTATCGACGTCCACGGATCAAGAGGACATTCAGAAAGCTTATGAGCTTCACGCCAACTGTTATCTTCCGAAGCCGAGCGACCTGGACTCTTTAGTCCAACTGAGTAAGGTGATCGAAGGCTTTTGGCTGAACGCGGCGTTGCTTCCTGTATGAGTCGCCCTCCGGCCTCGTTTGAGTCCGCCCTCCGGAGTCGTCTGAATCGCCCTCCGGGGTCGCTTGAATCGCCCTCCGGGCTCGTCTGAGCCGCTAGACGCTTACCAGCTTTTCGAAGAATTTCTTGATCATCATCTTCGATGTGCCATCGATCAGTCGCTGCCCCACCGCGGCCATCGTTCCGCCTACCTGAGCGTCGCCTTCATAGGTAACTTCCGTGCCGCCGTCCGCGGGCGATAGGTTCAATAACCCGTCGCCCTTCACGAATCCGATTTTTCCGGCGCCTTCGACGATCAGCCGGAAACTCGTGGGAGGCGTCTGGTCCGTGATGCGAACTTTACCTTCGAAGGAGCCCGAAATGCTGGCGAGCGCCATCTTCATCTTCATTTTGTATTCGTCCTCGCCGATCTTCTCCAGCGATTCGCAGCCGGGGATCGCGCGCGCGAGGATTTCCGGGTCCTGCATGATCCGGTAGGCCTCTTCCGGAGGAATCGGAAGACGCTGCGATCCGGAGATCTTCAAGCCGTCCTCGCGAGCGCGCTGGCGATGGCGCGCGCCGCATATACGACGGCCAAATGCCGCCGGTAGTCGGCCGAGGCGTGCAGGTCGGAGTTGGCTTCGACGCCCTCGGCGACCAGAGCCGCTGCGTGTTGGATTTCGGTCGCCGAAGCTGACGTTCCCTCTAGCGCCTTTTCTGCCGCGCCTGCCCGGTAGGATTTATTGGAGAGACCGGTCACGCCGATGCGCGCCATGGCGATTTTGCCTCCCGATCGGCGGATTCGAGCGGCGATACCAACGATCGCAAATCCGCTGGCGGGCTGGACGTTCTTCTGATAGCTCGTGCCCGTTCCAGAATCTTCGACCGGGACGATGACTTCGCGGACGATCTCGCCCTCTTCGATCGCGGAAGTAAAGGTGTCGACAAAGAAATCGCTCGCGGCGACAGTACGTTCCGTTTTCGTCCCTTTCAAAACAAATTTCGCTTCGAGGGCCTGGAGCGCGGCCGGATAGTCGGCCGACGGATCGGCATGCGCGACGCTTCCGCCGATGGTACCCATGTTGCGTACTTGAACATCACCGATATGCGCGGCGGTTTCGGCGAGCAGCGGGCATTTCCCGCGCACCAGGGCCGAGGTTTCCACGTCAAAGTGGGTTGTCGTGGCACCGATGTGAATCGCGCCGGCCTGTTCGCGAATATAGCTGAGATCTTTTAGCTTGCCGAGGTCGACCAGCCGATCCGGCGCCGCGAGCCGGAGCTTCATCATCGGAATGAGGCTCATTCCGCCGGCGAGGGGTTTTGCCCCGGCGGCGATCAGGGCGAGAGCTTCGTCGAGGGATTGGGGCACGGTGTAGTCGAAGGTTTGCGAGATCATCAGTTCTTCCCTCCACGCACCAGCATCCAGATTTTTTCCGGGGTCATCGGCATGTCGATGTGCTTTACGCCGAGCGGGGCCAGCGCGTCCACTACCGAGTTCACCACGGCCGGCGACGCTCCGATCGTGCCCGCCTCGCCCACGCCTTTCACACCCAAGGGATTGACCGGTGTCGGCGTCACGGTATGGGCGCTTTCGATCCACGGCATCATATGGGCGCGGGGCATAGCGTAGTCCATGAACTCGCCGGTGATGAGTTGGCCGTTATCGTCGTAGACTGCCTGCTCCCACAGAGCCTGGCCCAGACCCTGCGCGACTCCACCGTGCACCTGGCCGTCGACGATCAGCGGATTTAGAATATTGCCGCAGTCATCCACCGCAATGTAGCGGCGAATCGAGATCGCGCCGGTTTCAGGATCAATATCCGTTACGACAAGGTGCGCTCCGAATGGGAAGGTGAAGTTGGGCGGCTCCCAGAAGTGGGTGGCGACCAAGCCAGGATGAGTATCGGGCGGCAGCTTCATCGCGCGGTAGGAGGCGAAAGCGATCTCCTTCACCGACACGCTCTTGCCGCTCAGATTGCAGACGCACTGGCCGCCGGAAAAGGTGACGTCATTCGATTCCAGCAGCATCCCGCCGAACTTCTTGATTTTCGCCTTCAGATCCTGGAGCGCGAAGTACAGAGCCGTGCCGCCCACCGCGGTCGAGCGGCTGCCGAAGGTTCCGATGCCGTACTGCACAAGCGAGGTGTCACCGTGAGACACGAGAATATTGTCGATATCCACTCCCAGTTCGTCGGCGGCGATCTGGGCGAAGGTGGTTTCTTCGCCCTGGCCATGCGGCGACGTGCCTGTCAAGACGGTAACCGTGCCGGAGGGGTCAATTTTCACCGTCGCGCTTTCCCATCCGCCGGCGGGCGTCGCGGGCGAGGGCCCAAACGCGGAGATCTCACCGTAGGTGCACAGACCGATGCCCATCAGCTTGCCGGACTTGCGAGCCTCGGCCTGCTCGCGGCGAAGCTCGTCGTAATTTGCCATCTCCATGGCCTTTTTCAGAGGCGCGGCATAGTCGCCCGAGTCGTACACCAGGCCGGTGGCGGTTGGGAAGGGGAACTCATCGTTGTGGACGAAATTCTTGAGGCGAATTTCCGCCGGGTCCATTTTGAGTTCGGCGGCAAGCAGGTCGATCATGCGTTCAATGCCGTGGGTCGCTTCGGGACGGCCCGCGCCGCGATACGCGTCGGTGGCCACGCAATTGGTAAACGCGCCGACTACCTCGGCGCGAATGCTGCGGGTCCGGTAAAGGCCGGGCAGCATTAACACGCTGAGCGTGGGAATCGCGGGGGTGAGCAGGGAGAGGAATGCACCCAGGTCCTGAATGATTTTCACCTTGATACCGGTGATGGTTCCATCCTTTGTGGCGGCGATTTCATAAAAATCGACGTGGCCGCGGCCGTGAATGGTGCAGAGAAAATTCTCGCGGCGCGATTCGATCCACTTCACCGGCTTGTTGACCTTCATGGCCACGTACGCCATCAGGATCTCTTCGGCGTAGGTGTCGATCTTGCAGCCAAAGCCGCCGCCGACCTCCGGCGCCACGACGCGCAGGCGATTTTCGTCCAGGCCGAGGATTTGGGCCACCAGCGATCGCACCAAATGCGGGGCCTGCGTCGACGTGAAGAGCGTAAGCGCCCGTTCCGCGGCGCGATAATCGGCGACAACGCCGCGCGTTTCCATCGGATTCGGGACCAGCCGCTGGCTGGTGATACGCTGCTTGACGATCACATCGGCTTCCGCGAAGGCTTTGTCCACTTCGCCGCCTTCCTGATTGAAGACGAAGGCGGTGTTATCGGGCCATTGTGGATGTACCGCGGGCGCGCCAGGGGCCAGCGCTTTTTCCGGATCGGCCACGGCTGGCAGGACTTCCCAATCGACCTCGATCAGGTCCGCCGCGTCCGCCGCAACGTAACGATCGATTGCCACGACGACAGCTACCGGATGTCCGACGTAGTAGACGCGGTCGGTAGCGAGAACTCGATGGTCCGGAACGCGCAGGCCGGGAAGAGACGCGCCGCAGGGCACTGCCCCGGCGTCGTGGGTATCCTTGCCGGTGAACACGGCTAGGACCCCTTTGTGCGATGCGGCTTTGCTGGTATCGATGGAGCGGATGTTGGCGGCGGCATGCGGGCTGCGAAGGATCGCGGCGTAGTGCATGCCGGGCATCTTGATGTCGTCGACGTAGGTGGCGGTGCCCGTGATCAGGCGCGGATCCTCGCGCCGCCGGAGCCGCTTACCGACCAGGGTTTCGGGCTTGGTTGTGGTGGTCGCCATGATTTACGCTCCCGTCGCTTTCGCCGCGGCTTTCACCGCGTTGACGATGTGTTGATAGCCGGTGCATCGGCAGATGTTCCCTTCGAGCCCGTGGCGGATTTCGGTTTCCGTGGGATTCGGGTTGCGGTCGATGATCTGCTTAGACGCCATGATCATGCCGGGCGTACAAAAACCGCACTGGGCTCCGTGCTCATTCCAGAAGGCTTCCTGCATCTTGTGAAGCTTGCCGTTGACCGCCAGACCTTCTATGGTTACGACGCTTGCGCCATTGGCCTGGACGGCAAACATCGTGCAGCTCTTGATCGCGCGGCCGTCGACTTCGACGGTGCACGCGCCGCACAACGAGGTTTCGCACCCGATATGCGGGCCCGTGAGGCCCGCGACCTCACGCAGGTAGTGAATCAGGAGCAATCGCGGCTCCACATCGTGGGAATGGCTCTTCCCGTTGATATTCAAAGTGATGTTCATGGGCGTCCTCGGCGTTTTGAAGATATCAAAAACGGAGGTCCGGAGGGTGAGACCGTTTCGGGAATAAATCAGACTGCCGTACGGTACTGAATTTCGAAGGGACGCAATTTCAACTTTCGAAGGTGATTCTTGACGAAACTAATTGCTCACAATCATAATGACGACGGCATCGACCGTCGCGGATTTCTGAAGTGCATGGCTTGGGCGGGTACAGGCGTGGCCTGGACCGTCAGCGGCGGTGTCTTGCGCTCGAAAGCTTTCGGGCAGAATCATGAGGATTTGAACGGTGAGCTTCACTTCGTTCAGATCAGCGATAGCCATATAGGATTCAACCGGCCAGCGAATCCCAATGTTGCCGGCACGCTGCAGGCGACCATCGAAAAGATCAACGCTCTCCCGCAACAGCCTGATTTCATCATCCATACCGGCGATCTGAGCCATTCCGCCAAACCGGGCGAGTTCGACACGCTGGACCAACTCCTGACCGGCGCGAAGCCGAAACAACTCTTTTTCGTTCCGGGCGAGCACGATACCTCGATCGAGCAGGGCAAAGCGTATCTGGAGCGCTACGGCAAGCACGCTCAAGGACGCGGCTGGTATAGCTTCAACCACCGGGATGTCCATTTTGTCGGATTGAACAACTCGGTGGTGATCGACGGGCTGGGAAAATTGGGGTCGGAGCAGCTTGAATGGCTTCGGACGGACCTGGAGAGCCAGCCGGACAGCAGACCGGTGGTCGTTTTCGCGCATATTCCGTTGTGGTCCGTCTATCCGGATTGGGGCTGGGGCACGGAGGACAGCGCTGAAGCCCTCGGTTATCTGAAGCGTTTCGGATCGGTCACGGTGTTGAACGGCCACATCCATCAGGTGATGCAGAAAATGGAAGGCAGCGTCACGTTCCACACCGCCATGTCGACGGCGTTTCCGCAGCCGGCTCCCGGCGCGCCATCGGGGCCCGGCCCGATGAAAGTGCCGGACGACAAACTCCGCAGCGTGCTTGGCATTACGGACGTGCGCTCGGTAAAAACGGGGCGCGGGCTGGCCGTGATCGATTCGACGCTCGCGACGACGTAGCCGCCGCGGACTAATCCGTCCGCAGCGAATGGTTCGTTTTCAAAATCATGATGTCGCCGAAGGCTGCGCGCAGGTAAAGATTGGGCTCCCCGGCCTGGTGGTCGAACTCTTCGCCGATCAGGTGTTGGCGCTGGTCGTGGCCCTCGAAATCTGAGTACACTTTGCCGACTCTACACTTCGCGTCTAGCGCGTATCGTCCGTCCGGGAGGGTTAACGTAATCTGCCCGCGATCCACGGTGCCACGGATATCCGCGCTTATCCCGGTGATGTTCAATCCGCCGCGATTGTGTTCGACGATCAACTTGGAAGCCCGGGGCGCGTGAATACGATAAGTAATCATCACGTCGCCCCGCCGGCCGAAGAGGTGCGATAGACCGCCCTGCGGCGGATAAACGGTAGACACGATCGCTTCGCCTTCGCTGTGTTTTACGCCGACTTGAACACTGTCCAGACGCTGCTGCGCGGCATTGGCCTTTTCGCCGGTTCGCTGCTCCACGGATTTGGTGACCGTGACTTCCACTTCAGGCGAATCCCAGCCCTCTACATTGATCTCTCCGAACGAATTCTCCAGCCGGATCGAGACCGAAGCGGCTACGCTGAAGCGGTCAGTATGAGTCGCGCTTAACGTATGGTTAGGGCGATCGTCTGCCATCAGCGCGACAGCAAAGCCAAGCGCGACAGCAAAGCCAAGGATGATGAGAAATAAATTCCGCGTTTTTCCCAGGAGAAGCATATCTGCACTCACGATAACATGCGCTTTTCCACGGGACGGAGGTAGTATTAGCAGTTGACATGAGACTACGAACTGTTCTCCTGCTGGTTTTCGCCTATACGGCCTTCGCAGCGAATGAAACCCATTGGGTGGGGACGTGGGGCGCCAGTCCCGCGCCGCAGCTAGC
>Ga0070731_10000520_pt1 | contig 50270 bp, 49 predicted proteins | sample Coa_R1_2_FD_66448 | JGI IMG/M metagenome (GOLD analysis project Ga0070731, IMG submission 66448) | Surface soil microbial communities from Centralia Pennsylvania, which are recovering from an underground coalmine fire - Coalmine... | ecosystem: Environmental > Terrestrial > Soil > Unclassified ... | reverse complement strand
GACAGCAGTGAACGGCACCGTCGAGGCGGGAGCGATCGCCGAGCTGCGGGAGGGGTTCCGCGGCGAGATCTACGAGCCCGGGGACACCGGCTACGACGATGCCCGAGTCATCTTCAACGGCATGTTCGACAAGCGGCCCGCGGTCATCCTGCGGCCGGCCGGAACGGCGGACGTCATTCGAGGCATCGGCCTCGCGCGGCTCACCGGCGCTCCGCTCGCGATTCGAGGAGGCGGCCACTCGGTCGCCGGGTTCTCGCTCTGCGACGACGGCATCGTCATCGACACGCGGGGCATGAATGGCATCCGCGTCGACCCTCGGCGCCGCACCGTCAGGGCCCAGCCCGGCCTCAACTGGGGCGAGTTCGACCGCGAGACCCAGGCGTTCGGGCTCGCGACGACGGGCGGCCGCGTCACCAACACCGGGATCACGGGATTCACTCTCGGCAGCGGCAGCGGCTGGCTGGAGCGCAAGCTCGGCTTCGCCGGAGACAACCTGATCGCCGCCGACGTCGTGACCGCCGACGGCGAGGTCGTCACGGTGAGCGAGGACGAGAACCAGGACCTTCTCTGGGGACTGCGCGGCGGAGGCGGCAACTTCGGCGTCGTCACCGAGATGACGTTCCGGCTCGATCCCGTCGGCCCGATCGTCTACGGAGGGCTCGCGGCGTTTCCGCCCGAGAAGACGGCAGATGTCATCCGGACGTGGCGGGACGTCACGGCGGAGTCGTCCGACGATCTCGGCTGGGCGATCGCGTCGATCGCGCTCCCGCCCGAGCCGTTCGTGCCGGCGGAGTGGCAGTTCAAGCGCGTGATCGGCGTCGCCGGCATGCACGCCGGCCCGCACGAGGAGGCGGAGCGGGCGCTCAAGCCGCTGCGTGCCCTCGGACCGATCGTCGACCTCTGGCAGCCGATGCCGTACACGGTGATGCAGGGACTGATCGACGGAGGGAACCCGTACGGGCGGCGAAACTACTGGCGCGCCTTCCACGTCCAGGACTGCAGCGAGCCGGTCGTCGATCTCTTCGCAGAGCGTGCGGCGTCGATCCCGTCGCCGTTCACCGCGTTCATCATCGTCGCGAACGGCGGGGCGATCGCACGCGTCGGCGAAGACGACACCGCGCTGGGCGGGCGCTCGGCCCCGTTCAGCATCCACCAGAACACGATGTGGGAGGGCGAGGACGCCGACGCCGACAACATCGGCTGGGTGCGGGAGACGACAGAGGCGTTCCGCCCGCACCGCGCCTCAGGGATGCCGCTCAACTTCGTCACCGAGATCGGAGACGCCGAGCGTGAAGAAAGCTGGGGACGGAAGGCCGACCGGCTGCGCACGCTGAAGGCGAAGTACGACCCGACGAATCTGTTCCGCCTGAATCAGAACATCCAGCCTGCTGCGTGATCGTTAGTAGAGCGCAGTCGCAAGCCGGCGCCGGTAGCGCACGGTGAGCGGATGCTCGTGCCCGAGCTCGCCGAACAGCCGGACGGCGAGCTCGCGGGCCTCCTCGCGGTCACCGTTGCCCTCGGCGACTCGCGCGAGGAGCAGCTCGAACGCCTGCTCGTAGTCGCCTTCCTGCAGCGCGTCGGCGAGCTGCGGGTCGTCGACGCTCTCGGCCACGGGCGGCCTGGTCAACTCGTCGAGGAACGCGTCGACGCCTGCACGCGAGCGGGCGCCGACGAACTCTGCGACGACATGGCCGTTCCGGAAGGCCTTCACGGCGGGGATGCTGCGGATGCCGAAATCGAGGGCGACGCGCTGGTTCGCGTCGACGTCGACCTTCGCGAGCGCGACCCCCTTCTCCGCTGTCGCCTGCTCGATGACCGGGCCGAGCGCGCGGCACGGGCCGCACCACTCCGCCCAGAAGTCGACCACGACCGGCGCCTCGTGCGAGGCGGCGATCACGTCCTGCTGAAAGGTGTCGTCCGTTACGTCCATGGGTGCCCGACACACATGGTGTCAGACACGCCTATGCCGGGCGTTTCTCCGCGACCGCTTCGAGGCGCTCGCGGATCTGGGCGGTGTCGTCGCCGAGATCGTCGACGCGCGGGAGAGCGGCGAGCGACTCGAGGCCGAACACGCGCTCGAAGAGGGGCGTCGTGCGGTAGCGAACGGCGCCGAACTCGTTCTCCCGGCCGTGCTCCGCGATCAGCCCGCGCTCCGCAAGCCCGGCGACGACGCCGTCGACGTTGACGCCGCGGATGCGGGCGATCTCCGGACGCGAGACCGGGCCGAGATACGCGACGATCGCCAGGGTCTCGAGCGCCGCCTGGGACAACCCACGCTCGGCGGGGCGCTCGAAGAGCCGCGAGCAGGCGGCCGACGCGGCGGCCGACGCGCGGAACGCGTACCCCCCGGCGACGTGCTCGAGCACGATGCCGCTCCGCTCCTCCGAGTACCGCTCGACCAGCAGCTCGAGCGCCTCCTCCACCTCCGCCGAGTCGGCCTCGGCGGCTGCCGCGAGCTCGTCGACCGGCAGCGGGTGCGAGGCGACGACGAGCAGCGCTTCGAGCGTCCGCGCGAGCTCGGCGGCCGCGCTCGGCTGGGTGGGAATCAGGCGGAGCGGACGATCCACGAAAGACTCCTTTCGTCCTCGGAGCGGGAAATCCTTATCGGCGCGAACGGCGCGGCCTGGGAGATCGCGAGCTCGTTCTGCTTGCGCAGCTCGAGCAGCGCGAGGAACGCGACCGCGATCTCGACGCGGCTCAGTCCCGCGACTTCGGCGTCGAAGTCGAGGCGCGTCCGCCGGCCGAGCAGGGCACGCCACCTCTCGACGAACTGCGAGACGGGCGGGAAGCGCAGACCCATGTGCGCGGTCGACGGCGCCGGCGGTTCGACCGCGAGCAGCCGCAGCGCGTTCGCGAGCGACGACGCCTGCTGCGGTGCGAGCCGCCTCTCCGGCTGCGGCTGCAGCGGCGCAGGCCCGAGCCTGAAGAAGAGATCGCGCCGTTCGCGCAGCCGCTCCTGGAGCCAGCCGGCGGCGTCCTTCGCACGACGGTACTCGGCGAGGCGCCGGGCGAGCTCCTCTGCCGCCTCCTCGGGCTCGAGCTCGGCGAGCTCGGCCTCCTCCTCCGGGAACATGCCGCGGGCTTTGAGCTCGAGCAGCGCCGCGATCAGGATCAGAAACTCGCCGCAGGCGTCGAGGTCGAGCTCGCCCCTCTCGGCGGCGCGCTCGACGAAAGCGACCACGATCTCCGCGAGCTCGACGTCCCGAAGCTCGAGCTCCTCCCGCAGCACGAGCGACAGGAGGAGGTCGAACGGGCCTTCGAACGCGTCGAGGTCCAGCTCGAGCTCGCGGACGGCGATCGGCCGAGGCACGAAGGAACCGTATCGGCGTTACCGGACGCGGCCGCGCGGTATCGCCATCGCGGGTCCGCGCGGGGTCGGGCGGCGCCTCTCCGGGCCGCTGCCCGGCTCCGTCCGGTGGAAGAACTGCCACCAGATGAAGAAGCCGGTCGAGCAGACGAAGACGACGATCGACACCCACGCGTTCAGCCTCAGCCCTGCGAAATGGTGGGCGGGGTCGATCCGCAGGAGCTCCTCGAAGAAACGTCCGAACGTGTACCAGCTGACGTAGAGCGCGAAGAGACCCGGCGGCCGGATCCGGAAGCGCCGCTCGATGAGCAGCACGAGCAGCAGCACCCCTGCGACGTCCCACAGGAGCTCGTACAGGAAGGTCGGGTGGAACGTCGTGGCGCCGAAGTAGCGCGGGTCCGTCGGGCGGTGGTTCACGTCGATCTCGAGCCCCCACGGAAGGCTGGTCGGCTTTCCGTACAGCTCCTGGTTCCACCAGTTGCCGATGCGGCCGATCCCTTGCGCCAGCAGCAGACCCGGCGCGGCCGTGTCCATGAAGCGGTAGACGCTGTACCCGGACCTCCGGATGATCACGGCGCCGGCGAGCGTGCCGAGCAGGATCCCGCCCCACACCCCGAGGCCGCCCTGCCACACCTCGAAGATCCCTTTCCACTTCGGCGAGGGCACCTCGTTCCACGAGGTGATGTCGTGGTACGCGCGCGCGCCGACGACGCCGAAGCCGACGCCCCAGACGGCGACGCGAAGGACGAGGTCCCAGTCTCCCCCTTGCGTGAGCCACCGGCGGCCGGTGAGCAGCACGCACGCAACGATGGCGACGAGCAGCGTCAGGCCGTACATGTGGATCGTCAGCGGCCCGATGTGGACCACACCGCTGTGCGGTGAAGGGATGGACGCGACGAGGCTCACGGGCCTTTAGTGAACCACGAAACTTGAAACTGTTTCGTCGCTCCGCGACGAAACAGTTTCAGAGAAGGATCTGGACGGCGAGCTCCGGCGGGCAGCCTTGGCCGACCAGCTCGACGGCGTGGTGAAGGTCGATGTCGTGCCGGGCGGCGAGCTCCGCGGCGGCCGCGGCCGGATAGCCCGCCCGCTCCAGCTCCTCGGCGCGCCAGTGCTCGACCTGGTCGAGCTCCGTCCGGAGATTGACTTCCGCCGTCGTCATCGCTCTTGCGTCCTCATTCGGTACAACGCGCCTCTCGGTTCTCCCCTTGCCGGGGGATCCTGAGATTTAACGCACTTCTAACCTCGGCGCTCCGTCGGCCGCACCCGCCGTTCGGCCAGGTTGACCCGTCGGCCGGGCGGGTCGGCGCTCTGGGCGGCCCGGCGGCCGAGACACGAGAGCGCTACGCGACGGCCGACTCGCCGAGGAGCACCTTCACCTCGGCATAGAAGTCGGGCGCAGGGCTCACCCTGTAGGCCGGCCCGAGGGCAAGCGTCTTCGGCCCCTGCGACGTCAGGCAATCGACGTAGACGGGCGACTCACCCGGGAAGTCGCGGATGAGGTCACGCAGCTCGCCGATCACGCCGGCGCGCGCCTTCGTCGCGTCGAGCCTGAGCCTCACCTCCCGCTTCTCGGCAACGGCCTCGAACGCGGACACCTCCATCGCGACGAGCTTCGTCTCGCCCTCCTTGTGGTCGACACGACCCTTCACGATGAGGATCCGGTCGGCCACGCAGAGCTCGCGCGCCCGCTCGTAGGTCGAGTTGAAGACCATGCAGTCGGTGCCGCCGGTGACGTCGTCGAGACGCAGGAACACCATCGCTTCGCCCCGCTTCGTCGTCATGTGACGCAGCGACGAGACGATTCCGCCCACCGTGACCACCTCACCGTCGCGTCGGCGCTCGAGCTCGGCGATCGTGGCGTCCGTCTTCCGCCGCAACTGCTCGCGAAGCGACGACAGCGGGTGCTCCGACACGTAGAGGCCGAGCACCTCCTTCTCCAGGCGCAGCAGCTCGTTCTTCTCGAACTCGTCGGCGGCGAGCGGCCTGTGCTTCCGCGGCTTCTCCTCCACCGGCCCGAGATCGAAGATCGATCCCTGACCCTTCATACGGTCCGCCTGGTGCTGCTGGCCAAGCCGGAGCGCGTCGTCGAGCGCGTCGAGCATCGCCTTGCGCGAGCCGGGCAGCGCGCCACATTTGACGAGGGCCTCCACGACGCGCTTGTTCGCGACGGACGGGTCGACGCGCTCCGCGAAGTCCCAGATCGACTCGAACGCGCCGTCCTCGACGCGCGCAGCGATGATCGCGCGCGCTGCACCCTCCCCCACGCCCTTCACTGCGTTGAGCCCGAACCGAATCTTCCCTTCGACGACGGCGAAGTCGACCTGCGACTCGTTCACGTCCGGCGGCAGAACCTCGATGCCGAGCTCGTGGCACGCATTGACGTAGAACGGCACGCGGTCCTTCGTGTTCATGACCGACGAGATCAGCGCCGCCATGTACTCGCACGGATGATTCGCGCGTAGCCACGCGGTGCGGTATGCGATCAGCGCGTAGCACGCCGCGTGCGACTTGTTGAACGAGTAGTCCTGCGACTTCTCCATGTCATCCCAAAGTTGCCGCGCGACGACGTCGGACGTGTCGTTCTCGATCGCCTTCTCGATGAACGTCGACTTCAGCGACGCCATGAGCTTGTGGTCCTTCTTCGCGATCGCGCGACGGAGGTCTTCCGCCTCGAAGAGCGTGAAGCCGGCGATCTCCTTCGCGATCTCCATCGACTGCTCCTGGTAGATCGCGATGCCGAACGTGCGCTCGAGGATCGGCTTCAACCGTGGATCGAGGTAGCTGACTCCCTCCCTGCCGTTCTTGCGGGCCGCGTACGTCGGGATGTACTGCATCGGGCCGGGGCGATAGAGCGCGTTGAGGGCGATCAGATCCTCGAACTCGGTCGGCTTCACCTGCCGGAGCGCCTCGCGCATCCCCGACGACTCGAACTGGAACACGCCGGTCGCCTCGCCGCGCGCGAGCATCTCGTATGTCTTCCGGTCGTCGAGCGGGAGCGAGGAGATGTCGAGCCCGTCGAGCAGCTCGCACGCCTTGTCGATCACGTCCAGGTTGCGCAGGCCGAGGAAGTCGATCTTCAGCAGGCCGAGGGCCTCGACATCCTTCATCGCGAACTGCGTCACGACCTCCTGATCCGCGCCCTTCTGCTGCAGCGGCACGACGTTGAGGAGCGATTCGGCGCCGATGACGACGCCGGCTGCGTGGATCGAGTCCGCGCGCGTGAGGCCCTCGAGCGGCAGCGCGAGGTCGACGATCTCCTTCGCCACCGGATCGGAGGCGATCGCGCGCCGAAGCTCGCCGTTCGGCTTGAGACATTCGTCGAGCGTCTGGCCCGGGCCTTCGGGGATCAGCTTCGCGATCCGGTCGACCTGGCCGTAGGGGACCTCCAGCACGCGGCCCGCATCGCGGACCGCGGCGCGCGCGGCCATCGTGGAGAACGTGATGATCTGCGCGACGCGGTCGCGCCCGTACTTCTCCGTCACGTAGTTGATGACGCGCTCGCGGCCGGCAACGGCGAAGTCGATGTCCATGTCCGGCATCGACTTCCGGCCGGGGTTCAGCATGCGCTCGAAGAGCAGGTCGTAGCGGATGGGATCGATGTCGGTGATCTGGAGGCAGTAGGCGACGAGGCTGCCCGCAGCGGAGCCGCGGCCCGGGCCGACGCTGATCCCGTTCTGCTTGGCGAACCGGATGAAGTCCCAGACGATCAGGAAGTAATCCGTGAAACCCATCTCGCGGATCGTCTTCAGCTCATGCCGCAGCCGGTCCTGGAGCTCGGCGGTGACACGTTCGTACCGTCTGGAGAGCCCCTTCTCGCACAGCTCGACGAGGTAGTCGAACGCGTCGCGTCCCGCGGGCGTCGGATAGTGCGGCAGCAGGATCCGGCCGAGCTCGATCTCGACGTTGCAGCGCTCGGCCACCTCGAGGGTGCGTCGCATCGCCGCCTCTTGCCCGGGGAAGTCCTCCGCCATCTCCTGCGGCGACTTGAAGTAGAAATGGTCGGTCTCGAACCGCCAGTGGTCGGGGTTCTTCAACGAGTCACCCGACTGGATGCAGAGCAGCGCCTCGTGCGCCCGTGCATCCGTGTCGCGGAGGTAGTGGACGTCGCCCGTGGCAACCGTCGGCAGCCCCGCCTTGCCGGCGAGGTCGACGAGCTGCGGCAGGATCCTCGCCTGCACGTCGAGGTGGGCGTTCTGGAGCTCGACATAGGTGTTCTCGGCGCCGAAGATCGTCGACAGCCGGTCGAGTTCGGCCGCCGCATCTGCGGCGCGGTTCTCCTCGAGCGCCTTGCACACGCGCCCCGAAAGGCACCCGGAGAGCGCGATCAGACCGTCCTTGTGCTGCTCGAGCAGCTCCCAGTCGACGCGAGGCTTGTAGTAGTAGCCCTCGAGGTAGCCGAGGCTCGACAGCTTGATCAGGTTCGCGTAGCCCTCGTTGTCGCGCGCGAGCAGCGTGAGGTGTGCATACCCCTTCTGCTGCGCGCGCCGGTCGTCGGCCACGTAGACCTCGCAGCCGATGACGGGCTTGACGCCCGTCCCGCGGGTCGCCTTCCAGAGCTGGACCGCGCCGGCGAGGGAGCCGTGGTCGGTGAGCCCGACGGCCGGCATCTCGAGCTCCGCGGCCCGCTCGACGAGGTCGGGGATCCGGCAGGCCCCGTCGAGGATCGAGTACTCGCTGTGGACATGCAGGTGGACGAAATCGGCGGTGCTCATCGGCGGGAGGGTCAGCATACGGCGGGCATCCGACGGCCCCGGGAAGGCCGCCCGCAAAGTGCGTTCGCCGCCGCTCCGCCCATGATGCCGTGGATAGCCTCACCCGCATGGGGCACCGCATCGTGGTGATCGGAGGCGGATTCGGCGGGCTCCAGACCGTCCGTGCGCTCCGCGGCGCGCCGGTCGAGGTGACGCTCCTCGACCGGCGGAACTTCCACCTCTTCCAGCCTCTGGCGTACCAGGTTGCGACGGGCGCGCTGTCGGCGCCGGAGGTCGCCTCTCCCCTCCGCGCGGTGTTCAAGCGCCAGCGCAACGTCGAGGTGCTGCTCGCGGAAGCGCTCGGCGTCGACGTCGAGCGACGCGAGGTTCAGCTCGGACCGTTGCCGAGCGGTGAAGAGGGCCGCACCATCGAGTACGACACCCTCGTCGCCGCGACGGGCTCACGCTACTCGTACTTCGGCCACGACGACTGGCGCCCGCATGCACCGGAGCTGAAGTCGCTCGAGGGCGCGCTGGACATCCGCGACCGCATCCTCGGAGCATTCGAGGCAGCGGAGGTGGAACGCGATCCGGACGCCCGACAGGCATGGCTCACGTTCGTCGTCGTCGGCGCGGGGCCGACCGGTGTCGAGATGGCCGGCCAGATCGCGGAGCTCGCGCGCGACACGGTGCGACGCGACTTCCGCGCCGTCGACACGCGAGAGGCGCGCGTCCTGCTGGTCGAGACGGCCGACCGGGTGCTCACGGGCTTCGCGCCGTCGCTGTCCGCCCGTGCGTACGGTGCTCTCGAGAGCCTCGGTGTGACGCCGCTCGTCGGCCGCACCGTCGTCGGGGTGGGACCGGACTCGGTCTCGATCTCCGCCGGCGACGGGGCGGTGGAGGTGGTCGCCGCCCGCACCGTCGTCTGGGCGGCGGGTGTCACCGCGTCGAGCTTCGCGGGCCGGCTCGCGGCGGCCGCGGGCGCCGAGACCGATCGCGCCGGTCGCATCACGGTCGAGCCCAGGCTCACGTTGCCGAATCACCCCGAGCTGTTCGCGATCGGCGACATGGCGCGGATCGGACAGACCGTGCTGCCCGGGCTTGCGCCCGTCGCGATGCAACAGGGGCGCTACGTCGGACGCGTCATCAGAGATCGGCTCGCGGGCCACACGCCACCGGAGCCGTTCCACTACCGCGACAAGGGCAACCTCGCGACGATCGGACGCTCACGGGCCGTCGCCGAGATCGGACCGCTGCGCATCAGCGGCTTTCCGGCGTGGGCGCTGTGGCTCGGCGTGCACATCGTGTACCTGATCGGCTTCCAGAATCGTCTGCTCGTGCTGCTGCGCTGGTCGTTCAGCTTCCTGACGCACGGACGCGGTGCGCGACTGATCGCAGACGCGCCGTCTCAATCCGTAGTGCCGCCTCCTCCGTAGGACAGGCAAACGAGAAGCTCCAAGGAGGATGCATGTCACGCAAGCCCAGGGCCGTCGCGGCGCTCGCGCTGCTCGGCACAGTTGGATATCTGCTCGCGACCGGATCGCTCGCCGTCGGCGCCCCCAACTCGCACGGGACCGTCTCGCTTCGGTCGACGAATCTCGGCAAGGTCCTCGTGTCGTCCACTGGACGCACGCTGTACTTGTTCGAGAAGGACAAGAACGGAAAGAGCTCGTGCGCGGGACAGTGCGCGAAGTACTGGCCGCCGCTGATCACCGGCGCGAAGCCGACCGCAGGCGCCGGCATCAGTGCCGCGAAGCTCGGCCGCGTCCGCCGTGCCGACGGCCGGATGCAGGTGACCTACAACAGCCACCCGCTGTACCTCTTCCTGCTCGACAAGAGCGCCGGCCAGACGAAGGGGCAGGGCCAGGACTTCTTCGGCGGCCTCTGGTACGCGGTCTCGGCTCACGGCGCAGCGGTCCTGAAGAGCGCCGCGGCGGGCACCACCACCGCCGAGACGACGACCACCTCGAGCTACGTGCCTCCGAAGTACCCGTAGCTCGCCCGCGGGCCCTCCGCCCCGACGACGGCCGCCGCTTCCTCCCGAGCGGCGGCCGTCAAACGTGGGTCGGAACACCTTGCGGCGTGCGGAACAGACGGTTCGGGTCGTAGCGCCGCTTCACCTGGACGAGTCGCGGCAGGTTCGGCCCGTAGTACGCGTGCAGCGCATTGGGCAGGCTCGGGTCCGCGTAGTTGACGTAGGCCTCGCCGTCCATCGAGGACGCGAGCGCCGATCGTGCCGACGTCACCCATGAACGCGCCGACCCCGCGCCGACCGCGAAGTACTGGACCGATGCGAGCGCCCGCCGGTGGACGAACGCGGTCGCCGCCGGCGCGATGCGGTTGACCGCGCCGCCGTACGCGTCGATCAGCAGCGCGCCCGACGCTGCCCCGCGCTGCTCGACGACAGCACGGAACGCATCGAGCTGCGACGTGCTCGGCACCTTCGCGAGGTAGCTGGACGAGCCGGCGAACGGCTGGCTGCCGGGCGCGGAGCACTCGGGAAGCGTGTGGCCGAGGCATCCCGCCCACCTTCGGACGAGGTCGAGCCAGACAGCCTGTCCGGTGACGAGCCGAGAGGCCGCGGGCATGAGCCCCGCGAGCAGCGCATCGAGTCCGGCCGTCGAGCCGAGGAACTGGCCGAACACCTGCACCGTCGGCCCACCGGGGCCGGCCGCGAGCCGGCAGACCGACCCCAGCCTGTCGTCGGTGTGAGACGCCCACCCGAGGTAGCCCTGGAGGACCTGGTCGACCTGCGACCACGGCCACGACGCGATGAAGTACGAGCCGCCCGTGACGGGATGCGTGCGGAACACGAAGCGGGTGACGACGCCGAAGTTGCCGCCTCCCCCGCCCCGGCACGCCCAGAAGAGATCGGGGTGGTGAGTCGCGTCGGCCGTGAGGACGCGGCCGTCGGCCGTCACGATCTGCAGCGACACGACGTTGTCGGACGCAAGCCCCCACGCACGCGACGCGAGGCCGAAGCCGCCGCCGAGCGCGTGGCCGCCGATCCCGACGCCCGGGCACGTGCCGGCCGGGACGGCGACGCCGTGCGCGGCGAGCGCCGCGTACACGACCCCCAGCCGTGCCCCCGCGCCGACCGTCGCGCGGCCCGGTGTGACCCCGACCGACGCGAGATGCGCGAGGTCGACGACGACCCCGCGCGTCGTCGAGGCTCCGATGTAGCTGTGCCCGCCTGAGCGCGCGACGATCGGGACTCCCGTCGCAGCGGACCAGCGCACGACGGTCGCGACGTCGGCGGCATCGCGCGGACGGACGACCGCGAGCGGCCGCACTGCGGCGTAGTCGGCGTCGTACGGAGCCCGTATGCGGTCGTACAACGCCTGGCCCGGCGTCGCGATCTCGCCGCGAAACGTCCGGGCGAGCGTACGAAGCCTCGGATCGGCAGCGGATGCGAATCGGAAGGCCGGCGCGAAGACGAGCGCCGCGGCAAGCCCCGCGCCCCGGGCGAGCAACGCCCGGCGGCTGGACGGACTACTCGGAGTCCGAGCCGTCGTCACCGCCGGAGCGCCGCCGCCAGAACGTCAGCGCGCCGACGACGCCGGCAGCCCCGAGCGCGACCGCGCTCCGGTTCGGGCGCCTCGTCTCCGGGTCGACCGAGGGCAGCGCGCCGCGCGCCTTCTTCTTGATCAGGCGCTTGCCCACCATCCAGGTCACCCAGCCGACGGCGGCGTTGCGGCGGTTGAAGATGCCCATCGGGCGACTCTACCCCTCCCCGCCGAGCACGCAAACAGATGCCCGGAGCCTGCGGGCGGGCAGGCTCCGGGCGGGACGAGGGCACGTCCATCAGGTGAGACACCGCAGCCGGCGGAATCTTGCGCCCGGATCTAGGCGGTCGCGGCAGCGCGCTTGCGGTTCGGCATGTGGATCGCCCGTCCGAGCGCCAGGAGGCCCGCCTCCTTGATCGCCTCGCTCAGCGTCGGGTGTGCGGCCATCCCGTCCGCGACCGTCTCCACCGTCGACTCGGCGTCGATCGCGACCGTGCCGGCCTCGACGAGATCGGTCACGTGGGGACCGACCATGACGATGCCGAGCAGCTCGCCGTAACGCGTCTCGTGGATCGACTTGACCCACCCCACCGTCTCGTTCTGCATCACGGCGCGCGCGTTCGCGACCCACGGGAACGAGCCGACCGCGACGTCGTCCCCGTACTGCTCGCGCGCCTGCGCCTCGGTGAGCCCGACGCCGGCGATCTCGGGATCGGTGTAGATCGGCCTCGGCACTGCTCTGTTGTCGACCACCGCTTCGCGACCGCACGCGTTCTCCGCGGCGACCTCACCCTCGCGGAACGCGGTGTGCGCGAGCTGCCAGTAGCCCGCGCAGTCGCCGACGGCATAGATGTGCGAGACGCTCGTCCGCCGGTGATCGTCGGTCGAGATGCCCTTCCGCCTGTCGTATTCAACGCCCGCGGCTTCGAGCCCGATTCCCTCGACAGACGGACCGCGGCCGACGGCGACGAGCATCAGGTCGCACTCGACCGTCTCGCCCTCGCCGAACGACACGGTCAGGGTGTTGCCGCGCTGCTCGACATGCGTCGCCTGCTTCCCGAGATGGAGCGCGATACCGCGCTTCCCGAACACCTTCGCGAGCTCCTTCGCCGCGTCGGCGTCTTCCTGCGGGATCAGCGTGTCGAGCATCTCGATGACGGTCACCTCGGAGCCGAACCGGTTGAAGATCGACGCGAACTCGACGCCGATGATCCCGCCGCCCAGCACGACGAGGCGCCTCGGGACCTCGGTCTGCGCGAGCAGGCCGGTGGAGTCGACGCACAGGTCGGACTCGAGGCCCGGGATCGGCGGTCGGAGCGGGAAGCTTCCGGTGGCCACGATCGCCTGCTTGAAGGTCACGTCCTCGGCCCCTTCGACGGCGATCGTGTTCGCGTCACGGAACGCGCCGGTGCCCTTCACCCACTCGACGCCGTTCGTCTTGAACAGGCTCGCGACACCGCCGGTCATCTGCTTGACGACCCCGGCCTTCCACGTGTTCGCGGCCGCGAAGTCGAGACGCGCGCCGTCGACCGCGACGCCGAGCTTGGCGAAGCTGTCACTCGCCTGGTGCAGGAACTGCGCGGTCTGCACCCACGCCTTCGTCGGGATGCAGCCGACGCGTAGACACGTCCCGCCGAGCTCCGACTCCTTCTCGATGCAGGCGACCTTCGCCCCCAGCTGGGCGGCGCGAATCGCTGCGCTGTAGCCACCGGGGCCTCCGCCCAGGACGGCGACGTCGACTTCCATCTCGTCTCCTCGTTCGGTTCCGGGGCGATGCTAGCGACCCGAAGTGTCCCTAGAACGCGGACATGACCTCGTCGTGAAAGAGCCGGATCTGATCGTCGAGCGACGGTAGGCCGTCGACCGTCAGACCGGACCAGCTCTCGACCAGGAAGGGGTCGGCGAACGTCACCAGGAGATGACCGAAACCGGCCGGTATGAGGTCGTGCTCGAGCTTGTCGATCCAGTCCTGAGCGGTGCCTGCCACACTCAGAGCATCGCCGACCGCCTGCGGTGTCAGCTCGAGCGCGCGCTGTACGTCGCCGGCATTGAAGGCCGCGATCGCAGGGGCGACCGCCTCCGGTTCGACCCCGTTTCGCAGCAACAGCTCGGGCGACATGGAAGAGAGGTAGAAGGCCGCGACGACTCTGGCCGCCTCGCGCGCTGCATCGCCGTCCTCGGCGATCGCCCCGAGCATGTTGTCGGCGAGATCGAGCGTGGTCCAGTCACGGCCCGCTCGCTCCGCCCCGCGGCAAAATGCATCCGCAGTGAAGTCGAGCGCCTCGCGGGAGTACGCGAGCGCGGTGTGCAGGCCGTCGCTGATCTCTCCCGCGAGCTCGAACGAACGCGGCCCGCGCATGCCGCCGAGCTTGATCGGAAACGGCGACTGCCTCGGACGGGCCGCCGTGAACAAACCCGAGTACGAGTAGAACTCGCCTTCGTAATCGATGCGCCCGTCGGCGAGAACGCGCGTGAGGATTTCGTGCGCTTCCCGCAGGCGCTGGATCGGCCGCTTCCGCTGTTCAGGCGGGACGAGATATTGCTCGAGCAGCGCGAAGTTCCCGGTGCTGACGACGAGCTCGGCGCGGCCGTTCGTCAGCTCGTCCAGCGTGGCGGCCTGCTGTGCGACGAGGGTCGGATCCTTGAGGATGATCCCGGAGACCTCGGGACCGAGCCGCAGGCGCGACGTACGTGCCGCAGCGGCCGCGACGAGCGACCACATGTCCTTGTGGTAGGTCTCGTCGGCGGCGTAGCAGGCCCAGAAGCCGAGCCGGTCGAGCAGCTCGATCGTGTCGAGAAGCTCGTCGAGAGGCTGTTCGGGCAGGAGGTTGTAACTGAAACGCACGGGCGCGTAATCGATCAGTAGCCGGCGGGTCGGCAGGAGTTCCGGTCGCGGTACTGGTTCGCAGCGCAGAAGCGAAGCTGTCCTGTCAGCGCGCTCGCGGAAGCGTCGAGCTTGACGAGCACGTACGCGCCGAGCGGCCACGACTCCGCCGCCGGGCAATCGTGACGACAGGTCACACCACGGTTCAGGACGCGGGCCAGATCCGAACCGAGGGACGTTCGGCCGCCCGCTTTCGCTCTGCACGGAGCGCAGAGCGTGAAGAGCGTCTTTCCCGGGCGGCCCGGGCTACCGAGCCGCAAGGCGAGGCTCGCGACCGAGCCCGAGCCGATGTGACGTGTCAGGCGCCACGTCCAGTGGTCGCCGGCTCGAAACCCCCTCTGCCGCGAACGGGCGGGCGGAATCGAGGCCGCCGTCGCATCGAAGAGAACTCGCTCATCGCCGCTCTTCATCGTCGCGACGAGAAGACACGGCCCGCAGCCGTTCGTCAGGCGAATCCCGACGCTCGCGGCCCCCGGCGCGAACACGAACGGGAGAGCCAGAAGGCCGACTCCGAGCATCGCTCTCGAGATCACTTCACGCCCGCCGAGTGTTGATGCGAGAACAGTCTCACACGGTCACAACGACCTCAAGAGAGAGGCACTGCGTCAGCTCACATGACGAGCACGAGCTTGCCGAACTTCCCGCTCTCCACGAAGCGGTCGTACGCCTGCTCAGCCTGCTCGAGCGGGAACGTCGCCTCGACGGGCACGCGAAAGTCCCCTCGCGCGAGCAACGGAAGGGCGTGGGCGCCGAGCCGCGCGACGACATCGGCCTTCTCGTCGCCGCTACGGCTGCGGAGCGTCGACGCGTGGATGCGTCCGCGCTTCCGCATGAGCTTCCCGAAGTCGATCTCGGCCCGCGCACCCGCGCCGGTCCCGATCACCGCGATCCGCCCCCTGAGCGCGAGGCGCTCGACGTTGAGGCTGAGGTTGTCGCCGCCGACGAGCTCGAGGATCACGTCGTATTCGCCGTCGACGTCGGTGCCCGCACCGAGGGCGCGAAGCTCCTCATGGTGGTGGCGTGCGGAGGCGGTGACCTCCGCGCCCGCCGCGATGCCGAGCTGGACGGCTGCGACCCCGACGCCGCCGGTCGCGCCGGTGACGAGCAGACGCTCCCCGCCGCGAAGCTCCGCCTGGGTGAAGAGCGCGTCGTGCGCGGTCGCGAACGCCTCCATGAACCCGCCCGCCTCGGGCCAGTCGAGACCCTCCGGCACGTCGAGCACGTGGCGCGAATCGACCGCGACGACCTCTGCGTGGCCGCCGCCCGGCAGAAGCGCCAGCACACGCCGGCCGTCGCCCGTCTCCCCCGCGCCCTCGAGCCCGGGGACGTCCGCCGGCGCGCCGGGCGGCGCCGGGTAGCGGCCGGCCCGCTGCAGGACGTCGGCGTTGTTGATGCCGGCAGCGCGCACTCGGACGAGGATCTGACCCGGTGCCGGAACCGGCTCGGGCCGGTCGACGATCTCGAGCCGACCATCACGTACGGCGGCCGCTCTCATTCCGTCATGCTACGACCCGTGAAGCTCGAGGGAATCCACCACGTGACGTGCATCACGGCCGACGCGCCGGGGAACGTCGAGTTCTACGCGGGCGAGCTCGGACTGCGGCTCGTCAAGAAGACGGTCAACCAGGACGATCCGACCGTCTACCACCTTTTCTATGCCGACGAGCGAGGCTCGGCCGGCGCCGACATCACCTTCTTCGAGTACCCGGGCGTGCCGAAGGGCCGTGCGGGCGACGGCATGGTGCACACGGTGTCGTTCCGCGTCGCGTCGTACGAGTCGCTCGAGTGGTGGCGGGCCCGCGTCGGAGGCGCGCTCACCGACGAGTCGCTGGTGTTCGAGGACCCGGAGGGCCTCACTCTCGAGCTGCTGATCGACGACTCCGTCGACGCGCCGCTCACGGCGGAGGCGCCGGACATTCCCGCCGAGCATCGCATCCGCGGGTTCGCCGGCGTGCGTGCATACGCGGCCCAGCCCGATCGGAGCGAGCATCTCTTGCGTGTGCTCGGCTTCGAGCCGGGATGGGAAGCGAGAGGCGAGGGCCGCGGCGGCTTCTACGTGTACGACCCGCCGCCGGAGGCGCGCGGGCTGCAGTCGGCTGGAACCGTCCATCACGTCGCGTGGGCGTCGACGCCGGAAGAGCACGAGGCATGGCGCGGACGCGTGATCGAAGCGGGCGGCCAGCCCACGCCCGTGATCGACCGCTTCTACTTCAAGTCCATCTACTTTCGCGAGCCCAGCGGCGTCCTCTTCGAGATCGCGACGATCGGCCCCGGCTTCACCTCGGACGAGCCGCTCGAGACTCTCGGCGAAGCGCTCTCGCTGCCGCCGAACTACGAGCAGTACCGCGAGCAGGTCGAGAAGATCCTCACCCCGCTCCCGAACCAGCGGGTCGCACGAACGCCCGCCTAGAGCCGGCGCTGCATCGTGACCGCGCCGTGGGACTCGCCGGCGTGCTCGAACCCGTTTCGCTCGTAGAACGCGACGGCCGGCGACCCTTGCTGCACCGAGAGCGAGATCTGCCGGACTCCGTCGGACCGCGCACGGTCGAGGAGCGCATCGAGGAGCTCCTGCCCGACCCCATGCCGGCGGCGGGACGGGACGACTGCAATCGTCAGCTCCGGCGTGGACTCGTCCACGAAGCCGTATCCCGGCGCACCGGGCCGGAAGCGACGGAACCATGCGGCACCCACGCGGTTCGGGCCTTCCGCGGCGATGAGCGCGACGTCGCCGGGGCGCCCCCAGTTGTCGACGTAACGCGAGAGCGGGATGTCCGTCTCGAGGCCGGCGACATGCCAGTGGTAGGCATGCGCGAGCATCGAGCGCATGAAGGGAAGGTCGGCCTGGGAGCCGCGACGGATCATGCAGACGTCATTCTGCGGCGTGCTCGGCGAGCTGGATGCGGTTCCCGTCGGGATCGAACACGTCGACGATCCGCACCTGCCCGGCGAGGTCCAGCACGGTTCCGACCTCGACGCCCTCGTCGCGCAGCCGGGCCGCCGCCGCCTTCACGTTGTCGACGTCCACCATCGCGACGCCGCCTTCTTCCTTCGGCTCACCCTCCGACAACGCGATCCTCATCTCGCCGCGCTCGAGCTGCGCCCAGCGGTCGTCCCAGTCGACGAAGGTCTCTTCGAAGCCCAGCAGGCGCTTGTAGAAGTCCCGCCCACGGTCGAGCTCGCGGACGAAGTACCACACGCGCGCGTCATTCACAATGCGAGTGCCGGCTCCTCGACGTACTGCTTCAGCGTGCGGAGGTAGTCGGCGCCCGCCGCTCCGTCGACGGCGCGGTGGTCGACCGTCAGCGTCATCGTCATCATCGGGCGAACGACGACGGCGCCGTCGCGCACGACCGGAGTATCGACCGTTGCCCCGACCGCCAGGATCGCCGCCTGCGGCGGGTTGAGGACCGCCACGAACTGCTCGACGCCGAACATGCCGAGGTTCGAGATCGTGAACGTCCCGTCCTCGAGGTCCTGCGCGGTCAGCTTGTTGTCGCGCGCGCGACCGACGACGTCCCCACGTGCCGTTGCGAGCTCGGCCAGCGACAGCCGCTCGACGCCCCGCACGACCGGGACGACGAGGCCCTGCGGTGCCGCGACGGCGATCCCGATGTTCGCCGTCCGGAAGCGCAGCAGCGCGTCCTCCGTGTACTGGACGTTGACGTCGACGTGACGCATGAGCGCCTGCGCGGACACCTTCGCAAGCACGTCGGTGAGCGTCACGCGGACGTCGGGGTCGAGCTCGCGAACGCGGGCGACGAGCTCGTTGGCGCGCGTCATGTCCGCGCTCACCGTCAGCTGGAACACGGGGGCCTGCCACGCGGCAGTCAGCCTGCGCGCGATCGTCTTGCGAATCGACGTGTGCGGGATCGCCTCGACCCCGGCGGCCGCGGCCCGTACGGGCACGCCAGCCGGCCCGGCCTGAGAGCGCTCGACGTCCTCGGCGACGATGCGTCCTTCTGGTCCGGTGCCTGTCAGCGCACGGAGATCGATCCCGCGCTCGCGTGCGATCCGCCGCGCGAGCGGGGACGCCTTGATACGGCCGCCGTTCGACGAAGGCGCCGGAGTTGGTGCCGAAGCGGTGTCTGACACCCTTTCGGTGTCTGACACCTTCTTCTCCGGAGCAGTCGGCGTCTCGACGTGCACCTCTTCTCCCGCCTCGCCGATCCACGCGACCGTCTGGCCGACGGGTGCCTCGCCCTGCGGCACCGCGATCTTCAGCAGCACCCCGCCGAAGTCGGCCTCGACCTCCTGCGTGACCTTGTCCGTGTCGACCTCGAAGAGCGGCTCGCCTTTCTGCACCGCGTCGCCCTCGGCCTTCAGCCACTTCGTGATCGTCCCCGCCTCCATGCCCTGGCCGAGCCGCGGCAGCTTCACCTCGTTCGCCATCAGTGAACTCCGCGGTACTCCCGCCGAGACTCACGGTCGCGAGCACCAAGCGATGCAAGGACGCAGGAAGCGTCGATAGCCACAGCTATCGACGCGACCGCGGACGCTGCAGCGCGCCGCGCGATCGCGGGCGCGAGGCCGGCGCTGAGTGCCGCGGCGGTCACTACGATCGACCCAGGGTTCGCCGGATCGCGGCCAGCACGTCGTCGGCGTTCGGTACCACGAACTGCTCCATCACGGGCGCGAACGCGAGCGGTGCGAACTTCGCGCCGACTCGCTCGATCGGTGCGTCGAGCCAGTCGAACGCCTGGTACTGCAGCACGGCGGCCACCTCGGCGCCGAACCCCATGCGCGTGACTGCCTCGTGCGCGACGACGACACGGTTCGTCTTCTTCACGCTTTCGACCAGCGCGGCTTCGTCGAGCGGCTGCAGCGTGCGGGGATCGATGACCTCGACCGAGATTCCCTCTTCCGCTGCACGCACCGCTGCCTCGAGCGAACGGTGCACGAGCGGGCCGGTCGCGATCACGGTGACGTCGCTGCCCTCGCGCAGCGTGCGGGCCTTCCCGAGCGGGATCGGCTCGAGCCGCTCGGGCACCTCGCCCTTGACCGGATAGAGCAGTCGATGCTCGAACACGATCACCGGGTTGTCGTCGTAGATCGCCGACCAGAGGATCCCGCGGGCGTCCTCCGGCGTCGACGGGAACGCGACCTTGAGCCCCGGCACGTGTACGAGCCACGCCTCGAGCTGTTGCGCGTGCTGCGCGCCCGGCGACCAGCCGGCGCCCCCTTGCGTGCGGATCGTCAACGGCACCTTCAGCTGCCCGCCCGACATGTAGCGGTGCTTCGCAGCCTGGTTGACGATCTGCTCGAGCGAGAGCGTCAGGAAGTCCTCGTACATGATCTCGACGACAGGGCGCATGCCCGCGATCGCCGCGCCGATCCCGGCGCCGACGATCGCCATCTCGGAGATCGGCGTGTTCCGGACGCGTTCCGGGCCGAACTCGTCGAGCAGTCCCTGCGTGACGCCCATCGAGCCGCCCATCTCGGCGATGTCCTCGCCCATCAGGAACACGTCCTCGTCCGCGCGCAGCGCGGACGCGAGCGCGTCCCGGACCGCCTCGCGGTAGGAGATCTCAGGCATCCCGAGGAGCCTCAGGCATAGACGTTCTTGAGCGCGTCTTCGGGCTGCGGGTCGGTGCCGTTCTTCGCGAACTCGACCGCCGCGTCGACGATCTCCCGCGCCTCGTGGTCGAGCGTCTCGAACTCGTCGTCGGCGACGCCGAGCCGGTCACGGAGATGCTCGATCGGATCTGCGTGCGCAGCGTCCTCGCGGTCCTCCTTGGTGCGGTACACCTGCGGGTCGCCGATGTAGTGGCCGTGCATGCGGGCTGTCTCCACGTCGAGGAAGACCGGACCGTCCCCGGAGCGCGCGTGCTCGAGCGCTTCCTGCGCCGCCTCGTGGACGGCGGCGACGTCCCGACCGTCGACCTTGATCGAGTGCATGTCGTAGGCGAGGGCGCGCTTCGACATGTCGTCCCACACCGGCGAGTGCTGCCAACCGGGCGTCGACTCCGCCCAGTGATTGTTCTCACACACGAACACCGTCTTCGTCTTCCAGAGCTGCGCGAGGTTCAGCGACTCGTGGAACGTCCCGATGTTCGTCGCTCCGTCTCCGAAGAACGCGACCGCGACCCGCGGCTCGTCGCGAAGCTTGAATGCGAGCCCGGCGCCGACGACTGCCGGCAGGCCGCCGCCGATGACGGCGTTCGCGCCCAGGTTGCCGCGCTCGACGTCGTAGAGGTGCATCGAGCCGCCGTAGCCGTGCGAGCAGCCTTCGATCTTCCCGTAGAGCTCGGCCATGACCGCATTCGGATGAGTGCCGCGTGCGAGCGTGTGCCCGTGCGCGCGATGCGTCGACGCGAAGACGTCGCCGTCCTCCATCGCCTGGCACACGCCGACCGCGACGGCCTCCTCGCCGATCGCGACATGAAGGAAGCCCGGCAGCTCGCCGGCGCGGAAACGTTCCTCGACCCGCTCCTCGAAGCGGCGGATCAGCAACATCTCGCGAAGGAACTCGCGGAGCACGTCTTCGCTCACGGCGCGTTTCTTCTCCACCTTGGCCACGGCGCCGCCAGTGTACGGTTTCGCCCGTGCTGGTCGACGAGTGGAAACGGCTTGGATCCGAGCTTCCGGAGCAGTGGGCCGGAGCCGAGCTGCGACTCGAGGCGAAGGACCGCGAGACTGCCGATCTCGCCGCACGACTGCTCGGCCCGGCGCAGTCCTACCGGGTCGGAACGACCACCGTGCAATTCCGCGTCGCGCGCGACGGGAGCGCGCCGAGCCCGGATGGGATCCAGCGGCTGCTGCACCGTGTCGACGAGCGACACATCGTCGCGCGGCTCTCTCTCGTCACCGCAGAGTCGCGGGCGAAGCCGCTCGTGCCGGCGGAAGAGACGCTCGTCGCATCGTGGGCTGCGGAGGTCGCGAAGCTCCCGGCGGACTGGACGGACCTCGTCGCGGAGCTCGGGCTCGACTCGTCGGACTACATCGAGCGCGCGTCGTTGCTCTGCGTGCCGATGAACCCGCGACGTGAAGGCAAGCGGTCCGCTCTGCGGTTTCGCGCCGCATCGCGGTTCGGTTACGGCGCGTCGCCGGGCATGGTGAGGCGCTGCCTCGAGCGGTGCGATGCGGAGGACATCCGCGGACGTGTGACGGTGCTCCAGGTTTTCTCCGACACGAGGCCGGTCGCGACACAAGGGCCCGTCTGGGTGCAGGGGGGCCGCACGATCTAGTCATGGCCGACCCCGTCTCATGGCTGATGATCGAGCCCGGCTGGCGCGTCGAGGCTGCCGACGGCACCGAGGCCGGCCGCGTCGAGGAGGTCACGGGCGACTCGGACGCGGACATCTTCAACGGGCTGGCGATCGCGTTCAGCCTCCTCGGCTCGCAGCGGTACGTGTCCGCCGACCAGGTCGGCGAGATCACCGAGGGAACGGTGCGCCTGACGCTCGACCGCGCTGCGATCGAGCGCCTTCCGGAGTTCGACGAGCCGGCCGAGGAGCTCGAGGTTTCGCCGGAGAAGGCGTCGCTGATGCAACGCGTCGAGACCCGCGACGTGCTGCGGCCTGCCGCGGGTGCGCATCGGGTGCATCTGCTCCGGCGCGCGCTCGAATGGCTCGGTCTCGCGGGCAAGCGCTGACGACGGCGCTCGAACTGGCCGCACTCGTCCGCGCAGGCGAGGCGTCGCCGGTCGAATTGGTCGAGCGCGCGATCGCGCGGAGCGAGGGGGCGAACCCGCGCCTCAACTTCCTCGTAACAGAGTGTTACTTGCAGGCCGTCGAAGCCGCCCGAGGGCACCTGCCGGAGGGGCCGTTCACCGGCGTCCCGATGCTGATCAAGGATCTGACGGACACCGCGGGCGTGCGAACGACGTACTCGTCGCGCGCGTTCGCGGACCACGTCCCGGACGTGGACGCCGCCGTGGTGCGAAGGCTGAAGCGGGCCGGCTTCGTGGTGATCGGCAAGTCGAACACGCCGGAGTTCGGCATCACGGCGGTCACCGAGTCGGAGCTCAACGGCGCATGCCGGAACCCGTGGGACCTCGAGCGGACGCCGGGCGGCTCGTCGGGCGGCGCCGGGGCGGCGGTCGCCGCCGGCGTCCTGCCTCTCGCCCACGGTTCGGACGGCGGCGGCTCGATCCGCATCCCGGCGTCCTGTTGCGGCCTCTTCGGCATCAAGCCGTCGCGGGGGCGTGTCTCGCCGGCGCCGCTCGTCTCGGGCTCATTGGAGCTCGGCCAGAGCGGACCGCTCGCGACGAGCGTTCGCGACGCCGCGGCGTTTCTCGACGTGGTCGCCGGTTACGAGCCCGGAGATGCGCACTGGGCGCCTCCGCCGCCGCGGTCGTTTCTCGAGGAGTGCGACATCGCGCCGGGAAGGCTGCGGATCGCGTTCACCGCCGAGCCGCCCCTGCCGTATCCGGTCGACCCTGCGGTGGAGACGGTTGCGCGGGACGCGGCGAGGGCGCTCGAGGCGCTCGGCCACGACGTCGTGGAGGCGACGCCGCCGTGGGGCGACGACCGCATGCTGCATCTGTTCGCGTTCCTCTGGCAGCTCACGCCGGCGCTCTACCCCGTCCGCGACGAGTCGCAGCTGATGCCGCTGAACCGCTATCTGGCGGAGCGCGCCCGTGCGGCGTCGAGCGTCGAGTTCGCTCGGGCCGTGAGCGCGCTGCAGAGTGCTGCTCGACGGATCGTGACGTTCTGGAACGACGTCGACGTCGTGCTCACACCGGGCCTCGCGAAGCTCCCGGTTCGCGTCGGCTGGGTCTTCGAGCCGGACGACCCCTGGGAGCAGTTCAGGCGCGGCGGCGAGTTCACACCGTTCACACCCGTCGTCAACGTGACGGGCCAGCCGGCGGCGATGATCCCGTTCGGCGTTGTCGACGGGCTACCCGTCGGCGTGCAACTGATCGGCGGTCCGGCCGGCGAGGCGACGCTCTTCCGGCTCGCCGCGCAGCTGGAGGCGGCTCACCCCTGGTCGGGGCGCCGTTCGCCGTCCCAGTAGCCGACGTGCTCGACACGGGCGATGACGCCGACGCCGCGCCAGTAGAGCTTGTTCGAGCGCGGGTAGTACGCGACGTCGTTCGGCTCGCGCGTCCCGTAGGTGAGCAGCGTCATTCCCGCCGCGCCGGCGCGGAGGCAGTGCGCCGTCCGCGTCCCCGGCGGCCGTGCCACCACATGACCGGCGCGCAGCGCGACGTCTTCGCGCTTCGCGCCACGCTCGATCGAGATCGGCGACGGCCACAGCTCGAGCGTCGCCTCCCCTTCGAGGATCACGAACACCTCTTCCTCTTCCGAGTGGCAGTGTGGCACCGCCGCTTCGCGATCTTCGTCGAAGCGGGACCAGTGGAGGCCGGCGCGCACGGAGCCGGCGGCCGCGGCCAGCGCCTTCGACCCGGGATCGTCGTGGTCGTCTGGAACCTCGTCGAGGTTGACGATGGTCGACGGGCGCGAGACGGGCTCGCCGAACGCGAGCGGCTCGGCTTGCGCCTCGACGTCCCAGGGATCGTCAGTCCGCCCCTCGACCCACGGCCAGCCGAGCCGGACGGCGTTCGACCGCGGCAGCCAGGCGAGCTCGGTGTGATGACGCGTCCCGAAGACGAGGACGTCCAGACCGTCCGGCCCGGCACGGAGCGTGTGCTCCTCGTGGTCGGCGACGTGAACGATGCAGTCGCCCGCGCGGACCTCGTACACCTCGCCGTCCTGCCATGACAGCCCGTCGCCGGCGAGCACGAAGAAGATCTCCTCGGACGCGCTGTGCGAGTGCGGCGGCGTCGAGAGGCGTCCCGGATCGACGCGGATCCGGTTGACACCGACGCCGACGGTGCCCGCAGCGTCGCCGAGCCGCTGCCAGGACGCGGCCATCTCGCCCTTCTCGGCGCGGTGCCAGTCGACCTCGTCCCAGTGTGCGACACCCATCAGTGCAGGAGCTCCGCAAGCTCGGTTGCGAGCTCGACTGCACGGCCTGCATCAGGCGCGACGACGAGACACGTGTCGTCGCCGGCGAGCGTCCCCACGATCTGCGGATGCCCAAGCCGGTCGAGCGCCCGTGCGATCGCGGGCGCCGAGCCGATCTCCGACTGGACGACGACCACGTTCTGAGCCGCAACGGCGCGGCGGCCGAACTGCCCGAGCAGGGAACCGAGCGTCTTGCGCGCATCCGGCCTGTCACCCGGCCCCGGCAGCACGTAGCGAGGCCGGCCCACCGGGTCGTGAACCTTCTCCAACCCGAGCTCGCGGATGTCGCGCGACGCCGTCGCCTGCGTGACGCGGCAGCCGGCCGCCGCGAGCTGCTCGATCAGCTCCCGCTGCGTGCCGACTCGCCTGCGTGTGACCACGCTCGCCACCAGCCGTTGTCGCTCCGCCTTGCGCAACACGCGCGTATGCTCGGTCTGCACGACGCGAGCATACGTTTGAACGGAAGGCGTTACGGCAATCGGCGACGATGAGATGACGCGTGGCGAACAGGCCCTGAAGGCGGCGGCCGACCGCCTCGACGGCTTCACCAGGGACGACGACCGGCAGGAGGTCCTGCGGCGCTTGCGCCCGAGGCTGCTCGCAGCGCGCAAACGATCCGAGCAGCCGAAGCAAGGCCCGAATCCGTGGCTTGTCGTCGGCGTCGCATTCGCCGTCGGGTTCGCGGCCGCGAAGGTTCTCGACTGGAGAGGACATGCCCACCCCCGCTGGTGAGACCGCGAACGGCGGGATCGGCGCGGCGGCGCGTCAGGTCGCCGAGCACGCGTCCGCGATCACGCGTCTCGAGCTCGAGCTCGCCGCGCTCGAGCTGAAGCGCAAGGCGGTCGCGCTCGGGCTCGGCATCGGCCTCGGCGCGGGCGCGGCGCTGTTCGGCCTACTCGCGATCGGTTTCGCGTTCGCGACGCTCGCCGCAGTCTTCGCGACGTTTCTCTCGACCTGGCTCGCGCTGCTCGTCGTGACCGGCATCCTGGTCGGTCTCGCCGGCGCACTCGGCGCGCTCGCGATCGGCGGGATCCGGAAGGGCACGCCGCCGGTCCCGCAGCAGGCGATCCACGAGGCGAAGCTCACGGGTGAGGCGATCAAGAAATGACCCCGCGCACCGTCGAGCAACTCCGCGGCGAGATCGCTGCCGAACGCGAGCAGCTGGCCGGCGCGGTCGAGCATCTCCGTGACGAGCTGGGCATGGCGGCGAAGCTGCGCGGCAGGCTGACCGTCTTCGCCGCGGGTGCGGCCGCATCCGGTTTCGTCCTCGGCGGTGGCGTCGGCGCGGCGATGCGCTACGTCGCCCGCCGCAGCCGAGAGCACTAGCTCAGGCCCGCAGCTCGGCGCCGAAGCGCGCGGCGAGCGCGTCGACGATCGCCGAACGCAGTCTCGCTGCATCGTCGTCGAAGAGCGTGCGTTCGGGCGACTGGAACTCGACCGAGAACGCGACCGACTTCTTGCCCTCCGGCACCGGCCCGCCGCGGTAGACGTCGAACACCCGGATCTCACGCAGTTCGGGGCCTGCGGCTTCGCGCGCAGCGTCGACGATCGAGCCCGCCTCGACGTCCTCGGGCACGACGACCGCGATGTCCTGCCGCACCGGCGGGAAGCTGATCACGTCCGCGTACCGGACCGGTTCGGCGGACTCGCCCGCAAGTGACCCGAGCTCGAGCTCGAAGCCGTACCACTCGCCCTCGAGCAGCCTCGGATGGAGCTCGCCGACGACGCCCGACGCAGTCTGCGCGGCCTTTCCCGGATGGAACAGCGCGTCTCGCGTCCGCTCGAACCGCGGCGAGGCGTGCACCGCCGCATACAGCGCCTCCACGACGCCCTTGCCGTGCAGGAATCCACCCTCGCCGATGCCTGCGACGCGAACGTGCTCGTCGGGCAGCTCGCCGCCCGGCAGGTACACGCGCGCGATCTCGAACAGCGCGACTCCCTCGACGCCGGCCTGCCTGTTTCGTGCCGCAGCCTCCACGAGACTCGGCAGGAGCCTCGCGCGGAGCGCGGTCAGCTCGAACGTGATCGGCTCGGGCAGCCGCCACGACTCGCCGTCCGGGCGGAGGCTCGGCGTGTACGTCTCGGTGAAGCCGAGGCCGACCAGCGCGTTCTCGACGCGGCGGCGCAGACGCTGGCCCGGCGTGAGCGCGCCGAACATCGCCCGGCGCGCCGGTAGCGTGAACGGCACGTCGCCGAGCCTGAACCGCGCGACCTCCTCGACGACGTCGATCTCGCGGGTGACGTCGCGAGCCCGCCACGTCGGCACGACGACATCGCCGTTTCGACGCTCGAAGCCGAGGCGCCCGAGCAGGGCGTACTGCTCGGCGGGATCGGTGACCAGGCCGACGACCCCGTCGACCCGCTCCGGCCGGAAACGCACGACCGGCCGCTCGGGCAACTCGCCGCGCGCATCCGCGTCGGCGGCCCAACGACCACCGGTGAGCTCGAGCAACAAACCGGTCGCGACGTTCGCGGCCGGGCCTGCAAGGTGGGGGTCGACTCCCTTCTCCCACCTGTTCGAGCCTTCCGTTCGGTGTCGTAGGCGCTCGCTCGTGCGGTACAAGCGGTACGGCTCGAAGTTGGCCGCCTCGAGCAGGACGCTCGTCGTTGCGTCGCCGATCTCCGTCGCCTCGCCGCCCATGATCCCTGCGAGCGCGACGGCTCGATCCGCGTCGGCGATCACGAGGTCCTCCGGTTCGAGGATGCGGTCGACGCCGTCGAGCGTGCGCAGCTTCTCGCCGTCGCGCGCACGGCGGACGACGATGCGTCCGTCGTGCAGCGTCGAGTGGTCGAACGCGTGCAGCGGGTTGCCGAGCGCAAGCATCACGTAGTTGGTCACGTCGACGACGTTCGAGATCGCCCGCACTCCCGCCGCGACGAGTCTGGCGCGCAGCCACACCGGCGACGGACCGACGGTCACGTCCTCGAACAGCCGGCCGATGTAGCGCGGGCAGCCGTCGAGGTCGTCGATGCTGATGTCCACCGTCTCCTCCGGACCTGTCAGGGGACTGTCCCCGGGCATGGCCGCAAGAGGCAGGTCGAAGAGCGCCGCGACCTCGCGCGCGATCCCGTAGACCGAGAGCAGGTCGGGGCGGTTACCCGTGGCCTCGACGAGCAGCACGTCGTCGGCGAGCGGCAGCGCCTCGGTGAGCGCCGACCCCGGTTCGAGCCCGTCCGCCAGGACGATGATGCCGCTGTGGTCGTCGCCGATACCGAGCTCGTCCTCGGCGAGGATCATCCCGTCCGAGACCTCGCCGCGTACCTTCCGCCGCTCGAGCTTCGCCCCGTCGGCCAGCACCGCGCCCGGCAGCGCGACGGCGACGGTCGCGCCGACACCGAAGTTCCACGCGCCGCAGACGATCGAGCGCGCGTCGCCCTCGCCGACGTCGACCTTGGTGAGTTGCAGCCGGTCGGCGTTCGGATGCTTCTCGGCCTCGACGACTCGGCCGACGCGGAAGCGCGTCAGGTTCCCGTCCGCGTCGGGCACGCCGACACGCTCGATGCCTTCGACCTCGGCCGACGCGACGGACAGCTTCTCCGACAGCTCGGCGAGCGGCATGTCGAGCGGGACGTACTCACGCAGCCAGGACAGCGGGACGCGCATTACTAGAACTGCCTCAGCACGCGCAGGTCGCCTTCCCACAGCGCGCGGATGTCGGGGAAGTCATGCCGCAGCTGAGCGACGCGCTCGACGCCGCAGCCGAACGCGAACCCGCTCCACTCGTCGGGATCGAGACCGACGTTCTCGAACACCCGCGGGTCGACGGTGCCTGCGCCGCCCATCTCGAGCCAGCCCGTGAACTTGCAGGTTCGACAGCCGGCACCTTCGCAGATCCCGCAGGAGACGTCCGGCTCGATCGAGGGTTCCGTGAAGGGGAAGTAGTGCGTGCGGAAACGGACGCGCCGCTCGGCGCCGAACAGCGCGCGCATGACGTGAAGCAACGTCCCCTTCAGGTCGGCGAGCGTGATCTTGCGGTCGACGGCGAGGCCCTCGAACTGATGGAAGATCGGGAAGTGCGTCGCGTCGATCGCGTCGCGCCGGTAGACGCGGCCGATCGACACCATGTAGATCGGCGGCGCCTTCTCCTCGAGGATGCGGATCTGGCTGGGAGACGTCTCCGTCCGCAGGAGACGAGTGTCGTCGAAGAACAAGGTCGCACGCGGCGAGCGGGCCGGATGTGTCGGCGGGAAGGCGAGCTTGTCGAAGTTGTATTCGACCGTCTCGACCTCGCGGTCGTCGCGGATCTCGTAACCGAGCCCGAGGAACGCATCCTCGATCAGTCGGCGCGTCTGCGTGATCGGATGCAGGTGACCGAGGGGCAGCGGCGTCCCGGGAAGCGTCACGTCGACCACCTCGTCGCGGAGCCGCCGGTCGAGCTCCTCGTCGGCAAGGGCCTGCTCGCGTGCCGCGACGGCCTCCTCGAGCCTGGTGCGGATGCCGTTCAACAGCATCCCGTTCTCACGGTCGCGGACGCCGCGCAGCGCCTGCGCGATCTCCGAGCGCCGCCCGAGCCAGCGGACGCGGACGTCGTCGAGCTCGCCGCCGTTCGCGGCGCGCGCGACTGCATGTGCGGCCTCCGACTCGTACGCGGCCCAGTCCACCGCGGCGAGACTATCCATCATTCCTCCTTCGTTCTCGGCGGGGCGGGCATCGGGCCCCGGTGCGGCGAAGGAGCGCTAGCGAGCGCCCCGGTGTGCGCACCGGGGCCGCGTAAACGGCCTGTTCGCCGTCGCCAGCATCGGTGACAGCATACCCACGTGTCCGCCTACGACAACATCGCCCGCCTCTACGACCCGTGGTCGCGCAGCGTCGTCGAGGATGTCGGCTTCTACGTCGAGCATGCGGTCGCATCGGGAGGCCCCGTGGTGGAGCTCGGAGTCGGGACCGGACGGATCGCCGTTCCGACAGCCGTCGCAGGGGTCCGCGTGATCGGGGTGGACAGCTCCGCCGGAATGCTCGAGGTCGCGCGCGAGCAGGCCGAGCTCGCCGGAGTCTCGAGCCTTGTCGACCTTCGCCACGGCGACCTGCGCCAGCCGCCGGTGCGCGGGCGGTTCCCGCTGGTGACAAGCCCCTTCCGCGCGCTTCTGCACATGGAGACGGACGCCGACCGGCGCGCGGCGCTGCGCTCGGCGCGCCGGCTGCTCGCCGACGACGGTCGCTTCGTGTTCGACGTCTTCGAGCCGGGCGAGGAGGACATCGCGGACACGAACGGGCGGTGGCTCGAGCGTGAGCCGGGGATCTGGGAACGCGCCGACTGGCAGGAGGACACCCGCACGCTGGTCCTCCGCGTGCGCGGCGACGACACGGAGGCGGAGATGTCGCTCTCCTGGCTGTCGGTGGAGGAGTGGCGGTCCCTGCTCGATCACACCGGATTCGAGGTCGAGGCTCTCTACGGCTGGTTCGACGGCAGCCCGTATCGCGGCGGCGAGGACTCCGTCTGGGTGTGTCGGCGCAGCTAACCTGATGCCGATGCGGGGGTTCGTCCGCACGTTGGGGGTCGTCGTCGTGTCAGCCGCGATCGCTGCAGCGCCTGCGGCCGCCGCGCCGCGCATGACGCCGGCGGATCGCACGCAGATCTCGAATCTCATCGACCGCTTCGTCAAGGACGTCGTGTTGCGGCACGATCTGGCCGACGGCTGGACGATCGCCGGGCCGGATCTGCGCGGAGGTACGACGCGCAGGGCCTGGGTCGCCGGAACCGGGGTCACCGTCGCCGCCTACCCGGCCGCAGGGAAGGACTTTCGGAACGCCTGGACCGGGCAGCTCGTCACGCCGACCCGCGCAGAGCTGTCGGTCGTGATGCACCCGCAGCCGGGCTCCGGCGAGGACGAGACCGCCGCGAGCGTCGGCGTCCAGAAGATCCACGGCCGCTGGATCGTCGACATCTTCTACACCGCCGCGGTGTTCAGGTCCGGCAGCGGTCACAACGGCAGCTGCGGATTGTCGAGCTGCGCCGTGAGCGGGCCGAACGACTACGGGCCGGCAGGCGGCGGCAGCGCGATCGGCAACAGCCAGAGCCGCATCGCCGGCCACTGGCTGTGGATCGCCCTCGCCGGCGTCGGCGCGATCGTCCTCGCGACGCCGCTCGGCCTCTTCGTGCGGGTGAAGCGCCGCGACCGGCGCGCCTGGGCCGCCTACACCGAATCGCACCGCGCCAGCTCGTAGAGCGCGATCGCGCCCGCGGCGGCGACGTTCAACGACTCGGCGTGCGTGATCGGGATCCGCGCCTCGACGTCGCGCGGGATGTCCGCCGGAAGCCCCGCGCGTTCCGACCCGAGCAGGAAGGTGATCGGCCCCGAGAGGTCCAGCGACGCGAGCGCCTCGCCTCCGTGCGCCACCAACGCAACCCGGCGACCTCGTAACGGACTGTTGCCTGCCTGCCACGTCCCAAGGGGAACGCGCCAGATCGAGCCGGCGCTCGCGCGGAGCGCCTTCGGCGACGTCGGGTCGGCGCAGCGCGGCGAGAGCGCGACTGCGGCGGCGAACGCATCCGCCGTGCGGATGAGCGTCCCGACATTCCCGGGATCGCCGACCTCCCACAACGCGAGCGTGGCACGGCGCTCCTCCCAGGGGGGTAAGTCCTCGCGGCGGAAGAGCGCGATCACGCGCGGTGGGTGCGCCGCGGTGGAGACCTCCGCGAGCAGCGCAGGCTCGACGTCCTCGCCCGCGCGCAGCACGTCGACGGTCTGTGCCGTCGCGGCCGCGACCGCATCCTCGCCCTCGACGAAGAAAAGGCCGAGCTTGTCGCGCCAGCGGCGGTCGTGGAGCCGGCGGACGACACGAGCGACGCACCGTCCCGAGGCGCACGGCTTGCCAAGCCGACGGCACCGGCCGCTGGCTGACGCGCAGCGCCCCATGTGCTGTGACGCTACCTCGTGAGTCGGCCTCGGCGGGCAGGCGGCGTCCTTGACAGACACATTCCTATATCGGAATATGTTGTCGTGGCCCGCTCGTCGACGACGTCGGACGTCTTCAACGCGATTGCCGAGGGCCGCCGTCGCGAGATCCTGGACACGCTGATTGCGGGCGAGAAGGCTGTCGGGGCGATCGTGGAGGACCTCTCGATGCCCCAGCCTCAGGTCTCGAAGCACCTGCGGGTGCTCGGCGAGGTGGGACTCGTCAGCTGCCGGGTGGACGGCCGCCGTCGACTCTACCGCCTGGAAGCCGCGCGCCTTCGGCCGATGCACGAGTGGTTGGCGAACTACGAGCAAGCGTGGAACGACCGGCTCGACCGGATGGGCGGCTACCTCAAAGAGCTACAAGAAAAAGGAGAGCGCCAGTGACACCGAATCGGCACGGGTCGTCAGTCGTCGAATACCCGAACGAGCTCGAAATCGTCACCACTCGAGAGTTCGACGCTCCGATCTCACTCGTCTTCGACGTTCTCACGAGGCCGGAGCACGTGCGCCACTGGTTCGCTCCGTTCGAGTGTGAGGTGACGGAGTGCTCGATCGACCTGCGTGTCGGAGGGAGCTACCACATCGTCTTCGTGACCGGCGACGGAGCCGAATGCTCGTTTCGCGGAACCTACTCCGAGGTCGACCCGCCGACCCGGACGGTCGCAACATGGCTGTTCGAAGGGTGGCCGGATGCCCACGCCGTCGAGACCGTCGATCTGCACGAAACCGAAGGAGTGACGATGCTGACGACGACGCTCGCCTTCAGCGACGCGGCCGGCCGTGCGCATATGACCAAACACGACGGCCAGGACGACAGCTGGGACAAGTTGGAGGACTACTTGAGGTCGTTGCTCGACCGAAGGGAAACCGTCTCCGGCTGATCGAGGCTCTGACCCGCGCTACAACCACCGCAGCCAGGCGCCGTGGAAGTCGAGCTCCTCGATCTCACGCCGCCGACCCGAGGGCCACGAGATCGCCTCGAGCGAGTAGAAGTCCTGGCCCGCGTTCGACCTCGTCGTGAGGAACGTGAGCGGCTCGGCCCGCCCCGCGTAGTGCAACGCCTCGTGCAGCGACGAGCGCTGCTCGCGGTCGAGGTACTGCGTCGACGCGGTCTCGTAGACGATCAACTGCGCGCCCGGCACGCGGTCGTCGAGCAGCGCGGGCAGGTCGCGGACATAGTCACCCCGGATGAGCTGCGGCGGATCGTCGCGTACGACGTCGATCGCGGCGCGCAGCCGCGCGACCCGATCTTCCTGGTCGGCCCAAACGAACGACTCGAGGAGCAGCGCACCTTCTTCGGTGGTCACGTCGATCGGGCTGCGGTCGACACCGCGCCTGCGCGCGACCGTCGTCCGGCGAGAGAGCAGCGCCGCCGGAGGCGGCACCCGGTCGTCGCCCGCGAGCACCAGCGGGCCGCCGCCCCACGTGCCTGCCGAGTAGCGGTACGCAAAACGATCCCAGACGAGGTTCAAACCGGCCGCCGAGCCGAGCTCGAGCAAGTCGAGCGGGCGGCCGTCGGCGATCGACAGGATCGCGGGGAGCAGCGCCCACGAGCGCTGAACCTCGTTCGTCTGGACCTCTCGTTCGGCGACGAATCGCCCGAGGAACGCCGCATGTTCGTCGAGCGCAGCACCGACGTCGTCCCAGGTCGCCTTGCCCACGAGCACGAGGTAGTGCACACCGGCGAGCAACCGGAGGGGCGCGTCCCAGCGCGGCGGCCCTATCAACGGATCGACGCGACGGTCGCCGGCCAGCTGTCTGCAGAGCGAGGCGTAGAGCGGGGAGCGTCCCTCGCACCAGCCTGCCTGGCGCAGGAAGTACTCGGCGGTCTCGGTTAGAGGTCGTCCCAGAATGAACCTTGTGTCGCCTGACCGCGCTGGACACCGCGATGCGGCGTCCTCGGTCGCGTCCATATGCACTGCATATGGACGCTCCCTGCGTCCTTGCCTCGCGTCGCCCATCGCGTCCAATCGACGAAGGACATTCTGGGATGACCTCTACTTCGCGAGCGCGGTCCTGGCCTGCGCAACGATCTCGCCGAACTTCGCGGGGTCGCTGACGGCGAGGTCGGCGAGCACCTTCCGGTCGAGCTCGATGTCGGCGGCCTTCAGGCCGGCGATGAACTGGTTGTAGGAGAGACCGTTCGCACGGGCGCCCGCGTTGATCCGCATGATCCACAGCCGCCGGAACTCGCGCTTCTTCCGCTTCCGGTCGCGATACGCGTATGCGAGCGAGCGATCGACCTGCTCCTTCGCATACGTGTACGAGCTCTTCTTGATCCCCCAGTAGCCCTTCGCCTCTTCGAGGACCTTGCGCCGCTTCTTGCGCGCGTGGACGGACCGTTTCACCCTCGCCACGAGACCTCAACCCCTTCCCAGCATCTTGCGGACGGTGGCGGCGTTCGCGCGCGAGACCGGCAGCGCCTTACTGAACGCCCGCTTCTGCTTCGGCGACTTGTGCTCCAGGTTGTGGCTCTGGTTCGCCGACCGCCGCAGGAGCTTGCCGCCCCCCGTCACCTTGAACTTCTTCTTCGCTCCCGAGTTCGTCTTCTGTCTTGGCATCTCTCTTGACTCCTGCGTTCTTCGTGGGGGCCAGCACCATCGTCATGTTGCGGCCTTCGAGCAACGGCTGGATCTCGATCGCCCCGAGTTCCTTCACGTCGTCCGCCAGGCGCATGAGCAAGTCGCGGCCACGATCCGGATGCTCGCGCTCGCGGCCCCGGAACATGATCGTCACCTTGACCTTCGCGCGCTGGTTCAGGAACCGCTGCACGTGGCCTTTCTTGGTGTCGTAGTCGTGTTGCCCGATCTTCGGCCTGAGCTTGATCTCCTTGACGTGAACCTGCGTCTGATGCTTCCGCGCGAGCTTCGCCTTCTGCTCGAGCTCATACCGGTACTTGCCGTAGTCCATCACCCGGACGACCGGCGGGTCCGCCTGGGCCGCGACTTCCACGAGATCGAGGTTCTTGCCGTACGCATACTCGCGTGCCTCGTCCGTGTTCTTGATCCCGAGTTGCGTTCCGTCCTGGTCGATCAACCGGACGCGCGGCACGCGGATGGCGTCGTTGATGCGCGTCTGCGGTTCCGGACGGCGCGGCGGCTCGAAGGAGCCTCGACGCGGCCTCAAATTCGGTTCACCAAGCTCGTGTTGTCCTCCTCTTTCAAATGAAAACGCCGCTGGCAGGCAGCGGCGCAGGTCCTTCAACCCTTTGCTTAGGTTGAACCTCCGAAGCTCACGCCAGGAGGTGAGGAACGGTTCCGCCCCTGCTTGCCAGGCAACAAGCGTAGCAAGCCGGCCGAGTAGCTGGCACGATGCGCCGTTCCTGAGTCAGGGGGAAGAAAGGGGCTTGAGCGAAATGCGCACGAACTTCGTGTTGGCGACGCTTGCCGCCGTCGCCGCGTCTGCCGTGCTCGCCGGCTCGGCGGGCGCGATCATCGGAGGCACTCCCGACAACACCCACACCTATGTGGGCTTGGCCGACAACGGCGTGTTCTCGTGCACGGCGACGCTGATCAGCTCGCGCATCATGGTCACAGCGGCGCACTGCTTCTCGGACAGCGCCTCCACGCTCGGCACCGACGGCCAAGGACACCCGCGCGTCGAGGTGACGTTCGACCAGCAGGGGCCGTTCACTCAGCCGGCTCCGACCCACTTCACGGGCACCTACTACTTCAACCCGAGCTACTGCTCGCCGTGCGGGAAGGGGCTGCCCAGCTTCGACACGAACGACGAGGCGATCATCGTCCTCGACCAGCCGCAGAATCGGGGGCTCGCGACGCTGCCTCCCATCGGCTTCGACGACGGCCTCCGGACGGGGACGGTGCTCGATGTCAGCGGGTACGGCGTCTCGCACTTCGGCAAGCCGGACCCGTGCGACCCGAACTGCAAGAAGCAGCCAGACGCGTTCTTCACCCGCCTCGGTGCGACGTCGAAGCTGCTCGGCGTCGGCAAGGGGAAGCAGAGCGAGCTCGTCAAGATCTCCGGCAACACGTCGCAGGGCAAGGGCGGCCAGTGCTTCGGCGACTCGGGCGGGCCCCTGTTCCTCGGCGGCACCAACACGCTGATCGGCGAGACGACCTTCGGCACCAACGACAACTGTGCCGGGGTGGGCTACGACACGAGGCTCGACACCGCTTCGGCACAGAACTTCATCTACGGGACGGCAACGTCGCTCGGGCTGACCATCCCGTAAGAGGTCGGGCGGGCGGTCGCGCGCCGGCGCGGCCGCCTGCTACTACCGGTCGGGGATCGCCTCGAACGGGACGAGCGCCGCGAGCTTCTGTCGCAACTCGGCAAGCGAGACCGTCTCCTGCCCTCCGCCGCGCTCTCGCACGGCGAGCGCCTCGTCGGACTCCCTGTCCCCGTAGACGACGACGAACGGGATCTTCTCCACCTCGGCATTGCGGATCCTCTTGCCCACGGTCTCGTCGGACTCGTCGACGTCGACCCGGTACGGAGCGAGCCGGGCCGCCAGCTCCGCCGACGCGGGGCGGTGGCTCTCGCCGACCGGGATGACGCGGAGCTGAACCGGCGCGAGCCAGAGCGGGAACGCGCCGCCGAAGTGCTCGATCAGGATCCCCATGAAGCGCTCGAGCGAGCCGAGCAGCGCGCGGTGGATGACGTACGGCGTGTGCTCGCGATTGTCGGCGCCCATGTACGTGAGGCCGAAGTTCTTCGGCATCTGGGCATCGAGCTGGATCGTTCCCATCTGCCACGAGCGGCCGAGGACGTCGGTCATGTGCAGATCGATCTTGGGGCCGTAGAACGCCCCGTCCCCTTCGTTGACGGCGTACTCGATCTCGCGCTTCTCGAGCGCCGACCTCAGCGCCCCTTCGGTGAAGTCCCACTCCTCGTCCGTGCCGAGCTTCGGGTCGGGCCGGGTCGAGAGCTCGAAGCGCGCCTGCATGCCGAACACGTCGTAGAGGTACTGGGCGAAATCCAGGCATCCGAAGATCTCGTCCTCGATCTGGTCCGGGCTGCAAAACATATGCGCGTCGTCCTGCGTGATGTGCTTGACGCGCAGGAGTCCGTGCAACGTGCCTCCGAGCTCGTCTCGGTGCAGCGTGGACGACTCGGCATAGCGGAGGGGAAGATCGCGATACGAGCGCAGTTGGGAGCCGAACAGGAGCATGTGCCCTGGGCAGTTCATGGGCTTCAGCGCGAACTCCCGCTCGTCTCCGTGCGAGCGGGTGAAGAACATGTTCTCGCGGTAGTTGTCGTAGTGGCCCGAAGTGACGTAGGTGTCCACGTCGTAGAGGAGCGGCGTCTTCACCTCCACGTAGCCGCGCCGCCGGTTCTCCCGACGCCGGAGGTCCTCGAGCGCGTTCCACAGGACCATGCCTTTCGGATGCCAGAACGGCGAGCCGGGTGAGTGCTCGGAGAGGTGGAAGAGATCGAGTCTCTGGCCGAGCACGCGGTGATCTCGCTTACGCGCCTCCTCGAGACGTTCCAGGTACGCATCGAGGTCCGCTTGCGAATAGAAGGCCGTGCCGTAGATGCGGGTCAGCTGCTTGTTGTGCTCGTCGCCGCGCCAGTACGCGCCCGCCAGGCCCGTGAGCTTGATCGCCTTGATCGGTTTGGCGTCCTGCAGATGCGGGCCCCGGCAGAGGTCCGTGAAGTCGCCCTGGGTGTAGAGCGAGATCGAGCCTTCGGCGGAGTCGACCAGCTCGACCTTGTACGGCTCGTCCTCGGCTGCGAAGCGGTCGTGGGCGTCGTCGCGGGAGATCTCCTGACGCGTCCACGCGCGTCCTTCTGCGATCTCGCGCCTGACCTCGTCCTCGATGGCCTGCAGGTCGCCGTCGTGAATCGGCTCCGGGAAGTCGAAGTCGTAGTAGAAGCCGTTCTCGATCGGTGGCCCGATGGCGATCTTCACGCCGGGGTGAAGCCGCCGGACCGCCTCGGCGAGCAGGTGGGCCGACGAGTGACGGAGCACGGCGAGCGCGTCCGGGTCCGCGCTGTCGCGCGTGGTGAGGATCTGCACCTCCTGCCCGTCGTGCAGCGGCAGGCGCAGGTCCTGAACGGACCCGTTCGAGCGGACGAGGACGGCCTGCTCGGCCAGCTTCGGCCCGATGGCCCTCGCGGCGTCGAGGCCCGTGGCGCCGTCGGGAAGCTCCAGCTCGGATTTGTCGGGCAGCACGACCTTCACACGAGCAAGGTTAGTCACGTCTCGTTTGGGGCCAAGGCTGCCGGGAATGGCACTTCGTGAAAGGAGGGGTCATGCCCAACAAGCGAGCGAACGTCAAGAACGAGAAGCAGTACGAAAAGCTCAAGGAGAAGGGGATGTCGAAGGAGCGCGCGGCGCGGATTGCGAACTCGCCGGGGGCGTCGAGTCGCGGCGGCAAGAAGTCGCATTCGTCGTCGTCTCGCAGCAGCGCGTCCCAGGGCGGAACCCACGCGCAGAAGGCCGCCGCCGGGCGGAAAGGCGGGCGCGCGTCCGCCTCGAAGCGCTAGCGGCCTAGAGGTCGAACCAGAATGACGTTCGTCGAGCGGGCGCGATAGGCGCGCGCATCGCCGCACAGCGCGGCCGCGCGGCACAATCGCTCATTCTGGTTCGACCTCTCAGAGGTGCTTCAGCCGGAACGGCGCGAGACGCCAGGCCGACCACTGCCAGAACCACGCCGGCGGCCGCCGCGGCGCGGCGGCCGGCCGGCCGCCTGCCTTCGCACGCTGCCAGGTGAAGAGCGCCCACGCCCATCGCGGCAGCGGCCGCGGCACGCCGGTCGGCCGGAGCGACGGGACGACGACGATCGGACTGCTCGGCTTGCCCGCATTGCCTGCCGGGTCGAGGGCCTGGACGCGGTAGACCGTCTGGCCGGACGGGTGGAAGGCATTCACGACCGCTCGCAGCTGCGAGCCGGCGAGCGAGACCAGCGGCGCCCCGTCGAGCAGCACGCGGTACGACGAGACGACGCCGCTGTTGTCGGTCGCGGCCCTCCATGTGAGCAGGAGCCGGCCGTGTGCGAACCGCCCGGCAAAACCGGTGGGCTGCGACGGCGGCCGCGTGTCGGGGACGAGCCCGAACACGCCCGGGATGCGCGTCAGGACGTCGAACGAGCCGTCGGCCTCCGCTCCGAAGGCGACGTCGACGCCGGCGGGAAGCGCTCCGTTCTGAAGCAGCGGCACCGACGTCCAGTTGACGCCGTCCCCGGAGAACGCGGGGACGATGCCCGGCGCCTGCGCGCCGAAGTGGACCGTCACGGGCTGGTCGAAGGTCGTCACGGGCGTCACGCCGTCGGCCTGAGTCACCGCCAGCTTCACGGCGTAGGTCGCCGGCGCGGGAGCGGGCGTCAGGGGCGTCAGCGTGACGATCACGGGCGTGCTGAACGCGCCGGCGGGCCAGCTCGCGAGGGCGTTGCCGTCGCCGGAGCCGACCGAGCCCGCAGCGGGCGGCGGCGGAGGCGGCGGCGGCGTACTGCCGCCCACGACCGCACCGTCCACGAAGTCGCTGTCGACGTCGATCTCGACCCCGCCCCACGTCTCGGCGTGCCCGCCCTTGAACTGGTGGATGCGCTGGTGGTTCGGCCAGAGGCTGTCCGACACGTACGGATCGCCGAAGACGCTTGCGACACCGTTCCAGTTCGCGATCCACGCGTCGTCGGGTGTCGCCGGCCCGAGATTCGCCACGTCGCGGATCGTCGACGCAGCGCTGCCGTAGACGCCGGCGACGAAGCCCCGCGCGCGAACTTCCCCGACCCAGCCCGTGACGAATGCCTGGACGCTGCGCGTGCAGGCCGCGTCCTTCGTCGAGTAGCCCTCCATGTCGAAGTAGATCGGGCTGCCGGGGGGGAGACCGAACGTCGCCGCGCGCGTCGTCGCGTCGTCCCCCGCCGAAAGCCCCTGGGCCTGCGCCGTCGAGACGTTGGCCGAGAGGTGCTGAAGACCGCCTTGCGAGACGCACGGTGCCTGCAGGCCGACGTACAGGGGCAACAGGCTCCAGCCCTGCCCGATCGCGCCCGACACCCACGTCGCGGACAGATTGCCGTCACCACAGGCTCGGTTCGCGCCGCCGATGTAGACGCCGACGGCGCGATAGGGCGACGCCGACCACGCGGTCAGCGTCTGGAGAGACGGGGCGCGGCACGTGTCGAAGCCGTAGCCGGTGTAGACGTTCGTCTTCGCCTGCTGCGTTGCGGCCGCACCGCCGGCGACCGCAACGGCGCATGCAGCCGCGCACGCGAGCACGACCGTCCCCACCCGTCTCACCCGCGCGATTGTGATGACCAGACGTGAAGATTCCGTGTGTGCGGTCTACGCCGGCGGGCGCGTGGTTCCTCGCACGACCAGGTCGAGCGACATCGTCTCGACACGCACGGCGGGAGGCTCGCCGGCGAGCGCCTGCAACAGCAGCTCTGCGCCGCGGCGGCCGCTTTCGAACAGCGGCTGTCTGATCGTCGTCAGCCCGACGTAGGAGGCGATCTCGATGTCGTCGAAGCCGATCACGGACAGCTCGCCCGGAACGTCGATGCGCAAGCCTCGCGCCGCCTCGAGCACGCCGAGCGCCTGCACGTCGGACGCGGCGAAGATCGCAGTGGGGCGCTCGGGCAAACGCAACAGCTCCTCCGCGACGCTGCGCGCGACGTGCCGGCTCTGCGTTCCTTCGCGGACGTATTCGGGTCGCAGGGGAATCGCGGCCTCGGCCAGCGCGCTCTCGTAGCCCTCGGTCCGGTCGCGGCTCGAGAGGAAGCGGAAGGGGTCGGGCGGCTTGTCGCCGACGAACGCGATGCGGCGATGGCCGAGCTCGATCAGGTACTGCGTCGCGAGGCGCCCACCTGCGACGTCGTCGATGACGACGCTCGGCAACTCGTCATGGCGCGCGTCGACGAGGATGCACGGGATTCCCTCGAGGCGAAGCCGCCTGACTTCCTCGTCCGGCGGGATGAGCGAGAGCACGAGCAGCCCGTCGGTCCGATGGGCGTCGGCGAGCAGCCTGAAAGCGCGGCGCTGCCGGTCGGCAGACTCGACGTCGAAGAGCGCGAGATCGTAGGGCGACGCGGCGAGCGCCGTCACGATGCCGCGGACACGCTCGATCGGCGATGCCTCCGTGAGGAACGGCATGACGACGCCGATGACGAGCGTGCGCTTGAGCGAGAGGTTCCGTGCGACGGAGCTGGGGCGGTAGTCGAGCACCCGAATCGCCTCCAGCACGCGCTCTCTCGTCGCGTCGGCGACGTTGGCACGGCCGTTCAGGACGCGGGAGACGGTGGCGATCCCCACGCCCGCGTGGGCCGCGACGTCGGCGATCCGAGCCGGCGACCTCGGAACCGCTTCCATAGACCCAACCTTTTGCCTGCAGCGACGTCAAAAGTCAAGCCAGGGGCGACTTGATTTCGTCACAAAAGTGTCGTAATCTCGCCGCCCGAGATCGGTTGAAACCGGTTCCAATCAGGAGGGAGTGCATGCGCAGGGTTGCCGCAATCCTCGTGGTCGCCGCCCTCGCCTTGGTCGCCGTCATCGTGGCGACCGCCCAGGCGGGCACGAAGACGACCACCGTGACGCTGGCCGGATGGTCGGCCGGCGCGGACGAGGACCAGCTGCTCCAGTCAATCGTCAACACTTTCGAGAAGACCCATCCGGGCATCAAGGTCGACTACTCGGTGATCAACGGCGACTACACGACCGCCATGACCGCCAGGTTCGCCGCCCACAACCCGCCCGACGTCTTCTACGTCGACTCGAGCCTCGCCTCGACGTGGGCGTCGCAAGGCGTCCTGCAACCGCTCAACAGCTACATCAAGTCGAGCAAGTTCGACACGAGCAAGTTCTATCCGAGCCTGCTCGGCGCGTTCACCGTCGGTAAGTCGATCTACGGCTTCCCCAAGGACTGGTCACCGCTCGCGATGGAGATCAACAAGGGGATGCTCGGCGCCGCGCACGCGACGGTGCCGAAGAACTGGGCACAGCTCCGGGCGGCTGCGCAGAAGATCCAGGCTGCCGGCGTTCTACCGTCGGGTGCGAAGCCGATCTGCCTGTCGGCCGACTGGGCGCGGATGCTTCCGTTCGTGTTCCAGAACGGCGGCTCGCTTGCGAACATCACCTCGCCCGCGGCCGTGGCGGCGGTGAACTTCTACGTCGGCCTGATCAAGAGCGGGCTCGCGAACACGCCCGACAAGCTCGGTTCGGGCTGGTGCGGCGAGGCGCTCGGCAAGCAGAAGGCCGCGATCATCTTCGAGGGGAACTGGCTGCTCCCGTTCATGGCCTCGACGTATCCGGGGATCCAGTACGGCGTGTTCCCGATGGTCTCGCAGAAGACCGGCGGCAACCTCGCGTTCACGGTGTCCTACTCGCTCGCGAAGGACTCCAAGAACAAGCAGGCTGCCTGGACGCTGCTCTCGTGGCTCACGGGCCAGAAGGGGCAGACGCTCTGGATGTCCAAGGGACTGGCGCTGCCGTCCCGGACCGATGTCAAGGCGATCGGCGGGCGCAAGAACTTCCTGATCGCCGCCAAGTACGCGCACGGCTGGGGCTTCCCCCACTTCGCCACCGCGTACACGATCATGAACAACGACCTCTCCGCCGTGATCACCGGCGGCAAGACGGTGCAGCAGATGCTGTCCGACGCCGCAGCGGCGATGAAGGGCTAGCCGGGGGAACAGCGCGACAGGCCCCTCCCGTGCGGGCGACCGCGCGGGAGGGGCTACTTCCGCCGATGGCCGCCGCTGCGACTCCCGTCCCGCCACGCAACTCGCTCTTCGGAGCGCGCCTGCGCGAAGCGGGCTGGGGCTACGCCTTCGTCGCGGTGCCGATGGCGGTCTTCGGCCTGTTCTTCATCTATCCGTTCGGCTACGCGCTCTACATCAGCTTCTTCCACTGGGGGATCCTCGGCAAGCAGCCCGGCACCGGCTCGATCGGGTTCCACAACTACCACCAGGTGATCAACGACCACGTCTTCCGGACGGCGATCAAGAACACCCTCGAATACACCGCCGGCGTCCTTCCGCTCGAGATGGCGATGGGCCTGTTGATGGCGCTCGTCGTGAACCAGAGCATCCGCGGTCAGAAGTTCTGGCGGGCGGCGTTCTATTTCCCGTCGCTCGCCTCGTCCGTCGCGATCACGACGATCGCTCTCTACCTCGCCGCATCGGACGGGCTGATCAACCGCGTCTTCGGAACCACGACGCCGTGGTTCACGACGGCGAGCACGGCGACCTGGGCGATCGTCGTCCTGAACGCCTGGACCACGTCGGGGACGGTGATGCTCTTCTACCTCGCCGCGCTCCAGTCGATCCCGACCGACGTCTACGAGGCGGCCTCGGTCGACAACACGAGCACGTGGCGCACGTTCTGGAGGATCACGTTCCCGCTGCTCCGGCCGGCGCACTTCTTCGTGTTGGTCGTGTTCGGGATCGGCGCGCTGAAGGTGTTCGACCAGCAGTACCTCGCATCGGGCGGCACCGGCGGCCCGAACTACTCGACCTACACGGCCGTGCTGTACATCTACCGCGAGGCGTTCCAGGCGTTCGACTTCGGCATGGCCGCCGCCGCGGGCACCGTCATCTTCATCGGGATCTTCGTGCTGACCGTCGTCCAGCGGCTGACGGTCGGCAGAGGTGAGGCCGCCTGATGGCGACCGCCGCCGCAAGCTCCCAGCCCTACATCCCCGGCCGCGCGCGGTCGGAGCTGATCCGCAAGGGCATCGCCTACGGGGCGCTGGTCGTGATCGCCGCGATCTTCTTCGTGCCGTTCCTGTGGAGCATCATCACGTCCTTCAAGACGCTTCCCGACAGCGTCAACGTCACGCTCATCCCACATCCGTGGACGACCGCCGCGTGGCGCGAGGTCTGGTCGCAGTACCACTTCGGCACGTACATCAAGAACAGCCTCTTCCTCGCCGTCGTCGTCACGTCCTGCAACATGTTCCTCGCCGGGCTCGGCGGCTACGCGTTCGCGCGCCTCCGGTTCCCCGGCCGCGAGCTGCTGTTCCTGCTCGTGCTGGGAACGCTGATGGTCCCCGACCAGCTCCGCCTGATCCCGGTCTTCGTGATGCTCACGAACTGGCACCTGATCGCGAGCTTCAAGGGCTACATCCTGATCAACCTCGTCACCGCGACGAACCTGTTCTTCATGCGCCAGTACTTCCTGACGATTCCGAAGGACTTCGAGGAGGCCGCGAAGCTCGACGGCGCCGGCTACTTCAAGACGTTCTGGCGCGTGATGTTGCCGCTCGCGCTGCCGGCGATCGCGGCGCTGACCATCCTGCAGTTCCAGGGAACCTGGAACGACTTCTTCTGGCCGCTGATCCTGTTCGGGCAGGGCAGCCCGCACCTGTACACGATCCAGCTCGGGCTCGCGGAGTTCACGATCACCTACCAGACGAGCTGGCCCGACCTGATGGCCGGCAGCGTGATCGCGATCCTCCCGATCCTCGCCATCTTCGTCGCGTTCCAGCGCTACTTCATCGCAGGGCAGGTTTCCGCGGGGGTGAAGGGATGACCGCGTCGGGAGAAGCGCTGCGTCTCGCGGCGCGCGACCTGTTCCAGAACTCCTGGCGGCTCGTGCCGCTGAACGCCCTCTTCGGAGCGGTCCTCGTCGCCGTCGGCATCGGCGCGTACGCGGTTCGCGCGAGCGCTGTGCTCGTCGTTCTCGCCGGCCCCATCGCTGCGGCCCTCGCGCACGCGGCGGTGACCGTCGTGCGCACCGGCAACCTCACGCTCGCAGACGGCGTGGCCGGCCTGCGGGAACACTGGCGCCGCGGGCTCGTGCTCGGGACGCTCGCGAGCGGGCTGCTCCTTCTGGGCGTCGTCGCCTTCCGGTTCTACGCGCGGTCGACGTTCGCCTGGCCGCTCGCGTTCGTGACGCTCTATCTCGTGCTCCTGCTCGGCGTGTACCTCGTCGTGCTCTGGACGTTGGCGGTCTCGGAGCCCGAGCGTCCGTTGCGCGCCGCCGCCCGTTCCGCCGCCGAGCTCGTCGCGCGCCGTCCCGGGGCGACCGCCGCCCTCGGGCTCGCGCTCCTGTTCGTCAATCTCGTGGGCATCGCCGCTGCGGTGATGCCCTTCCTGACCCTCACGGTGGCCTATTCGTTCGTCGCCGTGGCGCACTTCGCGCTGCCGCGCCCGATTGAAGAGGAGCTCTAGTCATGGCATCGATCACCTTCGAGCACGTCACGAAGAAGTTCGAGGACACCACCGCGGTCGACGATCTGAACATCGAGGTCGCGGACGGCGAGTTCCTCGTGCTCGTCGGGCCCTCGGGCTGCGGCAAGACCACGGCGCTGCGAATGCTCGCCGGGCTCGAGGACATCTCGTCCGGGCGCATCCTGATCGGCGACCGCGTCGTCAACAACGTGGCGCCGGGCGCGCGCAACGTCGCCATGGTGTTCCAGTCCTACGCGCTCTATCCGCACATGACGGTGCGCGACAACCTCGCGTTCAGCCTGCGCAACTACAAGGTCCCGAAGCCGGACATCGAACGGCGCGTCCAGCAGGCGGCGGAGATCCTCGAGCTCGACACCCTCCTGAAGCGAAAGCCGAAGCAGCTCTCGGGCGGGCAGCGGCAGCGCGTCGCCCTCGGACGCGCGATCGTGCGCGAGCCCGAGGCGTTCTTGATGGACGAGCCGCTGTCGAACCTGGATGCCGCGCTGCGCGTGCAGACGCGCGCGGAGATTCTCAAGCTCCAGAAGCGTCTCGCGACGACGACGATCTACGTCACGCACGACCAGGTCGAGGCGATGACGATGGGCGACCGGATCGCGGTGATGAGCAAGGGCGTGCTGCAGCAGATCGGGTCGCCCGAAGAGCTCTACACGCGGCCGGCCAACACCTTCGTGGCGACGTTCATCGGCTCGCCGTCGATGAACCTCCTGCCCAGCGGCACGCTCGGCATCGGCGGCATCGGGCAGCTCGCCGGCTTTCGGCCCGAGCACGTCCAGCTCGGGAACAGCCGTCCCAACTCGGCCACGTACCAGGCCCTCGTCGAGGTCGTCGAGTATCTCGGCGACGAGCAGCTCGCGCATCTCAGGCTCGGTGACACGCCCGTGATCGCGAAGCTTCCGGTCGAGCCGCGCCTTGCGGCGGGCAACACCGAGACGTTCTCGGTCCCCCTGCAACGCGTGCTGCTCTTCGACGCCGAGAGCGGCCGGGCGGCCGGCGCCGCCGCGTAGCCTGGGCGCACCTGTGTCGCTGACCGTCCTCGAGGGCTCGACGTTCTGCGTCTGCGACGAAGCCGGCGACGTCGACGGCAAGGCGTCCGCGTCCGGTTTCTTCGTCGCGGATACACGATTCCTCTCACGCTGCATGCTCACGGTCGGGGGCGGCCGCCCGGGCCTGCTCTCGAGCAGCCAACCCGCCCCTCATCTCGCCCGGTTCGTCTTCCGCAACCCCGATTCGGGCGGCCTCAGGCCGAACGAGCTGTCGATCGAACGCGAGCGCTTCGTCGGCGACTGCATGCAGGAGAAGCTCCACGTCGAGAACCACGGGCGGCGTCGCGTCGAGACCGAGCTCGCCCTCGAGCTCGAGGCCGACTTCGCGGACATCTTCGCGGTCAAGGACCTCGACCCCGGGTTCGGCCACCCCGCGTCGGTCACCCTGCCGCCGCCGCGGACGCCGACGTGGCGCGAGGACGGGACGACCGCCGTCTTCGCCGACGAGGGGTTTCCAGCACGGACCATCGTGCACTTCTCGCAGCCCTGCGAGATCGACGGCTCGTTCGTCCGATTCCCGATCGAGCTCGAGCACGGCGAGACCTGGACGCTCGAGGTCGGCGTTCAGCCGCTCCTCGACGGCGAGACGCCGCTGCGCGCGGCCGAGTTCGCGCCGCATCTCGCCGAGGAGCGGCACCACGCGGAGGAGTCGCTTCGCGCGTGGAACCGATCGACGCCGCAGCTTCGATCGGGTTGGCCCGACCTCGACACGACCTGGGCGACGTCGGTTGCCGACCTCGCCGCGCTTCGCATGCGCGCCGCGGGGCTCGACTACGGCTTCCTGCCCGCGGCAGGAACCCCCTGGTTCATGACGGTGTTCGGCCGCGACACGCTGATCACCTGCCTGCAGACGATGCCGTTCGGACCCGACCTCGCCACCGCCGCCCTGCGTGTCTTCGCGGCTCTGCAGGCGACCGAGGACGACCCGGAACGCGACGCCGAGCCCGGGAAGATCATCCACGAGATGCGCCGCGGCAAGGCGGCGCTCGCCTGGACCGATCGTTACTACGGCACGATCGACGCAACGCCGTTGTTCCTGATCCTGCTCTCCGAGCTGTGGCGGTGGTCCGACGACCCGACGCTGCCGGGCGAGCTCGAGGGAGCAGCGCGTGCCGCACTCGCATGGATCGACGGGCCCGGCGACCGTGACGGCGACGGCTTCGTCGAGTACTCACGCCGCGCGCGTCGCGGGATCCCGAACCAGTCGTGGAAGGACTCCGATCCGTCGATGGCGTTCCGCGACGGCACGTTGGCACAGGCGCCGATCGCGCCCGTCGAGGTGCAGGGATACGTCTACGACGCGAAGCTGCGCGTCGCCGAGCTTGCGCGCGCGGTGTGGGGCGATGCCGACACGGCGACCCGGCTCGAGCGCCAGGCGCACGAGCTGCGCAACCGTTTCAACGAGGCGTTCTGGCTCGAGGACGGCTACTACGCGCTCGGCCTCGACCGCGACAAGCGCCCGATCGACGCGGTTGCCTCGAACATGGGCCACCTGCTGTGGAGCGGGATCGTCCCGCCGGAGCGGGTCGACGCAGTCGCAGGTCTGCTGACGAGCGACAGGCTCTGGTCGGGCTGGGGAGTGCGCACGATGGCCGCTGACGAGCGCGCGTACAACCCGCTCGTCTACCACAACGGCACGGTCTGGCCCCACGACAACTCGCTGATCGCCTGGGGTCTCGCAAACGCGGGACGCGCACGCGACCTCGAGCTGCTCGTGCGACGGACGATCGAGGTTGCGGCCCATTTCGACCATCGCCTCCCGGAGCTCGTCGCCGGATTCTCCCGCCGGAGGACCGGCGTGCCGGTTGCGTACCCGACCGCCTCGAGCCCGCAGGCCTGGGCGGCCGCGACGCCCGTGCTGCTCCTCCGCGTGCTGCTCGGGCTGCAGCCCGATCGCGCGCAGCGTGTCCTCCGCGCCGGCGCGACGGAGCTTCCCGAATGGACGGAGGGGCTGACCCTGGCGAACGTCCACGCCTTCGGTTCCGGCTGGACGGTGCGCGTGAGGGACGGCGTCGCGACGGCCGAGCGGGCGTAGACCCGCGAGCCGGCCGAAAAGCTGCCGCGGGGGCGATGAGTTCCCGGGACCGCCGCAGTCCTAGGAGCCGATGACGAAGAACCAGCTAGCCCGCGACCGCAGCCGGTGGTTCCAGCTGGCCGAGCCCGCGTTCCAGGATGCCGTACGCGCGCTCCAGATCGCTCTTCAGCCTCCGCACCGCGGCAGGGCCGTGCTTGCCGGCGAGCGCCTGCCTGCGCGCGAGCCGGAAGATGTTCCGGTGGACGCCGATGAGCAGACTCGCAGCGATGCGGGCATCGCGCTCGTCCACACCGAGCTCGACCTCGATCTCGCCGGCGAGCACCTGGGCGAAACGCGACATCACCTCGAGCTCCTTGACCTGGAGGGCCGGAGACTCCTCGATGATGCGCGCGAACGTCGCGAAGCCGGGGCTGCACAGCCGCGGACATTCGGCGAGCTGCATCCGGCGCAGCGCGGCGAGAATCGACTCGCCTCCGGCGCGACCGCGGACGGTCTCGACGATCGCCTGCTCGCGACGGGGCACCTCGTCGAAGAAGAGGTCTTCCTTGGTCGGGAAGTAGTTGAAGACGGTCTTCTCCGAGACCCCCGCAGCCGCGGCCACCTCGGCTACCGTGACGTGGTCGAACCCGCGGGCGACGAAGAGGTGCATGGCCTGGTCCGCGATCTCGTGTCGGGTCGCCTCCTTCTTCGTCTCGCGCAGTCCCACGTGCGGAGTGTAGCCGGATTGTTACAGTTGCAGAAATCTTTCAGCGCCTGTAGGTTGGCGGAGGAAGTCGTCCAGGGGGAGGGATAAGTGCTCGCTCGTCTCGCACATGTGATCGCACGTCATCGCTGGAAGGTCATCGCGGCCTGGATCGTCCTGACGCTGTTCGGCGGCTTCGCCGCCGGCCAGGTCTCGAAGCGCTGGTACCAGAGCTTCTCGATCCCGGGCAAGTCGGCCTACGAGGCCAGCCAGCGCACGCTCAAGCAGTTCGACACGGGCGTACGGCCGCCGAACGTCGTGGTGTTCCACACGAACGGAGACGCGACGAAGAGCGATGCGATCCAAGCTGCGATGAAGCGGGCGGCCGCCGTGACGCCGGGTGCGCGGACGAGCTCGTACTTCTCGACGCACAACTCGATGTACGTCTCGAGCGACAAGCACACCACGTTCGAGGAGATCTATCCGGCCGGAACGGCGAAGTTCAGCACGACGAGCGGGGCCTCCCCCGAGCTGCGGGCCGCCCGGTCCGGCTTGCCGAGCGACATCACCGTCAACGTGACCGGCCACGATCCGATCGAGGAAGCGAGCTCGCACGGCTCGTCGGGCGGCAGCGTGCTGGTGGAGGCGATGATCGGCGGCGCGGGCGCCCTCGTCATCCTTCTGTTCGTCTTCGGGACGCTGCCCGCGATTCTCATGCCGATCGCCGTCGCGGCCTCGGCGATCCTGAACACGTACACCCTCGTCTGGATCCTCACCTACATCACGAACGTGTCGATCATCGTGCAGTTCCTCATCGCGCTGGTCGGCCTCGGTGTGGCGATCGACTACGCGCTGCTCATGATCTTCCGCTTCCGCGACGAGCTGCGCGAGGGCGAGGACGTCGAGACGGCGCTCGTCGAGACGATGACGCACGCGGGCCGCTCGGTGATCGTGTCCGGCTCGACCGTCGCGGTCGGCCTGCTGTCGATGATCGTCCTGCCGCTTCCGTTCATCCGGTCGATGGGGATCGGAGGCATGCTCATCCCGGCAGTCTCCGTGATCGCCGCGATCACGCTGCTCCCCGCGATGCTCGCCGTGCTCGGCACGCGCATCAACAGCGTGCGCGTGCTGCCGAAGCGGTTCGTCGACCGCGGCCATCCGGAGGACGGCGCGTGGGGGCGCTGGGCCAGGTTCGTGCTGAACCGCCCGTGGGTTGTCGCCACCACCGGCGTCACGATCGTGGCGGTGCTCGTGGTGCTCGGCGTACAGCTGAACCCGAACGAGGCCCAGCTCAAGAACTTCCCGGGCACCGGCACGGCGATCGCCGGCCGCCAGATGCTGGCCGATGCCGGGATCTCACCCGGCGTCATGAAGCCGTTCGACGCGCTCGTGGAGAACGGCGCCGACCCGCAGCCCATCGCCGACCGGCTGAGCCACGTCGACGGGATCGTCGGCGCGTCGGCTCCGACCGGTCCAGGCTGGCGCAAGGGCCCCGATTCGCTCGTCGAGGCGTTCCCCGCCGTCGACGGCGCGGCCCCGGGCATCCAGGGAGTCATCAACCGAGCGAACGCCGCGCTGAGAGGAACCGACGCGACGCTCAGCGGTACCCCGGCCGTCGACCGCGACTTCGTGCACGCGATCTACGGGAACTTCCCGTACGTGCTCACCTTCGTGCTCGTCCTGACGCTGATCCTGCTCGCTCGGGCCTTCCGCTCGATCGTGCTGCCGATCAAGGCGGCGATCCTGAACCTGGTCTCGCTCGGCGCGGCGTTCGGAATCGTCGTGTTCATCTTCCAGATGGGCCACGGGTCGTCGCTGTGGAACATCACGGCGACGCAGGCGATCACCGCCTGGATCCCGTTGATGATCTTCGCCTTCCTGTTCGGCCTCTCGATGGACTACGAGGTCTTCATGCTCACCCGCATGCGGGAGGCGTACGACGAGACGAAGTCCACGAGCCGCGCGATCGAGCTCGGCCTGGCGCGAACCGGGAAGCTGGTCACGAGCGCCGCGCTGATCCTCATGTTCGCGTTCCTCGTGCTCTCCTCGAGCCCGGGCTTCGAGATCAAGGAGTTCGCGATCGGGCTCGCCGCCGGGATCATCTTCGACGCGACGGTGATCAGGGCGTTGCTCGTGCCTGCGCTGATGCGTCTGCTCGGCGACATCAACTGGTGGATGCCGCACTGGACGCGCCGGGCGCTCTTCATCCGCCCGGAGCGC
>Ga0070731_10000519_pt1 | contig 50296 bp, 37 predicted proteins | sample Coa_R1_2_FD_66448 | JGI IMG/M metagenome (GOLD analysis project Ga0070731, IMG submission 66448) | Surface soil microbial communities from Centralia Pennsylvania, which are recovering from an underground coalmine fire - Coalmine... | ecosystem: Environmental > Terrestrial > Soil > Unclassified ... | reverse complement strand
GTCTCTTGGTTTCCGCATGGGGAGAACTGTTCGTGGCCGTCCCCCGCCGCGGTGAACAGCGCGCGGAGATTCTGATCTACGAAACGAAGTGAAACCCATGGCCCTGCTTCGCTTCCTGGTTGCGATCGGTCTGTTGGCTGCGCCCGGCTCTGCCCAGACGGCTGCACTGCACGGCCGGGTGACCGACGAGAGCGGCGCCGTGGTTCCGGGCGCTACCGTCACGGTGACGGGGTCCACCGGGACCCCCACAACGGCCGTGACGGCCAGCGACGGTTCGTATACCCTCGTCGCCCTTTCCGCCGGCAGTTACACAGTGCAGGCCTCGGCGCCGGGACTAATGCTTCGCCAGCCGCCGCAACTCACATTGCGGGCTGGTTCCCAAACATTGAACCTGGTGTTGAACGTGGCAGCCGAGAAGCAGCGGGTGACGGTTGAAGACAGCACCGGGCCCGCGGTAGGCACGGACGCGGCGAACAACGCCAGCGCGGTCGTGCTGCGCGGGACAGATCTGGATGCGCTCTCCGATAATCCAGACGACCTGGCGGCGGATTTGCAGGCCCTCGCCGGGCCTGCGGCCGGGCCCAACGGCGGTTCCATCTTCATCGACGGATTCAGCGGCGGCGAACTCCCGCCGAAAGAAGCCATCCGGGAGATCCGCATCAATCAGAATCCGTTTTCGCCGGAATACGACAAGCTGGGCTTTGGCCGCATCGAGATCTTCACCAAGCCCGGAAGCGACAAGTTCCACGGCTCCGTGGGTTACAACTTTGCCAATGATGTATGGAACTCGCGCAATGCTTATGCGGCCGAAAAGGCGCCGTTCCGTCTGAACGAGCTGCGTTCGGCTTTTGCCGGCCCTATCGGCAAGCGCGCCTCCTTCAATATCGTCCTCATCCGCGAGTGGGTCGATAACGGGAACGCCGTCAATGGCGTAACCCTCAATCCCCAGACCCTCGCCGCCACTCCGTTCACCGATACGCCGGTTGCTCAATTGCGCCGCACCGGAGTAACTCCGCGCCTCGATTATCAGCTCAGCACCAACCACACGTTGACGGTGCGCTATGCCTACAACCGCGACGATGTGCGCAACGCCGGCACGGGTGGATTCAATCTCGTTTCACAAGGCTATCATTACGACGCACCGGCCCAGACGGCCCAACTCACGGATACGGCCGTGCTCAGCACCAATGTCATCAATGAAATGCGCTTCCAGTATTTCCGTCCCGAAACTGTGTCGCAGGCGAACATACCCGGCGACGCTCTTCAGGTGCTGGGCGCATTCAATGGGGGCGGTAATCCCATTGGCCGCTCCACAGACACCCAGAACACCTATGAGTTTCAGAACTACACGTCCGTGGTGCGCGGTGTGCACACGTGGAGATTCGGCGTCCGGCTACGGGACGCGGCCGACGCCAACGTGTCGCCGCAGAACTTCGCCGGCACGTTCACTTTCAGCGGAGGCCTGGCGCCTGAGTTAAACGCCAACAACCAGCCGGTTCTGGATGCAACTGGTCAGCCGGTTATGGTGGATATCACATCCATCGAGAGTTACCGGCGAACCCTGCTTTTTGAGCAAATGGGTACGCCCGCCGCGCAGATCCGCCAATTGGGGGGCGGCGCATCGCAGTTCAGCATCAGCACGGGCAACCCGCTGGTTGCGGGCAGCCAGTTCGACGTGGGCGCCTTTGTGGGAGATGAGTGGAAGGCGCGGCCGAACCTGACGTTGAGCCTGGGGCTGCGCTACGAGACGCAGACGAACATACACGACGGGCGGGATTTCGCCCCACGCATCGGCGTCGCCTGGGCGCCGGGCGGGGGATCCGGAAAGCAGCGGGCGAAAAGCGTGATCCGAGCGGGTTTCGGCATGTTTTACGACCGTTTCAGCCTCGCCAACGTGCTCACGGCCCGGCGCTACAATGGCGCCGTCGAACAGCAGTACGTCATCGCAAACCCGGACTTTTTCCCTGCGGTGCCGCCGGTTCTCAGCCTGCCGGGCCCGGTTCTCTCGAGCACCATCCAGGAGATCAGTTCCACCCTGCGCGCGCCATACCTGGTGCAGTCCGCAGTGGCGTTCGAACGGCAGGTGCCGCGCAACACTACCGTCGCTATAACGTTTGCCAACTCGCACGGTCTGCACCTACTGCGTTCGCAGGACATCAACGCTCCACTGCCGGGAACATATGTCGCCTCACTTCCGGGTAGCGGTGTCTTTCCGCTGGGAAGGCCGGGAGCGGTTGTGCTGATGGAGTCGGCCGGCTTGTACAACCAGGACCAGTTGATCGTCAACGTGAATTCCAGGTTAAGCTCTGGCATCTCGCTCAACGGATCTTACATGTACAACCGCGCGATGAGCAACACCGACGGTCTCGGCACATTTCCGTCTAACCCTTACAGCATGGCGGGAGAGTATGGTCCGGCCGCCACCGACATGCACCACCGCGTTTTCCTGGGCGGCACAATCGAACCCAAGTGGGGCATCCGCTTTAATCCGCTGCTCACGGCGAACACCGGGCCGCCCTTCGATATCACGGCCGGGAACGATCTCTATGGCGACACGCTGTTCAACGCCAGACCGGGGATCGCTGCCAGTCCCGGGAAGGCTGGCCTGATTGCTACCAGGTACGGTCTGCTCGATCCAAGCCCGGCTCCCGGCGAAACCGTGATCCCGCGCAATTATGGGCGCGGACCGGGCCAGATAATGCTGAACATGCGCATTGCCAAAACGTTCTCGTTTGGACCGTCGCGCGAAGGTGGCTCGGGCGCCCCTACCACGGGTGGCGGACCAGGCGGCGGAGGTGGTCCCCGGGGCGCTCCCACCAGCCCTTTTTCGACGGGCGCCGCAGGCCAGGCGGCCCCTCCCGCGTCGAATCGCCGCTACAGTGCAACCATTTCGATGTATATCCGCAACATCACGAATCACAACAACCCGGGCCCCATCATCGGCGATATCACGTCGTCGCTTTTCGGTCAGGCCAACCAACCTGCGGGCACGGGAAATGGAATATTCTCGGAAAGTGCGAATAATCGCCGGCTGGAGCTACAAACACGCTTCACATTCTGAAAGGGCAGCCGGTGAAATGAGGAAAGGGAAACAGCTGCGATGGCGAGTCGATTAGGAACGCTTGCCTGGGGGGTGGTGCTGGTCTCCGGGCTGTTTGGACAGCCGCCGGCGGGCGGCATCACGCTCACGCTGCAGGATGCCCTCGAGCGCGCGCGCAAGGTGGCGCAGCAGTATCAATCGGCTGTGATCACCGCGGAACTGGCGCACGAAGACCGGGTGCAGGCCAAGGCGGCGCTGCTGCCGACGGTGAACTGGTTCAACCAGTACATTTACACGCAGGCCAACGGCACGCCTTCCGGCGTCTTTGTGGCAAACGACGGGGTACACGTTTACAGCAACCAGGCGATCGTTCACGGCGATATCTTCGCGCCGGGCAAGCGCGCGGATTACCAGCGCGCCATCGCGGCGGAGGCGGCCGCACGGGCCAAGGCCGAGATTGCCGCGCGCGGACTGACGGCCACCATAGTGCAGGATTATTATGGCCTGCTGGCAGCGCAACGCAAGAGCACGAACGCCGAACAGAGTCTGAAGGAAGCGCAGGAATTCGTCGACATCACGCGCAAGCTGGAGGCTGGGGGCGAGGCCGCGCATTCCGACACCGTCAAGGCCGAGATTCAGCTTGCGCAGCGCGAGCGCGATGCGCAGGATGCGCGGTTGGCCGTCGAGCGGAACCGCATCGGCTTCGGCGTTCTGTTGTTCACCGACTACACGCAGGAGTTTTCAGTGGAGGACAACCTGGCTACCGCGCCGCCCGTGCCGCCGCGGGCGCAGGTGGACGAATTGGCAGGGCGCAACAATCCGGATATCCGCGCGGCCCAGGCGACCGTGCAGCAGGAGCATTTTGAAGTGTTGTCGGCGCGGGCGGCCTACCTGCCGACGTTGTCGTTCGACTATTTCTTCGGCATCGATGCCAATCAATACGCCATCTGGAATCGGGACCACGAGCGGAACCTGGGATCGGCCGCGCAGGGCACCCTGACGATTCCGATCTGGAACTGGGGAGCCACGCGCAGCAAGGTCCGGCAAGGGGAATTGCGGCTGCGCCAGGCGCGCATGGATTTGAGCCTCGCGCAACGACAGTTGCTGGCGAATTTGAATTCGTTCTATCTGGAGGCGCAGGCGGCCAGCGCCCAGTTGGAATCCCTGCGGCGGTCGGCGGATCTTTCGGCCGAGAGCCTGCGGCTGACGCTGCTGCGCTATCAGGCGGGGGAAGTGACTGTGCTGGAAGTGGTAGACGCGCAGAGCACCCTGGCGCAGGCGCGCAATGCCTACGCCGATGGGCTGGTGCGGAATCGGGTGGCCCTGGCCGGGCTGCAGACTCTTACGGGAGAGTTTTAGATGAAAAAAATCAATGTAGCTCTGGCGTTGTGGGCGCTTCTCTCGTTAACGGGTTGCGCGAAGAAGGAAGAAAAGGAGGCGGAGCCGGTCGTGCCGGTGCAAGTGACCGCGGCGCGCAGCGATTCCATCCGGCGCCTGGTGGAGGCCGACGGCATCCTGTATCCGCGCAACCAGGCGTCCGTGGTGCCGAAGATCAGCGCGCCGGTGCGCGTCTTCCATGTCAATCGCGGCGATCATGTGCGGGAAGGCCAGTTGCTGGCGCTGCTCGAAAATCGCGACTTGGCCGCGGCGGCCGAGGAAAGCAAGGGGCAATGGAACCAGGCGGAGGCTAATTACCGGAGCACGGCATCGGCTACGGTTCCGGAAGAAGTGGTCAAAGCCCAAACCGATGTGCAATCCAGCAAGGAGGCCATGGACGCCGCGCAGAAAGTGCTCGACAGCCGGCAGAAGCTATTCAAGGAAGGCGCGCTGGCGCGCAAGCTGGTGGACGACGCGCAGGTCGCCTATGTGCAGGCGCACAGCCAGTTTGAAGCCGCTCAGCAGCATCTGGAAGCGTTGCAGAGCGTCGGAAAACAGGAACAGATCAAGGGCGCCGCCGCCCAGGTAGACACCGCCAAAGCCCATTATCAGGGAGCCGAGGCCCAGCTCTCGTATTCGGAGATCCGCAGCCCGATCAGCGGCGTGATCGCTGACCGTGCCGTGTATCCGGGGGAGATGGCCGCTGCCGGATCCCCGCTGCTGACCGTAATGGACGTGTCGAGCGTGGTGGCGCGTGCCAACATTCCGCAGGGCCAGGCGGGCGGTTTGAGAGTCGGCAGTCCGGCTACCGTTAAGCAGAACGATAGCGGCCAGGAATTACAGGGCAAAGTGATCGTAGTCAGCCCGGCTGTCGATCCCAACAGCACTACGGTACAGGTTTGGGTGGAGACCGCCAATCCGGGGGAGCGGCTCAAGCCCGGAGTTACCGTACACGTCTCGATCGTGGCCGCGGTTATCCCCAACGCCGTGGTCATACCGCCGGCCGCCCTGCTGCCCGCGGCGGATGGCAGCACGCAGGTGATCGTGGTTGGCAGCGACGCCGTGGCGCATACGCGCAAGGTCGAGACAGGCGCGCGCGAGGCGGACAAGGTGCAGATCGTGAGCGGCCTGAAGAGCGGCGAGCAGGTGATCACGGTGGGCGGATTGGGCGTGGATGACGGCACCAAGGTGCAGGTGGCGAAGCCAGGGGAGAAGCCCGCGGCCGGCGAGAAGGAGGAATCTTGAGCAGCGCCTTGGAACCGCCGCCAAACGGGGAACAAGCCGGCGAGCATTGGACCGCCCGGCATGCCAAGCCGGTAATCTTCGTTATTGTCACGCTGGTGGCGGTGGGCATCTACCTCGCCAGCACCATCCCGGTCGCGGTATTTCCATCGACGGACTTTCCCCGCGTGGTGATCGGTGTAGACAACGGCGTGGCGCCCATCGACCAGATGCTGGTGACGGTGACGCGCCCCATCGAGGAAGCCGTCAATGCCGTACAAGGCGTGGAGATGGTGCAATCGATCACCAGCCGCGGACAGGTGGAAGTGGATTTGTTCTTTTCCTGGAGAGTGGACATGTTCCGCACACTGGAGCTGGTGGATGCGGCCCTCGCGCGAATTCAGACCAGTCTGCCGTCCACGGCCAAAGTGACCTCCAACCGCTTGACCTTCGCGGCCTTCCCGATTATGGGCTATAGCCTGACGTCGGAAACCATTCCGCAAACCCAGCTCTGGGAAATGGCTACGTATGCGCTGAAGCCCCGCCTGAACCGGCTGGTGGGGGTTTCCACGGTCGTGATTCAGGGCGGACAGGAGCCGGAATTCGAGGTGCGACCCGACCCTGCCAAGTTGCTGGAGAGCCAGGTGAGCGTGCCCACGCTGTTGGATGCGATTGGCCGCAGCAATATGATCGATTCGCCCGGCCTGATCGAGAACCGGCACGAGTTGGTGTTGAGCCTGGTGAGCGGACAGGCCCGCACCCCGGCGCAGATCGCCAACATTGCGGTAAAGACCACGCCGGCCGGCGCGCCTGTGCACATCGGCGATCTGGGACAAGTCCTGCCGTCGGTAAAGCCTGTCTACACCCTGGTCACCGCGAATCAGAAGCCGGCGGTGCTGCTGAATATCTACAGGCAGCCGGACAGCAACACGGTGGTGGTGGCGGACGCGGTGCACGCCGAGATCGACCGGCTGCGCCGAACGTTGCCGCGGAGCGCCGTGCTGCAGCCGTTCTACGACCAGTCCGAGATAGTCAATGATTCGATCCAGAGCGTGCGGGACGCCATTCTCGTGGGCCTGGTGCTGGCATCCCTGATTCTCGTGTTGTTTCTGAGGGATTGGGGAACATCGCTGGTGGCGGGGCTGGTGATTCCGGCAACCGTGGCTGTCACGTTCATCGCGCTCAGGGCGCTGGGCCAAAGCTTCAACCTGATGACGCTGGGAGGGCTGGCGGCGGCCGTCGGGTTGGTGATCGACGACGCCATCGTGGTGGTGGAAAATATCGTGGCGCACCGCGATGCCGGGCAAACACGCGGCGATGCCATTCGGTTGGCGATCCGCGAGATACGGGTTCCATTGGTCGGCTCGACGATCACGCCGATCGTAGTGTTCCTGCCGTTGATTTCGATTACGGGCGTGACCGGTGTGTTCTTCCGGGCGCTGGCGGTGACGGTGGCCGTGGCGCTGTTGACCTCCCTGGTGCTGGCGATGACCTGGACTCCCACGCTCAGCCATTACCTGATTCGCAAACAGTCCGGACGCGCCGGCCGCGAAGGCGTGCCGCCGCGCGTGATGCGCGTCTACGAACGGCTCTTGCGGGGCATGTTGGAACACCCGCTGGTGTTCGTGGCTTTAGGGCTCCTGGTAATCGCTGGCTCCTACGTGTGCTACCAGGCGCTGGGATCGGATCTGTTGCCCGGCATGGACGAAGGCGGGTTCATCGTGGATTATACGATGCCCGCCGGGTCGTCGCTGGATGATACTAACAGGGTGATTACCGACGTGGAAGGCATCCTGCGCCGAACACCGGAAGTGGCCAGCACGTCGCGGCGGACAGGCTTGCAGTTGGGCCTGGCGGCGGTGACCGAAGCCAATCGCGGCGATATCTCGGTGAAGCTCAAGCGCAAGCGGGACCGCAGCGCCGAGGAGGTGATCGCCGATGTGCGCGAGAAGGTCACCAAGCAGGAGCCCATGCTGCAGGTGGAGTTTCCGCAGTTGCTGCAGGACATGATCGGCGACTTGACGAGCGCGCCCGAACCCGTAGTGATCAAGTTGTTTTCCCAGGACCCGGCGGTGCTGCGGGAATGGGCGCCCAAGGTGGCGGACGCGATCAAGAAGATCCACGGCGTGGTCGACATTTTGAACGGCATCGACAACACCATCAGCGGGCCGGCGCTCACCTTTCAAGTGGATCCGGCGGTGGCGGCGCGCGCGGGGTTCACACCGCAGGAAGTGGAGCTGGATGCCAGCGTGATTCTGCAGGGCGAGCCCGCCCCCACGCCGGTAGTGGTCAACGACCGGGCCTACACGATCCGGGTGCGGTTTCCCGAACAGACCCGCTCCACGCTGGACGCCATCCAGAATACCCTGCTGGTCAGTTCCACGGGAAAAACCGCCACGTTGGGGTCGGTCTCGAATGTTTCGGAAGAGCCGGGACAGACGGAGATTCGCCGCGAGAACCTGCAACGCGACGTGACGGTGACCGCCCGTCTGGAAGGTCTCAATCTGGGCGCGGGCATGGCGGCCGTGCAGAAGACGGTGAACGGACTGCATCTGCCGTCCAACATCCGGGTGGCGTACGGGGGCGGCTACGAAGAGCAACAGCGCTCGTTCCGTGACCTGGCGTTCGTACTGGTCCTGGCGGTGCTGCTGGTCTTTATCGTCCTGCTGTTCGAATTCGGCAGCTTCGCCGCGCCGGTAGCCATTCTGGCGTCCGCTCTGCTTTCCACCTCGGGTGTTTTTCTGGCTCTGCTGGTAACGGGTATCACATTCAATATCTCTTCGTTCATGGGGTTGATCATGGTGATCGGCATTGTAGCGAAGAACGGGATCCTGCTGCTGGACGCGGACCGGAGATTCCGCCTGGAGGGCGCCGCGGCCGAGGAGAGCATGATCCGCGCCGGGGAGCGGCGTTTGCGGCCAATCATCATGACGGCATTGGCGACGGTGGCCGGCATGATCCCGCTGGCGCTGGCCTGGGGCGCGGGATCCCAGATGCTGCAGCCGCTGGCCATCGCCGTGATCGGCGGCATACTGGCGTCGATGGTTTTGTCGCTGGTGGTGACGCCCGCGGTGCACTACTATCTGGCGGACCGCTTGCGATTTCGACGGCCTCAGCCGTCGTAATGCAGCGCCGTCATGGGATCCACGTGCGACGCCCAGCGCGCCGGCACATAACCGGCCACCACCGTGACGGCAGCCAGCAACAGCGCCGCCGCGCCAATCGCCATTGGGTCGAGCGCCGTTAGTCCGAACAACTGGCTCGAGATCCAGCGCTTGGCCGCCAGAATGGACGGCAAACCGAAAACCATGCCGACCGCCACAAGCAGCACCGTTTCGCGCAGTACGATGCGCAGGATATCGCCCGGCTGCGCGCCCAGCGCCATGCGGATGCCGATTTCATTGATGCGGCGGGTGACATTGTGCGCCATCACGCCGTATAGCCCGATCGACGCCAGCCCCAGCGCCAATAGCCCAAAGAAAGCTGCCAGCTGACTGATGGCGCGCTCCGTGATCATCGACTCGCCCAGCAACTCGTTCATCGAGCGAATGTCTAGCGGGGGAACGGCCGGCGCCACTTCCTTGACTGCGGCGCGGATGGCGATGGCCACCGCCCCTTTGTCGCCGCTGAACCGCACCTGGAACGAGCAGAAGGAGGGCTCGTCGCCCGCCGCATTGAAGAACGGCAGCCAGAACTCGGGACTGGCGGGCTCCCGCAGGCTGTTGTGCTTGGAGTCCGCGGCCACGCCGACCACCACGAATTGCTGCGGATGATCGTGGTCGTACCAAACCCGTTTGCCGAGCGGATTGCTGTTGCCGAAAAACTTGTGCGCCATGGTCTGGTTAATAACCCCTACGTCCTGCTTGCCGCGCTCGTCCGCGGCGTTGAATTCGCGTCCCATTACGATGCGCTGGCCGATCGCCGAAAAGTAGCCGGCGGGGACCAGATCGTTCCGCACCCGGAACTGCGCGTCTGTTTTCGGCGTCGAAGCGTCCAATGAAATCTGATGGCCGGTATCGTTGCCGGCGAAAATCCCCATGAAGGCCAGTGCCGCGCCCTGCACGCGCGGAATGTTCCGCAAGCGCGCCAGTAACTGCGTGTGGACCTGGTGGACGGCGGCGCCTTTGTAGCCGCTGGTCTCCAGGAAGCCAAGATCGAATTGCAGCAGATGATCGTGGTCGAAGCCCGGATCCAGATGCGCCAGGTTTTGCAGGCTGTGCAGAAACAGGCCCGCGACCATCAGCACCGATAGCGACAAGGCAATCTGCCCGACTACCAGCAGCCTGCCCGCGGGCAGTTTTCCTTCATAGCCGCCGCCTCGCAGAGCGCCCTTCGCGGCTCCTTGTAGCGCGTCGTTCAATCGCGGCCGGGTGGCGCGCAGGCCTGGTATCAGCCCGAACAGGACTCCGGTAAGCAGCGAGAGTCCCATAGTGAAGGCCAGGATTCGCGCGTCCGGACGCAAATCGAGCATGACCGGGTTGGAGCCGGAGACCAGCCGCAACAGCAGCCGGTCGCCCCATTGCGCCAGGACGATGCCGAGTGCCCCACCCATTACCGCCAGAAGGACGCTCTCGGTCAGCAACTGCTGCAGCAGCCGCCTGCGGCTGGCGCCCAGTGCCATGCGGACGGCGATCTCTCTCTGCCGTGCCGCCCCGCGCGCCAGCACCAGCGTGGCCACATTGGCGCACGCAATCAGCAGAATCAACCCTACCATCGCCATGAGGATTTTCAGCGGATCGCCCACCGAATCGCTCAGAGTGTTCGCCCCACGGCTGCCGTCCACCAGTGTGATGCGGGAATCCAGATACTCCCGCCGGCGGTCGGCCGACATCCCCGCGGCTTCGGGCTCGCGTATCTGCCGCTGTGTGAGGTTAATGCCGGACTGCGCGTGCTGCCGGGTCATTCCGGGCTTCAATCGCGCGATGACCTGGAGCCATAGAATCTTCTCCAGCGGATTCGACGGTTTGGCCAGGAAGTCGGTCCAGGCCGGAAATACTTCCGTCTGCATCGTCAGAGGGACCCAGATGTCCGTCGAGAAGCCCACGGTCTCGCCCGAGTACCCAGGCTGCGCCACCCCGATGATGTCGAACATGTTTTGGCGGATACGAATCTTACGGCCGATGATGGCCGGATCCAGCGCGAACCGGCTCTTCCAGTACCCGTGGCTGATCACGGCGACCGGATTGGCATGCTGCACCTTGTCGGCATCGGCCGTGAAGATCCGTCCGCGGAAGGGGCGGATTCCCAGCACCCGGAAGTAATCGCCGCTGACCAGGCTCACGTCGGCCTGCTCGCTCTCGCCGGCGCGAGGGGCATCCGCCACCGCCACTTCGGTCCGGCGCACGTGGCTGTCGGCGGCGCAAAGGCCAGAGAAAACCTGGTTCCGGTCGCGCAGATCCTGAAACTCGGTATAGGCGTAAAGGTATCGGGCTCCCGATCCGTCTCCCACCCCGATGCCGTGCGCCTCGGGATTGGAGAGCATCACGAGCTGCTGCGGATTCTCCACCGGCAGCGCACGCAACAGGACGGCATTCAATACCGTAAACAGTGCCGTATTAGCGCCGATACCCAGCGCCAGCGTCAATAGCGCCACCACCGTGAAGCCGCGGCTGTTGGCTAACCCGCGCACACCCAGGCGTACGTCCTGCCACAGCGATTCCATGCGCATAACAAGCTATGACGTTTCGTCTGGCCGCCGGTTGGCAAAAACTGAAGTGGTTTAGGGCGATCTAACGCATTTGGGTAGGCGTGGCTACCAGGCCATTGTGTGCCGCCCGCTGCGGACGCCCAATGCCGCAATAATCAAAGCCCGCCTGCCGCGCCGCCTCCGGATCGAACAGGTTGCGGCCGTCCACCAGGACGGCTCGCGCCATGCGCCTGGCCAACGTGTGCAGGTCCAGCCCCGCGAACTGCTTCCACTCGGTCACCAGCACCAGCGCATCGGCTTCCTCGGCCGCGTCCTCCGCCGATTCGCAGTACTGAATGCGGAGGGCCGGATAAATTGATCGGCACGCCGGCATGGCCACCGGATCGTATGCCTTTACCCGCGCACCCATCTGCAGCAGGCGCTCGGCGATCTGCAGGCTGGGAGCGTCGCGCAGGTCGTCCGTTTCAGGCTTGAAAGCCAGTCCCAGCAGCGCAATCGTGCGGCCCTTCAGGATAAAGAGCTTCTCTTGCAGCTTCTGGATGACCAGTTGCCGCTGGGCGCGGTTCACCTCCAGCGCTGCTTCGAGCAAACGGCTTTGATAGCCGTACTCGCGCGCGGTGTGCAGCAATGACTGGATGTCCTTGCCAAAGCAACTGCCGCCCCAGCCCACTCCGGGATTGAGGAAACGCGCCCCAATGCGCGCGTCCAGGCCGATGCCGGCCATCACTTCGGGGGCCTCGGCGCCCACCCGCTCGCAAATGTTGGCCACCTCGTTGGCGAAACCGATCTTCACCGCCAGGAACGCATTGGCTGCGTACTTGATCATCTCCGCGCTGGTCAGCGTAGTCGTAACCACCGGCACCTTGACCATGGCGGCCGGCCGTGGCAGGAATGCCGGCGGCTCGAAGCTCTGCGCCACCAGCGGGCGATATAATTCCCGCAGCGTCTCGCGCGTAAGCTCCTCTTCGGCGCCGAGCACGATGCGATCCGGGTAGAGCGAGTCGGCAATGGCGCTTCCTTCGCGCAGGAATTCCGGATTGCTGGCGATTCCGAAGCGGATGCTCTTCGGATCGGGCGGACGCGATTCGCGGATGCCTTCGCGCACCAGCGTCTCCACCAGGTTTCCGCTCCCCACCGGGACTGTGGACTTGTTCACCACCACTCGAAACCGGGAGTCGTCCATGGCTGCCCCGATACTACGCGCGGCGGCTTCCAGGTAGCAGAGATTGGCTTCTCCGCTCTCCAGCGGAGGCGTTCCCACCGCGATGAAGATCACGTCGCTCCCGGTGGCCGCGGGTGTCAGTTCCGTGGTAAAGTCGATGCCGCCGCGCCCGTCCGCTAGTTGCAACAGTTCTTCCAGCCACGGCTCGTAGATGGGCATCTTGCCCCGGCGCAGCATCTCGATCTTCTCTGCATCCGTGTCAACGCACGTAACGCGGTGGCCGAGATAGGCAAGACAAGCGCCCGTCACCGTTCCTACATAACCAGTACCAATTACCGTGACTCGCATGGAGATACGCGTACCGCCCGCTGACATTGAGCTTATCACGCGATAGCCTCCGCGAATGCCATACAATAGTTAGCTACCGGACGTGCCCAAGCGAGGTACCGCAAAAGCATCGGCGGCCAAGGCCTCCGCGCAAGTCAAGCCCCGGGCAAAGTCTTCCGGACCCATCCAAGACAAGTGGCCATTGGTCCTGATCCTCTTCGGAGCGGTGGCTTATTGGAACAGTCTGCACGTTCCTTTCCTGTTTGACGACCGGTTTCACATTGTCGAAAATACGCGTATTCGCCGGCTTTGGCCCCCGTGGACCTTATTGCTTCACACATCGCGGCCGGTGGTCAATCTATCGCTGGCGCTGAACTACGCGATCGGGCGCCTCGATCCGCTCATCTATCACATATTGAATGCCGCCGTGCATATCTGCGCGGCCCTGGCATTGTACGGCGTGCTCCGGCGCACGTTCCTCTCCGGCCTGCTGCGGGAGCGGTTCGGGCAATCCGCCAACCGGCTCGCCGGACTTTCCGCGCTGATCTGGCTGGTGCATCCGATCCAGACCGAGAGTGTTACTTACACGATTCAGCGCGGGGAGTCGCTGATGGGCTTGTTTTACTTGTTCACGATTTACTCCGTCATTCGCGCGAGTGACTCGGGCCGGCGCCTGTGGTGGTACGCCGCGGCTGTCGCAAGCTGTTGCCTGGGGATCGGCTGCAAAGGGGTGATGCTGACGGCGCCCGTGGTCGTGCTGCTCTATGACCGCGTGTTCCTATCACGTTCGTGGAACGAGTTGGCGCGGCTCCGCTCGAAACTGTACGCGGCTCTTGCCGTCACTTTGTGTTTGTACCCGCTGCTGCTATCACAGGCTCCCGTGGAGTGGAAGGAAAGCGCCGGGTTCGCGTATGCCGGCGCATCGCCGTTCCAATACGCCATCACGCAGCCCGGCGTGATCCTGCACTACCTCCGCCTGGTGTTATGGCCGGATAAATTGTGTCTCGATTATGGCTGGCCCACCGCACGTAACATTGGCGAAGTCCTCCCGCAGTTGCTGCTGGTGGTCGCCTTGCTGGCAGTCACCGTCCTGGCATGGCGCCGCAAGCCGGCGCTGGGCTTTCTGGGGGCATGGTTCTTCATCATTCTGATCCCAACCTCCAGCTTCATACCGATCGCCGATGTCGCGGTGGAACACCGGATGTATCTGTCCCTGGCGGCCGCGGTGACGTTGGCTGTCACCGTCCTGATTCTTCCGCTGCGCCGCGCGACTGGCCCTGTTATCACCTGGGCTGCCTGCGGGACGATCGTGGTAGCCCTGACCGCCGTGACCATCCGCCGCAATCTCGACTATGCCTCGGAGTTAGCTATCTGGCAAGATACCGTGGAAAAAAGTCCCGGAAATCCGCGCGCTCAATACGATCTGGGGCATGCGCTGGAGGCAGCCGGCCGGACGCAGGAAGCCATTCTGCATTATCAGAAGGCCCTCGAAGAAAAGCCCGACTACGTAGACGCTCTGAACAATCTGGGGCACGTCCTGGCGGTGTCCGGCAAAGCGCCGGACGCTGCCGGATACCTCCAGCGCGCCCTCCAGCTCAAGCCCAACCTGCCGGAAGCGCATCTCAATATGGGTTACGCTCTCGTTCAGCAAGGGAAAATCAAGGAGGCTATCGCGGAGTGGGAGGAAGCGTTGCGCATCAGGCCGGACTACGCGGAAGTACACAACAACCTGGGGATTGCGCTGGCCATGGACGGCCGGATGAGTGAGGCCATCGATCACTGGCAGGAGGCCCTCAAGCTAAGTCCCGATTCGGCGGATACGCATAACAATCTGGCCTACGCTCTGTCCACAACCGGGAAGACGCGCGAGGCCATCCTGCATTACGAAGAAGTCCTGCGGCTGAAGCCCGACTACCTGCAGGCGCTGGATAGTTACGCCAGGCTGCTGGCCACCCTGGCTCCGGCGGATGGCGGTGACCCGAACCGCGCCATTGCACTGGCTTCCCGCGCCTGCTCCCTCACCGGCAACCGCGAGGCCACTTACCACGCCACCCTGGCCCTGGCGTACGCCGCGGCCGGCCGATTTCCGGATGCCACCAAAAGCGCGCAGGACGCCGTCGAGTTGGCACGCGCCGCGGGTCACCCCGAGTTGGCCCGCGAGTTCCAGGGCCGCCTGGATCTGTACCGCCGCGGCCAGGCCCGCTAACCGTTCGTTCACAAGCGCAAAGGGGCGCGTTTTGCCGCGCCGCCATATAAGCGAGGAACTCCTTAGATTCAAGTGGCGCGGCTCGCCCCGTCTTGCGCGTGTTCCTCAAGAGTCTTTATTGGAGGTTTCGCTACAATAGATACGATCCGGCGGCATGCAAACCATCCTGGTGATCGATGACGACGAGAGCTTGCGCGACACCATCGGGGTGATGCTCGAGCAGGAAGGCTTTCGCGCGGTGCTGGTTGCGGACGGCCGCGCGGGCTACGAGAAGTCCATGCTGCTGAAGCCCGACCTGATGCTGGTGGATTTGCGCCTGCCGGGCATGAGCGGCGTCGAGATTTGCAAACAACTGCGCGCCGCCCACGTGGGCACGCCCATCATCGTCTTGAGTGCCTTGGGCGATGAAATCGACAAAGTGCTGCTCCTCGAAATCGGCGCCGACGACTACCTGGTAAAGCCTTTCGGCACCCGTGAACTGTTGGCGCGCATTCGCGCGGTGCTCCGCCGGGCGTCCCCGGAAGCGCGCAAGGTGGTGCGATTCAACGAAGTGGAAGTCGATCTGGAGCGCCGCGTGGTCAGCAAGCGGGGAGAAGAGTTGAAGCTGACTCCCGCCGAATACAATCTGCTGACCTATTTCCTGCAGAACCCGGATCGCCCGCTGACTCGCGATATGATTCTGAATTCGGTGTGGGGCTATGAGTTCTTTCCCAACACCCGCACGGTGGATGCGCATGTGGTGAAACTGCGGCAGAAACTGGAGCCGGAGCCGAACGTGCCGCGGCATTTCCTGACGGTACATGGAGTGGGTTATCGGTTCCTGCCCTAGCCGCGAGTTTTTACAGGTTTTTTACAGCCAAGCGACCGTCCCGCCAAGCGGGATGGGCGAAAATGTACGCATAGAGGTGGAACGGAACTTGGAAATGCGTGGCGGCACAGTAGTCATCGTGGAAGATGCAGCTACTTGCGCGACGACGCTCGAGATGGCATTTCTGGGCATACCGGACATCGCCGTGGCCGTGCTCCCCACGGCTCAGGAAGCCCTGCGCCTGCTTCAAAGAACGGATTGCGCGGTGCGGGCCGTGGTCACGGACCTGAACATGCCGCGCATGGACGGATTCGAATTCATCGAGCGGATCCGCGCCGAGCCGCGCCACCGGCGGTTGCCCATCATTGTAGTCAGCGGCGACACCGATCCGGCCACCCCCCAGCGCCTGACGGCCATCGGCGCGAACGCTTTCTTTTCCAAACCTTATTCGCCCGCCCAGGTGCGGCTCAAACTGGAGCAACTTCTCGATGCCAAGTCTTCCGATCCATCCCCGTAGCCGGCCGCCGGCTTACATCCGGCGATGCCTGTTCATTTTACTTGTGCCGGGCAGCCTGGCGGCCCAGGCCCCCGACATGCAACAGATCATGGATCGCCTGGACCGTCTGGAAAAGCAAAACCAGTCGCTAACCGAAGAAGTACGCCAACTGAGGCAGGAACTGTCGGAGGTGCGCGGCCAACCGGCCGCGGCCGCCCCGGCGCTCGCCGAGAAGGTGGACGTCCAGGAGACCCGTACCGCGGAACTGGCACAGACTAAAGTGGAAGCCTCTCAACATTTTCCTATCCGCCTTACAGGCACGGCTCTGTTCAACGGCTTCCTGAACTCCAAAGGAAGCGGAGGACAGCAGTATCCCACGTTTGCGTGGCCGGACAGCGTGGCCAGCGGCGGCGGCAGCTTCTATCAGACCACCATCGGTCTGGACTACTCCGGGCCCCAGAGTTTCCTGGGCGGTAAAGTGCACGGCTCGGTCTATATGGATTTCGCGGGCGGCGCAGGTCCGCCGCTGGATCTCGGGTTCCGCCTGCGCACCGGCGACATCGAAATCGATTGGGCCAATCGCAGCATCCTGGCCGGAGTGGAGAGTCCCATTTTCGCGCCGCGCCAGCCCACTTCTCTGGCGCAGGTGGAGGTGCCGCTTTTGTCCGGGGCGGGCAACTTGTGGTATTGGTTCCCCCAGGTGCGCTTCGAGCAGAAACTGGTCCTGGGCGAGGACACCGGCATCCGTGCTCAATTCGGGGTGGTGCAGACCACCGAGGTTCCCCTGTATCAGCAACCCGCCGTCAGCCCGGAGGCCGCGCGGCCGGGCATAGAAGGCCGGTTTGAGTTCTACCACGGCTCCCCGGATGGCGCACGCATTGAATTCGCCCCCGGTTTCCACACCAGCATTACCCACGTCTCCGGCACATCTATTTCGTCCAACTTGTTTTCGCTCGATTGGTTCGCCAGTCCCTGGCGGAAGCTGGAATTCACGGGCGCCTTCTTCAGCGGCCAGAACGTGGGGCCCGTGGGCGGCCTGGAAGGATTCACCATATTGCCATCGGGCCTGGTTATTCCGGTGCACGCCAAAGGCGGTTGGGAGCAATTGACTTTCCTGGCCACCTCGCGCCTCTCGTTCCACCTCTTTTCCGGCCTGGAGGCTGACCGCGCGGCGGACCTGACCGAGTACAACATCACACGCAACTGGATGTACGGCGGAAATCTGTTCTATAAGATCGCGCCCAACGTGATACTCGCCGTGGAAGCTTCCCAGGCGCGCACGACGTATATTGAAAGAGGTGTGCGGCTCAGCAATCACTATGATCTGGCTCTGGCGTATCTGTTTTAGCGGCCTCTGGCTGCTGCCATTGTGGTGCGCCAGCGTGAAAGGCAGCGTATTGCTGACCGACTCGCGCGATCCCGGGGTGCGCCGCCACAAGGACCTGCGCGGCGTCGTGGTATGGCTCGAGTCCACTAACGGGCGTGCGGCGATACCCGCCAGCACGGCTGGCCGCGTGCAGATCATGACGCAGAAAGACAAGCATTTCGACCCGCACGTGGTCGCCATTCCCGTCGGCGGAGGTGTGGATTTCCCCAACGACGATCCCTTCTTTCACGACGTGTTTTCCAACTACAGCGGGCAGCAATTTAACCTGGGTCTCTACAAGCCGCAGAGCACCAAGCGACAGATATTCACGCGGCCCGGCATTGTGCGCGTCTTCTGCAATATTCATCCGACCATGAGCGCCGTCATCGTCGTGCTGGAAACGCCCTGGTTCGCCGTCTCGCGCGCTTCGGGCGACTTCGAGATCCGCGACGTGCCGCCGGGCGCCTACACGTTACACATCTTCCACGAAAGAGCCACTGACGACACGCTGCGCGCGCTGATACGGCCTGTCGCAGTCGAAGCGGCGACCCTCGTGCTGCCCCCCATCGCCATCTCCGAAACCGGCTATATTCCGGCGCCGCACAAGAACATGTGGAACAGCGACTATCCCCCGGCGCTCGACGATTCACCGGTTTACCGGCCAAAGCCATGATCGCGTCCTTCTCACGCCTGTCGCTTTTGTGGAAGATCCTGCTGGCCACTTCCGTGGCTGTCACGCTGCTCTTTGCGCTGACCGGCTGGATCGTGGTGCGCAACGCCGTCGATACCACCAAGCGCACCATGGAAGATGAGCTGGGCGCGAGCTTCCAGGCCTATCAGTCCCTTTGGGAGGCCCGCGCGGAGCTGCTCGCTTCGGTAAGTTTGACGCTTAGTCAGATGTCCGATGTGCGTTCCGCGTTCGGCACGAGAGATCCGGCCACCATTCGCGATACCGCCAATGAGTTATGGAACAGGCTGGCCATCAAGCGTGCGGTTTTCCTGGTCACGGATGCGCCCGGCAAAGTGATTGTCTCGGTGGGCGCCATGCCTGTCGCCGAACGGGATGTGCGCACGGCGGCGTCCCAGTTTCCCGACCAGGTTTCCGGCTTGCTGGTTCGCGGCGGCCATTTGTACCAGACCGTATTCACACCGGTCTATCTCGAGGGCGTCCTGCAGAATGTGCTGGTGGCTGGTTATGACGTGGATGACCTGGTAAAACAACTGCGTGCGGCTACCGGCGGCAGTGAGTTCCTATTTTTATCGGAAGGACGTCCCATTGCCTCGTCGTTGCCGCCCGACGCAGCCCGGGATGTGGCCGCCAGGCTGACGGCAACCAAGCGGTTGGGCGACTACGTTCTGAAGTACGCCGCGCGCGGTACGCCGCTCTCGGATATTCAGGGCAATTCCATCGGCGAGCTTTGGATTCTGCGCTCTCAGTCGATGGCCTCCAGCGAGCGGCTGGCGGATCTCCGCCGCAATATCATTTTGCTTTGGCTGGTGGCCGTGGCGGCCAGCCTGGGCCTGACGTATGTGCTGGCCCGCCGCATCGTGGAGCCGGTCAAAGAACTGGACCAGGCTGCCGCCGAAGTCGCCCGGCAGAATTATACCTACCGGGTAAAAGCGGCCAGCCAGGATGAGTTGGGCCGCCTGGCAAGGACGTTCAACGCCATGTGCGCCTCCATCCAGCAAGCCCGCCAGGAACTCATCCGCCAGGAGCGCATCTCCACCATCGGGCGCCTCTCGAGTTCCATCGTGCACGATCTCCGGAATCCGCTGGCCGCGGTTTACGGCGGCTCGGAAATGCTGGTGGATGCGGAGTTGAGTCCCACGCAGGTCAAGCGCCTGGCCGGAAATATCTACCGCGCTTCGCGCCGCATACAGGAATTGCTGCAGGACCTGCTGAACGTCTCGCGCGGCAACGCGGCCGGCGCCGAAATCTGTAACCTGCGGGAGGTGGCGGTGGCCGGCTGCGAATCGCTGCTGGCTTCCGCCGAGGCACAGCACGTCGACCTGGAGATCCGTATTCCGGAAGACATCGAGTTGCCGCTGGAGCGAAACCGCATGGAGCGCGTCTTCTCGAACCTGGTGGGCAACGCCCTTGAGGTGATGCCGGATGGCGGGCGCATTCAGATCTCAGCCCTGGCCGGCGGCGGATACGTAGTGGCCGAAGTGAACGACACCGGTCCGGGCATAGCGCCGGAGATCCGCGACAGCCTGTTCGATCCCTTCGTCAGCGCCGGCAAGAAGAATGGCCTGGGTCTTGGCCTGGCGCTGGCGCGCCAGACGGTTCTCGACCACGGCGGCGATATGTGGGTCGAATCCGAGCCGGGGCAAGGCGCATGTTTCCGGCTGCGGCTGCCCGTGACGGAAGCCAGCCGCTCCAGTGAATCGGATCGCTTGGCGCAGCCACCGGCCGCCAGCCGCTAACCGCCGGAAGACATCCGATCCGGCAGCTATACTATGAATTCCATCCATGCGCTACCAGGACGCCGGTGTCAACATCGATGAAGCGGAACGCGCCGTCTCCTCCATCCGCCGGCTCGCGCGCCAGACCTTCACGCGCGGCGTGCTGACCGACATCGGCTCCTTCGGGGCATGTTATTCTCTCGCGGGGTGGAAGCGGCCCGTGCTCATCAGCTCGGCCGATGGGGTGGGCACCAAGATCAAGGTCGCCTTTATGACCGGCCGGCATGCGACGGTGGGCGAGGATCTGGTGAATCACTGCGTCAACGACATCGCCGTGCAGGGTGCCCAGCCCCTGTTCTTTCTGGATTATTTCGCCACCGGAAAACTGGAAGCCGGCGTGGCCGCGCAGGTTGTGGCGGGGCTGGCGCGCGGCTGCCGGAATAACGGTTGCGCGCTCATAGGCGGCGAAACCGCCGAAATGCCCGGCTTGTATGCGCCCGGTGAATACGACCTGGCGGGCTTCATCGTGGGCGCGGCCGAGCGGCGGGCCCTGCTCACGGGCAAGCGCGTCCGCGCCGGTGACGTGCTGCTGGGCCTGCCGTCCACGGGCCTTCACACCAACGGCTACTCGCTGGCGCGCAAGCTCCTGTTTGACGTAGCCGGCTACACCCCCGAAACCGTGGTTTCGGAACTGAGCGGCACGTTGTCCGACGCGCTGCTGCAGGTTCACCGCAGCTATCTGAAACCCATCCGCGCCCTGGCGGATGCCGGCCTGTTGCGCGGCGCCGCTCACATTACCGGGGGCGGCATTACGGATAACACGCCGCGCATGCTGGCCGACGGTCTGGCAGCGGAAATCAATACCGATGCGTGGACCATTCCGCCCATCTTCGAACTGCTGCGTCGGCTCGGAAATTTGCCCGAAGACGATTACCGGCGGACGTTTAATCTGGGTATCGGGATGATTCTGGCGGTGCCGCGGTCCGGTATCAAGCGCGCGGAGACGGTTTTGCGCAAACTGGACGAGCCTTCCCTCGTGATTGGCCGCGTCGTGGAACGAAAGCGCCGCGCGCCGCGGGTGGTGTACCGGTGAAGCGCCTGGGAATCCTGCTTTCCGGCCGCGGCTCGAACTTCGAAGCCATTGCCGATAACGTGGCCTTGGGCCGGATCGCAGCCGAGATCGCCATCGTGATCTCCAACCGCCCGGAGGCGCGCGGGTTGGAAGTAGCCCGGCAACGCGGTCTGCCGTCGGTCTGCCTCCCTTCGAAGGGCCTGGACCGCAATATCTTCGACGGCATGCTGGTGGAAGAGCTGAAGAAGCACGCAGTGGATCTGGTCTGCCTGGCGGGCTACATGCGGCTGCTCAGCGCGGGCTTTATCCGCGAGTTCGCGGGGCGCGTGCTCAACATCCATCCGTCTCTGCTGCCGGCCTTTGCGGGCTTGGACGCGCAGCACCAGGCCCTGGAGCACGGTGTCAAGATAACCGGCTGCACAGTCCATTTTGTTGATGAATACCTGGACGCCGGCCCTATTATCGTGCAAGCCGCGGTGCCCGTGCTCGACGGCGATACCGTCGAAACACTGTCGGCGCGCATCCTCAAAGAGGAGCACCGCATCTACAGCGAAGCCATCAGCATCGTATTAAGTGGGGACCTGCGGATTGAGGGCCGGCGCGTTATGGTTGACGCATAAAGCCGGCGAGATCAGGGCCGTTCTGGGCTGCTGTCGCCTGGTGAACTCCGAGAACCTGACCGGCGGCAGTTCCCCACGCTCCAGTTGCCGTACAACCGCCCGTTGGTACCGGCGCAGCGCTTCGTCCCGGCGCGAGCGGGTCATTCCGCAGCCCTGTAGATCGAGCAAAAACTCAACCTCCCAGGGTTGAAAGCAGGTGCGGCGAACTTGTCCCTGCAGCAGCTCCTTTACGAGCCGGCTGAAGCGGTTGGCGATTAGTTCCAGATCCACCGGCTCTTCTGTCACACCATCTGCATCGGCGGATCGCGGATGAAACTTTAGTAACCCAAAGCTGACACTCTTTTACACTACGGAACGGACCCCCATCGGCCTTGCGTACATCTATCTAGGTGAGTGCAGGAGGTAATGCAATGGCTCCACAAATTGAAATGCCGAGAGTTCCACTAGCCGCCGACGAGACCGACGTCATGCGGGAACAACTGGACTACCTGATCGACCACGTGGCAGTAGCAGGCCAGTGCGGTTGCCCGGAATGCCAGCGCTACCTCCGCGTACGATCCATCCTGCTCGAGATCTTCGACGAGCCCCGGCCGGTGAAGGTGCAGGCCATATCTCCGCCGTTGGCGAGAGCCGCGTAGGTCGAGGGGGCGGACTTCCCGGGTCCGCCCCCCGGTGTCTAGGGAGCCACCGCCTTCCAACGAATCGCCAGGTTATTGGCGTTAACCGTACCGATCCCGGTGGCGAAGTCCCACCCGGTGCCGGTCGGGTACGCCGGCAAATAAGAGCTGTCGGATGTCGACAACACCCCGTAGGTTCCGCCGGGCTTGAAGCAGTCGCCCGAACCGAACGTGCAGGGCACGTCCATGTCGCCCAGCGTGACATCGTAAAAGACGCACGTGCTGGCGGCCGCGTTGCCGAGCGTGGAATTACAGGTTGTCGAACCGGTGGATCCGTATTCCCGTCCGGCTAGCTTGTAATAAGCATAGTTGGGGTTGCCTTGCGGGCTGCCGTTCATCTGGTTTACGAGAGCCTGTATACCGGCCATCATAGGGGACGAGAAGGATGTCCCGCCGGCCCCCAGCCAGGTATCCGGCGTGCCCGAACACGAGGCGCCGCCAAAAAACGGGTCCGAGAAACAGATCGGATAATAATGTCCCCACACGCCGTTGGCCGCGAATAGCGAAACGTCCGGGACGTCGCGCACCGAGTCGTTAGGGTTGCCCAGGACCTTCTGCCACGAGGGCTTTGGGTAGCCCTTACAGGTTCCCGAGACCACCCCGTAGACCGATGGCGCTCCTGTGGCACAGCCGCTCGGGCCACCGCTGCCACCCGTGGTGCCAAGGAAGAATTCTTCGCCGATGGAACTGTTGCAGGCGCCGTTCGCACCATAGGTGTGGCTGTAGCCCAACGCGTTGGCAACCAACACGCTGGCGCAGGTGTCATTCCAGGGAATCTCGGGAATGTAAGATAGGGCGGATTCATAATACTGGGTGTTCGCCGAACTCCAGTAAGTGCTGTTCAAGCCTAGATAGCTGTCCCCAAAATCCGTTCCGCCCACCGCCACATTATGCTTGGTGCCCCCCCAGCCGGTAATCCCTATGCCGTGCACGGCATCTTGAGCGTTACGGTCGCAGCCGGCTGCCGCATCGTCACCCGAGGAGACGAAAATCGAGACGCCCTCCGCGACGCCCTGCTGATACGTGGCGTTGAACGCCGCGTTCGCACTGGCGCCGGTGAACGCCTCACATTCTCCGTAGCTGACACTCATGATGGCCGGCGGCGTGCCGCCGGCATTCAAAAGGTTTTCAATCGCGATCAGCCCGCCGAAGGTCACGGCCGTGTCGGCGCAGGAAGCCACTTCGATCGTCGCGCCCGGCGCCGCCGCGCTGGCATATTCCGCGTCCACCGCTGCCTCAATCGAGTCGCCGTTGACGCCCGGATCGGAGCAGTTGTTCTGGCCCGATGAAGGCGGATTGGCTGAAATAAGGTTCCCGCTGGTGAACAGGTCCAGGCCGAAAGTCGACCTGAAGTCGGTCCAATCCGCGGTGCTGTAGAAGTCCGTATCCTCGATTACTACTACCGTCTGGCCCTTGCCCGTTACCGACTTATTGAACAGCGGCTTGATATTGTAAATTTCGGCGACGTCGCCCGGAACCACCAGGTAATAACCGTTGCCCACCGTGTAGTCGGCCTTGCTCCGGTACATCGGATGCGGCCAGAAGTTGTGCAGCGAGACAATACCCGCGATAGCCGGCGCGAGCGCCGCCGGAATCCGCGGGTTGCTCATATTGGCGATGTGCGGCGTGCCGTTCACCGCCAGATTGTGAATGTCCGTGTGGAATGCCGCGCGCACCTGGCCCGCCGTGCCCGAGAAGTCTATCAGCATGCCGCTCGGATAGACCACGTTCACCGCGAAACCTTCAGAAGCCAGCCAGCTCCGAATGGTGTTCAGATCCTGCGCCGCCAGGCCGAACTTCTGGCCGTACTCCGCCGTGGTGAGCCAGTGATGATAGTTTGGCGAGGTTGGATCGTGAAGCTGATCGATCCACGTTTCCACCGCCTGCTCCTGTTGCGGGGCGCGCTGCAATTGCAGCAGCATGTGATCGATCAACATACTGTCCGGCACGCGGCCCTGATCGTTGGCCGCGATCGCTTCCGGGCGGACGTTTCCAGCCAGCGTGACCAGCTTGCTCTCGTCAATCGGCTGCGTAATCAAAACAGGAGCCTGCGCAAAGCCGCACGATGCGAGCCCCAGCGCCACAACGATTCTGTGCATCATCCTCTTCCTCCTGAACTCGGTTTCCGTCCCCGGGATTTTCGTGGATAGTCCTCCCGGCTCCACCGATTGTACAAGCAACCCGACGCCGCGGAAGGTCCCAATTGTGTTGAACTTTACACCCTTGCGATCCGGCCGTTTTGTGATACGTGTCGAGTCATGCAAAACTCAGATGGCATCTCCCGCAGAAGCTTGCTGGCTGGGGGGGCATCCGCCTTCTCCCTGCTCCAACCGCGCGGTGCGCGGAGCGCGTCGGCCGACCGGCTGAAGGCCGGCCTGGTGGGTTGCGGTGGGCGTGGCACGCAGGCGGTTGCCGATCTGCTCACCGGCAACGAGCATGTCGAGCTGGTGTCCATGGCGGACGTCTTTGAAGACCACCTGGAACAGTCCCTGGCCCGCCTGCGCGATCCGAAGTTCATCGGGCGCTATGCAGGCATCACTGTGGACCGCAACGGCCGGCCACAGGAGATGAAAGCCGAGGACCTGGTGGCCTCCATACAACCGCGCATCCGCGTCGAGCCCGACCATCACTTCACCGGCTTCGACGCTTACCAGAAGCTGCTGGCCTCCGATATCGATATCGTGATGCTGACGACGCCACCCGGATTCCGCCCGATGCATTTCGAGGCTGCCGTGAACGCCGGCAAGCACGTGTTCACGGAGAAACCCATCGCCACAGATCCGGTGGGCGCGCGGCGCTTCATCGCCGCCGGAAAGCTGGCCGCCGAGCGCAAGTTAACCGTCGTCTCGGGCGCCCAGCGCCATGCCCACCGCGAATATGTGGAAACGGTACAGAAGGTCCACGATGGCGCCATCGGCGACATCACCGCGCTTTATTCTTATTACCTCAGCGGACCGGTCTTTCACGCCGACCGCCGCGAGCCGAAATGGAGCGACATGGAGTGGCAACTCCGCAATTGGTATTCCTTCATCTGGATCTGCGGCGACCAGATCGTCGAGCAGCACTTTCACAACATCGACTTCATGAACTGGGTGATGAACGCGCATCCGGTGAAAGTGGTGGCTTCGGGCGGCGCGGCCTGGCGTCCCCGCGAGGAACTCTACGGCAATATCTACGACCACATGAGTTCGGACTTTACCTACGCCAATGGCGTCCACCTGAGCAGCCATTGCCGGCAATATCCGAAAGGTGTTTACAGCAACGTGAGCGACTCCATCGTCGGCGCCAGGGGCCGCAGTAATGGCATGGATATGGGGGCCAAAGGGATCAATCCTTACGTCCAGGAACACATCAACATGGTCAAGAGCATCCGCGGCGATGGGCCGTACCTGAATTTTTCCCTGCCCATCGCGGAAAGCACGCTGACCGCGATTATGGCGCGCGAATCGGCTTACTCCGGACAGGAGATCACTTGGGATCAGATCATGAATTCCCAGTTAGACCTGATGCCCAAGGCGTTCGGATACGACGTGAAGATGGAGCCTGCGCCGCTGCCGGTGCCGGGCACTTACAAGTTCGTCTGAACAGCCAGCACCTCGAAATGGTCCTTCTCTTCCCAGAGCGGTGAAGACGAGCCGGGATCGGCGACGCGAATCATGGTGCCCCGCAGCTTTTCGCCGCTCACGACCAGCTTCACGTAGTGGTAATTCGGAAATCCCCGGTCTTGATACAGATCCTTGGGCCCGCGCTCGACTGGACGCGGCTTGGCTCCTCCGCCTCCCGATACAAGGTAGACAATGCCGTCCCGATCGAAGCGTTCGTAGTTGTGAACATGCCCGGCCGCCACGATAAAACGAACGCGCGATTTCTGTGGCGCCGCTGCCAGGAACGCGGCCAGAGCCGCCTCGTTTGGCCGCCCGTTGTGGCTATCGTCTCCGTCGGCTTGCACATCCACCACGGGCGGATGGTGCAGATTCAGCAGTAGAAAGCGCACGCCGGGCGGCAGACCTGCCAACTGTTTACTTACCCACGTCATCTGTTCGCTGCCGGGAGTGAAAGGCAAGTTGCTGTCGAGGTTCAGGACATACACCGAATCGCCAAGTTGCACCGAGTAATATCGCAGGCCGCGGAGTTCGGGAAACGCGCTCCACCAATTATCCAGACACGCGCCTTCCAGGCCCTGAAACTCGTGATTTCCGAGCGCCGGATAAATCCGTATATGTTCCTCCCGCCAGAGGTTCGTTTCCGACCGGTACACCGCATAATCGTTGGCGATACCACCGTGCCAGGGGATGTCGCCGCTCAACAGGACCGCGTCGGGTTTTTCCGATGCAATCCGGTCAACCAGCCACCGGCGCACCTTTGGATTGGTGGCCCCGGTTTCGCTGGGTGCGGTGAACCGCATATCGCCGTACGTAACGATCTGCAAAGGCCTGGACAGGTCGTGGCTACTGGCGCGGAAATCCGGCCCCGCCCGTTCCGCCGCGGCCGACGGGCGCTTCGCCTGCCTACAGGCGGGAATCGCCAGCCATGCAAGCAGGATCGAGGAAAGCAGCAAGCGCGGATGACGTGTCAAGACGGGATCTCTCTCGTTACATAATACGCGAAGCCTGCCGCGACGCTCATACTTCCAGGCCGATGGAGCGCATCAGTTCCAACGCATTGCTCTTCTCGACCACGCCCGGATGCAGCCGATAGTCGAAGGTCATGCGGCCATTTTCAAATTGATCTTCGAAATGAACATTGGCGGCGCGGGGCGCGAGCGCTTCGGCGACGTGCGCCAGCGCCAGATCGTGCGTGGTCACGAGTCCCATGGCGCCGCGCTGCACCAGGCCCCGTACGATGGCCTCGGCGCCGATGCGGCGGTCGTGCGAGTTGGTGCCGTGCAGCAGCTCGTCCAACAGGAAGAGCACCGTCGCCGGCCCGCCGGTGAGTTCCATGATCTGGTGCAACCGCTTGATTTCGGCATAGAAGCGCGAAGTGCCGCCTTGCAACGAATCCAGCAGCCGGATGGATGCTCCCAGCGCCAACGGCGATATACGCAGGCGCGTGGCGCGCACTGGCGCTCCCGCTTGCGCCAAAACCACGTTGATGCCGACGGTTCGCAGCAGCGTGCTCTTGCCCGACATGTTCGAGCCGCTGACGATCAGCACGCGCAGGTCGCCGCCCAGCCGGACGCTGTTGCGCACCACACGCGCTTCGTCGATTAGAGGATGCGCCAGGTCCTCGCCATCGAAACAGTCTGCCTCCGTGGCGAATTCCGGGAAGACGTCCACCGGATGCTCCCAGCTATATGCCGCCAGCGCACACAAAGCTTCCATCTCGCCGACGGCCGCCAGCCAGCGGCCGAGCTCCGGTCCGGACAGCCGCCGCCAGGCTTCGATGGCGAAAGCCAGTTGCTCCGTCCACAACATCAGCGGCCCCGCAACTTTCATGAAAGGGTTGTCGCGTGAATCCAGCATCTCGACCAGCACGTTCAGTTTGGCGATACGGGACGAGGGCGGCTCTCCACCGGGTTCCAACGCCGCGCGCAACTCCACCAGCCGCGCGGAAGTGAAGCGCTCCCGCTCCAGCCGGGCAAGCACCTGCGCCAGCAAGGCCAGATCGTGGGCGGGTTGCTCGACCCCCTCCACGATGCGCGCCACTACCCGGCGGTAACGCGCAATAAAGATGGCTACGGCAGCCAGCATGATGAAGAATGGGTCGCGCAGGCCCCGCACGGCCCACGCCACGCCGCTCGCCGCCACCAGGCACGGAATCAGCAAGGCGATGAAGCGCACAGCGCGTGAAATCACCGCCGGCGGCTGCTCGCCCCAGGCCGCCAGCGCGTCGGGATGTACCCCCGTGCGCACATCTTCGCCCAATACTGCCAGGTCCTCGCGCAGATCCAGCATGCCCCGCAGCTCCGCAATAGCTTCGTGCCGCATGCGCAACATCGCCGGTTCCGCGGGAGCGAGCAGCCAGCGTGACAGGGTTTCCTCGCCCATGCGGGTGCGCGCCGTGCACAACAATTCGAACAGCGACGCGATGCCGAACAGGTCCAGATCCTCGGCGTAGGGGTGCGACCGGTCCAGGAACCGGCCGCCCGGCTCGCCATTGCCGGCCCACTGCCCGTCCAGACGTGCCAGCGCCTTTTCGTAGTGCGCCACGGCCCGCTGGGCGGCCTTGCGCGCTCGCAGCACCCGCTCGTGCGCCACCACCAGGCTGGCGAATGCGGCCACCGGCAACGCCAGCCACAGCGGGCTGACTGCGCCGCGGCCCCAGGCCAGCCACGCCAGCACGGCTGCGGTAACGAACACCAGCAGCCGCAAATTGCCGATCGTGCGGTGGCGCTGTTCGTGCGCCGCCACGGCCGCACGGCGCGCTTCCAATCGTTCGCTATAGGCCTGGCGTGGATCGCTGTGCATGAGCTTGAACCGGCATGAACCGGTATGAACCGGTATGAACCATGATATATTTGTGGCCATGCCGAGCGGTTACATCCCGATCTTTATCTTCCTGGTAATCGCCATCGCCTTCCCGGTGGTGACCATCATCATCGCCAAGCTGATCCGGCCATCCTCCCCGTTCGCCGCCAAGCTGGAAGCGTATGAATGCGGCATCAAGGCCGCCTCCGATTCGCGCGGGCGCTACACCGTGCGCTTCTATATCATCGCCATCCTCTTCGTAATCTTCGACGTGGAAACGATTTTCCTGTTTCCCTGGGCCGTTCGTTACAAAACGCTGGGGTGGTTTGGCGTCTCGGAAGTGCTGGTATTCCTGGCGATCCTGGTGGTGGGCTATATCTGGGCCTACAAAAAGGGCGCCCTTGAGTGGGTCTAGGTAGCCTGCCACACAATCACCTGACAACGAATTCCCGGCCCCCAGCGTCTAATCAGATAAGGCGATGGGTTTGCTTCTCGACTTCCCAAAACTTACCGAGCTTCGCGCTCGAACCGACCGCGACCTGATGCGAATCCTCAATGCGGACCTCGAGCGGAGCCTCGCCCTGGCAAACGTGGCAGCCGGCAAACATTCGGTTTTTCGCGCCCAGGCCGATGCCAGCTATAACCGGGCCAAGGCCCTGGTCCCCAGGATGTCCGGCCTAGCCCCGGATGAGCTCGCCGAACTGGAAGCCAGGCTGAAGGAACTGGCAATGGCACTCGATCTGGTACCGGGTACAATAGATCTGGAAGCGGAACCCGCCTGCTTCTGAGGGAGAAGCGCGCATGCCCACCAGACGCCATTTTCTACAGGCATCCACTGTCGCCGGCCTGGCCGCTTCCGGTTTAGCCGCGCAGGACCAGTCCCAAGACAAGACCGGGGACCAGAAAACTTCCCCCAACGATCGCATCCGCGTGGCGCTCATCGGCGCGGGCGGCATGGGCTCCGGTGATGCCGAATCGTCGCAGAAGATTCCCGGCGTTGAACTAGTGGCGGTTTCCGATATCTACGACGGGCGTCTGACGCGCGCTAAGGAGCGCTGGGGCAAGGACGTTTTCACCACGCGCGACTACCGTGAGGTGCTGGCGCGGCGGGATATCGACGCGGTGCTGATCGCCACGCCCGACCACTGGCATGCCAAAATCTCCATCGACGCCATGAACGCGGGCAAGGATGTTTATTGCGAGAAACCCATGGTGCAGCGCGTGGATGACGGCCGCGCCGTGGTGGAAACGCAGAAGAAGACCGGCCGCATCATGCAGGTGGGCAGCCAGCGCGTCAGTTCGGTCGTTTACAAGAAGGCGCAGGAACTGCTCAAGAGCGGCGCCATCGGCGAGCTCAACATGGTGGAAGCGTGGTGGGATCGCAACGACGCCATCGGCGCGTGGCAGTATTCGATTCCGCCCGATGCCACGCCCGAGACCATCGATTGGGACCGCTTTTTGGGCCGCGCGCCCAAAGTGCCGTTCGAGCCCGTGCGCCTTTTCCGCTGGCGCAACTATCGCGACTATGGCACCGGCGTGGCCGGCGACTTATTCGTGCACCTCTTCAGCGGCATGCATTTTGTGACCGGCGCCATTGGCCCCACGCGCGTCTACGCCACCGGCGGCCTGCGCTATTGGAAAGACGGACGCGACGTGCCCGATGTCTTCCTGGGCCTCTACGATTACCCGGCCACCGATCGTCACCCGGCATTCAACCTGGCGCTGCGCGTGAATTTTGTGTCTGGGGCCGGCGAAACTTCCGGCTTCCGTTTCGTCGGGTCTGAAGGGGTGTTGACCATCGGCGGCGGTGTTTCGGTATCCAAGTCGCCCCGCGACACCGAGCCGGGCTACACCATCGACACCTTCCCCAAGTCCGTGCAGGAGGCGTTCCTGCGGGACTACCGGAAGAAGTATCCGTTGCAAACTCCCAATGCCGACAGCATGCGGCCTGCGCGCGAGGAGAAGTTCCAGGCCCCGCACGGATACAGCGATCACCTGGAGCACCATCGCAACTTCATCGCCGCGGTCCGCAGCCGTAAGCCCGTGGTGGAAGATCCTGTGTTCGGATTCCGCGCGGCGGGTCCCGCGCTGCTCTCGAATGTCAGCTATTTCGAGCAGCGCGTATGCGCCTGGGATCCGGAAACCATGCTTCTGAAGTCATAGCACATGGGCTGGCTGCGCCTCTTCGTCTTCACTGGCTTGGCCGCCATGGCCTCCGGCGCGACGCGTCCGCCGCTGCTCGCCGACCTGGCCGATCGCGCCCGGTCCCTACCTCCGGAATTTGCCGCCGATGCGCTGCTGCGGATCGCCGCCGCGCAGTATCCGGCCGATGCGGCATGGCGGCAGGAAGCCATCGAAGATGCGTTTCGCCTAGCCGCGGCGGCGCAAGAGCCCTTCCCCCGCCGCAACTGGACAGGCAAGCCCGTCAGGGCGTTCGACAAGGCCTACATCCAGGGATTGGATGCCTGCACCCTGCGATGCCGGGCCGTGCACGACATGTTGGCGCTCGATTACCGGAAAGCCCGCGAGATGTTCGGCAGTATTCCCACGCCCCAGATTCCGCGCCTTTCCTGCGATGACTCCCTGGTGTACGATCTCTCCATCTTCTACACGACCGCGGGCGAAGTGGCCGCGCGCGCGTTCAGCCGCAAGGAGGTGGCCAATGATGCGCAGTTCCATTTCCTGGAACGCTACGCCGTGGGCCTCACATCGCCCGTGGAAGCGGCGCCTGTGGCGCGCTTGTTGACCGGCGCGCCCTTGAAGAACGGCCAGTTCGAGGCCTTGGTGGATGCCTTAGCGGCGGCGCTGCCGCAGCTTTCGGCCGACAGGAGATCCATGTCCGCTGCTGAAGCGGAGGGCGCCGCCATCGAGGCGCTGGCCGCTGAGTGCACGCGCCGCCGCGTCAGCGCGCAGCCCCTACTCGATGGGTGGCACACTTTTCTAAGCGGCAATGCCCGCGAGGCTGGCTGTGTGGACGGCAAGTCCGCCGCCGCGGGCCGCTGCGCGTCGCCCGAGTGCCGGCAGCTTGCCACCCGGTTCTCGGCGCTGATCATGGGGGCCAATGCCTACGCTTTGACGGCCGAACAGAAGGCTAACGACGAGTGGCGCATATCCTTGCGCGCATATCTGGCGGCGCTCGCCGAGTGGAAATGCGACAACCCATCCGAGTGCTTCGAATTCAAAGACCGCTTCTATGGTGAGCTGTTCCACACCACCCCCAACGGCCCGGAGCGCGATCTGGTGCTCGGCGCGCTGCTCGGCTGGCTGCAGCGGAACGATTATCAGCGCGACCACCGTGTCGAATGGTTTTACGCGCTGAACACCCTGATCCTCCGCGTCTTTAGCGATTCGGAGGCGATGAAGGCCAGTGTGCGGGCTTTGCGCGATTCTCCCGACCCGGTAATCTCGCTGTACACCCAGTTGGAGCAGATGATGCCACGCCCGATGGAACGATCCGTCGAGCTTTTATAGACAGGCCAGCCTGCCCGCCCTACTTCACCGATTCAAGCTGGCGCAGCACGGCGTCTTCCCACTCCGCATCCGAGCCGCCGGGCCCTCCCGTCCATCGCCACACACCTCTTGGATCCACAATCCAGTTTTGCGGAATGCCATACGAACCCAGCAGGTCCGTGACGAAGGCCAGTGCGGGAAGCGCCGGGAAGGCGTAGCCTTTCTCTTTCAGGAAGGGCGCCACCTGGCCGGGATCTTCGTCCACGGTCAGCGTCAGAATCTGCAGATCCTTCCGGTCCTTCACCTTCTCATAGAGCTTTGCCAGATGCGGTAATTCCGCCTTGCAGGGGCCGCACCAGGTGGCCCAGACATTGATCAGAACCGCCCGGCCCGCCAGATCCTTCAGGCGCCAGGTCTTGCCGGAGAGGTCCGCCAGTTCGAAGGCGGGCATATCCTTCTTGGGCTTCTCCCATCCGATTTCGGCCAGTTCTTGAATCTTGGCTGCGGGCGGCTTGCTCCACAGGTTCCAGGCTGACTCGCTCCCGCCCAGTTGTTTCCACAGCGCGCGGGCCTCGTCCACCAGGTCGTCGGTCACTCGGCCCTCCTCCGGCCGCGGTGGTTGCTTACGCGCGTGAAGCGCCTTCTGATAATAGGTCAACGCGTCCGCCCTGCTGCCCTCCAGGGCCGCCAGGCGCGCACGGTTCGTCCAATATTGCGTCTCGATGTGGGGCCAACTCTTGGGAGGTAGATCGCGTTCGACGTATGCCTTCAGCCGCTCGGCTTCCGGTGGCCGTTCCGTGAGCCGGGCAGCCACCAACAGATAGCCCACGGCTGCCTGCCGCCTGATCACGCTATTGCTTCCGAAGACATCGTCCATCTCTTCGCCGAGGTTGTCGCCCAACATGCGCACGTCCGACTGATCCATCAGCTTGTCCCAATCCTGCAGCATGTCGAACACCCGCTTCGGCTGCCACTTGTGGTCGATCAGGAAGCCCGCCGCCCAAAGATAGTGTCCGATATCGCGCGGCTGGTATTCGGCCTCCGCCAGAAAATCATCCATGGCGGGGATGCCCACTTCCGGCGATAAATCGGGATCGTGATAGATCGCCTCGAATAAATCTTCATGCTGCAACTCCCGCGACTCCGTGAAACGGGCCATCCAACCCTTCAGCGCTTCCCGATACTCGGCATGATATTTCTTCCACGCGAGCGCGTCAGCTTGGTCTTCCGGCTCTTTGTGCGCATTTTCCCAACGCGCGCTCACAATCCGGTAGGACTCCTCGGAGTGCGGGAAGGCTTCAATCACCCGGTTTTCCATGGCGATGACAACCTCGGGCGATGCGCCGCTTTGCTTGTAACCGTTCTTCAAGAAGACCAGCCACGCGGCGTCCGGCTTTGGATTGGCCGTCTGCAGCCTCTTCACATCCGCGGCTACCTGTTTGCGTAGCGCGTTATGCTCCGTCGGCGGATGTGTGCGGAACTCGAGTCCCCACAGGATTTCATAATCCTGCAGACGTTGCGGATCGGTTTCGCCCGCCAGCCGCGCGCGCAACGCTGCCGCCACGCGAGCCGTTAATTCGGGCGTGCCCGCGCGGGTCAATCGCCACTGTGCATCTTGGTCGGTCGAAGAGGGGCAAGCCGCAAAGAAGGCTGCGGCTTCGTCCGATGCCTTCTTCTTGTCCATACCCTTGGCGCCGGGACTGTAAATGCGCGCCAGCTCCAGCGCCGGCCACGGGAAATCCGGAGCCTTGGCGCGCGCCTGCTCCAGTAGCTTGATGCTCAACGGCGTATCCCTGCCGGACAGCGCCAGGCCCGCAAAGTATAGCGCCAGCGGATCGTTGGGATTCTGTTCGGCCCCCTTCCGATAGCGATCCACCAGCGCCGCAAAGTTCCCCGTGTCTTCCTGCTTGGTGGATTGGATCAGCCGCCGGTGTGGTTCCACTTCGTCCGGATACTTCGCAATCAGGTCTTCGAGCACGCCGCGCCGGAACGCCACCCGCTCGGCGAGCTTCATATTTGCGAGCGCCTTCCCGGACAGCTTCTCGTCCAGAACCTTGCGCACTTCCGGCCGCGGTTCGCAACCCGAAACGGCGGTTGGCATTTGCGCGAACAGGGCCGGAAAACCGGCCGCGAAAAGAACTGCGCGGGAGATGCGCAAGGGAGCCTCCTTCTTTCCTTGGAGTTTACTCCCTTTTTGCCCTTGGCTGGCTTTTTATTCGCGGCCTATCCGGATTTCCTTGATCTCCCCGCCGGCATAACGCGACCGCAGCAACTTCTTATCCAGCTTGCCCACGCTGGTCTTCGGAACCTCCTCAATAAATGCCCACCGCTCCGGCAGCCACCAGCGGGCCACCCGGCCCGCGAGGAAATCACGAAGCTCTTCCACGGTCGCGGTAGCTCCCGCCTTCATCACCATGCACGCCAGCGGGCGCTCGTCCCAGCGCTCGTCGGGCACCCCGATCACTACCGCCTCCAGCACCTCCGGATGCGCGAGCAGTTGGTTCTCCAGGTCCATCGAAGAGATCCACTCGCCGCCCGACTTGATCACATCCTTGGCGCGGTCCGTGATCTGGATATAGCCCATCGCATCCACTACGCCCACGTCACCCGTCCGCAGCCAGCCATCGTGGAACTTCTCGGGAGACGGGTCCAGGTAGTAGGACGCCGTGACCCAGGGACCGCGCACCTCGATTTCACCCACCGATTCGCCATCCCAGGGGAGCTCCCGGTCGCCGTCCATCAGCCGCATCTCGACGCCCGCCACCACCCGCCCGCTCTTGTTCAGCCAGTCGACCTGCTGGTCTTTGGGCGTGCCGCGCGGCGGGCGTGCCACCGCCGCCAGCGGACTGGTTTCCGTCATTCCCCATCCCTGAATAACGGGAACGCCATGCCGCTTCAAGAACCCCTCCTGCATAATCCGCGGCACCGCTGCTCCACCGCAAACCACGCAGCGCAGCGACGAGATGTCCACCCCGTTGGCGTCCACATAGCGCAGCACGTCGTTCCAGATGGTCGGCACCGCGCCCGATACCGTGGGCCGCTCACAGGCGATCATGCGGCAGATCCGCTCGGCTTGCAGAAAGCGGTCCGGCATCAGAAAATCGGCGCCGCACATCCAGCCGGAATACGGCAAGCCCCACGCGTTAGCGTGGAACATCGGCACGATGGGCAGGATCTTGTCGTCTTCCGTCACGCCGATGGAATTCGCCATGGACGAGGCCACCGCGTGCAGATAGGTCGAGCGGTGGCTGTACACCACGCCCTTGGGATTGCCCGTGGTACCGCTGGTGTAGCACATGGCCGCGGCCGAGCTTTCGGAGACATCCGGCCAGGTGCGCACCGGATCGCAGGCGGCCAGCAACTCGTGGTAGCGCAGCTCTTCGCGCGGCAGGCCGCCGCCCGCGCCGATTACGATGTATTTTTCGACCGTAGTGAGCTGGCCCGCGATCTTCGCCAGCAGCGGCGCCAGCGTTCCGTCCACGATGATGATGCGATCTTCGGCGTGGTTGATGATGTAAACCAGTTGCTCGGGGAACAGGCGGATGTTGATGCAATGCAGTACCGCGCCCATCGAGGGGACCGCAAAGTAAGCCTCCAGGTGCTCCTGATTATTCCACGCGAACGTGCCCACCCGGTCGCCCGCCGCGATACCCAGCTTGCCCAGTGCCGCAGCCAGCCGGCGCACACGCTCCCCCACCTGCGCGTACGTGGCGCGCCGTGCGCCTTCTCCAGTCCAGGTGGCCACCTCGGAGGCGGCGTGGATCCGCTCGCTGTGCTCGAAAATGCCGCGGATGGTCAGCGGGAAGTCGGGTATCGTGCTGGATATGGCGGGCATATGTGCGACCCGGTACAGTGTACCGCATCCGCGCGCCAAAGCCCTAAAGCGCCAGACCCACGATGCCGGCCGCCTCGCATTGCTTTCGCCACTCGTCGGGCGCGAGTTTCCCCGATTGCAGGCCGGCCACGATCGCCGACGGGTTTATCGGCGGTAAGCCGTCCCGGATCAGGTACGACTCCCCTGGCTGCGCATGCAGTTCCCAGCCGCTGTCGATCAACGCCAGCGCGAACGCCATCCACAGAAGCGCGCTGGCCCGCCCGGCGCGCTGCTCGTGAGTCAGTAGCATGCCTTTGGGGTCGCGCATGCGCGCTCCCAGTTGCTTCGCGTTCTTAGCCGCCTCCGGCAGCGAGTCCACCGCGAGATCCGCCAGCAGAGCCTTATACGCGGTCACATATTTTCGCCAGCCTGGGATGTAGATTTCGACACCCACCTTATCCCAGGGCATGGGGCGAAGAGTCGCTTTCTTCAGTTGCGGAAGCCGCGCCTCCAGCAGCTGTAGCTCCAGCGCGTCCAGGTGATCGATCAGCGTGATGGCGCTCGCCGGGTTCTCCGGCGACGTCTGATAGGGCGTAGCGCGCGCGGCGGCCACCCGCACGCTTAGTGGCGGATGCGTATCGTAGGGGTTTGTCTTGGTCTTGTGGAGCTCCGTTTCGAGCAGCGCGGAAGCCGCCAGGGCAATGCCGCGCGCCTCCATGAAGCGGCCGAATCCCTCCGCCACCGGCGGCCGGTAGCCGGCCTGCAAAGCGGGCGCCAGTTCCGTCTGCCAGAAGGCCGGCCCGCCGGCCGCACCCTTGGCGATGGTACAAAGTCCGTCGATCAGCGCCGGCGCGCCCGCCACCCAGCAGGCCAGCTCGTCGGCCCGGAACTCCAGCCTGCGGGATACCGCCAGCGTGGCGCGCATGAACAGCTTCCAGTACCATTGCAGAGCCGACAGCACCAGGTTCCGCGCCAGCATGGCCAGCGCGTTGATCCTGAGCGCGCGCATCGCGCCGGATCCGGACTGCAGGCTCACCAGCGTGCGGAACATCGTCAGCCGCGTCTTGTAAACCCAGGGGCCCAGGCGGGTGTCGCCCGCATAGTAGTGGCCGAATTCGTGCGCCAGCACGGCCCGGAACTGAGAGACCGTAAGGATGCGCAGCAGCGGTAGCCCCAGCCCCATCACCCTCCGCTTTCGAGAGCCCAGCGCGCCGCCGCGCTCTGTCACGAATGCGTTCACATCGGCAATCAGGTACACCTCGCGCGGCATAGGCTCGTTCAGTGCTTTAGCGATCCCCTCCAGCTCCGCGAACAAGCGCGGCTCCTGATCGGCTTCCAGGCGCGGACCTGGCGGCGCTGCTTTATCCCGCCGCGGCGCCAGCGATCGCAGCATGGTGATGGCCATCGACACGCCGCCCACCACCAGAAATATAGCGCTGAGGAACAGGGGCCCACGGAGCATCAGGAGCGGAAGGTATACACAAGCGATTGCCAGCAGAACCGTAAACACGTACGAGCCGATGATCACCAGAACGGCCAGTAAGGCCCATCCGGCCAGTGAGCGGCGCGGCGGCGTGCTTGCGGTGGGCGCCATTGGTTCCATGTTACTCCGCGCCATTCTACAATAGAGAAATGAGCAAATGCTGTCTCCGCGCCATAGTGGTCGCGGGCCTGTGCCTTTTGGGAGCCGCGCTGGTGAGCGCTCAGGACTGGAACACGATGGAATCCCTGCCCGGCATCGATCTGAGCAGCCTCTCCCCGGCGCAAAAGGCCACGGCGCTCAAGCTGATCCGCGCCCGCGACTGTTCCTGCGGCTGCGGTATGAAAGTCGCGGAATGCCGCGTGAAGGACCCTAACTGCTACTACAGCAAGGGCCTGGCGGGGGTCATCATCGCCTCCCTGAAAGCCGGCAAAAGCGAGAAAGACGCTCTGGCCGACGCGGAAGCTTCCCGTTTCGCGCATGCCCCGGAGCACAAGCTGCTTGAAGATCCCATCGAGATCCCCACCGCCGGCGCGCCCATGACCGGTCCCGCAAACGCGCCTATCACGCTGGTGGAATTCTCCGACTTCCAGTGCCCCTATTGCACGCTGGCCACGCCTCAATTGCAAGCCGTGCTGAAAGCCTATCCCACGCAGGTGAAACTGATCTTCAAGGAATTCCCGCTGGATATGCATTCGCAGGCAGCCTTCGCGGCCGCCGCGGCGGTGGCCGCGCAAAAACAGGGCAAGTTTTGGCCCATGCACGATGCCCTGTTTGCCAGCCATGCCGATCTGCGGCGTCCCACCGTGCTGGCCCTGGCCTCGGCCATCGGCCTGGACGTGAAACGTTTCGAATCGGATGTCGACTCCGCCGAGGTGCGCAAGGCCGTGGCGCGCGACCTGGAAGACGGCAGCAACGTCGGAGTCATGAGCACCCCCACCCTGTTCATCGACGGCCAGCACTACAACGGCAACATCCGGCTGGATGTGCTCAAACCCATCCTGGACGCCGAACTGAAACATCCCGCCACGCCGGGCAAGAAGGTTTCCGCGGCCGCCACCGCCTCACGCTGACCGCCGCAATCAAGTGATCAAAACCGTCATCTTCGATCTGGGGAAGGTTCTGATCCCTTTCGATTTTTCGCGCGGGTATCGCGCCATGGAGCCGTACTGCGATTACCCCGCGGCCGAGATTCCAAAGCGCATCGGCGCCACTGATCTGGTGCACCGTTTCGAGACCGGCCTGGTCGAGCCGCACGATTTCGTGGAAGAGCTTACCCGCATGCTGGCCCTGCGGGTCGATTACCAGCAGTTTTGCGAGATCTGGAGCAGCATCTTTCTTCCCGGCCCGCTGGTTCCGGATAGCCTGGTGGCCGGTATCGGCGAGCGCTATCGCCTGCTGGTGCTCTCCAATACCAACGCCATTCATTTCGGCATGGTCCGCCAAAGCTATCCCATCCTGCGGCACTTCCACGACCTGGTGCTGTCGTACGAAGTGAAAGCCATGAAGCCGGCCCCCGCGATTTATCAGGCAGCCATCGCCCGCGCCCGCTGCCGGCCCGCGGAGTGCTTCTTCGTCGACGATATCCCCGCCTATGTGGAAGGCGCCCGCAGGCAGGGAATCGACGCCGTGCAGTTCGAATCCTGCGCGCAACTGGAGCGCGACCTCGCCGCCCGCGATATCCGCTGGTCATGATCACCGACCTGGTACAGATCCGCCTGCTGGGCGAGAAGAAACGGCCCGAGAACGAGCGCTTTCGACGCTACCTGAAAACATACGATCACTCCGACCGTATCCTGCGCCGCGTCGCCGAAGGCATTGAGGAACAGATCGATTGTACGCAATGCGCCAACTGCTGCCGCGTGGCCACCGTGAAGCTATCCGAGCGTGACGTCGCGCGGATGGCCCGGCATCTGCGCCTCGCGCCGGCTGTTTTTGTTGAACGGTACACCACCGAAAGCCAAGACGAAGGCACTATCCTGCGCCGCACGGAGGAAACCGGCTGCGTGTTTCTGGACGGCAACACCTGCACGGTCTACGATGCGCGCCCGGACATCTGCCAGCGCTTTCCGCACCTGGTGCGCGGCAACGGCTCCATCGCCAGCCGGATGTGGCAGTTCGTCGACCGCGCCTGCTATTGCCCGATCGTCTACAACGGGCTGGAAGCGTTCAAGCAAGAGACCGGCTTCCGGCGATAATCGATTCCGGGCCTTCGGTTTTAGCCGCGGGCATCCGCGTTCATCTGGGGCCAATAAAGTCTTTCAGAACTTCCGGACCGTAACGCAACACATTCATTAGCCGCCAATTAACGCAGATGAACGCGGATAAGAAACACAAAACCCACCAACCAGCACTCGCCTCCCGCGCCCGCCTATAATGAAACCGGAGGGTCCCACTTTTGGCAAGCACCACGTTGTCGCTGGAGCAGGAGAAGAACCCCTGGCTGGCCGCCGAAGCCCGCTTTGACGAGGCCGCCACGCGCCTCAATCTGGACGATGGTCTGCGCAAAGTCCTGCGCACTTCCGCTAAGGAAATCACGGTCCACATTCCGGTGCAGTTGGATGACGGCCGGCTGGAAGTCTTCACCGGCTACCGCGTACAGCATTCCATCGCGCGCGGCCCCGGCAAGGGCGGCATCCGCTTCGCTCCGGACGTCACGCTCGATGAAGTGCGCGCGCTGGCCTCCTGGATGACCTGGAAGTGCGCCGTGGTCAACATACCCTTCGGCGGCGCCAAGGGCGGCGTCATCTGCGATCCCAATCTGCTCTCCATGAGCGAGCTCGAGCGACTCACGCGCCGCTATACGTCGGAGATCATGGAATTTCTGGGGCCCGAGCGCGACGTGCCCGCGCCGGACGTGAACACCAATGACCGCGTGATGGCGTGGATCATGGACACCTACTCGATGCACGCCCGCCACACCGTCACCGCGGTGGTCACCGGCAAACCCATGCAGTTGGGCGGTTCGCGCGGACGTCCGGAAGCCACCGGGCGTGGCTGTATGATCGTCTGCCTGGAAGCTCTCAAGCGGTTCAAGAAGCCGCGCACGGCCACCACGGTCGTGGTCCAGGGATTCGGCAATGTGGGCGGCATGGCCTCCAAGCTGATGTCCCGCGAGGGCTTCAAGATCATCTGCGTCATCGAGTACGATGGCGCCGTGTACAACCCCAACGGTCTGGACACGCGCGCTCTCTTCGACCATCGCGCGGATACCGGCTCCATCCGCGACTTTTCCGGCGGTGAAAACATCGATCCGGCCGAGGCTATGTTTTTGGAATGCGACATCCTGCTGCCCGCCGCTACCGAGAACGTCATCACTTCCCGGAATGCGGAAAGGCTGCGCTGCAAAATCCTCTGCGAGGGCGCCAACGGGCCCACTACTTCGGTGGCCGATGAGATCCTGGCCGACAAGAAGATCTTCGTGATCCCCGACATTCTGGCCAACGCCGGCGGCGTCACCGTCTCATACTTCGAGTGGGTCCAGGACCGCCAGGGTTTCTTCTGGAACGAGCAAACCGTAAACAAACAGTTGGAAGAGATCATGGTGGAGAGTTTTGGCGCCGTGGTGGAATACGCCGCCAAACATAGCGTGAACAACCGTATCGCCGCCTATATGCTGGCGCTCGACCGGGTGGCGGACGCCATCAGGCTGCGCGGGATCTATGCCTGATTCGTCGGGGACAGGACCGTAGTGGCCTCCGATGCTTCCACGCCGCTCATGCGGCAGTACAACGCCATCAAACAGCAGGTGCCCAATACCCTCCTGCTGTTCCGCCTCGGCGATTTCTACGAGCTGTTCTTTGAAGACGCCGTCCTGGCCGCGCGCGAGTTGGAGATCACCCTCACCTCCCGTAATAAAGAAAAGGGCGCGCCCATTCCGATGTGCGGGGTGCCCTATCACTCGGCCGGCGGTTACATCGCGCGGCTCATCCAAAAAGGCCATCGAGTGGCCATTTGCGATCAGATGGAGGATGCCGCACTGGCCAAGAAGCTGGTCAAACGCGAGATCACGCGCGTCATCACGCCTGGCACGGCCACGGATTCGCTCGCCCTCCGCTCGCATGAGAACAACTACCTGGCGGCCGTCTCGCATATGGGCAAGCGCGCCGGCGTGGCCCACGTGGATGTCTCGACCGGCGAATTCCGCGTCACCGAGATGGACGCCGCCGAAGTGAACGCCGCCATCGCCCAGCTGGGCGCCCGCGAAGTCCTGTTCCCGGCGGAGCTGCCCCTGCTCCCGGACGACACCCAGGGCCCGCGCTACCTGCGTACCGACGTGGAAGACTGGGTCTTCAGCTTGGACTACGCGGATCGCACCCTGCGCGAGCACTTCCGCCTGCTCTCCCTCGACGGATGCGGCCTGGCCGATCGGCCGGCAGCCGTCTGCGCGGCCGGCGCCATCCTGCATTACTTGCGCGAAACGCAGCGCGCCGCTCTCGAACATCTCGACCGTCCCACCCATTACGATCGCGCCGAAAGCCTGGTGCTGGACGCGGTGACCGTTCGTAACCTGGAACTGGTGGAACCGCTGTTTGCGGGCGAGCGCTCGGACGCCACGCTGCTTCACGTCCTGGATCAGACGCAAACCGGCATGGGCGGGCGGCTGCTGCGGCAGCGCCTGCTGCGCCCCTCGCTCGACCGCGCGGAGATCGAGGGCCGTCTGGATGCGTTGGGCGAACTGCTGCAGCAAACCATTCTGCGCGCCGAATTGCGCAAACAGTTGAGCGCCATCCTGGATGTCGAGCGGCTGCTGGCCAAGATCACCATGGGCGTAGCCAATCCGCGCGATGTACTGGCGCTGGGCCGTTCGCTCGAAAAGATCCCAGCTCTGAAAGCCGCGTTCGAAACGCAGCGCGCCGCCCGCCTGCGCGATCTGCACGGCCGCCTGGACGAAGTGGCCGAGGCGCGCGACCGCATCCTGCAGTCCATCGCCGATGAGCCGCCCATCAACCTGACCGATGGAGGGACTATCCGTGCGGGCTTCAACGCCGAGCTCGACGAATTGCGCGATCTCAGCCGCAATAGCCGCCAGGTGATCGCGCAGATCGAGGCCCGCGAGCGGTCGCGCACCGGCATCCAGTCGCTTAAGGTTCGCTTCAACAACGTCTTCGGCTACTACATTGAGATCTCCAAGGCCAACCAGCACCTGGCCCCCGCGGATTACGAGCGCAAACAGACGCTGGTGAACGCCGAGCGCTTCACCACCCCGGAGCTGAAGGATTACGAGCGCAAAGTGCTCGACGCGGAAGACAAGATCCTGACGCTCGAAAAGGAGCTGTTCGCCCGGCTGCGCCAATTCACCGCCGCCCACGCGCAGCGCATTCGCGCCACCGCCGCCGCTATCGCCGAAATCGACGTGACCGCCGCCCTGGCGCAGGTGGCCGCCGGGAATCGCTACGTGCGGCCCGCATTTTCGGAAAACGGCGAGATGCGCATTCAGGGCGGCCGCCATCCGGTAATCGAACGTCTCCAGGAAGCCGAAGCCGAGCGCTTCATCCCCAACGACATTTATCTGAACTCGGATACGGACCTGATCGCCATCATCACCGGCCCCAATATGGGTGGCAAATCCACCTACCTCCGGCAGGCGGCACTGATCGCCATCCTCGCCCAGATGGGTTCGTTCGTACCGGCGGATTCCGCGAGCCTGCCGCTGATCGACCGCATCTTTACGCGCATCGGCGCGTCGGACAACCTGGCGCGCGGCCGCTCCACGTTCATGGTCGAGATGACGGAGACCGCGGTCATTTTGAACACGGCCACGCCGCGCAGCCTGATCGTGCTCGACGAGATCGGCCGGGGAACCGCCACCTACGACGGGCTGGCGCTGGCCTGGTCGGTGGTCGAGTATATCCATGCCCGCACGCGCGCCAAAACGCTGTTCGCCACCCACTACCATGAGCTGACCGAGTTGGCCGACCAGCTCGACGGCATCCGCAATCTGAGTGTTTCGGTGAAAGAGGCGGGCGATCGTATCATCTTTCTCCGCAAGGTCGAGCCCGGCAAGGCCGACCGCAGCTATGGCATCGAAGTCGCGCGCCTGGCCGGGCTGCCGCTGCGCGTGATCGAGCGCGCCAATGAAGTGCTGAGCCTGCACGAACGCACCGAGCATGTGGTCAGCGCGGAGCTTTCGCCGGCCGCCGCGCACCCCGTGCAGATCCAACTCTTCGAGCCGGTGAATTACGGTATTGCCGAGCGCATCCGCGAATTGAAGATCGATGAGTTGCGGCCCATCGAAGCGTTGCGGCTGCTGGCGGAGTTGCAGGACGAGCTGAGGCGCCTATGCGTGTAGCGGGGGTGATGAGCGGCACATCGCTCGACGGCATCGATGTAGCCATCGTCGAAATTCACGGCCGCCGCATTCGCACCATCGGGTTCCGCTCCACGCCGTATTCGGAAGATGTGCGCCGCGCCATCCTGGACGTTTCGAACACGACCACCACCACGCGCGAAATCTCGCGGCTCAATTTTCGGTTGGGCGAGCTCTATGCTCGCGCCATTCTGGGTGCCACCCGCCGCTACGGCGCGGTGGAACTGATCGGATGTCACGGACAGACCATCTATCACGAAGGCGGCGCGCACACCCTGCAGGTCGGCGAGGCTGCGGTGATCGCCGAGCGCACCGGCGTTCCGGTCGTCTCCGACTTCCGCACGCGCGACATCGCGGCCGGAGGCCAGGGCGCCCCCCTGGTCCCGTTCGTCGATTGCCTGCTGTTTGGAGGATCGCGCCACGTGCGCGTGGCGCTCAATATCGGCGGCATCGCCAACATTACGGTGATCCCGTCCGGCATCGCGTTCGATACGGGTCCGGGCAATATGGTGATCGATGCGCTGGCGCGCGAATACACAAACGGGCGCCTGAACTTCGATCGGGACGGCCGCATCGCCGCGCAGGGCAAAGTGAATCGCGCGCTGTTCGACCGGCTGCTGGATGATCCGTATTACCGCAAGAAACCGCCCAAGAGCGCCGGGCGCGAGCAGTACGGCGCGGAATTCGTGGTGCGCCTGATCGCCACCGGACTGCCGCTCCCGGACCTGATCGCCACCGCCACCGTGCTCACCGCCGCCACCGTAGCCCGCGCCGTTGCGCCCTTCGGGCCCAGGGAGTTGATCGTCTCCGGGGGGGGCGCGCACAATCCGCGGATCCTCGCGCATCTGGCGGCGTTGCTGCCAGGCTTAGCGGTGGCCACCTCGACGGATTACGGCATCGATGTGGATGCCAAGGAGGCCATCGCCTTCGCCATGCTGGCGTACCAGACATGGCGCCGCCGGCCATCCAATCTGCCATCGGCAACAGGCGCGCGCCGGCCGGTCATATTGGGGAAGCTGACGTTGTGATTCACTTCCCGATACAGAACGTGGAGAAGATGCGGTTGAGAATATCGTCCGCGGTGGTGGCTCCGGTGATAGCGTCGATAGGCCGCAGGGCGCTGTAAAGATCCAGCAGCAGCATCTCGTGCGGGATATTCTGCGACACGGCATCGCCGGCCTTTCTTAGATACTCCGATGACTCGCGCAGCAGGCGCTCGTGGCGCAGGCTGGTGATAAAGCCGGTCTCCATCTCTTCGCCGCCGGCCGGCGCCACCGCGCCGAACACCGCCTTGCGCAGCGTCTCGATGCCGTCGCCCGTGAGCGCCGAAACCGGCATCATCCCATCCGGCGGCGCCGCCTGGCGCGGCAGGTCGCATTTATTGCCAACCAGGATCCAGCGGCCTTGCTCCTGGGCGCGCGCCATCAGTTCGAGATCCTGGCCGGCCAGTGGAGCCGACAGGTCCACCACCACCAACGTTACGTCTGCGTCCGCCATGGCCTGGAAGCTGCGCTCGATTCCCAGGGTTTCTACCAACCCCTCGCCCTCGCGGATGCCGGCCGTGTCGAACAGCTTTACGGGGATGCCCTGGATGGCGGCCACCTCGCTCACCACGTCGCGTGTGGTGCCGGGGATGTCGGTGACGATGGCGCGGTCCTGCTCGAGCAGCCGGTTGAACAAACTGCTCTTGCCCACGTTGGGCCGGCCGACGATAGCCAGCGTCAGCCCATCGTGCACCAGGCCGCCGAAAGCGAAGCTGTCAGCCAGCCGCGCGACACCTTCGATTACCGGCTGCAGTCGCCGCAGCAACTCCGCGGGCGAGGCCACGCTCACGTCGTCCTCCGCGAAATCGATCCCCGCCTCGAGCAGCGCGATCAGCTCCAGAAGCTGTTCCTTGAGGGGCGCGATGCGGCGCGATACCGAACCGCCGGCTTGCTGCGCGGCGATGCGCGCCTGGTAGAGCGTGGTGGCCTCGATCAAGTCGCGCACAGCTTCCGCTTGCGGCAGGTCGATGCGGCCGTTCAGGTAGGCGCGCAGCGTGAACTCGCCCGGTTCGGCGAGGCGCGCGCCCGCGTCCGTCGCCATTGCCAGGGCGTGGCGCAGCACCACCGGCGCGCCGTGGCAGGAGATCTCGACCACGTCTTCGGCCGTGTACGAACGCGGCCGCGCGAAGAATGCGGCCACTACCTGGTCCACCACGCGGCCTTCCGCATCGAGCAGCTCAGCCATTTGGCTGGCCCAGGAGCGCCATTCCGGCGCGGCCGCGAAGCGGACCATGCGTGCGGCGATCTCGCGGGCCTGTCCGCCGGAGAGCCGCACCACCCCCATCCCGCCGCGGCCGGCAGGCGTGGAAATCGCAACGATGGTGTCGGTAAGGTTCAATTAACGGCGAGCGCCACGGCGCGGCGGGCGGTCGCGGCGGTCCCGGCTGTGGCGGTCCCGATCTCGCGGGCCATCCCGCGGTCCACCGCCGGGAGGTCCATCGCGGCGCACGTATGCCGGTTGCGGAGGATCGGGCAGGCTGGCCATGCCCGCCGGATACACCACCACGTGGCGGAAACCGCCGGTGCCGCCGCTTTCACTGCGCACCGCCGTTTCATTCCGCAGCGACAGGTGAATCACCCGGCGCTCCCGGCTGTTCATGGGGTTGAAGCGGAACGGTTGTCCGGTGCGCTTCACCTTCTCGGCCGCCGCCGCCGCGCTCACGCGCAGCTCCTCGATGCGCAGCAGCCGATAGTCGTTGGCGTCGAATGAAATACGCGAGTGGTCCTCGGAGGGCATGCGCAGCGCCTCCATGGTCACGTGTTCCAGGGCCAGCAGGAGCTCGGCGCGGTTTCCCAGCAGGTAATCTACATCCGGCCCGCTGAATTTCACCACTACGTCGGGTGTCTCGAAGTCGTCGTCCGTGGTCTGCCCGTCGGCTATCTCGTAATCCACCTGAAAGCCGCACTGATCCAAAACTGGATCGAGGAACTGCTCGATGCGCGAGCCCACAGCCTCCACCGAATACTTGCGATCGTTCACAGTCTACTTCCTGCCATTCTTCTTTTTGGGCGGCTGCACGGACTGTGCGGCCACGGCGGCCAGCGAGGTGCGATTGAAGAACCACTGCTGCGCAACGCCCACCAGGTTACTTGTCAAATAGTATAATACCAGCCCGCTTGACAGGTTATAGAACATGAAGCCGAAGATCAGCGGCATGAACTGCATCATCTTCTGCTGGCTGGGGTCGCCGCCGGTCGTCGTGGGCGTCATCTTCTGCATCACGAACTGGCTGACCACCATGATGATGGGCAGCAGGTGAATGGGCAGGGTCTCCGGCTGGGAAAGGTCGGTAACCCATAGCCAGTTTGCGCCGCGCATCTCCACCGACACCGAGAATACCTTGTAGAACGCTATGAAGAAGGGGATCTGCAGCACCATGGGAACGCAGCCGCCCATGGGATTCACCCCGTGCTTCTTGTACAGTTCCATCACTTCCTGGTTCTGGTCCGATTTACGGGGATCGCGCAGGCTGACGCCTTTGTATTTGTCGTTGATGGCGGCGATCTGGGGTTGCAGCGCCTGCATCTTCTTCATCGACTTCATGCTGGTGATCTTCAAGGGGAACAGCACGAAGTTCAGCGCGATAGTGACCACGATGATAGACCAGCCGTAGTTGTGAATGGCGTGGTCGGTCATCCAGTTGACAATCAAGAACAGCGGCTTGGCCAGAATGCTGAACCAGCCGAAATCCACCACTTGCTCCAGCCGCGGATTGACAGAGCGCAGAATATCGATGTCCTTCGGCCCCACGTACAGCGCAAAGCGGTTAACGGGACCGTCGCCGACCGCCGCCCCGGCGAAGGGCAGCTCTTTGGTCTCGAGGGGCGTGGCGGCGTTGTCGCTGAAGGTGGTCATGGCGGCCGAGGTGGCGCGGTCGGGCAGAAAAGCCGCTACGAAGTACTGATCCTCGATGCCGGCGAAAGAGTAATTGCCCGTAACGGTGACGGGACCATCCTTGGCCGCCTTGGCGCCGCTCTTGACCAGCTTGGCGTCGGTCAGATCGAAGCGCAGGGTTTGCTGCGCTCCGGCCGGATTGGCGACGCCCATGTCGCCGAACCCTCCGCGCCACTCGATCTCGTGCGCCAATGGGCCGCCGCCCTGCGTCACTTCGGTAGTGACATCCACCAGATAGCTGGATTTGGCGAAGCGGAACGACTTGCGCGCCGCCACGCTGCCGTTCGAATAATCGAAGCTGATGGACAGGGTATCCGAGTCCATCTTATAAAGGGCCTGGTTGAGGTCCACCGCGGGCTTCTGCGTGGGGAAGAAGAGCGCTCCCGGCAGATCGGCGTGCGACGCAGTGTTAACCAGTTCCAGGGGCGCGCCGCTGTGCGCTTTGTATTTCTTCAACTGCCAGCTCTTCACCAGGGCGCCGCGATTGCTGAAGGTGATCCGGAAGAGATCGGTATCGATGATGCGAGTCTCTTCGTTTTGCGCGGCTACCGGCGGAACCGCGGACTCGGGCGGCGCAGCGGACGCATTCGCGCCGGGTTCGGACACGGCCGCCGGGCCGGGCGCCGCGGCGGGGGCGGTTTTGGCTGCGATGGGAGCCGTCTTCTTCGCCGGCGGAACGACCGCCTTGTAGAAATAGGGCGTGAGGAACAGGACCACGCCCATCAGGATAAAGGCAATTAACAGGCGCAGTTCCATGGACAACTCTTTGGGTTGTTCCGGACCGCGTGGTGTTCCGCCGCTATTGGATTCTGCCATTCTGTTGAGTGTCTACCGGACCGGGTCGAATCCGCCCGCGTGAAAGGGATGGCATTTTGCGAGTCGCCGGACGCCCATCCAAACGCCGCGCCGTGCGCCATGCTTTTCGACGGCCTGCGTCATGTATTCCGAACATGTCGGGTGGAACCGGCAGGCCGAGGGCAAAAGCGGCGAAATACAGAACTTGTACGAACGAACTATCCCGATCACGGCCCACTGCATCGGGCGAAGAGGCGTTCGATCTCCCTCTCCAGGTCCGGAAAGGGGGCCTCCATCGCTTTGCGCCGGGGATTGAATACGATTGACCACTCGGGACTCAATTGCCAAAGGTGCAGCCGCACGGCCTCGCGGACACGCCGGCGGATGCGGTTGCGCACCACCGCCTTGCCGAGGGCGCGCGGCGTGGTGAAACCGATGCGCGGGCCGCCGGCTTCCGGCTCGCGCACGCAGAACGCCGCAAAGAAGGGGCTGGAAAAACGCGCCCCCTTGTCATAAATACGCCGGAAATCCGTGGATCGCAACAGACGAACACGTTTCGGGAAACCAGGTATGCTTACCTCTCGGAGCTGACCGTGAGTTTATGCCGGCCCCGTGCGCGGCGGCGCGATAACACGGCTCGCCCGTTTTTTGTTTCCATCCGGGAGAGGAAGCCGTGAGTTTTGGCGCGCCGGCGGTTGTTCGGTTGAAAGGTACGTTTAGGCATCTTACTCCAAACTAAGCATTATACCGCGCCTTCCCCCCGCCGTGGGGCATTCCTTCGCGTTTTTCCATCGCCGGGTTAACTGGCCCGCTTCAAATCCACTTTGGCGGACATCTTATCGCCATCGCCGCCGGTTCCGGTGGCGCTGCCGCGGATGGTATCGCCGTCGAACACGAGATCGAAGACCAGCATGCCGTGGTCGTTGCCGTCGCCTTCGATCACGACCTCGAAAGTCAGCTTTTTGTCCTCGAGTTTCCCCTTCCGAATGGCCCATTGTTGGTCCTGGTTGGGACCCGCGGTGCCGGTGACGGTGGTCCCCTCCAGTTTAAGATTCATGTACGCCTCGTCCGGCTTGGTTTCGCCGTTGGCGTTGGTGACGTCGAACTTGCCGGACCATTTTCCGGTAAGGTCTGCCGCGGTAGCGGTCAAGGTCAAGCCGGTAAGCATTAAAAGACAGATCAGCGTTTTCATCGGATCCTCCGGCCAGGTAGCCTGGCAATCTCTGGTAAAAACAAGGACGAGATTGCCGCCGGATTTGTTCCGCTTTTGGCTTGTCCTTTCAGGCCAGAGAGGGTAAGTGGGCCTTTTCCGGCGCGCCGGCTTCATAGAAAAGCCGCTCGAGTGTTTTGTGATGGAAATACACCCACCAGGAGGGACGCCACCGGCCAGAAGTCTTCAAGGCGTCCGCAGGCGCCGGGTCAGGTTGCGGGCAAGCTCGCAGTGCAGGCCGGATGTGCGCTCCTCGCGGATCTGCCGCGGCATCTCGTCCGTCGCGGAAGCAGGCAGGGGCTGCCCGGTGCGAACTACCCAGACGCCGTGCTCCTTGGTGAGCGGTCCCGTGCCACGAGTACTCATAATGGTAGGTTAATCTGGGTTAACCCATCGGTCAAAAGCGTCTAACCGCGCCGATCAGAAAGTGATGCGCGCGCCGATCTGGGCGGCGAACGGGATGCCT
>Ga0070731_10000518_pt1 | contig 50434 bp, 58 predicted proteins | sample Coa_R1_2_FD_66448 | JGI IMG/M metagenome (GOLD analysis project Ga0070731, IMG submission 66448) | Surface soil microbial communities from Centralia Pennsylvania, which are recovering from an underground coalmine fire - Coalmine... | ecosystem: Environmental > Terrestrial > Soil > Unclassified ... | reverse complement strand
GCGGGCAGAACGTGATGAACTTGTCGCTCCTGGCGGTGACGATCGCCCTCGCGGCCTTCCTCGTCGCGCGTCCCGGGCTCACGATGCTGTTCCCGGTCATCATCGTGTTCGCACTCGTCTTCGGCGTGCTGCTGATCATCCCGATCGGCGGGGCCGACATGCCGACCGTGATCTCGCTGCTCAACTCGTACGCCGGGCTGTCGGCCGCGGCGATGGGCTTCGTGCTCAACAACAACCTCCTGATCATCGCCGGCGCCCTCGACGGCTCATCGGGCTTCATCCTGTCCGTGATCATGTGCCGGGCGATGAACCGGTCGTTCAGCAACGTCCTGTTCGGCGCATTCGGTCAGGTCCAAGAAGCCGCGGCCGCCGCTGCGCCGGAGAAGCCCGTCCGCAGCGCGACGCCGGAAGAGGCGGCCTCGATCCTGGCGGCCTCGCGGTCGGTCATCGTGGTGCCGGGGTACGGCATGGCGGTCGCCCAGGCGCAGCACCAGGTGCGCGAGCTCTACGACGCGCTGACCCACCGCGGGGTCGACGTCAAGTTCGCGATCCACCCCGTGGCCGGCCGCATGCCCGGGCACATGAACGTCCTGCTGGCCGAGGCCGACATTCCGTACGACCGGCTCCTCGGCCTGGAAGACGCCAACCCCGAACTCGCGCAGGCGGACGTCGCCTTGGTCGTCGGCGCAAACGACATCACGAACCCCGCGGCCCGCCACGACCGGACGAGCCCGATCTACGGCATGCCGATCCTCGACGTGGACAAGGCCGGCGTGGTGATGGTGATCAAGCGGAGCATGCGGCCCGGATTCGCGGGGGTCGAGAACGAGCTTTACTACCTCGACAAGACGCTCATGCTGTTCGGAGACGCCAAGGCCTTCGTCGGCGAGATCACGAAGGAACTCGCCGAGACCGGTCGCGGCGCGGCGCCCGCTCCGCGACCGGAGGCAGCCGCGTTCCACCGGTGACGGCCTTGACGGCAACGCCCTCTCCCCAGACGTTTCGCGCGCTCACGGTCGACGGTTTGGACGCGCTACTCCAGGCCCTTCGCCGCCGCGGGTACCGGCTTGTCGGCCCGACGCTGCGCGACGGGGCGATCGTCTACGACGAGATCGCCTCCACCGCCGACCTCCCGGCCGGCTGGACCGACGTCCAGGACGGCGGCACCTACCGGGTCGAGCGGCGACATGACCAGGCCCTCTTCGGCTACCCCGTCGGCCCGCACTCGTGGAAGCGTTTTCTGTTCCCGGCCGCCACGCGCCTGTGGCGGGCGCGCCGCGTCGCCGGCCGGGGGCCCGGGGATTTCGAAATCGACGGCACTCGCGAGCCGGCACCGCGCTACGCGTTCATCGGCGTGCGCGGATGCGACCTGCACGCGATCGCGATCCAAGACCGCGTCTTCCTGGAAGGGCCGCACGTCGACCCGACCTACAAGGCGCTTCGGGACGGCGCGTTCGTCGTGGCCGTAAACTGCGGCCAGGCCGGGGGGACGTGTTTCTGCGTGTCGATGAAGACCGGGCCCCGGGTCACGGCGGGATTCGATCTTGCGCTTACGGAGGTGCTCGAGGACGGCCGCCACGAGTTCATCGTCGAGACCGGCACGGACCGGGGCGCGGAGGTCCTCCGGGAGGTCCCGGCCGCGGACGGCCCGCCGGACGCCGCGGACACGATCGAGCGCACGGTCGCCCGCGCGGCCGCCCAGATGGGCCGGACGATGGACACGGCCGGCATCAAGGACCTGCTGTACCGGAACCTCGATCACCCGCGCTGGGACGACGTCGCCGCGCGCTGCCTCACCTGCGCCAACTGCACGATGGTCTGCCCCACATGTTTTTGCAGCTCGGTCGAGGACACGACCGACCTCACCGGCGAGCACGCGGAACGCTGGCGCCGCTGGGACTCGTGCTTCACGATGGACTTCTCCTACATCCACGGCGGCAACGTGCGGAACTCCCCGAAGTCGCGGTACCGGCAGTGGATGACGCACAAGCTGGGATCGTGGATCGATCAGTTCGGCACGTCGGGCTGCGTCGGCTGCGGACGCTGCATCACCTGGTGCCCGGTCGGCATCGACATCACGGAGGAAGTCCGCGCGATCCGCGAGAGCGAGACGCCGCCCCCGGGCGGCGCGGCCCCGCCGGGGCACGACGGCTCCAAGGAGCCCCACGATGCGTGATCTCTCAGATCTGCTCGCCGATCATCCGTTCTTCCGCGGGCTGCGGCCCGACGACGTCGCGCTCATCGCCGGATGCGGCTCGAACGTCCACTACGCCGCGAACGAGATGGTCTTCCGGGAAGGCGCCGCGGCCGACCATTTCTACCTGCTCCGCCACGGACGGGTGGCGCTCGAGATCGACTCGCCGGAGCGCGGGGCGCTCGTGGTGCTGACGGTCGGCGCCGGCGACGTCGTGGGATGGTCGTGGCTGGTGCCGCCCTACCGCATGTCCTGCGACGCGCGGGCGCTCGAGCCCGTCCGGGCGACCCAGTTCGACGGCGCGTGCATCCGGCGAAAGTGCGAGGAGGATCCGCGCCTCGGCTACGAGCTGCTGAAGCGCTTTGCCGGCGTGATCGGGCAGCGCCTGCGGGCGACCCGTCTCCAACTCCTCGATGTCTACGGCACGCGTGTCTGACGCGCGTCGCGCCGCGCCCACCCCGGCCCCCGCGCCGGATCCGATGGCGCCGGCGCCGTACCGCGTGCGGCGCGTGTCGCGCGATACGCACGACACGGTGACCATTGAGCTCGAGCCGCCGCACGACCGCGTCCCATCCGGGTCCGCGGCGGGACCACGTTTCGCCCCCGGACAGTTCAACATGCTCTACATGTTCGGGCTCGGCGAGGTCCCGATTTCGATCAGCGGCGATCCCGCCGAACCGGACGCCCTGGTGCACACCGTCCGCGCGGTCGGAGCGGTGACGCGGGCGCTCCGCGGCCTGCGCCGCGGCGCCGTCGTCGGCGTGCGGGGTCCCTACGGCAGCGCCTGGCCGGTCGACGAAGCCGCCGGGCACGACGTGGTCATCATGGCCGGCGGGATCGGGCTGGCCCCCCTCCGCCCCGCGATCTACCACCTGCTCGCGCGCCGCGATCGGTACGGCAAGGTGGTGCTGCTGTACGGGGCGCGCACGCCGGCCGACCTGCTCTATACGCGCCAGTTGGAGCGGTGGCGCGGCCGCTTCGACGCGCAGATCGAGGTCACCGTCGACGCGGCCCCGCCGGGCACATGGCTGGGCCACGTCGGGGTCGCGGGGACGCTGCTGCCCCGCGCGGAGTTCGACGCGTCCCGGGCAGTCGCGCTTGTCTGCGGGCCCGAGGTCATGATGCGCTTCGCGATCGCCGACCTCCGGCACCGGGGACTCGCTCCCGAGCAGATCTATCTATCCATGGAGCGCAACATGCGGTGCGCGATCGGGCTGTGCGGCCACTGTCAGTTCGGCCCCACGTTCGTCTGCAAAGACGGGCCGGTGTTCCGCTACGACCGCCTGGCGCCGTTTCTCGGGGTGCGGGAGTTCTGATGGCCGCGCGACGTCGTGCCCCGGCGAAACGCCGAGTCCCGGCCGCCCGGGCGCCGGCGGGCGCGGAGCGGCCGCGCCGGCCGACGCTCGCGGTCTGGAAGTTCGCGTCCTGCGACGGGTGCCAGCTGACGCTGCTGTCGTGCGAAGACGAGTTGCTCGCCATCGCGGGCCGCGTCGACATCGCCTACTTCCTGGAGGCGTCGAGCGGCGTCGTTCGGGGGCCGTACGACGTGTCGCTGGTCGAAGGCTCGATCACGACCGCGCACGACGCGGAACGGATCCGCCGCGTGCGGGAGGACTCGCGGTTCCTCGTCACGATCGGCGCCTGCGCGACCGCGGGGGGCATCCAGACGCTGCGCAACTTCCAGGACGTCCGGGAGTTCACCCGGGCCGTCTACGCCAAACCCGAGTACATCAAGACGCTCGCGACGTCCACGCCGATCTCGGCGCACGTGAAGGTCGACTTCGAGCTCCAGGGCTGCCCAATCAACAAGGCGCAGCTCCTCGAGGTCTTGAGCGCCTATCTCCACGGGCGGGCGCCCGTCATCCGGAACCACAGCGTCTGCGTCGAGTGCAAGCGGCGCGGCACGGTCTGCGTCATGGTGGCCCGCGGGACGCCGTGCCTCGGCCCCGTCACCCACGCGGGGTGCGGCGCGATCTGCCCCGCTTACGACCGCGGATGCTACGGCTGCTACGGCCCGATGGAGAGTCCCAATACGAATTCGCTCACCGCCTGGTGGCGGCATCTCGGCGTGCCTGACGCGGAGATCGCGCGGGCCTACCGCGGGATCAACGGCGAGAAGGAGCCATTCCGCAGGGCGGCCGAGGCGCTGGGCATCCCTCCGGGCGCGCCGGAGCGCAGCCCCCGTGACCCCCGTGCCGGTTAAGCGCCGCACGATCAAAGTGGACGCCCTGGCCCGGGTCGAGGGCGAGGGCGCGCTGTACGTGCACACGGCGGGCAACCGGGTCACCGAGGTGCGCCTGGACATCTACGAGCCGCCGCGCTTCTTCGAAGCCTTCCTGCGCGGCCGGGCGTACACGGAGGCGCCGGACATCACCGCGCGCATCTGCGGCATCTGCCCGGTGGCCTATCAGATGAGCGCGTGCCGGGCGATGGAGGACGCCTGCGGCGTGCGGGTGGACGGGCAGATCCGCGCCCTGCGCCGCCTGCTGTACTGCGGCGAGTGGATCGAGAGCCACGCGCTCCATATCTACATGCTGCACGCTCCCGACTTCCTCGGGTACGGAAGCATCGTCGAGATGGCCCGCGATCATCAGAAGGTCGCGGAGCGCGGCCTCGCGCTCAAGCGCACCGGCAACGAGCTCATGCGCCTCGTCGGCGGCCGCGAGGTCCATCCGATCAACGTTCGCGTGGGCGGGTTCTACCGCGCGCCGTCCCGGACGGAGCTGGACGGGATGGTGGACCGCCTGAGGCAGGCCCGGGACGACGCGGTGGAAACCGTGCGCTGGGTGGCCGGCTTCGACTTCCCCGACTTCGAACAGCCCTACGAGTTCGTGGCCCTCCGGCGGTCCGGGGAATACCCGATCGACGACGGCCGCATCGTCAGCAGCGGCGGTCTCGACGTCGCCGTCGCCGAGTACGCCGACCACTTCGTCGAGGAGCAGGTCGCGCACTCGAACGCCCTGCACTCGCGCCTCCGCGGCCGGACGTATCTCGTGGGACCGCTCGCCCGCTACAATCTCAACTTCGACGCGCTCTCCGCGACGGCGAAGGCCGCCGCGCGCGACGCCGGGCTGGGTACCGTGTGCCGCAACCCGTTCCGGAGCATCGTCGTGCGCGCGGTCGAGGTCGTCTACGCGTGCGACGAGGCGCTCCGGTTGATCGGGCAGTACGAGGCGCCGCCGCGGCCGTTCGTGGACGTGCCGGCACGCCGGGCGACCGGGCACGGGTGCACCGAGGCGCCGCGGGGCATTCTGTATCACCGTTATGAGATCGACGAGAGCGGCGGCATCGTCAGCGCCCGGATCGTGCCGCCGACGTCCCAGAATCAGGCGCAGATCGAGGCCGACCTCCGCGACGTCGTGCAGCAGTCGCTCGCCCTCCCGGACGACCGGCTCACGCTTCGCTGCGAGCAGGCGGTCCGCAACTACGATCCGTGCATCTCCTGTGCCACCCATTTCCTCCGGCTCCACATCGACCGTGAATGACCCTCCCGTGCGCGTGCCTGTGCTCGTCGTCGGTGTGGGCAACCGGGACCGCGGAGACGACGGCGCCGGGCTCGCCGCCGCGGCGCGGATCGGCGCGGCCTCGGGAGTGCCGGTGGCGCTGCTCGACGCGATCGGCGACGGCACAGCGCTCCTCGACGTCTGGCGCGGGGTGGACACGGTGATCGTGCTCGACGCGATGCGATCCGGAGCCGCCGCCGGGACGGTCCGCCGCCTGGACGCGGGCCTGGACGGCGGTCTTCACCACAACGCTGCCGGCGGCAAATCCGCCGGCACGGGGCATGGGCCGGCGAAGGCGGCCGCGATGCTGGGCGCGGGCCGGAACCTCGGCGGCTCGACGCACGGCCTCGGCGTGGCGGAGGCGATCGCGCTCGGAGACGCGCTCGGACGCCTGCCGCGCCGCCTGGTCATCTTCGGCATCGAGGGACGGCGGTTCGACGCCGGGACGGACTTGTCGCCGGAGGCGGCCGGCGCGGTGGACGAAGCCGTGCGGCTCGGCCTCGAGGAGGTCGCGGATGTGCCTCGCCCTGCCGGGTAGGGTGCTCGAGATCGTCGACGCCGGCGCGCGCACGGCGCGGGTGGACGTCCGCGGGGCGCCCCGGACCATCACGCTGGGCCTGCTCGACGCGGCGCCGGGGGACTGGGTCCTGGTGAGCATGGGACTCGCGATCGAGCGGATCAGCGAGGCCGACGCGGCCGAGACGCTGCGTCTCCTCGACGAATTGGAAAGTCTGGCGGCCGGCGGCGAGTTCGCCGGCGCGGACGACCCGGCGGAGGCGCCGTCGTGAGCCGCGAGGGCGCGCTGCTTGCCGCCCGGTTCAGCTTCATGCCGAACCGCCTGGGCTACTGCGGCCCGGAAGAGAACCGGACGATGCTCGAGTATCTCGCCGACGGCCACAGCGACCGGGGACTCGAGCAGATCCTGTCGCGCTTCGCCGGCGCCTTCCCCTACTACTCGTTCATCGCCGCGGCGAACGGCATCGCCGATCCGTTCGACGTGCGGGTCATCGAAGCGTACTGGATCGGCAACCGTTTGCTCGCGGGCATCGAGGCGGCCGACCTCCGCCGGCACTTGGAGGACCGGTTCCGCGCGCGGTTTCCGGCGCGCCTCCTGCGGTCCGTGCTCGGCCAGGCGCCGTCCGGCGGCCGGCCGCACCACAACTTCCACGTGTTCAGCATGCCAGTGCGGACGGGCCACCAGGAGACAGCGCACAACCTCGCCACGATGGACGCGTGCAGGATCAGCTGGGGCACGGTCGTCGCGGAGCACGGCGACACGCTTTTGGTGGAGCGGCGGCCGCTCTCGCTCGCCGGCGGCGAGTTGATCCTCGGCGCCTCGGAGCCGCGCGGCGTGTTCCGACGCTTCGACGGCAGGGTACTGCTGGACGGCGCGCATCCCGGCGACGTGGTCGCAGTGCACTGGGGCTGCGCGTGCCACCGGCTCACGCCGGCGCAGCGCCGGTATCTCGCCTACTACACGCGCCTGCATCTCGCGCTGGCCAACCGCGATCGGCGCGGCGCCGTCCTCGCCGCGGGGCCCGGGTAGCCGCCGTGCACGAACTCTCGATCGCCGTGAGCCTCGTCGAGATGGCTTCGGAGCGGGCCGCCGAGATCGGCGGCCCGCGGGTCGACGCGGTGCACGTCCGCCTCGGAGCGCTGTCCGGGGTCGTCGAAGAGGCGCTGCGCTTCTCGTTCGACCTGGCCGCCGGCGGCACGCCGGTGGACGGCGCGCGCCTGATCGTCGAGCGGGTGCCGGTCGCGGTCTTCTGTGCCGGCTGCCGCGCGGAACGCGTCCTCGCGGAACCGCTCCGCTTCCTCTGTCCCGTCTGCGGCGCGCCGGCGGGCGACCTTGTGCACGGACGGGAGATCGAATTGACGGCGCTGGAGGTGGACGACCTTGCCGCCGCGGATCGTTGAAGTCCGCCGGAACGTGCTGGCCAAGAACGACGCGCTGGCCGCGCGCCTGCGCGCGCGGTTCGCGGAGGCGGGCGTCTGCGTGGTGGGCCTGGTCTCGAGCCCCGGCGCCGGGAAGACCGCGCTGCTGAGCGAGACCCTGCGGCGCCTCGGCGCCCGCGTCGCCGCCCTGGTCGGCGACCTCGCCACCGACAACGACGCGGTCCGCCTCCGGACGAGCGGCGCCCCGGTCCGCCAGATCACCACCGGCACGGTCTGCCATCTGGACGCCGCGATGGTCGAGCAGGCCCTCAAGGGGTGGGATCTTACGTCGCTCGATTTCCTCTTCATCGAAAACGTCGGAAACCTCGTCTGCCCCGCGTCCTACGACCTCGGCGAGGATCTGCGCGTCGTGCTGCTGTCCGTGGCCGAAGGGGAAGACAAGCCGCTGAAGTATCCCGTGATCTTCCACGGCGCCGACCTCGCGCTGATCACGAAAGCGGACCTCGCGGAGGCGTGCGGGTACGACGAGGCGCTGGCACGCAGGGAGCTCGATGCCGTGCGCCCGGGACTCGACGTGCTTCGCGTGTCGGCGAAATCGGGCGAAGGCCTGCCCGCCTGGCTGGCGCGTCTCGATGCCGCGGCGGCCGAGAAACGCGCGGCGGCGCCCCCCGTGGGGACTGGCCGGCGTGAATTACATGGTGGCCGGCCGCCTGTCGGCCGGCGGAATGCGCCGGCGGCGCCGGTGTGACGGCCGCCGGCGGTCGCAACCCGCGGCTCGGGTATCAGTTCGCGGCCCTCAACGCCCTGATCAGCGGGTTCGCGGTCTTCTTGAACAGCCTCGGCGTGCGGATGTTCGCGGACTCGACGCTGTACACGGCGCTGAAGAACGGCGTCGTCGCGGTCGCCGTCGTGCTGCCGTTTATCGTGAGCCGGTCCCGCCGCGAGGAGCTGGCGCGGCTCACCCGAGGCCAGTGGGGCCTGCTCGTCGCAATCGCCCTGGTCGCCGGGAGCGTCGCGTACGGCGTGGACTTTCGGGGACGGCAGATCAGCACGGCGACGACGGCCGCGGTGATCGGACACACCCAATTCTTGGTCGTGGCGGCGCTCGCGGCGTTGTTTCTGGGGGAGCGCTTCCCCCGCACCGTACCCGTCGCGCTGGCGGTGTTGGCGGCCGGGCTGACGCTCGGTGTCCGGATCCACGACGTCCGCCTGGACGGCGGCGTCCCGCTGCTGGCGGCCAGCACGCTCTTGTTCGCCGCCGGCGCCGTGCTGATCAAGATCGCGCTGCGCACCGTCTCCATCGCGGCGGTCGTCGCGGTCAAGATGGCCCTCGGCGCCGTGCTGCTGTTCGCCTACGTCGCGGCGGCGGGCGGGCTCGGCGCGATCGCGCGCCTCTCCGCGGTGCAGTGGGGCTTTGTGCTCGTCACAGGCCTGCTCTTGCTCGCGTTCACGCTCACGGCGGTCGCGGGCCTCCACCACGCGTCCGCCACGGGCGTCACAGCCGTCTCGGCCGCGGCGCCGATCGTGACCGTGGCGGTAGTGGCGGCGACGCGCCACGCACCGATCCCTCCGTCGCAGCTGCTCGGCATGGGAACGGTCCTGGCGGCGGCGCTGACGGTCTACGCGCTGGGACACGCCGAGGAGAGCCGGAGCGCGCAAGGGCGAGAGCGGGCGCCCTCGTCAACGCGATATGCGAGGGTTCTCCGCGGCGCCTCCCCGTCTCGGTGACGCCTCCGGAAACTCGAGGGCGTCCGTCACCGGGTCTTCACGCGAGCCGGGCAAAGGTCTCCGCGAGGCGGTCAAGGGCGCGCCTGGCCGTCGCGTCCCCCGCGACCTCGCGGGCCAGACACCTCCGCATGTTCGTCACGAGGAGGCGAACCCCGACCTTCTCCAGGGCCGATTTCGCCGCGAAGAGCTGGTGCGCCACCGTCTCACAGGACGCCCCTTCCTCCAGCAGGCGCTGGAGGCCGCGAATCTGCCCCTCGACGCGGCGCAGCCGCGCCAGCAGCGCCTCGTGCTCCTCGCGCAGCTCATCATCCACCCGCGGCGGCATCGTCGCCTCCTCTGATTCCGTTGAGGCCATCGTCATGAGACTCCCCCCACTGACGGGGCTCGGTAGGCGTTACGCCGCCGGTCGGGCCTCGTCGCTGCGGGCCGCGGCCCGGAGCCGCTTGTCGGGATCCGTGCGCGCGAAGTACCAATCGAAGACCGGCTCCAGCCATCCCCGCAGGCTGAGCCAGTACATGTGGGCCATCATCATCTTCATCGCGTGGTTGAGACGGTTCGGCGGGACGTTGAGGACCGGCGAGGCATACGACCCAATGACGAACGTCCCCATGCCGTACGCGAGGTCTACCGCGCAGTGCGTCCGGCCGCGGAACTGCGCCGGGGCTCCGCTCAGGAGGGCCGCCACCACCTTCGCCTCGAGGTGCGCGCCGACGCCGGCCTTGGAGGTCGGCAGGTTCGTCGCATCGCCGATGGCAAAGGCGTTGTCGAAGCCTTTGATGCGGAGCGTCTGCTTGTCGGTGACGACGAAGCGGTTCGCGTCGACCACGCCGGCGGGTTCGTAGGCGATGTCGGCGCCGACGAAGGGCGGGATGAGGATGGGCAGGTCGTACTGAATCTCCTCGCCCTCGATGGAGTAGATCGTGCGGGCCGCCGGATCGATCCGGTCTACGTCGAAGAACGGCATGATCTCGATGCCGCGCGCGCGCATGATCGGCTCGACGATGGCGTTCATGGGCTCGGCCGGATACGCCCGCGGGTAGGGCGAGATGAAGACGAGGCGCGTGCGATCGCGCAGGCCGCGCCGGTGCAGCAGCTCCTCGGTCAAGAGCATCCCTTCCACGGGCGACGGCGGGCACTTGATGACCGGGGACGTCTGTCCCAGCACGATCGTCCCGCCGCGGAAAGCGTCGAGGCCGGCCCAGACCTTCTGCGCCCAGGCGACGTTGCTGTGGTAGTTGCCGAACTGCTCGTTGACGTCCGCGAGGCCCGGAATCTGCTCCGGGTCGGTCGTCACGCCGGTGGCCACGACGAGGGCGTCGTAATCGTAGACACTCCCGGCGCCGGTGGTGACCAGGCGCGCCCCGAGATCGATGCGCGTCACCGGTTCCTGGATGAACCGGACGTGACGCGCCAGGAGGCGCCGCTCGTCGCGAATGATGCGCGGGTTGGCGTTCTTGAACGCGACGTAGAGCAGCGCCGGCTGGAACATATGCTCCGGCGACTTGCTCAGGACAATGGTCTCGAAGCGCCGCCGATCCAGCATGTTGGCCAGCATCGTGGCGCCCGAGCCGCCGCCGACGATCAGGACGCGCTTCATACGCTCACCTCACCGGCGCAGAATCTTGACGATGGTGACGATCTTGTCCGCCTGGTCCTCGATCGACACGATCTCGTTCCGCGTCTTGGCGGCCCACGCCTGAACGTCCGGCTTCACGCCCGGGTCGGTGGCCCACAGTTCGATGACATCGCCGACCTTCGAGCGGCGGTAGGCGATCGCCAGGTCGGTGATCGGTCCGGGACACGACGACCCCCGGGAATCTACCAGCGTCCGCGTCGCCGCGGCCGTGTTCGCTACTGTGCTCCCGTCCATATCCGCACCTCAGATGAACAGCGTCTGGCCGCCCTCGGCCGCCTGGAGGAAGGTCGCGGCGCCGACGACGTCGTCCACGAGATCGTTGAAGTCGCTCTTCTTGAGTCCCATGACCTCGGCCATCATCGAGCACGCATAGACTTTCGCGCCCAATTCTTTGGCCTGGCGCAGCATCGCGTCCCACGGCTGTACGCGGGCGGCCTTCATGCCCTGGGCGAGGCCCGGCGCCATCGCCGCAAACTCCGGCGGGAACGGCAGGTCGTGGGGCGTCTTTGTGAAGCCGAGCAGGCCGAAGCCCGTCACGAACACGTTCACCTGCATCTCCATCGCTGCCGCGCCCTGTGCGAGCACGCCGAGCGGAATGAACTTATCGGCGGTCCCGCTGAACATGATGATCGAGAGCTTGCCGGTCGCCACGCTTCCCGTATCTTGCTTCGACGGAACGTCCATCGTCTTACTCATCGCACCCGCCTCCTGTCGCGACGTCTCCAAGCCTTGCCACTCCTGAACATACGCTACCCCCTAGGGTATTAACATCGGGCGGCCATCCTATTGGGGGTCGGGCATTCGGCGGAGAGCGCGGGGACCGCGTCAGGACGTACCGCGGGTGGCCGCGGCTCTTGGAGAGCCGCGGCCACCCACACGTGCTTCGGAGGTGCGTGACGCGCGGCGGCGGATCTTAGGCCGGCGCCGGCGCCGTCCGGGTCGAGGCTATCGCGCGGGAGAGCTCGGACAGTTGCGCGAGGTTTTGAGCATCCACGACGGCGATCGTCGCGATGTCAACGATGTCCGCAACTTCCGCGCCGCGGCTCAGCACGTGCACGGGTTTCGCCATCCCCATCAAGACTGGGCCGACCGCGGTCGCGCCTCCGAGGTGCTGGAGGAGCTTGTAGGCGGTGTTGGCGGCCTCCAGGCTGGGGAAGATCAGGACGTTGGCTTCCCCCACCAGCGTCGAGAACGGGTAGTCCGCCCCGCGCAGCTCCGGCGACACGGCCACGTCGGCCATGATCTCCCCGTCGACCATCAAGTCGGGCCGCCGGGCCTTCACCAGCGCGGTCGCTTCCGCCATCTTGGCCGACCGGGAGTGGCGCGTCGAGCCGAAGTTCGAGAACGACAACATCGCGATACGCGGGGTGATGTTGAACTCGCCCGCCTTCTCCGCGGCCATGATGGCGATGTCGGCCAGCTCTTCGGCGGTCGGATCGACGTTGACCGTCGGGTCGGCGAGCAGATACGGACGGCCCCCCAGCGTGAGGAGATACAACCCCGCGACCCGGGAGACGCCGCGTGCCGGGCCGATGACGTGGAGGGCCGGCCGGATCACGTCAGGGTAGTGGTAGGTGAGGCCGGCGACAAACGCGTCGGCATCGCCGGCGCGAACCATCATCGCTCCGAAGTAGTTGGGCTGTAGCATCAGCGCCGCGGCCTCTCGCAGCGTGATCCCTTTCCGGCGGCGCGTTTCGTACAGCGCGGCCGCGTAGTCCGAGAGGGTCGGCGACTCTTCGGGAGTGACGATGCCGGCCTGAATAGAGATGCCGAGCTCCTGCATCCGCCTGCGGATTACATCCTCCCGGCCGAGGAGAATGGGATGCGCGATCCCCTGCCGGGAGAGCGCCGCCGCGGCACGGATGACCTTCGGCTCCTCGCCCTCGGAGAACACGACGCGCCGGGGCGAGGCCTGGGCCTTGCGCACCACAACGCTCATGATCTCCCAGCCCCGCGTCAGGCGCCGGGCGAGTTCGTCGCGATACACGGCCAGGTCCACGGTCCGGCGCGCGACACCCGAAGCCATCGCGGCCTCGGCGACCGCGGGCGCCACCCACAGCGGCACCCGCGGATCCACCGGCTTCGGGAGGATGTAGTCGGGCCCGAAGCGCAGCTGCTCGAGCCCGTAGGCCCGCAGCACCGCGTCCGGCACTTCTTCCCTCGCCAGCGCGGCGAGTGAGCGGGCCGCCGCGATCTTCATCTCGTCGTTAATCGCGCGCGCCCGGACGTCGAGCGCGCCTCTGAAGATGAACGGGAACCCCAGCACGTTGTTGACCTGGTTCGGGTCGTCGGAGCGGCCGCTCGCGACGATCGCGTCCGGGCGCGCCGCGCGGGCGTCCGCGTAGGTGATCTCCGGATCGGGGTTGGCCAGCGCGAAGATAATCGGCCGCTCCGCCATCGTCCGCACCATTTCGCGGCTGACGATGCCTGCGATCGACAACCCAACAAACACGTCCGCGCCGGTCAGCGCATCCGCGAGCGTGCGCGCCGGCGTCTCGACGGCCAGCCGCTGCTTGTAGGGGTTCATCCCCGCGGTGCGCCCGGCGTAGACGACCCCTTTTGTATCGACCAACAGGATGTGGTCCCGGCGCATCCCAAGTCTGACGAAGAACTCGGCCGACGCGATCGCCGCGGCGCCGGCGCCGCTGATCACCGTGCGGACCTGCTCGATGCGCTTCCCGGCCAGGTCCAAGGCGTTGAGCAGTCCGGCGGCCGTGATGATCGCCGTGCCGTGCTGGTCGTCGTGAAACACAGGAATATCCACCAGTTGCTTGAGCCGCTCCTCGACGAGGAAGCACTCCGGCGCCTTGATGTCCTCGAGGTTGATGCCGCCGAAGGTCGGCGCCAGTGCCCGCCCGACGCGCACAATTTCCTCGGGGTCCGTCGCGTCGATCTCGAGATCGAACGCGTCGACGTCGGCGAACCGCTTGAACAGGAGCGCCTTCCCTTCCATGACCGGCTTCGCGGCCGCCGGCCCCATATTGCCCAGCCCCAGGACGGCGGTGCCGTTGGTGAGCACCGCGACCAGATTGCCCTTCGCCGTGTACGCGAACGCCTCGAGGGGATCCGCGTGAATGTCGCGGACGGGCTCGGCGACGCCCGGCGTATACGCCAGCGACAGGTCGCGCTGGGTGGCACAGGGTTTGGTCACGGCGATGGCGATCTTCCCCGCGCGGCCCGTGCGATGATACTCGAGTGCATCTTCACGAGAAATCGGCATGATTATCCCCCCGGGAGAGTCGAGCGATTCTAACACGAAGTATGCCGGTCTTCGCGCCGGCGATATATCCGGCGGACAGACGATTGCGCGTGGGTTCCGCGCCCGATGCCCGCCCGACGGTCAGACGAGGCCCGTTACGCGGCCCGCCGCGTCCACATCGATCTGCGCCGCGTGCGGGTGGCTCGGCTGGCCCGGCATCGTCATGATGTCGCCCGCCAGCGCGTAAAGGTACCCCGCTCCCGCCGCGAGCCGCACGCCCCGAATGGGAAACGTGTATCCGCTCGGCGCGCCTTTGAGCGCCGGATCGTGCGACAGCGAGAGGTGCGTCTTCGCGATGCAGACGGGCAGGCCGCCGTATCCGGCTTTGATGTAGCGCTCCAGGTCGCGCCGGGCCTCCGGCGCGAAGGAGACGTCGGCCGCGCCGTAGAGCCGGGTGGCGAGCGTCATGATCTTCGCTTCCGGGCTCTCCTCGAGGCGGTACAGCGGCCGAACGGCGGCGCCGAACCGGCAGGCCTCCTCGACCGCGTTGGCGAGACCGACGCATCCGGCCCCTCCCTGCGCGAACCCCCAGTGCTCGGCGACGGCCGCCGCACCCGCATCCGCCGCCAGCGACCGGACCGCCCGCAGCTCCGCCGGCGAATCCGTCTCGTAGCGATTGACGGCCACCACGACGGGCACGCCGAAGGCGCGGAGATTGCGAATCTGACGGGTCAGGTTGGCCGCCCCGGTCTCGAGGTCCGGCACGTTTTCCCGCCAGAGGTCCGCGGGGACGGCGCGGCCCTCGGCCAGCCGGTACCGTCCGGAGTGGCTCTTAATACCGGGCACGGTCGCGACCAGCACGGCGGCGTCCGGCGCGAGGCCCGATGCGCGGCACTTGATATCGAAGAACTTCTCCGCGCCCATGTCCGCCCCGAAGCCCGCCTCGGTGACGAGGTACTCGACCCGCGGCAGCGCGACCAGATCCGCGATGATCGACGAGTTCCCGTGCGAGATGTTACCGAACGGGCCGGTATGGATGAACGCGGGCGTGCCTTCCACGGTCTGCATCAGGTTGGGCTGCATCGCCTCGCGGAGCAGCGCGGCCATCGCCCCGGCGCAGCGGAGTTCTTCGGCCAGGACCGGCCGGTCGCCGTCGAATCCCGCCACGATCTTGCCGAGCCGCGCCCGGAGATCCCGGCCGTCCAGGCTGAGGGCGAGAAGCGCCATGACCTCGCTCGCCGCGGTGATGTCGAAGCCCGTCTCGCGCGGGACGCCGTTGGCGTGCCCGCCGAGCCCGGTCACGATGCGGCGCAGCGCCCGATCGGAGATGTCGCCCACACGGCGCCACTGCACGGTAAACGGATCGATCGGGATCGAGCGGCGCATCAACACGTCGTCGATGAAGGCGGCCAGCAGGTTGTTGGCGTTCGCGACAGCGTGCGCGTCGCCGCCGAGGCCGAGCAGGCACTCGTCGAGCGGCACGATGTGCGATGCGCCGCCCCCCGCCCCGCCGCCCTTCACGCCGAGCGTCGGACCGAGCGTCGACTCCCGGATCGCCACCGCCGCGGTCCGGCCGCGCCGCCAGAGCCCCATGGACAGCCCGATCGCGGTAACGGTCTTCCCCTCGCCGAGCGGCGTGGGGGTGATGGCCGAGACGAGCACGTACTTGCCGCGCGGATGACCGACGCGCGTCCCGCACGCCGCCTCGACCGTGTCGCGGGCGATCTTCGCGCGGTGGCGCCCGTGGAGATCGAGATCACGTTCGGCGAGGCCGATCGACGCCGCCACCTCGCGGATGTCGCGAAGCTCCCCGGTCGGACTCGGCAACAGAGCGACGGTGCGCTGCATAAAACACCTCCACCCCCATGTTCCGCCAGATCGGAGCGGATTTCATCGGGCGTAGGTCGTATTTGGGCGTGGAGCGGCGACCGGTTTTGCTCAGGCGCGGTCTGAGGCGGCGAGATCGACCGTGGCCACGATACACACCGCCGTCACCAGGGCGGCGGAGACGAGGCACCACGTGCAGTACGCGTGCAGGATGAACGCTTCAACCGCGGTCAGATAGAGCGCGAAGGCCGTGCCGGCCGCCGCGAGCGCGTACGCGGCGTAGCCCGCCGTGCGCCGCAACTCCGGCGGGCCCCACCGCCGGGTCGCGAGCGCGGCGACGATGAGCAGATACCCGGCCGCGCCGATGACGGCCACCGGCACATCCCCGAGCATGGCGAAGCGGCTGCCGTTTACCGTCTCGCAGCCGCCCGTGGCGATGCAGACGCGCACCGCCGGATCGTAATGATACCACGTCAAGTAGAGCGCATCGGCGAGACCCGCCAGGGCCATCCCGGTCATGGCGATCCACCGCCGGAGGGCGCCCTCGTTCACTCCGGGCCGGTTCCGCATCCTAGTGCTATACTCCCTTCGGCATGACTCCCGGACCATCTTCGACGCGCCCATCTCCCCCGCACGTGGGCAGGCCGTCGGCGCCGCACCGCCGGGCGCGTCCGTGGCTCTGGATCGCCGGTACCGCCGTCGCGATCGTCATTGCCGCCGCCGCCATCTTTTTTCTCGCCAACCGGTCCGCCACCCGCGCGCCCGAGGCGCTGGTCCCCGCCGGCGTCCCGCAGGGTGCCAGTCCGACCGGCGAGCCGATGCTCGGTTCGCCGCAAGCCAAGGTCACGATCGACGAGTTCGGGGACTTTCAGTGCCCGTATTGCGGCGAGTTCGTCCGGCAGACGGAGCCGCGCATCATCGCCACATACGTCGCCACGGGCAAGGCGCGCATGATCTGGCACACCCTCGCGTTTATCGGGCCGGAGTCCACGCTCGCGGGCCGCGCCGCCTGGTGCGCGCAGCAGCGCGGGAAATTCTGGGAGTACTTCGCCGTGCTCTATCAGCACCAGGGAGGCGAGAACACCGGCACGTTCAACACGGCGCGCCTCGAGCGGTGGGCCGGCGACGTGGGGATGGACCGTACGACGTTCGGGGCCTGTCTCGCCGACCCTCGATCGCTGACAGGCGTCGAGACGGGCACACAGGAAGCGCGGCGGACCGGCATCACGGCGACGCCCGGATTTGTCGTAAACGGTCAGAAGGCGACCGGCGCGCTTACCGTCGAGCAGTTGTCGATGATGGTCGAGCGGGCGCTCGCCGGCTCACAGTAGGGCGCTCCTGCTCCTCCGCCAGCGCCAGGTCCTCGGCTTCCTTCAGCAGGACCCCCTTCGGGCCGCGGAGATCTTTGAAGTCCTTGGGCCCCGCCGCTCCCCGGGCCCCGTAGAATGGCTTCCGGCCGTGCCGCAGCTGTTGCACGATCTGCTCCGCCGCGACCTTCCGTGCCGTGATCATCGCCCGCTTCATCGTCAGACCACCACCCGCAGCGAATAGTGCCCGCCCCACGCGTTCGCCATGCGGCCGTCGTCGAGCGGGTCGTTCCACGGCATTCCGTCGACGAGGAAGAGATACTCGTATTCACCGGGCACAAGCAGGACGTCGGCCGTCCACCAGCCGTCGGGGTCGCGCCGGAGGAGTTCCGCCGCCGAGTCCCACCGGTTGAACGAGCCCACGAGCGCCACCGACCGGGCTCCGGGGATCCGCCGTCCGTCGATGCGGAACACCACGTGACGCAGCGGCCGGTCGAGTACCGGCATCATCGGAATGCCCGCGCTACCGGACAATCAGCACGGGAATGTGCGCCCCGTGCAGCACGCGCTCACTCACGCTCCCGAGGATCAGGCCGCCGATCTGCCCGAGACCGCGGCTGCCCATAATGATCATGTCGGCCTTCGCCTCGGCCGCGGCCGCGAGGATCTCGTGCGACGGCTCGCCCCGCCGGTACTGCTTCGTCACGGGCGCGTCGACACCGTGGAACACCTCTGCCGTCTGCTCGAGAATCGCCTGCCCGGCCTTCTCGAAGCCTTCTTCCAGCACGCTGTAGTCGACCATCATGTCGGCGCCCGGCCCGCCGAGCGCGATCGCCGGAATGTGACCGGTATTGACCAGCACGATTTCCGCCTTCTGCAGCTCGCGCACGAGGCGCGCCGCGAGTGCGGCCGCGCGCTTCGCGTGCGGCGACCCGTCCGTGGCCACCAAGATCCGCATCATCTCCCGACTCCTCTCACGCTAGGCGGCGTACCGCTTCGGGAAAACCGGTGCGGGCGCCTCCGACGACCGGCGCGCCGCGGCCCGTGCAGCCAGCACGATCCCTGCGAGAACCGCCACGGCGACTACGAGCATCCCGATCCAGCCCATGAGCACCGCGCCCCATACCGGACTCGGTCCAATTTCGTACAGGCCCATCATCTGCGATCACCTCGTGTGAGCATGCGCCCCGATCGCTTCGCACGAGGCGCCCCGCGGCGGGGCACTCCCCGCTTCGGTGTCCCGGCGGTCCTCGGCGCTGCCGTCTCCGCGCCTGTCCGGCGCGGTTCGTGCAGGTTCAAGAACACCTGGATGATGTCGCTCGCGCTCACGATGCCGGTGACCCGTCCGCCGCCGACGACGGGCACGCGGCGCACCATCTGGTCGAGCATCAGCGCCGCGATTTCGTCGACCGGTGTATCTTCGGAGACGGAGACCGAGTCGGCGGTCATGACGTCGCGGATCGTGCCGCCGTGGCGGGCGGAGAGATCGGTGAAACTGACCATGCCGACCAGCTGGCCGGTCCCGTCGACGACCGGCGCGCCGTGAATGCGGTAGTGGAGCAGCGCATCCGCCGCGTCGGCGATCGACATCCCCGGCGACAGCGAAACGACGTCCCGGCTCATGATGTCGCGTGCGACCTGCGCCATATCTGCCACCCCTCGCCCCAGGTCGTGTTCAGTCACCACCAGGGTACCATCGACCGTCCGGGGCGACGATCCGACCTGGACCTGATTCTGTGTTCGGGCGGTCCGCCGATGGACGCGGGTGGCCGGAAGGAAGCTGCCGCGGGCCGGGCGAGAAGCGTGTGGGCTTAGGCGCCGCCGATCGTCAAAATCAAATCTGTCGCGTACGCGGCGAGGAAACCCATGATAATGCCCCAGGCCGCGACAGGAGGCTGCTGAAACCGGCGGCCGACCGCGTACATCTCGCCGATCACGTAAAAGAGCGCGCCGGCCGCCAGCGCGAGAAAGAGGACAAACGCCTGGGGCGAGTTGACGCGGTAGCCGATGAGCGTGCCGAGAAACGTGGGCCCGCCGCCGATCAGGCCGGCCGCGCCCAAAAACGACCAGGACGGCACTTCGCCGGCGGCGGCCACCGGCGCCGCGACCGCGAACCCCTCCGTGACGTTGTGGAGCCCAAATCCGATGATGAGCACCAGCGCGAACCCGATCGCTCCCGTGGAGGCGGCTTGGCCGATGGCGAGGCCTTCAGAAAAATTGTGGAGGCCGAGCCCCGTCGCGACCAAGAGCGTCAGTTGATAGGGGCCCGGCAGCCGCGGAGACGCCCGCCGGCCGGCGACGCTTGCGAACGTGACCAGGCCCACGAGGCCGAAGACCAGTCCGAGCACGAGCATGAGCACTAGCAGGGCGAAGGCGCCCCAGTGGCCTGATTTCATGGCGGCCTTGAGCGCCCCGTTGATCGGCTCCTGGGCCTTCGAGAGAATGTCCCACACGAGGAAGAGCAGCACCCCGATTGCGACGGCGTTCAACAGATTTTGGAGCGTCTTCGTCCGCGGCCCCAGCCGGGCGACCGGCAGTCCCAAATAGATGGTAAACCCGGCCAAAGCCCCGAGCGCGGTCGTCTGCCAGATTGTCATCCTCGTTTACCCCCCCCAAAGCGAGCATGTTACGACGCGTATGCGTATGCTCGTGGCGTCGGCGCCGACGATCGCATGTGCGATATTGGCTTGCCGAGCAGATTCTAGAGTGCTATGGTCAGGAATAGCCGTCAAGAGCGGCACGAGCGATGCGACCGCCAGGCCTTGCAGCGCACGGCGCCGCGGGAATCGCCAACCTCTAGTCCTCGTAAAAAGGTGGCAACTTCAGGGTGGGAAGGTTTTCGACAAGCCAGGCGGTGGCCGCCTTCCGAGCGCAGGACCGCAACATCACGGCCCAACGGATGGCCGTGTTCCAGGCGCTCGAGCGGGCCGAGGGCCATCCCACGGCGGAAGGGCTTCACGGCCGCATCCGGCGTACCGTGCCGGGCCTCGCGCTGAAGACGGTCTATGCGATTCTGCACGAACTGGCGGAACTGCGTCTGGTCGCGCCTCTCCCTCTTCCCGGAGGGGCGACGCACTGGGAGCAGAACACAACTCCCCACGGCCACCTCGTCTGCGACGTCTGCCGGCGGGTGGTGGATCTGCCGGTGGATCCCACAGTGCTGATGCCTCTCGTCCGGCAGGCCGCCCGCGGCTTCGACGCGCGAGGCGCGTCGCTGATCGTGCACGGACGGTGTGAGCGGTGCGCAGCGACTTGACCGCCGCCCGCACGTCCCCCCTCACCCGCCGGGCGTTCCTACAACGGGCCGGGGCCGCCGCGGGCCTCGCCGCCCTCGGATCACCTGCGCTCCCACGATCACCGGCCGATGCCGCCCCGCCTTCGACCGCCCGCGACGCGACGTCGAAGCCGAGGCTCGTGGCCTTCATCGCGAACAGTCTCAGCGACACCGTGACGCTCGCGGATGGGCAGTCCCTGGAACCGTTCGGGACGCTGCGCGTGGGGCGCGAGCCGCACAAATTCCACCGGAGCCTCCAGGGCGGCTCCGTCTACAGCTGCAACACCACGAGCAACGAGATGATCGAGATCGACCTTCGTACGCTGCGGCCGGTCCGGCGCATCCCGATCCTCGACCCCTACAACATCACGTTCACGGCGGACGGCCGCCATCTCTACAAGGTGGCCTTCCGCTACACGTTCGTCGAGATCCATGACGCGCGTACGTTTCGCCGCGTCAAACGGATCGAGACGGGCCGCCGGCCGAGTCACTTCGCGCTGAGCGATGATCGTGGCTGGTACGTCAACGCGAACCAGTATTCGAACGTTGTGACCGTGATTGACACCCGCAGCATGACCCTGATCCACCGCCTCCCGGTCGATCCGCTGCCGGCGGGAGTGGCGCTGTCGCCGGATGCGCGGCATCTTTTCGTCGCGAGCGGCGGCGCCGGGACCGTCACCGTGTTCGCGACCGACGAGTGGAAACTCACAAAACGCGTTCACAGCGGCAAGGACGCGCACGAGATGATCATGACGCGCGACGGCCGCACGATCTACGTCACGAACCGGGCCGAAGATACAGTCAGCGCCTTCGACGTGCCGCATCAGCGGGTGGCGGCGAAGTTCCACGTTCCCGGGGGCCCCGATATGCCGACGCTGAGCCCCGACGAGTCGCGGTTGTGGGTGTCGGGACGGTACGGCGACACGGCCACGGTGATCGACACCCGCACCCTGCGCATCCTCAACACCTTTCCCACCGGGCGTTCTCCCCACGGAGTGTTCCTGACCCGCACGCCTGCGTAACGCGCACGGCGCCGTGATCCGGCAGCCGCCCTACCCGCAATCCAGCCAGGGCCCGATAACAGACCGCGCGCACGCCGCCTAGAGTGATACCCGTGGGAGTATAGCGGCGTGCGAGCGCACCCGCCAATCGGCCGCCCCCGCGGCGGCGAGGTGAGCGCGATGCAGATGCACGTGCAGGCGCAGTGGACGTCCGGAATGCGGTTTGAGGGCGCCAACGCAGACGGGCTCCGCGCTGTGATGGACGCCGATCCTCAGCACGGCGGCACCGCCGGCGGACCGTCGCCGATGGAGACGCTGATGCTGGCCCTGGCCGGCTGCACCGGCATGGACGTCATCCCGATTCTTCAGAAAATGCGCGCGCCCGTCGATCGGTTCACGATCGAGGTGACGGCGGATCGAGCCGGCACGCATCCCAAAGTGCTGACCGCGATCCATCTGCGGTATGTGGCCGCGGGACCCGGGCTCCGGGTCGACCAGGTGGAGAAAGCGGTCGCCCTCTCCCAAGACACATACTGCTCGGTGTCCGCGATGCTGCGTAAGGCCGCTCCGGTCACGTATGACACGACGGTCATTGACACCCACGCCGAGCAACCGAGCCTCGCCGCTCCGGCGCGATAGCGAACGACGGGTGGCCCGCATGCCCGCAACGTTGCGGCTGGACAAGGACGTCGAAACGGCGATCCAGACCCGGCTCCGGCGAATCGAAGGCCAAGTGGCCGGGCTGCAGCGGATGCTGGAAACCGGGCGGGATTGCGCCGAGATCGCGCAGCAAGTCGCGGCGGCCCGCGCCGCGCTCGATCGCGTGGCCATCGATCTGGTCGCGGCGGGCCTCGAACGTTGCCTCCGCATGGAGCTGAATGGGCAGCCGCAGGCCGCGGCGACCCTCAACAAACTGAAGAAGACCTTCTTGATGCTCAAATAAAGTCCGGCGCACGCCGTATGCCAAATCGAGCACCCGGCCGATAGGCCCGGCCCTCTCCGCCGGGTACGCTGGGCTGGGATTGACGGGAGGGGATGCACAATGGATACTCCGCTGACTGGGCCTGTGGTGCTCGTACCGACCGATCTATCGCAGGCGTCCGTCGGTGCCGCGACGTACGCCGCCGATCTTGCGCGCCGGCTGGGCGGCACGCTCGTGCTGCTGAGAGTGCTTCTGCCGCGCGAGGTCGAGGAGGGCCTGGATCAGGGCAAATTCGTCGACCAGCAAATGGACGAAGGCCGCGTGTACCTGCGCTGGTGGTTCACCACATTCGTGCCGGCGGAGGCGCGGCGGACGGTCCAGCTCCACGAATTCGTCGCCGTCGGCCATCCCGAGGATGAGATCCCCGCGGTCGCCGAGACGCTGAAGGCCGCCATGGTGGTCATGGCGACCCACGCCCGGGCCGGATTCCGGCGGGCCGTGCTCGGCAGCGTGGCCGAGGCCGTGGTGCGCCATTCGCCGTGCCCGGTCATGATGTTGCGCGGCGCCCCGCAGACCTGGGCCGTCGCGACGCCCCAGACGGCGCGCGACCGGCTGGCCGCGGCAAAAGCTTCGTAGCGGGAAAGGAGACCGTCGATGCGCGCGCGCGAGTTGATGAGCACCCCGGTTGTCACGGTGCACCCGGAGGCGTCGCTCAAAGAGCTGGCGGAACTGATGGTGGCGCACAGCATCAGCGGCGTACCCGTCGTCGACCGCGGCGGCGCGCTGCTGGGTGTCGTATCCGAGTCGGACGTGATGGAGAAGATCGAGGGGGCCATCGCGGACGAGGCCGAAGCCGGGCTCCCCCGCCTCCTGACGGTGCTGGCCAAGGCGCTGGACGGCTCGCCGAAGACCACCGCGAGGTCGGTGGCCGACTTGATGACGACGCGCGTGGTGAGCGCGGGTCCCGACGCGACCGTGCAGGAGCTCGTGCACCTGATGATTACCTACGACGTCAATCGGATTCCGATCGTCGAGGCGGGACGGCTCGAGGGCATCGTGACCCGCGCCGACATTCTGCGCACGCTGGTCCGGCCCGACGCGGCCATCGCAACCGACCTTCGCTGGCGGATCGCGCACGAGCTGTGGATCAATCCGGACGCGCTCGAAATCTCCTGCCGCGGCGGCGTGGTGACGCTGGCCGGAGTCGTGGACACGCACGCGGATGCCGAACTGGTCCGGCGGTGGGCCGCCAGGACGGAAGGCGTGGTCGGCGTCGATGACCGGGATCTTCGGTACGCGCTCGACGAGCGCCGGATTCCGGTTCGCACCGACAGCCTGCGCTGACGGGAAACCGGTTCGAGACCTGAGGTGCGATCAGGCGCCCGCCCGATGCGGGCGCCTGATCGCGTTGATAGGCTGGGCGGAAATACGCGAAGAGGCGGCTGCAGCCATGGTACAATCGGGCAAGCGAACCGACGACGAGGTGCCTCCTGTGCCGGCCCCGGCCCGCGGCAAGATCCGAGTGCTCTTGGCCGACGACCACGCGATCGTCCGCCAGGGCGTCAAGATGATCCTGAGCAACGAGCCGGACATCGATGTCGTCGGCGAGGCCGAGGACGGGCTCGAGGCCGTCGAGATGGCGAAGAAGCTCAAGCCCGACGTCGCGGTCCTCGACATCAGCATGCCGGGCATCAACGGGATCGAGGCGACGCGCCAGATCAAGGCCGCGCTGCCGAACGCACACACGCTCGCGCTCACGATGCACGACGACGACACCTACGTGTTCCAGCTCCTCAAGGCCGGCGGCTCCGGGTACGTGCTCAAGCGCGCCGCGGCGACCGATCTCGTGCAGGCCATTCACGCCGTGCGGCGCGGCGAGGCGTTCCTCTATCCCTCCGTCGCGAAGGCGGTCGTCGCGGACTACCTGAAGCGGCTGGAGAGCGGCGAAGGCCGCGAACACTACGACGGCCTGACGGAGCGGGAGCGGGAAATCCTCACCCTCGTCGCCGAAGGCGCCACCAACCAGGAAATCTCGCAGAAGCTGTTCATCAGCGTCAAGACCGTGCAGACACACCGCACCCACATCATGGAAAAGCTGAACCTGCACGACCGGACGATGCTCGTCCGGTACGCGATTCGCAAGGGGCTCATCGAAGCCTGACGCCGCCGTCGGTTCGCCGCCCGACCCTCGGTTCATGCGCCCGCCCGATGGGCCGCCCGCCGGTCGCATGCGATACTCTTCCTGAAGGGCACGTTCCCAGGGAGGGCGCCGATGCGGCACGTCACGGCCCGTGAGATCATGTCGAGTCCGGTGGTCACCGCGCGTCCGGAGATGCCGGTGCGGCAGATCGTCGAGTTGATGCTCCGGTCCCGGATCAGCGGCCTGCCGGTCGTGGACGACGATCAGCGGGTGCTCGGCGTCGTCACGGAAGCCGACCTGCTCGAGAAGGAAGACCGGCCGTCGCCGCAGCCCCCGCTTCTCTCGTGGCACAGCCGCTCGCTTCGGCTCGAGCGGATGCTGGGCCGGTACCGCAAGGCGACCGGTACGGTCGCGCGCGACGTCATGACCGAGAATATCATCACGGCCGCCGAAGAGGCGACCGTCCAGGAACTGGCGCACCTCATGCTGCGGCACCGCATCAACCGGATTCTCATTGTATCGAGGGGCCGGCTCGCCGGGATCGTGACGCGGGCGGATGTCTTGAAGGTCTTCCTGCGCAGCGATGACAGCATCGTGCAGACGATCCGCGAGACGCTTGCCCGTGAGCTCTACATCGATCCGGGCACCCTCGCCGTGAAGTGCGCCGACGGCATCGTCACGGTCGCGGGCACGGTGGACCGGCACAGCGATTGGGCGCTCGTGGTCAAGTGGATCCGCGCGGTGGACGGCGTGGTGGCCGTGCGCGCGGACGACCTCGCCTACCGTATCGACGACCTCGCGCTCGGCAGGGTCGCCTTCTAGGACCGGCCGATGGCCGCGACGGTTCCCTACCCGGCCTCTCGCGAGACGGACGTCGTCCTGCGCGACGGCTCCACCCTGCACGTGCGTCCGATCCGGCCCGACGACGAGGCGGGGTTGCTGGCGTTCTACGCAGCGCTGTCCGAGGACGCGCGGGTCATGCGGTTCTTCTCGCCGCTGTCGGACGCGGCGCTCATCCAGCAGGTCCGCCGCGACCTCGGCGTGGATCACGTGCGCCGGGTCGGCCTCGTTGCCACCCACGGCCCGCGGCAGCAGATCGTGGCCGATGCCTCCTACAGCACCGTGGACGGCGACCACGCCGAGGTGGCGTTCGCGGTCGCGGACGCCTACCAGGGCCGCGGGGTCGCCACGATCCTGCTCGGGCAGCTGGCGGAGATCGCCGCCGGCCACCAGATTCACACGTTTCAGGCTTTCGTGCTGCCCGACAACCACCGTATGATCGACGTGTTCCGGCAGGCGGGATTCCCGGTTGACGTCCACTACAGCGGCTGGGAGCTGCTCGTCACCTTTCCGACGTCGCTGACCGAAGAGGCGCTCGCCAGCTTCGAGCAGCGGGATCAGGTCGCGGCGCAGAACGCGCTGCGCGCGTTCTTTGCGCCGCGCGCGGTCGCCGTGATCGGCGCGTCGCGCCACCGCGGCACGATCGGCGGGGAAGTCTTCCACAACCTGCTGCGCGACGGGTTCGAAGGGCCCGTCTATCCGGTCAACCCGGCCGCGCCGGTGGTGCAGAGTGTACCGGCCTATCCGACGGTCGGCGAGATCCCCGGCCCGGTCGACCTCGCCGTGGTGACCGTCCCGGCGGAGCACGTGTGCAACGTCGCCGCGCAGTGCGCGGACGCGGGCGTCCGCGCGCTGGTCGTCATTTCCGCCGGGTTCGGCGAAGGCGGACCGGAGGGCAAAGCCCGCCAGGCGGAGCTGGTCCGGATCTGCCGCACGAGCGGCATGCGCCTCGTCGGTCCCAACTGCATGGGTCTGCTCAACACCGACCCTGCGGTGCGGCTCAACGCGACCTTCGCGCCGCAGATGCCGCCGGCCGGACGCGTGGCGTTCTCGACGCAGAGCGGCGCGCTCGGCCTCGCGATCATCGATTACGCCGCGTCGTTGGGCCTCGGGCTGTCGACGTTCGTCTCGGTAGGCAACAAGGCCGACATCTCCGGCAACGACCTGCTCAACTACTGGGAGACCGACCCCGGCACGGACGTCATCTTGCTCTACCTCGAGTCGTTCGGCAACCCGCGCCGGTTCGCCCGGATCGCCCGCCGGGTCGGCCGCACGAAGCCGATCGTCGCAGTCAAGAGCGGCCGCTCGCCCGCGGGCACCCGGGCCACGTCGTCGCATACCGGCGCGCTCGTCGCCTCGGACGTCACGGTCGATGCGCTGTTCCGGCAGGCCGGCGTCATCCGGACCGACACGCTTGAAGAGCTTTTCGACGTCGCGTCGCTGCTGGCCAATCAGCCCACGCCGGCCGGCAACCGGGTCGCCGTCGTGACAAATGGCGGCGGCGCCGGTGTCCTCTGCGCGGACGGCTGCGAGGCCCAGGGCCTCGTGCTGCCGGCCTTCGGGGAAGAGACGCAATCGCGCCTCCGCGCTCTGCTGCCGCCGGAGGCGAGCGTGCAGAACCCGGTCGACATGCTCGCCGCGGCCAGCGCGGATCAGTACCGCCAGACCGTCGGTATCGTCGCCGCCGATCCCAACGTGGACGCGGTCGTCGTCATCTTCGTGCCGCCGCTCGTCACCGAGGCCGCGGACGTCGCCGAGGCCCTCGTCGAGGCGGCGCGGAAGATCGACCGGCGCAAACCGATGCTCACGGTGTTCATGTCCACCCGCGGTGTGCCGGAAGCGCTGCGCGCGCACGACGTGCGGTTGCCGTCCTACGCCTTTCCCGAGGCCGCCGCGATCGCCCTCGCGAGAGCCGCCCGCTACGGCGAGTGGCGGTCGCGCCCGCCCGCCCCTCTGCCCGCGTTCACGAACATCCGGCGGGGGGACGCCCGGGCGGTCATCACGTCGGCCCTCGACCGCGGAGCCGGCTGGCTCACCGGCGGGGAGACCGAGGCACTATTCCGGTGCTACGGTCTGCCGCTCGTATCGCAGCGGGCCGGGGCCACCCCGGCCGAGGCCGTCGCAGCCGCTGAGGCCTTGATGCGCGACACCGGCGCCGGGGCGGTCGCGCTCAAAGCCACGGGGCCGCAGCTCCTCCACAAGACGGACGTCGGAGGGGTCCGGCTGGGCCTGGCCAGTCCGGAAGCGGTGCAAACGGCGGCCGGCGAGATCGAGCGGGCCGTGGCCGCGGCGGGCCTCGAGGCGACCGGATGGCTCGTCCAGGCGATGGCCGCGCCGGGCACGGAGATGATCGTCGGCGTCGTGCACGATCCCCGCTTCGGCCCGGTCGTCGCGTGCGGCGCCGGCGGGACGCTCGTGGAGGTGCTGCGCGACGTCGCCGTCCGGCTCACACCGCTCACCGAACGGGACGCGCGCGAGATGATTGCCGATCTCAAGATCGCCCCCGCGCTCGCGGGGGTCCGGGGACGGCGGCCGGCCGATGTCGGCGCCCTGACCGACGTAGTCGTCAGAATCGGCGCCATGGTCGAGGACCTCCCGCAGATCGCCGAGCTCGACTGCAACCCGGTGATCGTGCACGAGCACGGCGCCACCCTTGTCGATGTGCGCGTACGCGTCGCGCCGGTGGAGGTGCCGCCGCTGCTGGGGCGGGCGCCGTAGTGCCCGCCACCCGCTACCGCTCCAGGTACGTCCTCAGTTTCTCCCAGTAGGAGGAGACCCAGCCGCCTCGCTTTGCCCGGTAGTCGCCGTTGGGCACGCCCCGCTGTGTAAAGCGAAGGCGCGTGCCGCCGCGGACAGGGGTCAGCGCAAACGTGACGGTGGAATAGTGGTACGGCGGCCAGTTCCGCGAGCGCCAGAACTGCACGATCTTCCGGTCGGGCACAAGTTCGAGCGTGACGCCTTCGAGATAGCCGCCGTAGGCGGTGAACCGTCCGCCCGGGCGCCGCTCGATCCGGGCCGGGCTGCCGGTGAACGCGCTGTGTTTGCGCGAGTCCATAAGCGCCTCGTACACGGCGCGCGGGCTCGCCCTGAACGTGGCGGTCTGCCGGATCGTCTTCGGCATGACGTCCCTCCTCTGTACCGAACGCTCGCCGTTCCCTTGGTCAGGCCGGATCCGACCGCCTCGCAAGGAAGCGGCCGCCGCCTCGACGGCGCCGCAGCGCGCCGCCGTCGACGAGGATCTCGCCGCGCCGGAGCGTCGTCACAGGCCATCCACGGACGCGCCGGCCCTCGTACAGAGTGTAGCCGCTCTGCCCGATCTGGTCCTTGCTGCGGAGCTCGACCTCGCGGTCGGGGTCCATGATCACAAGATCGGCGTCCAGACCGGGGGCGATCGCGCCTTTGTGCTCGAGGCCGAAGATCCGCGCGGGCGCTTCGCTCAACACGCGGGCCAGCAGCGGAAGCGGAAGCGCGCGGCGGCAGAACGCGTCCCACATCACCGGCAGCAGCGTCTGCACGCCGGGCGCGCCGTACCAGGCGTCGAAGATGTCCCGGTATCCCGCCGCCTTGGTCTCGCGGGAGTGCGGCGAGTGGTCGGAGCCGACCGCATCGATGCGGCCGGCCGCGAGATGGCGCCACAGACCCTCGTTGGCCGCCGCGTCGCGGAGCGGCGGGCTGATCTTGGCAAGCGGCCCCCAGCGGGTCAGCAGCTCGTCGGTCAATTCCAAGTATTGCACGCAGGTCTCCGCCCAGACGCGCTGCCCGTCGCGCCTGGCGTCCTCGATGAGATCGACCCCGCGGGGCGTGCTGACGTGCACGACGTACAAGGGACACCCTGCCGCCCGGGCGTAGCCGAGGGTCTTGGCCACCGCGATCCATTCGGCCTCGTGGGGATGGGTCCAGCGGTAGTCCGATGGGCCGTTCCTCCCGGCCGCGCGCTGGACGGCGATGCGGGCGTCGATCAACTCACCGTCCTCCGCGTGCACGAGGAGCACCCCGCCGCGGCGGCCGATCGTGTCCATCGCCCGGATCAGAAAGGCGTCGGAGGCCATTCGCCCGATCGACTTGTACGCGCAGAACAGCTTGAACGACGGGATGCCCGCGGCGAGGAGTTCCGGGATCTGCTCGAGCGTGCCCGGGCGTTCCGGCAGCCAGGCGTGAAACGAGAAGTCGATCGGCGCCTCGCGGCGTCCGAGGTCGCGGAACTCCTCCAAGAGGTCGAGCGGCGTCGCCTGAACCGTGGCGGTCGGCAGGAGGTGCACGAGCGCGGTCGTGACCCCGCCCGCCGCCGCGGCCTCCAGCACGGTCGGCAGGTCGTCGACGTGGTGGCTGTGGATGCGGCAGTGGACGTGCGGGTCGATCACTCCGGGCAGCACCACTTTGCCCGCGGCGTCGATGACGCGCGCGGCCTCTCCGAGTGTGCCCGGCGCGCCGAGCGCGGCGATCAGGCCGTCGCGCACGCCGACGTCGAGCCGGCGGACCGCCGAGGACGTGACAACGTCCCCGCCCGTGACGACGAGATCGAACGCCTTCACGTCCATCGCACGGCGATCACCGGTCTCGAAGCCGAACAACGAACTTCAATCCAGACCAAACGTCGTCCACCGCACACACCTTTACATCCACAAGGCCCGCGGCGAGTCCGACCTCGCGAACGACGTTCTCGTCGAGGTCGGTCACGACTCCTGATGACTTCTTTGGCCACGAGATCCAGAGTATGGCGTCCGGCTTCATCGAATCGCGGAGCCTCTGTATTTCGCGGTTCAACGCGGCGCGCCGGCTGGCAAAGAAGTGAATGAAGTCCTGCCCCTTCCCGAGTTTCCCGGCAACTTCCAATCTCCCGACCTTCGATATCTCGCGCTGGTATCCATCCGGCGCTCCGGAATACCAGATTTTCTGCCCGGCTTTAATGCCGAGCTTCCGGGGGAGCGGGGTCCCGGAGTAACCGGCGGTCTTCATCGTCTCTCTTCGCCTCTCTCTGATTGTACAGCCATTTCTCCGGACCAATCGTCCGCATCACTTGGTCTCGCCGGCAACGGCGTTGCCGCACCGGGAAGGGTCCGGATGCGGCGAGCCTTGAATTGGAGCTCATGCCATCCCGCGGTTTCGCCTCGCCCCCGACCGCGCTGCGCCGCAAGGCCGCGGCCGTGGACCGCGTGCTGCGGGGCCTGTATCGGCTGCGGCCGTGGCGCTCCCGCGATCCGCTCGGCATGCTGATCGGAACGATCCTCTCCCAGCACACGAGCGACACGAACAGCGACCGAGCCTACGCGCAGCTCCGCCGCCGTCTTCCGACGTGGGAGGCCGTTCGCGCGGCCTCCACCGCGCAGATCGCCGCGGCGATCCGGCCCGCGGGGCTCGCCTCGCTCAGAGCGCCGCGGATCCACGCCGTGCTGCGGCGCCTCGAGCGCGAGCGCGGCCGGCTGTCGCTCGCGTTTCTCCGCCGGCGGCCGCGCGACGAGGCGCGGGCGTGGCTGCGGAGCATCCCCGGCGTGGGCCCGAAGACCGCGGCGATCGTGCTGCAGTTCGGGCTCGCGAAACCGGCGTTCGCGGTCGACACGCACGTCGACCGCGTCGGGCGCCGCCTCGGGCTCATTCCGGCGCGCATGTCCACCGAGGACGCGCACGCCTGGATGGAAGCGCTGGTACCGCCCGCGCGGTACGGGCCGCTCCACCGCTTCCTGGTGCGGCACGGCAGGGAAGTCTGCGCGGCGCGACGGCCGCGCTGCGAGGTGTGTCCGATCCGGCCCTGGTGCGATTACGCCGCTGCGCTGAAGAGGGGCGATCCGAGCAGGGCGCGGTCGACGCGCACCCCGAGACCGGGACCGGAGGGCGCCTGACCGATCCCGGCGTGCGAGCGCGGCTCGTAGCCGCAGAGATGCTCCTTCACCCAATCGTTCATGAACGAGACGGTGAAGAGTGCCCGGGCGGACGTACTCGCGGCGAGATGGCTGACCGCCGCGGTCACGAGGTCGCCGCCCCACGTATCCTCGATGGTCACGCGCAGCCCGAGCGATTCCGCGAGGTCCCGCAGGAGGCGCGCCTTGGTAAGGCCGCCGACCTTGCTGATCTTAAGGTTGAACGCTTCGAGTCCTCCGGCCGCCGCGGCGCGCAGCAGCGACGGCACGTCTGTGATCACTTCATCGAGAACCATCGGCAGCGTCGTGTGGCGGCGCACGGCGAGACACTCCTCGAGCGTCGCGCACGGCTGCTCGAGGTAGACGCGCGGCAGCGGGTCCAAGAGCCGCGCCGCCACGATCGCGTCCTGCAGCGCCCAGCCGCCGTTCGCGTCGGCGATCACGACGTCGTCGTCCCCGGTCGCCTCGAGCACCCGCCGCACGCGGGCGAAGTCCTCGTGGGGGCGCCCGCCGACCTTGAGCTGAAAGCGGTGGATGCCTTCCGCCCGCCGCGCCGCGGTGTACGCCGCCATATCGGCCGGCGTCCCGAGCGGCACCGCGAAGTAGAGCGGATACCGGTCCTGGCGGCGGCCGCCCAACAGGACCGTGAGCGGACACCCGGCCGCCTGCCCGAGGAGATCCCAGCACGCGATGTCGATCGGACTCTTGGCATAGGCGTGCCCGGCCAAGGCGCCGTCCAGCCGGTCGTTAACCGGGCCTAGATGCCGGGGGTCGGCGCCGAGGAGCGCCGGTGCCATCGCGCGAATCGCCGCCCGCGCGCCGTCCGCGAACGCGGGCAGGTAGGTGGTCCCGAGCGGGCAAACCTCGCCCCACCCCTCCGCGCCTTCGTCGGTGACGAGACGAACGACCGTGCTCGGCAGCGCGGCGACCTCGCGTCCGCCCGACATCACGTACGTGCCGTGGATGTAGTGGAGATCGTATCCGTAGACCTCGACGCGGGCGATCTTCACGAGATCTTGGCCGGGGGCAAGAGGCGCTTCGACAGCCGGCACACCATCGTATAGGCGGGATCGTAGACGTTGGCGAGATCGTAGCGCGCAGCCTGGCCGAGCAGCAGGTGGGCGCCGCGCGCGTCGAGTCCGTAGCCGTCGACGAGCCAGCGGACCATCTCGGTCGTCGCGTGCTGCACGCACTGGTCGAGCGGCCGCGCGTTGCCGAGTGTGAAGATCTCGTCGGCGGTCTCGCCGCGCGGCCATTCGAGCGGCGCCCGTTTGGTGAGCGTGAGCGTGAAGCGCACGTCGAACGAGATCTCGACGCCGGTGCCGGCGATCTCGCCGTCGCCCTGGACCGCGTGGCCGTCGCCGATATAGAACAGCGCGCCCGCCGCGAAGACGGGAAAATGGGCGGTCACGCCGGCCACGAACCCCCGGTAATCCATGTTGCCGCCGTGCGTCGAGGACGTGGCGGTGGAGATCGCCTGGCCCCGCGCCGGGGCCACGCCGAAACACCCCACCATCGGATCGACCGGGAGCGTGAGACGGCCGAGGCGCGTCTCCGGCTCGAGCAGCGTCGCGGTGCCGGCCTCCACGTCGACGTCCCAGCGCCCCTGGACCGGTCCCGGCGCTTCTGCGACCGCCTCGGGATCGAGGACGTTCGGCGCGATCGCCGTAGCGCTCCAGCCCCAGCGCCGGTTCGGCCGCAGCACCTCGAGCCGCACGCTGAGCCGGTCGCCCGGCTCGGCGCCGTCCACGAAGAACGGCCCCGTCTGGGGGTTCCCGCGCTCGGTGACCTGCCGGCCGGACGCGTCCTGCCCGCGCGCGTCCACGGTGGTCGTCATGACGGTGTCGCCGGAGGCGACGACGAGCGCGGCCTCCCGCGTGGCCATGGTCGTGTGGTAGGCCTGGGGGACGAACCGGTGAACGGCCATCTTTGGTTGCGCCCCGGCTCTACGCCGGGCGAGACGGCTTCGCGCCGATGCCGCGCATGAACTGGTCCTTCACGAGGACCGGGTCGCGTTCCGGGCGCGCGGCGCCGGGCTCCTGATTCACCAGCGCGCCGATGAAGCGCGGACCGCGCCCCGCGAGCGCCTCACCGATCAGCCGCTCGAACTCAGCCTCGTCCCGCGCCCACTCGCTCTGCACGATGCCCGCTCCGCGCGCCACCGCGACGAGATCGGTGGCCTCCGCGGTGGCGGCCGTCTGACCGCCGGTGATCTGGTACGTCCCGTTGTCCCAGACGATGACCGTCAGGTTCTGCGGCGCAACCATCGCGACGGTGGCGAGCGCGCCGAGGCTCATCAACACCGAGCCGTCCCCTTCGATCACGAAAACACGGCGCGACGGCTGCGCGAGGGCCACGCCGAGGGCGATCGGCACCGCGAGGCTCATGCTGCCGAGCATGTAGAAGTTCTCCGGCCGGGGGCCGGCCGCGAACAGATCGAAGTTGGCGTTCCCGATGCCGGCGACCACGATCTCGCCGTGGGTCAGGCGCTCAACGAGCCGCCGCGTCAGGTCGAGCCGGCTCATCGCCTTGCCGCCCACCCTGCCGCGCGCGTCCGTGCCGGCCGCGTCCATCGCTCCCCTACCCTTCCATCTTGCCGCCGGTCAATCTCGGCGACAGGATCAGCGCCGCGGGCTGCTGGGTGCGGTGGCACTGGTGGAGGGTGCGGGTCACGAGAAACTCGACCTCGTCCTCCCGCTCGAGCGTGACGTGCGGGATGCCGAGCGCGTCGAGCGCAGGCCGGATCACCCGGGAGATCGGCACCTGGACCGCGTTGAACTCGCCGAGCACGCCGCGTTCCGAGATCACGAGCACGACAGGCAGCTGGTACGGCACGAGCAGCGACGCGAGCGCGTTGGGGATGTTGCCGAACCCGCTGCTCTGCATCAACACCGCCGCCGGCGCCCCTCCGAGCGACGCGCCGGCGGCGATGCCAACCGCCTCTTCCTCCCGCGTCGCGGAGAACGCGGTGACGCCGGGATGGGCCTGAAACCCGTCGATGAGCGGGATCAGCACCTTGTCCGGCACGTACGTGACGAACCGGATTCCGCCGCCGGTAAAGCACTTGATCATCGTGCCGGACCACTCGCTCATGCGCGCGCTCAGCCGGGCGCCGTCTATCGCACGACGACCGTCGCCTTCATGCCGAACTCATCGTGCACGGCGCACGTGTACTCGAACGTGCCCGGCTTCGTGAACGTGAGACTGTAGCTCCGCACGCCCGGCCCTTCCGTCATCATGAACCCGGAGTTGTAGAATCCCGTCCCCTGGTGGACGCCGCCGCCCGACGGGGCCATGACCTCGGGAGTCACGAGCAGCGTGGGCGGCCCCTGCTTTTGAGGGACCATCGTCGCGATATCGAAATAGCGCTTCCCGACCCCGAACGAGACGGTGTGCAGCTCGGTCGGGTCCTGCATCACCCACGTGACCGTATCACCCCGGTTGATCGCGAGGCTTTGGACCGGGAAGCGGTAGACCGTGGCACCGTCTTTCATCGAACCGACGAGGTTCAGTGTGTAGGTACGCTTTCCGTTGGCGACCGCGACCACGGGCTTTGCCGCCGTCCGGAGCGCCGCGGCTTTCGCCAGCGCGGCCTGCGCCTGCGCGGCGCCCGCCTGATCGTACTGCGCCTGGGTCATCGGATACGCGCTGCCCGCGGGCTGGACGACGACGGTCCCTTCCATCCCCGGATGGAACATGCAGAGATACTTATAGGTGCCCGCTTTCGTGAAGGTCACCGTGTAGCTCTGCGGTGCCTGAGGATCGGCAAGCAGCGCGCCGCCGCTATTGGACCCGGCGCCGTCATAGATCTTCCGCGGCGTGGCAAAGAAGACGGCCGGGTTCCACAGCAGCTGCCCTTTGGACTTGCCGGGGATGATCAGATCCGGGTTCTTCTGGCCCGCCGGGAAGTAAATGGTGTGCTCCGACGCGGCCCGCGTCCATTGGACCGCGTCCCCTTCATCGATAGTGATCTGCCCCGGGAGAAACAGCAGCGCCTGATCCGCCTGGTTCGTGGCGGACGCCCCGGCCCGCACGATCCAGGTCTTTGCCGCGCCCGCCTGCGGCGGCAGCGGAACAAGCAGCAGCATTCCCACGGCCAGTACCACGGCAATAACCCTAGTCATTCACGCACCCCCCGCGCGTACATCGTGTCGCGAACCGACAGCATGGTCTTCGAACGGAACCGGAATTTCCATTCGTGTGTCCTGATTCCTCCAAGGTTGACGGTATCTTGACCGCTCCCGTCACCCCGTCTCCCACTCAGTACACCGCGGCGGTCTCCCTCTCGGCAGGCAGATCTGCGAAATGCTCATCGTGCCCGACGATGTACAAGTCAAGGTCTGAGTAGAAATCAGGGCTTTCTGAGACAAAAGAGCCGCCGAGTAGAGCCCCAAGCACTTCCTCACACAGACGGACACCCCACCAGCGCGCCCATCCGCCGAACCGGACCGTCTCACTCGCACGGGCGCAACAGAACCTCGTTGCTTTGCGCCGCTCCGAGTGTTCCCGACGTGCCCCACGTCCACAAGCCCACGACCTCGCGGCGTTCGTCTATGACCGGCGATCCGCTAAACCCGTGCTCGGCACGCCCCTGGAGTCCGATGCTCAGGACCCTCGTACGATCCCGCGCCCGGAACACTCGGATGACGGAGCCCGCTGTGACCTGCGGGCTCAGCGGGGATGCGGTCGGCCCGAAGCCGATCACCCAAATGCGCGTGCCGGCGATCGCTTCACCGGCGATGGGCAGAAACGGAAAGTCCGGCAACCGCCCCGTATGCACCTCCGCAGAGAGATGACCGCCGGCGGGCACGCTCCACGACAGGTGTCGGAACGGAAGCGTCGAGGGTACCACGTGGATCAGTGCCACGTCCCGGCCGAGGTGCACGGGGGTGGTGGGATCGATGGTATCTGCATCATAGAGGAGAGCATTCGTGCATCCAACGTTAACGTCGAACAATTCAAGGCCCAGGCTTGAATGGATTACGGCGATTAACCGATAGCGACTTGGCTCATTGACGGCCCGAGCGACCACGTGACTGTTGGTCACGGCCGTGCCGTCCGAAGCGATAAAGAATCCCGTGCCTCGCGAAACTGTGGCCACCTGCTCATTGAGCGATCTCTGCGCCACCTGGATTTCAAACACGGTTTCCCACGGCACAGGCGGCTGGGCCGCCAAGGGAGACGAGACCGTCACGAGGGCGACGACGACCAAGCGTATCCTGATCAACTTACGACCCATTGATCAGCGCACCGGTCGCTTGGACCATACGTGGTAACGGTACCGTCCGGATTCATCCTCAATCAGATGGTCCGGGACATAACGGTGGACGTCGGTCGGACAGTTTGGGCTTGAGGCACTAATTAGCGGAGTGCGATCAGGCGGCCACGCGGCGCCGCGGTGTTGGCCGGCGGGCAGGTGGGCACTATGCGCCGCAGTGGGGCCGATTATGACGCCGGTGTCGTTGGTGACAAGCAACCCACGACTGAGCGCCGCCTGGACGAGGTCGCTGACAGTTGGCATGGTTTGCTCATTGCGGTAATGCACATCTCGGAACTTCCGCAGACACGATGACACTATCCGGCGTCTACCGGACCTGGCTTGCCACTAATGCCTGCTGCTCCTTCCAGAGCGCATATAACGGCCCCGATGTCTCAAGCGAGACATCCTCGAGATGCACGAGCCCGTCTTCGGCCACGGGTCGCAGGACCCTGGCACCGTGTGAGAGACCGATCGGCAGCAGCCGCTCCCGCACTGCTGTCGCCGCGTCGTCGACGAGCCCGTACACCGTGGCGCCGCCTTCGCCGTCGAGCACCTCGCCCGCACGCAGCGCGCGCTTGGCCGCCGACACCACCGCCGCGCAGGGAACCGGCCTCGGTGTCCCCGTGGGCGCGCCGTCGAGGACCGCCCGCGCCGCGCTGACCGGCAGCTCGAGCCCGACGAGGTGATACGGGCGGTAGAACGAGGCATAGCGGCCGCTCGCATCGACCGCGAGCCCGTAGTCGCGGAACGCGCCCCGCACGTACGGGCGCGGCGACGTAAAGACGACGTACACGCCCCAGCGGAGATCGTTCGGCACCGGCCGCCCGTCACGGTCGATGGAACTGACCACCTCCACCACGCCGGAGTGGCCGAGGATGCCGCCCTCCTCTCGGGGCTTGAGGACTTCGGGGAGGCGGTCGGTCCCGACCGGTGGAAAGTGCATGCCGCGCACGTCGGGACGCAGGCCGGTCATGTTGGCGACCGCGGCCATCTCGATGGCGCTCTTCGTCCCGTCGGTGAACGAGTTGTACATCTTGGGGTTGAGGCCGGCGCCGGCGTGCCCGGGCATGCCGTAGCGTTCCCAGATGTCGTCGGGGGTGCCCTTGCGGTAGGCCGGAAGGTACTTCGTGCCCTTCCCCGCCGCGACGACTTCGAGCCCCAGCGCGGCCGCCCAGTCGTACAGTTCGTAGATCAACGCCGGCTGGTCGCCGTACGCGGCGGAGTACACGACCCCGGCCTCGTCGGCGGCGCGGCGCAGCACCGAGCCGACGAGCACATCGGCTTCGACCGTCACCATCACGACGTGGCGGCCGCGGCGGATCGCGGCCTGCGCCGTGGCGGCGGCGGCCTCGGGACTCCCGGTCGCGTCCACGACGACGTCCAGGTCGCTCTCGACAAGCACGGCGCTGTCGGTGGTGACGACCGAATCCCCGCGCGCGATGACCGGATTCGCGCGGCCGGCGCGGTCCGCCTCGACGACGCGGTCGCCGGCGACGCCGCCGAGCGCGAGGGCGGCGCGGGCCCGGGCCGGGTCGAGGTCGGCCACGACGGACGGGCGCATCCCGCGCATCGCCGCCAGCTGGCAGACAATCATGGTCCCGAACCGGCCGGCGCCGACGACGCCCACCCGGATCGGACGGCCTTCCCGCTCGCGGGCGGCCAGGCGTTCGTTCAACATGCAGGCCTCCCCGGTATGATCGCAGGCAGCGCACCGCGGCCGCCGGCAGGCGGCCGCGGACAGACGCCGCGGCCGGCTGGCGACGCCAGCCGGCCGGGTGCGCTTATACCGTCACGTGGACTCGATCGGCTCCGCTAGTGTACGTGTCCGCAGCCGCACGCGCCGCCGCCGCAGCAGCCGCCGCCGGACGGGAGATCTCCGGCGTCGGACGCCCCGGTGCGCGCCCCCGTCATCACCATCACGGGCGTGAAGACGCGCCTGGCGGCCGCCTTGCCGCACTTCGGACAGGCCGGCAAGCCGCGGCTTTCGTATTCGGCGACCGTCGCGATGATCTCGAACTCGTGGCGACAGGACGCGCAGCGAAACACGTACGTCATCGGCGATCACCCATCCCTCAAATGTACTCCCCTGCCGATTCGTCCGGCGGCGGCGGTTCTCCTCCGCCGTCCGCTCCGCCTATTCCTCGGTGATCTCCCAGGCGTGGGAGATCTCCACGCATCCCTTGAGCGTCTGCGCGATGGGACAGCCGCGCTCGAATACCGCAAGCGCGCGCTCGGCGTCGGCGCGTTTGCCCTGCGGGATGCGGAGATGATAGGTGACGCGCATCGTCGTCAGCCGCATCACGCGTTCCGGCGCCTCGATCGTGCCTTCCGCCTCGGTCCAGAGCTTGTCCGGGTGACTTGGGATCCCGCGCGCCTCCAGCGCGCCCGCGAGGGTGCCGGTCAGTCAGCCCGCGGCCGCGCCGACGAGGTGGTCGAGCGTGCTCGGGAGCTCCTCCTCGGGTTCCATCTTGTAGAAATCCTTGATGCCGGTGTTCACGCCGTACCGGACCGGCTCGGGAAAGTCTCCGAGGAAGGCCCGCCGGTTGGGACGCTTCTCCTGGTAGACGCGGGCCCGTGCGAGGTGCACGACGCTCATCGATCGCCTCCCTTTCGTTCCACGATCGCGGCGGCGCATCGGCGCCGATCGCCGCGCGTCCGCTGCCGCCGGACCGTGTAACCCTTGATAAAGGAAAGAAGCGCGGCCGGCGGACGCGCGGGCTCAGCGTCCGGTCCAGCGGGGCGTACGCTTGTCGAGGAAGGCCGCGACGCCCTCCTGGAAGTCGGCGCTGTTGTAGCACATGCCGATGAGATCGTGGCCGCGGCTCTCGGGAAGCAGCCGGTTGATCACGCGGCGGACGGCTTCCTTGCTGGCGCGGAGCGTCAGCGGCGGCGCCGCGGCGATCGCCTCGGCGAGCTCGCGCGTGCGCGCCTCCAGAATCTCCGGCGGAACGACCTCGTTCACGAGGCCCCACGCGAGCGCCTCGCGCGCCTCGACGTGCCGCGCCGTAAAGATCATTTCCTTGGCGCGCGCCGGGCCGATCAACGCCACCATGCGGGCGTAGTTGTTCATGGACAGGCAGTTGCCGAGCCGGATCACCGGGATGCCGAACCGTGAATCTTCGGAGGCGATCCGGAGATCGCACGTCATGGCGATGCCCATGCCGCCGCCGACCGCGAACCCGCGGATCGACGCGATCGTCGGCTTGCCGACGGCTTCCAACCGGCCGGTCACTTCGTCGATGCGCTCTTCGTACTCGATGCCGGCCTGCGGGTTGCCGCGGAAAGCGGGAAACTGCGAGATGTCGGTGCCGGAGATGAACGCGCGGCCGCCGGCGCCCGTGACGACGAGAACGCGGATGCGATCGTCACGATCGACTTCCTCGCAGATCTCGACGAGGCGCTGGTACATCGCCCACGTCATCGCGTTCCGCTGCTCGGGGCGGTTGACGGTGAGCCGCGCCACCCCACCCTCGACGTCGAAGAGCATATGAGCAGAGCCGGCCGTGGCGGGCGTCGGCACCTAGCCGGCCTTCGCCTTGTCGGGCGGCGCGGGCGCCTCGGCCGCCGGAGCGTCCGCGGGCGCGCTCGGCTCCGGCGTCGTTACGGCGCGGCGAAGCAGATCGCCGGCGATGTCGCCGATGGTGACGCGCCCGGACGGTTCCTGGCTGGAGATGTAGTCTTTGACCTGCTGGCGCTCGCGCTGCCGCGCGAGCCGCTTCAGGCTGAGGATCATGCGGCGCTCTTCGACGCGGACCTCCGTGACGAGCGCCTCGATCGTCTGCCCCACGGTCAAGACGTCCTCGACCTTTCCGACGCGCTTGTCCGCGAGCTCCGAGATCGGCATAAACGCGTCCACCTCGCCCAGGCGCACGAAGGCCCCGGACGCGACCGTCCGCACGACCTTGCCGGACACCGTCTGGCCCGGCCGGTACGTTTCGCCGAGATGCTGCCAGGGATCGGGCAGGATGTGCTTGAGCCCGAGCGAAATGCGCCCCGCCTCCTGGTCGACGCGGAGCACCGCGACCTTGAGCCGCTGGCCGCGGCGCACGACCTCGGACGGATGCTTGATGTAGGTCCATGACATCTCGCTGATCGGCAGGAGCGCATCGACGCCGCCGATGTCGACGAACGCGCCGAAATCGGTGAGGCGCTTCACGGTGCCCTCGCGAATCTCGCCCTCCTCGAGCGAGGTCAGGAGCTCGCCGCGCCGCTTCGTGCGCTCTTCGGCCACCGCCGTCTTGTGCGAGAGAATGACGCGGCCCTTGCCGCGATCGACCTCGATGACCTTGAGCGGAATGCTCTGGCCGACCAGCGACTCGAACTGGCGGCCCTTCGCCTCAGAGAGGTCGACGTGGCTGCCGGGAACGAAGCCGCGAAGCCCCAGGTCGACGACCAGCCCGCCTTTGACCTTGTCCACGACCATCGCGTGCAGGACAACGCCGTCCCGGTGGGCCTCCTGGATGCGGTCCCACGCGCGCGCGAGATCGGCCCGCTTCTTGCTCAGCAGAATGTTGCCTTCCTCGCCCTCGACCTTCATCACGTAGACGTCGATCTTGTCGCCGACCGTGATGCCTTCGACGGCGTCGCCGCGGGCGGAGAGCTCTTTGGGCGGGATGAAGCCCTCCGACTTGGCGCCCACGTCCACGAGAACGCCTTCGCTGTCGACCCGGACCACGGTACCCTGAACGATCTGCCGCTCGGTGAGGGCCGGCATGTGGGCGAAGTCGACGTCGTCGCCCGAGTTCGGTTGTGTTTTATCGTCGATCATTGCCACAGCCACCTTTCCATCACCCGGCCGGCCCGTCCCGCTCCACGCGGGAACGCGCGGGGCATGTCCGCGGCCGGGATGTCATTGGTTCTCTGGACCGTTCATCGCTCCTGCCCGCTCGCCCAAGAGGCGCCGCATCGATTCCGGCAGGCGCCGCGCCCGTCCGCCCCGGTCGACGGCCGCGTGAACCATCCAGCCGTCGGCGAGCAGCACGCCGTCCGCGGCGCGGACCAGTTCGTAGCCGAACGACAGCCGGGCCGGGCCGAGCTCTCGAAGCCGCGTACGGAGAGTGAGGACGTCATCGTAGCGTGCGGGGTGCCGGTAGCGGCAGTGGGCCTCAATCACCACCAACAGCCATCCGTCCTCCTCGAGCTGCGCGTACGATCGCCCGCACGCGCGGATGTACTCGGTGCGGCCCGCTTCGAACCACACCAGGTAGCCCGCGTGATGCGCCACCCGCATCTGATCCGTTTCCGCGTACCGCACTCGAATGTCAAGTTCCGAGACGTACACAGGGGACCTCCGAATGCTGCGGCAATGCCCACGGTTCGACGGCGACGCCGACGCATCCCGCCGGCCGGACCCGCGCCCGCGGGGTGCAGCCTCCGAGGTCCTGCCCATGTCATACGGAGGTCCGGCCGATCCGGTTCTGGCGCGGCCGGAAACACCCGAGCCCGGCGCCCGCCTAGCGGGGGCGCCGGGCCCGGAACACGCGCGGCCGCCGCTACTGCAGCGACACCTGCTCCATATGGAAGAACATCTGCAGCGGGTTGAGCGTGAAGCCGCGGACGTTCGTCCGCGCCGCCCGCACCTGGTTCGTATAGTTCATGAAGATGCCGGGCGCGTCGTCGTGGAGCATCCGGTTTGCGTCCATGTAGATCTGCGCGCGCTTCGGCTGGTCGGAGACGAGCCGGCCCTGCTGGATCAGCTTGTCGAACGCGGGGTTGTGGTGCCGCGTGCAGTTGTTGGTCCGCGCCGCGCCGTTCGCCTCGCTCCATTCAAAGAGATCGCCGAGGAAGTTGTCGGGGTCGCCGTTGTCGCCGGACCATCCGCAGATCGCGAAGCCGGACCACTCCGTGTGGCGCAACCGCTGGAGGTAGGCGCCCCATTCATACTGGGTGATCTTGACGTTCACGCCGACCTTCGCGAGGTAGCTCTGGGCCGCCTCACCAAGCTTGGCCCCGCCCACCGGGTTGTACCCGCGCGGGTTCGCGTAGACCATCATCTCCGCGGTAAAGCCGTTGGCGAACCCGGCCTCTTTCAGCAGTTCCTTGGCCTTGTTGACGTCGTACGGGTACGGCTTGACGTCTTTCGCGTAGCCCCACAGCACCGGCGGCATGCCCTGCGTCGCGGTCGTGGCGCCGCCGTAGAGGCCCTTGTTGATCGCCTCCTTGTCGACCGCGTAGTTCATCGCCTGGCGGACCCGCTTGTCCTTGAACGGATCGAGCCCGTTGTTCATCGCGACGTAGAGAATCGTGAGGCCCGCCTGCGTATACAGCTTGAGCGCCTTGTTGCCGGTCACCCGCGAGTAGTCGGACGGCGGGACGTCGGCAAGAACCTGCACCTCGTTGCGCTCGAGCTTGAGCATCCGCGTCGCGCTCTCGGGGACGACCTGGAACACGAGGCGGTCCACCTTCGGCCGCCCGCCCCAGTACGCGGCGTTGGCATCGACCGTGACGTGATCGTTGCGGACGGCTTCCACGAACTTGAACGGCCCCGTGCCCACCGGGTGCTGGCTCGCGTCGCAGTTGTACTTCTTGGTCGCCTCCGGGGAGACGATGCCCTGCCAGATCATCGCCAGGCTCGAGAGGAACGGCGCGTTCGACTGGGGCAGCGTGAACCGCAATGTGTAGTCGTCGACGACATCCATCTTGGCGACGGTGTTGTCCTTCGCCGACCCGAACGTGAAGTCGTCGTACGTGTCGACCGACTTGCGGTTGAAGACGTAGCACGGGTTCTGCGGATTGATCGCCCGATCCACGTCGGCCGCGACCGTGTGCGCGTTCATCGGCGTGCCGTCGTGGAACGTGACGCCGCGCCGCAGCTTGAACGTGTAGACCTTGCCGTCGGGCGAGATAGTCCACGATTCGGCGAGGCCGGGGCCCGGGATGCTCGATCCGACCTTGTAGTTCACGATCGAGTCGTAAATCGTGGACATGATGAAGCCCGACTCGTTGTTCTCGACGGTCTGCGGATCCATGCCGGTCTGATCGGCGCCGATGGCGATGACCAGCGTCTTTGCCGCCTGGGCCTGCGCGACGCCCCAGAATCCGAGCGGCGTCATCGCCAGGATGAGGAGCAGCGGAAGCCACCTACGCGGCCGTGCGTGACTCATGCACCACCTCCCCCTTCGAGCACGCGGCCGCCGCGGCGACAGCGCGTCGCGGCAACACGTCGCTGGCGTTAGGATACGCGCCGGGCGGTGAGCGGCCCTCCGTGGCCGGGCGCCGCGCGGCGAAAATGGAACGGCCCCGTCCGGTTGGGCGCGGGCGTCGGCGTCGCGCCTCGGGACGGGGCCGTGTCGGAACGGTGCCGGTCGGTCAGCGGACGCGCGCGGCCGGCAGTCCGCGCAGCTCGGCGGCTCGGCGGGTCGCGCGCGCAATCGCGCGTCCGACCGTCGCCAGGAATCCGCCCTCCGTAAGCACTTCCATGGCGGCCATCGTCGTTCCCCCCGGAGACGTCACCCGCGCGCGCAGGACGGCGGGGTCGTCTCCGGTCTCGACCAGCATCTTCCCGGCGCCGAGCACCGTCTGCGAGACCAGCTCGATGGCAACTTCGCGGTCCAGGCCCTCGCGCTGGGCGGCCTCGATCATCGCCTCGGCCAGGAGGTAGACGTACGCAGGACCGCTGCCGGAGACGCCGGTCACGGCATCAAAGAAACGCTCCGGTATCTCGACGACGCGCCCGACCGCCTCGAAGAGCGCGCGCGCCACGCGCAGATGCGCGTCGTCGGCGTGGCGGCCGCCGCAGATCGCGGTCGCGGACTCGCCGACGGCGGTCGACGTATTCGGCATGGCGCGGACCACGGCGACCGAGCCGAGCGCCGTCTCAATCGTCTCAAGCGGGATGCCCGCCGCGACGGAGATGACGAGGTGCCGCGCCTCCACATGCCCCGCGATCTCGCCCAACACCTCCGGCACCGCGGACGGCTTCACGGCGATGACGATGACGTCGGCGTCACGGACGAGCCGCACCTTGTCCCGGGTCGTGACGACGGACCGCTCGCGGGCCAGCCGCGCCAGACGGACGTCGTTGCTGCGGTTGGTCACGAGGCAGCGCTCCGGCGTGACCACGCCGCGGCCGAGCAGACCGCGCACGAGCGCGTCTACCGCGTTGCCGGCGCCGATGAATCCGATCGTGCCAGACCATCTCATGGCCGTGTCCTCCGACGCCGGCGCATCCCGCCGGCTAGTCCCCGCAAGGGGGCGACGCCGGCGCATCCCGCCGGCTAGTCCCCGCAAGGGGGCGACGCCGGCGCATCCCGCCGGCCAATCCCCGCGTCAGCGGGGGCCGAAAAATAAATCGCCCCTCTCGCCAAAGGGCGAAAGGGACGCTTCCGCGGTACCACCTTTGTTCTCCCACCGGACCGCCGGCACGTGCCGCGCGGCGCCGTTGGAAGCACTTCATCGCTGTCTCGGGCGGACCCGGCGTCCGTTTCGGCGGCTCCCGCAAGGACAGCGGGCCCCGCACCTCGGCCGCGGCATCGGGGGTGGGTTCGAACGTGTCCGCGGCGGCCCTTTCACCCGAGGAGCCGCTCTCTCGAACGCGGACGGGAGTCCTACGTCCCCGTCACTGCCTTCCTATGTGAGCGGCATTATAACCCGGCAACGCCCGCAGGTCAAGGAAGGGTCGGCCCGCCGCGGGTCACCCGAGAGCGCCGCAACCTCAGTGACGAGGTCCGCGCTGGCGCGCGTGGAACTCACCGGTATGGTAGGGCACGTCGGCGCCGCACGCCACGCCGCGGAGCTTCGGACCTCGCCGGCCGCGCTCCGTACGGTCGCGCGGGTCGTCGAGGTGCTGGAGCTCGTGGCCGACCGTCCACCGGGGCTCGCTATCTCGGAGATCGCCTCGCTGCTCGAGATGCCGGTGAGCAGCGCGCACGCCCTCGTCCGCCGCCTGGCCGAGCTCGACTACCTGCGGCGCCGGCCCTCCGACCGGCGCTACCACGCCGGCCCGCGGCTCATTCGCCTCGGCATCCGGGTCGCCGGCGGCCTCGAAGTGATGACCGTCGCGCGTCCTTTCATCTCGGATCTGTCGGCGCGGACCGGCGAAGACGTATACCTGGCGCTGGTCGAGGACCGCGGCGTCGTCTACGCCGACCGGGCGACGGGGTCGCAAAGCCTGCGGCTCGACATTGCGCTGGGCACGCTCCGCCCCTTACACGCAACCGCGATCGGCAAGCTCTATCTCGCCATGCTGGACGACGTCGAGTTGAGAGCCGGCCTCCGCCGGCTCAGGCTCGAGCGCTACACGAGCAACACGCTCACGGAATCGGCCGCGCTGGCCCGGGAGTTACAGGCAATCCGCCGCGCCGGCTACGCCATGACCAACGGCGAGCACATCGAAGGCGTCTCGTCGGTCGCCGCGCCGATCCGGGACGGAGCCGGCACCTTCGTCGGCGCTCTCGTGCTCGTGCTTCCCCGACGCCGCTTCAAGGAGCATCAGCAGGTGTTGATCCGCAGCGTGGTTGCGGCCGCGCATCACGTGAGCGGGCAGCTCGGCTGGGAGCGGCCCGCCAACGGACAGCGGGCGAGCCGGCTGCTCTGGGCGCCCGCCGGAGGCGGCGCGCCGGTGCCCGCGCCGCGCCGGTCCGCCGCGCGGAAGCGCAACGCGGCGCCTAACCGCCACCGCGGCAGGCCGGCGCCTCTCCACGGCCCGCGGAGTCCGGCCGTCCGACGGCGCAAGATGACACGGCGCCGCGCTGGCTAGAATCCCCGGCCGCGCAGCCGCGGATCGAGCAGGTCGCGCAGACCGTCGCCGACGAGGTTGAACCCGATGACGGTGATGAGGATCGCGACGCCCGGAAACGTGGTGATCCAGGGCGCGGTGAGCATGTACGACCGGCCGGTCGCGAGCATCGAGCCCCACTCCGGCGTCGGCGGGGACGCGCCGAGCCCAAGGAAAGAGAGCCCGGCGGTCTCCACGATCGCGAACCCGATCGTCAGCGTGGCGAGCACGATGATCGGCGAGAGGACGTTCGGCAGCACGTGGCGGCTCAGCACCCGCAGGGGCCCCCCGCCGATCGCGCGGGCGCCCTCGATGAACTCCTGCTCGCGGACCGAGAGGACGGTGCCGCGGACCAGGCGCGCAAACCTCGGCATGTAGACGACGCCGATCGCGATCATGGCGTTCGTCAGGCTGGGACCCAGAATCGCGACGACGATCATCGCCAGCAGCAGGTACGGGAACGCGAGCAGCACGTCCATGGTGCGCATGACGGCGGTGTCCGGCCACCCGCTGAAATAGCCGGCGATAATGCCGAGCGCGACGCCCGCCGCGAGCGAAATGCCGTCGGAGATCAGCCCGACGGCGAGCGCGATGCGGGAGCCGTAGATGACGCGGGAAAAGATGTCGCGGCCGAACTCGTCCGTGCCGAAGAGATGCGCCCACGACGGCGACCGCAGCTGGTCGGCAAAGGACTGGTCGATCGGGTTGTACGGCGCGATGAACCTCGCAAAGAGGCTCGCGCCCACCACGACCGCCACGATGACGAGGCCGATGATCAGGTTCGGGCTGCGGACCATCCGGCGCCACGACAGCGCCGCCGCCCGCCGGCGCGGCTCCGGCGCCCGCAGCGCGGAGGGACTCGCGGGGGCGGCGCCCGCGTCGGGCGCGAGATCGGTGCGCGCGTCACCCATAGCGAATTCTCGGATCGAGGTACGCGTACAGCACGTCCACCGCGAGGTTGGCCAGCACGAAGATCGCGGCCGCGATGACGACGATGCCCTGAACGACCGGATAATCCCGCGCCAGCACGCTCGTGACCGCCAGCCGGCCCAACCCCGGCAGGGCGAAGATCGTTTCGGTCAGCACCGCGCCGCTCAGCAGCAGGCCGAGCTGCAGCCCGACCAGCGTCACGACCGGCAGCAGCGCGTTCCGCAGCGCGTGGCGGCGCACGACGCGCGGCTCGGCCACGCCCTTGGCGCGGGCCGTGCGCACGTAGTCGAGCCCGAGCACTTCCAGCATCGTCGACCGCGACATCCGCGCGATCGTCGCCATCGACGTGACGCCGAGCGCGACGGCGGGCAGGACGAGATGGCGGAGATTGCTTTCCACCAGCGGCAGGTTGCCGGTCAGGAACCCGTCGACGAGCGGCATGCCGGTGATGTTACGGACCGTCATGCCCTCGTCGACCATGCCGCCGAGCGGCAGCCACCCCAGGATGCCGCCGAAGACGAGCAGCAGGAGAATGCCGGTCCAGAAGATCGGCATCGAGACGCCGACGAGCACGCCGATCATCGCGACGGTGTCCGTGACGCTGTGGGGCCGGCGCGCGGCGAGCACGCCGATCGCAAGCCCGAAGACGATCGCGAACAGCAGCGCGACCAGGCTCAGTTCAATGGTGACCGGCAGCGCCTGCGTGATCTCCCACATCGCCGACTGTTTCGTCCGGATCGAGGCCCCGAAATCTCCCTGCACGGCGCCGGCGAGAAAGCGCGCGTACTGCACGTACAGCGGCTGGTCGAGACCGAGCTGATGACGCATCCGCGCGAGATCCGCTTCCGTGCCCTTTTCACCGAGCAGCAGCTGGGCGACGTCCCCCGGCACGAGATGCATTCCGATGAAGACGAACAGACTCACGCCGAAGAGCACGGGAAGCAGATGGATGAGTCGTTGAGTGATGTAGCGCATCATGGCAAGCCATAATTCTATAGCACGGCCAATGGGGACTCCTTCGCCGCGCGCACATCTGGATGAACCGCGGACCCCCCGGTGCCGGGGCGACGGACCAACCGGAGGAAACGCCGTAGGCCCGGCCTGAAGTAGAGCCGGACCGCACGCGGCGCATCGCCGCCGCCCATCTCCGCGTCGGCGCGGACCGAGGTGACTCAGGGTGAGCGAACGGATCGGCTTCATCGGATTGGGCATCATGGGCAAGCCAATGGCCGGGCATCTCGTCAAAGCCGGCCATACGGTGACGGTCTGGAACCGCACCGCGTCCAAGGCGGCCGACCTGGTCAAGGCCGGCGCCCGGCAGGCCGCGTCGCCCAAGGAGGCGGCCGCGCAGAGCGACATCACCATCGTCATGGTCGCCGATACCCCCGACGTGCGACACGTCATCATGGGGCCGAACGGCATCCTGGAAGGCGCCCGGCGGGGCGGGGTGGTCGTCGACATGAGCACCATCTCCCCCGTGGCCACGCGCGAGATCGCGGCGGCGCTGGCCGAGCGGGGCGTCGCGATGCTCGACGCGCCGGTGTCCGGCGGCGAAAAGGGCGCGATCGACGCGACGCTTTCGATCATGGTCGGCGGCAAGCCGGAAGTCTTCGAGCGGGTGCTGCCGGTCTTTCAGCAGATGGGCAAGAACATCGTCCACATCGGGGATCACGGCGCCGGCCAGGTCACAAAGGCGTGCAACCAGCTCGTGCTCTCGCTCACCATCCTCGGCGTCGCCGAAGCGATCCATCTCGCGCGCAAAGCCGGCGTCGATCCGGCCAAGGTGCGCGCGGCGCTGCTCGGCGGCTTCGCCCAAAGCCGGGTGCTGGAGCTGCACGGGCAGCGGATGCTCGACGAAAACTACGCCCCGGGGTTCCGCACGCGCCTCTATCACAAAGACATGGGCATCGTCACCGAGACCGGCCGCGCCCTCGGCATGCCGCTGCTCGGCGGCGGCCTCGCCGCCCAGCTCTACCAGATCGCGATGAACGAGGGGCTGGGGGAGATGGATTACTCCGTGCTCGCGAAGGTCGTGGGCGAGCTCGGCGGCTTCAATGACAACGCTGCCGGCGGCGGGTCCGCCGGCACGGGCACGCGCTGAGCCCGCGAACGGCGCCCGGGCTAGACCTCCGGCTCCAGGACGATCTCCATCTCCCCCGTCTTGGTGCCCGGCTTCGGGAGAAAGGCGGTCGCGGTCGTCTTGAACCCCGCCACCGCGACACGCACGTGGATGTGCGGCTGGCCGAAGCTCGAGCCCGGAAAATCCGTCTCAAGCCGGAAGCGCCCCTCGCCGTCGGTGATCACCGTGGCACGGTGGATCGTGTCGTAGGATCCGTTCGGACCGGCGTGCCAGATCTCCACGCGCACCCGCGCGAGCGGCTTGCAGTCGATGCCGGAGCGGACGATGCCCGTGAGGACGAAGCCGCCCCCGCCGACGTGTGAGCGCACCGGCGGGTTCGGCGTGTAATTGGGATCCATGTAGCCGTTCGACGTAATCGGACATTTCGGCGCGGAGGCCGCGCCGGCCGTCCCGCCGCTCCACGGACCGAGGACGACCGCGACCAGCGCGACGGCAGCCACCACCGCGGCGATCGTCGAGCGGCGCCCCCGACCTCCCGTCCTCTTGCGCACGCCCCTCGTCATGGCGCCAACCCCTCCCGCGATGACTCGGTATTCTTGAGACTACAATAACAAGTATGCGCACGATCTACACGACCCCGGACGAAGGCGCTCATCCCGTTCGTGTGGTAACAGGACACCGGAGGGACCGACCATGGCCACCACCAGGAAACCCGCCCGGCCCACCGCCCCGCCGCCGGCAGCCGTGAACCCAAAGCCGGCGCCGGGCGAATCGAACCGCATCGCCGGCGCCCGGGACGATTGGGAGTCCCGGGACGTGCGGGAGGCCGCCGAACGCGCGCCGGAGCGCCGCGCGCAGTTCGAGACGCTGTCGGGCCTCCCGGTCAAGCGCCTCTACGGGCCGGCGGACGTCGACGCGCTCGACTACCTCGAGGACGTGGGCTTTCCCGGCCGCTATCCCTACACCCGGGGTCCCTACCCCACGATGTACCGATCGCGCCCCTGGACGATGCGGCAGATCGCGGGCTACGGCACGGGCCGCGACACCAACGCGCGGCTCAAGTATCTGATCGCCCAGGGGCAGACCGGCATCTCCGTGGACTTCGACATGCCGACCCTCATGGGCTA
>Ga0070731_10000517_pt1 | contig 50541 bp, 39 predicted proteins | sample Coa_R1_2_FD_66448 | JGI IMG/M metagenome (GOLD analysis project Ga0070731, IMG submission 66448) | Surface soil microbial communities from Centralia Pennsylvania, which are recovering from an underground coalmine fire - Coalmine... | ecosystem: Environmental > Terrestrial > Soil > Unclassified ... | reverse complement strand
AGCCCGCCAATCCCAAGCACGGCCACGCGCTCGTGCGGCTTGGGATCGGCCCAGCGGAGCCCGCTATAGACTGTGTAACCGGCGCAGAAGATGGGGGCTGCTTGTTCGTAGGTAACCTTGTCGGGAATGAGATAGGTGGCGTCGGCATTCATCAGCATGTACTCCGCGTGACCGCCCTGTACATCGATGCCAGTGCCCTTCATATATGGACAGAACATTCTGCGGCCGCGCTGGCACCATTCGCAACGTCCACACGTGGATTGAATCCACGCCGTACCCACGCGGTCGCCCACGTGCCGCGTCGTTACGTCGGGAGCCACGGCAACGATCTCGCCGACTGGCTCGTGGCCTAAGATTCGCGGAAATGCACCAGGAAAGTGTCCATGCGTGAGGTGCACGTCGGTATAACAGATGCCGCTTGCATGCATCTTCACCAGCACTTGATTGGGGCCGGCTTGAGGTTGCGGAACGTCGTTGATCTGCCATGAACTGTTGACGGCGGGGACGACTGCAGCTTTCATAAACATTTCCTCCTAGAGTGATTCGATGCGCGTGACGTGGCGATCGGTGCACCATGGATGCCCGATCGCGATTGCACACTTTCAGACAGAGGTTGACGGTCAATTGGCGGAATTGCGTTGCTTCCGGAAATTGGTGCGCTGCCCGCCGGCTGACTATTGCACGGAACGGCGAGTATAGGTAGCGGTAATCGGCGTTATCGGGGCCAGAAGCCGGGGTACGCCCAGCGTCATCCCTCCCAACTACGTCGCTCACCACTGCGCCCTGGAAAAGCTTCAAGCGGGTGGCGTTCCTACGGAATGCCGATGAAACGGCCAAGCCCCAGGGGCCCCGCGCTGACCGATTGCAGTGACTGGAGTTTCAGATTCATCCTGATTGTTTGGACGGCAGGGGTGCTTTCGGCAAATCATTAACGGCTTCGTCGTTCGGCAATCCAGGTTCGAATCTGTCGATTCTGACCACGGGTGAACCCGAGCGTCCCTTGCGCAGCTTTCCTCCAATCTTCCGGGAGCAACGTCCCCCGCATGATACCGACGATGGAATGGGCGTCAGGGCCCAAAAGAATGTGACCAAGTTCGTGCGCTATGACGTAACCTAGCCACGTCGCTTCGAAACGGCGCACGAATATGGTGGCATTGGGACCTAAGGCGATGCCGCCGCACACCGACCGCACGCCGTAGCGCGCGGCTTCGGACTCAGGCTCGAGTTTGACGACAAGGGTGGCGGGATCTTCGGCCGGAGGGGTCAAAAGGCTCTGGCGTTCTGCAATGTATGCAAAACCTTCTCGCCAAACCAATTGCACACCTGCGTGCGCAAAGATTGCCGAGGCCGTGGCCTCCGCCCCGGAAAGCGTTTCCGGGGTGACGTGGGCATGGTCATAGATAACTAGAATAAGTTTGAGGTCACCGGCAAAGGCGCCGTGAGATAAGGATACAACGCACCGCGCTGCCAAGCCCATGATTAGCCGCCTTCGGGTTCGCTTTGCCATAGGTCTCGCCTCTCGGGCAGGACCAAGTGTTCGCTATCGGAAGACGACCCTCAAGGAACGGCCGCCGAATTGATGCCGGAATAGATCTGGCCGAAAGAATTGCCGCCGTGAACAGTTAACTCACTGATGGGAAATGGCGTTATCGGCGCTTCCGACCTGGGGAAGGAGATGTGCAAGGAAATCCCAAGCCGCACGATGGCTGCTATAATCCGCACTATCAGAGGTGCTCCTGGTGCAGCCGATCCCGGTGCCGCCGAACGCGATTCGCTTTGGGTTGTTCGAGGCGGATCTTTCGGTGGGCGAGTTGCGTAAGCGCGGCAAGAAGGTATCACTGCAGGATCAGCCGTTCAAAGTGCTTGCCTATTTGCTGCGTAGGCCAGGAGAGTTGGTTACGCGCGAGGATTTGAAGGGGGCGCTTTGGGCAAAGGACACTTGCGGCGACTTCGATGAGGGCCTGAACAAAGCGATCCAAAAACTCCGCCAGGCACTCGACGATTCAACCGGTACTCCGCGATTTATAGAGACTATTCCCCGCAAGGGGTACCGCTTTATCGCTCCCGTAGAAAGCAGCACAGAGGAGCCCGCGCTTGAGGAAGACGCTGCGCCGCTGGTCGGGAGTCCGAGCCAGCGTGGGAGGGGACGGGAAGTCCTAGCTTGGTCCCTCTTTGCGATGGCGTGCGCAGCCCTGGGGGTGGTGACAGGTTACTTACGCCAGTCGCCCGAAACCAGCACGCGGCGTTTTCAGATTCCGTTGCCAGAGAGAGTCACCTTTAACGGAGCTGATTTTCCAGTCATTTCGCCGAATGGCCAACGGTTGGTTTTCGCTGGCGTGGATTCGGGTGGTAAGGAGCGTCTTTGGTTGCGTTCGCTCGATTCCTTAACGGCTCGGCCGTTACCGGGAACTGAAGGTTCATTCGCCCCTTTCTGGTCGCCCGACAGCCGGTCCGTAGCATTTTTCGCCCAAGGGAAACTGAAGAAGATTGATGTAACGGGAGGAACGCCGCTTAAGCTAAGCGATGCACTTTGTCCGTGCGGAGGAGGGGCCTGGAGTCGGGACGGCATAATTCTGTTCGTCATAGGCGGAGTCTTACACCGCATTCCCGCCGCGGGGGGCGAACCAAAGGTCGTGCGGCAACTCGACGCGTCGCGGCAGGAGACCACCAACATCATGCCGCAGTTTTTGCCTGATGGGCGACATTTCATCTATCTGTCAGGCTCTAGAAGCGCAGGCGGAAATGTGGGTCATATCTGTTTAGGATCACTTGACTCGCCAGAGATAAAGATTCTAATCCCGCGCCTTTCGAACGCGACTTACGCCCCGCCCGGGTTTCTGATTTATGGTCAGCACGGGATTCTAATGGCGCAGCCGTTTGACGCCAGGAAACTCCGCGTTTCGGGTGAGCCTTTTTCCGTCGCCGAGCAAGTGGCGACGAGCGGTGGGGGAGCTCTTTCATGGTTCTCAACATCGGAGAACGGCATTCTGGTCTATCGCGCCATTAGCTCCAAAATGTCGCAACTAGCGTGGTACACACGGGACGGCACACGCCTCGGATCAGTTGGCGAACCCGGGATGTATGACGTTATTAGCATGTCGCCCGACGAGAAACACCTCGCAGTTCAGTTCCGTGTTCCAGAGTCGACGACATACGACATTTGGACTCTCGAACTCTCCACCGGTATCTTTTTCCGCCAGACGTTTGATCCGAATGATGACGTGTCCGCAGCATGGTCTCCAGACGCACGTGATCTGATATTTAGCTCCGACCGTAGAGGAGACGAAAAATATGACTTGTACCGCAAAACTTTGGGCGGTGGTGAGGAGGTGCCTATACTTGAATCGAATGAAGGAAAATTTGCGCAGCAGTGGCTGAAAGACGGCTCCATCCTCTTTGCCTCCGCCAATGCCTTTTATCTTTTGCCAGGGGCCGGCGAGCGAAAACCAATTCTATTACACAAGACGGGTTTTTCCCAGAACGCGGCCCGGGTCTCTTCGGATGGGCGCTGGGTCGCGTACCAGTCCCTCGAATCCGGCCAGCGGGAGGTCTACATTGCCGCCTTTCCGGGGTTCACGGAAAAGCGGCCCGTTTCGAACAATGGAGGCCGCCAGCCGCTGTGGCGAAAGGACGGTAAGGAACTTCTGTACCTTAGTCCGGATGGGAAGATGATGTCGGTGGACGTGAGGGCGGGCACGCGGCTGGAGACGAGTCCGCCAAGAGTGTTGTTTCAATCTCCCGTGCGAATGGACAACAATGGCCAGCAATACTCTATCACCGGCGATGGCAAGAGGTTTATTTTTGCGGAGCCGGTTGAAGAGGGCGGTAAACCGTTCACCATCGTCCTTAACTGGAGCGCCGGACTGAAGCGGTAATGGCATCAAGAGCTCCTGAGTGGGCTCCCGGCGCCAGCGCGATCAGCCCGAGACTGTCGCATCCGCTACGGACCAGACCGTGGCTACCGCCGGTGTAGAAAATCTGCCATGACGATACCAGCACCTGCGGCGCCGGCCACCCAAAATCGTTATCAGATCGCGCGGATGAGGACGTCGAGTATCTCTACGACGTGGGTATCTTTAGGCTGCAACACTTCACTTAATATCCGATAAATTGTGTTATCAGGCGGCACGGAGTGGGCGATCCCATTGTATTCGGAAGCGGAGCAAAAGCTAACCCGACGCTGCATCCGTGGTTTCGCCGAACCGGATATTCTTGTCGAGTTGCCGACGTGCTTCGCTGTGGCCACTACGAGCCAAGCGCAACCAGGCGGTTTCGATCAGCGGCGCGTTGATGTTGCGGCGACAATTCGACATACTGGAATGCCGCCGCGGGGAACCTCTGTCGCACGATCCTAACAGGCGCTTGCAGCATTGCCTATTCGGGCCAACACGAAGGCTGCACACTGGCCGCATCGTCATACTAGCAGGTCTGTGATCCTGTCGGCTTCCTCGATGCGAGTACGATTTCAAGTTCAGACATTTTCAGGCGTTAACATCGTCGTCGCTCAGATTGTAGCTTCAGTTTCCTTCGAGCCAGGGCGCGCACTAAACCCAGATGACCTTGGCGCAATCAGTCAGTGGGCCCAAATCGAAATACACGTGATCCGGTGGGATGGGCATCTCAGCACGATCAGGTCCTGGAGGCAGCCAGAGCAGGCGATATTCCTTCTGATACTCGTATCGAAAATGCTTGCAGAACTCGGGGATTAGTTGGTGAACGCGGCTGAAGAACGGGTCAACGTACACGACTGGGCTGTCGAACGGTTTCCACCCTGGAAGTCTAGCCGCGATCGCTTCTCGGATGCGAGCCTTAAATTCCTCCGGACGGGTAACAATAACACAGGTGTCAACGTCGGAATTCGGCGAGGTGAAGTCGTCAAACATCCGCGCGTTGCAGCACTCAGCCATGCAATACACGTAGAAGTCGGTCTTCGCCTGGAGGCTCACCTTCATGCTTCCTAAATAAGGGACGTTAACGTCTGCTCCTCGTGATCCACCATCCGTGTAGTGCTCGACAGCCATCAGCCGGTGTGCATCCATCGGATGAACATACGCACCGATCTGTGATTCGTCATCAGCTCTGGCGCGTCCCAAGGAGCGATCATTGTACGTCTTCGCAAGCGAGATTCGGCCCTTTCCCTCGAGAAACAGCGATGCCATATGCTTTCGTTCGCCGAATTTTACCAGGATAGGATTGGGCAAGCACTTAGCGGATAGTGCCTGAAGCGCGCGCCTAACTTTTGGGCTACCAGGTTTCGGAGCCTGCAGAGCTTCAATGATCCCGGGTTGCCGAGAATGGATGCCGCGAATGACAAACTCTTCGAGCACATGCGTGAACCGCTCCATCTTGGACCGGTCCTCATTAGCCGGGCCCAGCGCGATCTTTCCATCTTCCGAATGCCCGAGCGAAACCGTCATCAGGTCACCAGCCCGTTCAAAAAGCTCGCCGTCGGAAATATCTCGCAGGTAGCGCTCTTTTCGATACTGCAGCCGCCAAGCCTTATGGCGCTCGATCCGCTGCTGCATGCCACCAGCATAAAACAGAACCCGTCCAGAATATATATGCCAGCGGCGGTCGGCGGCAGTGGGGGAAGGTTATGTGGTTTGAAGATTCATTCATCGTTTGTTCTTCTGTTCGTCTTCCTTGGGTTCCTGTACTTCTGGATTCATGTGAATGAACGGCGTGAAGGCAGCGCGCCACTTGCCGTCGGACTTCCAATGCTCGCATTGGAGCAGTCCATCCAAGGGTTGCCTAATGTTTTTTTTGGTGATCCGATGACGATGGGAGAACGTCCCTTTAACCCTAAACGATGCCGAAGAGAACGACGCAACTTGCTCAGGAAGCATGCCCCAACCGAGATCAAAGTCCATAGGATGGGGTTGGTTTGGAGACAGAAAGGTTTTCTGCCCAAGAATGTAGGTCGTACGGCGCACTCCCCCATTTTCACCAATCGTGAGCTGTCCTTCAACAAGAGTTATGGGATACGCAGTGTGGTTTATAAGGTCCACCCAGACAATAAATTTATCCGATCCTTTGTTGACCCTCCAATTCTCAACGTCTACCCATTGATCAAACTGCGCTTGCATCAGGTCTGCTTGTTTTTTGATCGCCCGAAGCGTGCTAACGGCAGCAATAATTCCGCCGATTCCGACGAACACCAAAACGACCGTCGCTCCCGCAGTGATCTCTAGCGAACGGAGCGTCCGGGCATCGATACGGTCACGTTGCTCTTTTTCACGTTGCTTAGCGGCGGTTTCGGCGGGATTATCTTTGTGGCCTTCTGTGTCGACTACAAGAGGAGAATCCTGCGTGCCTCGCTGATCGGCTTGGGAATGGGATGCGCCCCTTTTGCCATTTTGTTTCTGATTATGACTGGCCTGCATCCCGACACTTGGGGCCTGCCCCCACAGTGGTTGCCAGCAAAATGGAATCCATGCCCACAGAACTATCGCGATTATGCTCCTTGTTCTGATCAATCATCCATACTACGCCAGAAAATGCGCCAGCGTCCATCGGGAAGCAGCGGGTCCCGCTGCCATCGCGGGGGTTGCTTTGACCGAACTGTGCATCCGGCAGAAATTATAATTACGCGAAGTGCAGCGCGAGAGCGGCCGGCAGGTTCTCCTAAACTCCGGGTCGCCCAAAAGCGTGTTTTGGAGTATCATCATCGTTTCTGATCCGGCGGTCGGTCAGCGAGTAGATTGCGGCACTGCCAAGCAACGTGGTGGTTTCGGCGCTGTGCCGGACGTCGGGGCGGATCGGATACAATCGGGAGGCAACCGACGCGCTATGCGCCTACACCTGGCCCAAATCTTTTTTCCCCCGGCGTACTTCGATGCGCCGCTCGACTACCTTGCTGAGCCTACCGATGGGAAGCTCCTTGTTCCCGAACTCGGTCACCTTAGAGCACTGAGTGAGGTTAGCGGCCTGCTTGTGGAACTAAAAGGCTCAACGACTTCTCACCTTACCGCCAAGGTCGGCGCAATCGCGCTCTGGTCCGCGGGCCGACATGCAGATGTCTTGGTGTTTCCTGAATACTCTGTCCCACTTCAAGCCTTGCATAAGCTCCGTGAAGTAGCTATGCAACATACGCTCACGATCATAGGAGGGAGCCACCGCGTAGCGGCGGGTGACGAATCGCGATCCATCTACGAGCACCTGGGAATCGCATCCATGGTCACTGTGGGCACAGCCATTTGTCCAATCCTGTTCCCTGACGGCTCTGTTAAGATCGTTGCCAAAGCAACTCGGTCGAAGTGGGAACCTAGTCTCCAGCTCGGAGCGCCGACTCAGCTGATTCTCGATGTTCCAAACAACGGTTCCACAGCTCGTGTGGGCATCCTGGTCTGCATAGATGCTCTGTCTCCGCCGATCCTTGGAGCCTTATGGGCTGACCCTGAGCGTAGGCCAACAATGGTCATCTGTCCATCGTTTTCCCCATCAACAGCTCCATTCGCGAGCACCGCCGAGCTAGTCTCGCTGAACAATGCTGCATTTGCATTCGCTAATTCTGCCGCATTTGGCGGAACCATGTTTTATGTTCCTGACCGGTGGAAATCAGCGGTCGAGATGTCGACGGGTACCTTCGCACCGCTGCCGGCCGGTGTGGAGGGAGTAATCGAAGTCGACTTCAACCCTGATCAGCTCTTCTTAAAGCGTGGAAGTGCAGTGACGGAGGTTCTTGCGCGGCGCCCTTTGAGCGTTCCAGTAATCTACCACAGCACCCCCCCATCTCTGTCGCAACTGCAGGTTCTAGCAGGATTTGTCAAAGAGGCTCTCAACGGTGGCGACGTAACAACCGCGATCGAGTACTTGGATACATATCTGGTTGAACCGGAATTGGGGCTACATGAGCTCGCTTTGAAGAATCTGCAACAGTTCCGACACTCCGTCATTCCGTTGTATTCGGGCGACCTGCGCCTTGTTGACGAGGCCTTTCAGTTTTTGGAGCTTTCTGACGATTCCGGGCCGACTCTGCAGCTCTGGGCGAACCAAGCCAAGAAGGCTCTGGACACGCTCCTCGCCATCGTGGGTCGTGATGACATAACAGATCTCCCTGACGGATTGTACAACTCGATCAGGATGCTTAAGAAGCTGCAAGGACTTCTTCCTGTTCCCGATGGCGGACTGGGGCATGGAATACCTCGGGCTGCTCCTGAGTCCGGTTTCAAGGGGAGCGTTAATCTCATCGAGGCCTTCCAGGATCGTGGTACCGACTTCGACCGACTTCGCGATTTCACGCAGAACGCGGAGTCTCGCGTTCTTTTCGTCACTGGAAGTAGGGGCGTCGGAAAGACAGACTTTCTGAACGCCGTGTTCGTGAAGAACTTACACGACTGGCAAGTGATACGAATTCCAATTGCTCGTGGTAGCAGGGCCGCTCGAGTAATTGCTGACATTGCGTTTCAGATCGGCATCACCTTCGACATCGACTCACTGGCTTCATCAACTTACAACGTGTTTCAGCAAAAGGTCCGAAAAGTCTTCGCAGCGTTTTACACACAGCAAAAACGCGCGCTGATTCTTGACGACATTGCTGACCTCCTTGCAAACGCTACAGGACGTGACTTTCGGCACTTTGAAACCCTCCTTCAGGAGGCTCGTTCACCCCAACAGTTCGAAGGAGGTCGTGTCATTGTGGTCAGCAGCGCATGGATCAAGAGTCAGTGGATCAACGCCAGAGGCGTCTCACACCTGCCGTTGCGAGAGCTCCAAGAAATCTATGTGCGAAGAGTGATCGAGTATCAGTTAAGGCTCAAGGGTGCCGTGCAGGGAGAGGCTCCGCCGTCGATCCCGCAACAACTGCTCGATTTGGTTCGGGGCCATGCTCTCTCGGCTCGGTTGCTCGTAGACGCAGCGGGTGACAAGGCGCTGTCGGACCTCGCGAAGGACCTGGAGGGAGTCACTGCGCACATCGCTGGAGAACTGCTTAAACAAGTTAGCCTAGACGAGGGCCGGAAGAACGCTCTAATGAATCTTTCTGTTTATCGGCTACCAGTCCGCGCCGACTTGCTCCCATATGAAACTCTTGGGGTGACGCAAGAGGCGCTTAGAGATCTCGCAAGGGGTGCAGTTATAAATTACGACGGCACAATGTTCAGCATGCATGAAGCCGTACGGCGGTTTTTCTATGCCAAGACACAAGGTGACGCCCGGCAACGGCTGCACCTACTTGCGGTTTCTTATTACGAAAAAGAACGTAACGACCTTGAGAGGCGAGGGGTGAAGAGCCCCGGAACCGCTGCAGAGCTTGTCTACCATGCAGTAATGTGCGGGGATGCGACCGTTGCAGCCCGCTTGAAGACGCTGGTGGTCGAAGAGCTGAAGCCGGCGGCGCGAAGAATATACCGAGAGGAGCGCGACTATGAGCAGGCGTTGCGGCTGTACAGGGTGATTGGCGACATTGTGCCGGATGACGCTGAGGTGGTCGCATACCTCGGGCGCTGCTACGCGCGTCTCCGGTCGTGGGATCAGAGCGACGCCTGTTTCAATCGTGCCGTTCAGATTGCAACTCGGCGCGGCGAGCAATGGTGGGTCTTGCGGGACTGGGGGCACATTCGGGCTCGCTATGGTTTTTACGACCAAGCTCGCGAATGCTTTGAGCGTGCAGAGGATCAGCGGGGAGCAAAGGAGGCTTCGATCAGCGCAGCACTTGCCTACATGTACTGGCACCAAGGTGATACCGAGACCGCCCGGGGCCTGTTTGAGGAGGCACTCGAACTGAATCCAAACCATGAGTACTCGCTCGCTTATTATGCCAAACTTCTCGATGAGGTGGGCGAGTCCTCGCGTGCACGCGGCATCCGCGAACGACTCGAGGCGCTTGAGGGCTTGGCATCGCCGGCGGATCACGACATAGAGGTGGAGGTTGAGGATCTGTGATCCCAATTGATGCGCCGAGGCTTCGGTTCAGAAGGGGACTGACCGAAGTCGCCTATCAGAAGCCCGATTGCATGGATGTGAGCCCGCGGCGACGCCCCAGAAGTCCGGAAATCTGGGAAGTTCGCCATCACTGCTTCCTCCGCTCCGATTGCAATGCACTCGGAGAAATCGTAATGCCATTAGCCGCCGACAGACGGCGTGCGAGTGCGGGCTACTTCCGGGGCGCGAAGGAATGCTAGCGATAAACCTGGTTATCGTCGAAGCGAACCCCAAGCTGTCCTTCGGATTTGAGACAGCGTTCGCTGAACCTGGGGTTGTCGAGTGTGAACCGGTTCGCGAAACGCTCCATGGCCTCGCGGATCTAATTGATGGTTAAGAATATACTTCCCTGACCAAACGTGCTATTTTGGAATCGGTCTTATGCTGTGGCCGCGTAGCTCAGTTGGATAGAGCGCCCCTTTGACGAAGGGGAAGGTCGCGGGTTCGAGTCCCGCCGTGCATTTATATTTCGTTCGATTTTCGGTCGAGACGGAACGCTGTCCAAGCTTGGGGGCGCGGCAGCGTTCGTCCTTTCCGTCGGTAGTCGTAGTGTACCAAATCCCGGCTGCGACGGAAAGCATGCGTGTATTCCGCTATCGAACATCTTGCCCGCATCTGCTCATTGTCGGACTGGAATTCGGTAAATATGGTGATGCTCACGGCCGCCCTCGATTGCAGCGAGGACAAGAACCGCAAGTTCTTCGTCATGGCCGCGCTCGTCTCGTCCGCAGAGGTGTGGGCCGATTTCGATCTTGAATGGAGAGCGCGCCTCGAAAAAGATGGCTTGCCTTACTTCCACATGAGTCCGTTCGCGCACGCTACAACTCACCCACGGAAGCCATTTGACAAGAGTTGGATCGGCAACGAAGCCAGAAGACAAAAGCTACTTAAAGACCTGCTCGAAATCATCCAGGCTCACACGTGGCATAAGTTCGGATGCATCCTTCCCGTGGAGTCTTTCCTGATGTTCTCGGACATAGCGCGCCAGGGCTTTATGCCCTCGATGATTGCCACCGCCGCGAAGCTCATCTGGCCGGAGATCGAACTGTGGCGACGTAGGGAAAAGTTCCGGCAGCAGGCTCGGATGGTTTTTGAGCAAGGTGACGCCGACAAGGGTACCCTTATAAAGGCGATTGAGGGAATGACGGGCCGGGTTCCCTCGTTCGAATTCAAGCAGGACTGTCCCGAAAAAGGCATAGTCGGTTTCACGCCCCTCCAAGCTTCCGACATCCTCGCTTTTGAGATGCAGAAGCAGGCGAGCGACCTAGAGCGCGCAAACGAAGACGTGCGGTTCCGGTTTCCTTATTTCGAGTTGGAAAAGATACCTGGAGACATCATGGTATTGAAAGCCGAAGGCGCAAAGTTGATGGACGCCGCCGCGCGCGTATCCGATTATTTTGACAAGAATCCGCTCGGCGGCGGCACTGTGCAATGATGGAGCCATGAAGCCGCCGGAATACGTGGAAGGCCCGGAAGCCTCCGGGCGATTCCAGAACGCCATGAAGAGCATCCTCGCCGTCCCTCATGCGGAGATCCAGCGGCGCATCGAACAGCAGCGAAGGGAAGCAGCGCGGAATCCGCCCAAGTATGGCCCAAAAACAATACGAGCAACGGCATGACGGAGGTACCTGTAGAGCCGCGTTGCACCGCGCGCGCCTAATCGTCGCCTCACTTCGAATGCACGATTGATTCGCCGATAGGTCCCCAACCCTCGAAAATCCTCCCACTCTTATCTTTGCCGGTCGTTATAGATAGGTCTGGCCGGTCCGAGTATCAATTCGGAACACTCCAGCCTCGGCGGCATGGGTGCCTACTACTGCGTAGCGACCGCTTAGAACTTGGAAGCTGCCGGCCGGTCCCGCGCCGGGGATGCCTGGGCATACAGAACGATGCAAGCTGCGAGAAGAGTCAAAGCGGCTAATAACGAAATGACGATCTGGCGTTTTCATGCGGCCCTTCCCCCGACCCCCCGGTTCGTAGAAGGCTTCTGCTTAGGCCACGCCGAGGGCTTCGCTTTCGACTCGCTGGCGACCGGAGTCAAATTCAGGGCTCAGGCGGGGGACAACTCTCATTTCGCCAGAGAGCCGTCATTACCACCATTGTTTGGGGGAGGTTGACGGGTTTGGCCAGGATGACGAGTCTGACGCGTCTGCGGAGGTTTTCCGTACGTCGCATTTCGCCGCAGCTTTTCTCGCGCGCGTAAAATACCGACAAACCCGTCAAAACCCGTCAGAAGGACCAAACCCGTCACGGTATTCCTTCATTCGTTGGTCAATCAATCCAATACCGATGTATTCCGTGCCGGTGTTCGTATGCTCTTTACGGTACCCCTTCTCAACCATTCGGCGTCCAAATGCCGTCTCGGACATCCCAGTCGTTCCTTCGGCCCACTTGGTGAATGCCTGGTAGAGCGGCCTCGCCTTCGCCCGCGCATACTCGCCTCGGACACAGCATTCAGCGATGAACTGACCTACTAGGTCGGACTCGGCCTTATAGTTCGCCGTTGCCACCATGACTTCGTCTGGATAGTGAAGACCATAATCGAGATATTCTCGGCAACCCGTAACGGCCCAGCACAGAATGCCGGATAGCTCATGTGGGTTGAGCAATGCATCTTTTAGTCCGCGATCTTCCCGGCCCTCGAAGTTCACGGTGAATGGTATCAGTTTGGGCCGGCTCCAAATGCCCTCGTCGGTTCCATGGATTTCCGGCTTGTGGTTCGTAGCGAGCCAGATCTTCCACGTCGGGCGGAATGTGAAGAATTCTTTGTGCAGAAAGCGAGCCGTTATCAGATCACCTCCGGTTAGAGCCTTGATGAGCGATTCGTCAAATTGGACGCCTTCGCGTGACTCCTGCGCGGTCACAAACCGTCTACCGGCAATCGATGCGATATCGTTGCGCGGTCCCTTGCCATGGTCGCGATCAGCGATGAGTGTCGAGAACTCCGTGTTCGCGGCATACTCGCCGAGCACGGCGGACAGCACCCGCAAAAACGTGCCCTTGCCGTTGCGCCCCAACCCATAAAGAATGAAGAACACTTCCTCTCGTGTAAGCCCAGTGAGTGAATATCCGACAGCGCGTTTCAGAAATGCCACCATCTCTGGGCGTCCAGGGAATACTTCATGTAGAAACTTCAGCCAACGCTCACATTTGGCTTCCGAAACCCAGTACACCGGCGTCGCTTTCGTGAGCATGTCCTCTCTGCGGCCCGCCCGGAATTCGCCGTTGCGAAGGTCAATGACCCCGTTTCCGCAGCCGAATAAATAGTCGTCAGCGTCGAAGTCTTCAGCACGACGCGCGAACTGTGGATTCGTACTCGCACTTATAAGGGCACTTTCGCGGTTGCGAATATTCTGAAGCTTCAGCGCTGCCGAGATGGCCTTCTTCCTATTGAGACGGACGTCGCCGGTCTTTGCGAACTGAAGCGTGTCCTCGCGCAATTTGTGGGTGGCCTGCAAACGCGCAGCTGCCACCTCGACCATGGCCCGATCGGCCGCGCCTAGCAGGTCGGGGCGCCAGATGATGCCGTCGAAGTGGAGCCATTGCTTTGATGTCCAGTTGTGGAAGAAATCGTTTCCATACAGGATCTCAAATGCCTGCTCATTGCCCAGATCAGTGTAGTGCAGACACCCAAGCCGTTCGTTTGGATCGAATAGGCGGGCCTGTGCAAAGAGCTTCATGGCCGGCTCGGGCCCATGTTTTGAGAGGTAATCGTCAATTCCGTTGATGCCGTCCTCCACGGGCAAGTCGATTAGGAAGACCTCTGCTCCGCGGCTGGCAAGATTCTCGGCAAACTGATTTCGCGCGGCCGCCACCTTTGGATTAGTAAGGACGTTGCTGTCGAACAGGATATAGGTGCGGCGCCCCTTCCAGGTGATCAGGCCCAACTGCGCGATTGGACCGCTTACGGACACTCGCTTGCCGGTTGGGCCGGTCTGTTTCTCTCGCCGGTCTTTCCACCCGTACACGCCATTGAGGCCAGCCGGGATAAAGAGAGTAGTCTCGTGCGTTTCTGCCAAACCTTCGTGCGCTAATCGGAACAGCGCTAAGCACTTCTTCTGGCCTTCGGTGAAGACCAGGGGCGTTGTCACGTCGGTCAAAGCCTCCGCCGGAGTCAGGGGATGGAAATAAATCCCATTTCCGTAGCCGGGGGCGCTCATGTATTTGTCTCGTTCTCGCCGCTGGCCGGCATGGATCTCAAATGGTGGGTGATCGCGCCGGATGCGGTGCGCGAAGGCACAGGGCTTGCCTGGCCAGAAGTACGGAAAAACAAGGCCCGAGTAATCCTCAAAGTCCCGGCGACCAACAATCTCCTTTCCCTCCTCGCTGGTAACGCGACGGACCTTTGCGGAATCGGCAATCGCCCGAGAGATCCAGGACCGCTCCAGGGCCGCGTGGTCTTCTGGCCGGAGAGCAGTTCCGTACTCTCCTAGTGGTCGGACAAACTGATGCGTCGCGCTCATGAACGAACCTCGCTAGAAGAATGAAAAAGCCCGCCGGTTTTCGCCGCGCGGGCTGCTCTATACGTCTCGATTCAATTCGTATCTGCGCCCTAGTCGAAGTGCCAGGCGGCGGTTATGCGGCCAGTGCCCTGCGGGGCAGGACCACGCGCATAATCGTCCGGCGGTTTGAAAATCAGAGCAGTGAAAGGGATCGCCTAATCGATGACTCAATCGAGGCTGGGAAACTTGGCCATGAACACCCAGCCGACATGCGATTCCGCGCAGTGGACGCCAACGCCAGTGTTTACGGTCCCAATGACCGCCCGCGTCAGGTCGCACCAAAGAGATCGAGAAGCGACACCTTGCCGGCAAGCTGGCGCCGCGGGCGCCTTCCCGCGTGGTGGCCGCCGGCCAAAAATGGACGCTAGCTGGACAAAAACGGCGGCGAGCAAAAGGTCTGGGACGTGTTTTTGGGGAGGCCGAGGCGGCTAAGTGATAGAAAACTGGTACGCCCGAGTGGATTCGAACCACCGACCTTTTGCTCCGGAGGCAAACGCTCTATCCAGCTGAGCTACGGGCGCATATCCAGGACAACACTGCTATTGTACCCGAACTCCCTCATCGCCGCCCCGGCTGCGCGGAACTATAATGATCCTCGTGGCGCTTCCGCCACCCTGGAGGACCCATGGACGGCTCAAACAATACACAACTCTCCCGCCGCGCTTTCGCAGGGGCGGCAGCCACCTTCATGATCGTTCCGCGCCACGTGCTGGGCGCGCCCTTCATTCCGCCGAGCGATCGCATCACGCTAGCCACCATCGGACTGGGCCGGCAGGGCCAGGCCGTGACCATGGACATCATGGCGCGGCCGGACGTACAAGTGGTTGCGGTGTGCGATTGCAACCGCTTCAGCAAGGACTACGCCGAGTACGGCTCCAACGACCTGTTGAAGTCGGCGCGCCGCCTGCTGGGCGCGGGCTACGAGAACTGGGGCGAAGACCTGGCATCGCCCGGCGAAGCGCAGCTCACACACGAGTTCAAGACCAGCCTCGGCATGGGCGGCCGCGAACCTGCCAAGCGCCTGATCGAGGCGTATTACGGATCGCGGAAAGACTCCGGCTCGGGATCCTATAAAGGTTGCGCGGCCTATAACGACTTTCGCGAGCTGCTGGAGAAATCCGACGGCATCGACGCGGTCTACGTGGCCACGCCCGACCACTGGCACGCGCCCATCTCGCTGGCGGCCATGAAGCGGCGCAAGCACGTGCTGTGTCAGAAACCCATGACCCATACCATCGGCGACGCCCGGCGCATGTCGCAGATGGCGCGCGAGATGAAAGTAGCTACTTCGCTGCCGGTCAACAACCCCTCCAGCGAACCGACGCGGCTCATCACGGAATGGCTGGCGGATGGGGCGATCGGGCATGTGCGCGAGGTGCACAACTGGTCCAGCCGGCCCTTCTGGCCGCAGGGCATCGACCGGCCCAAGGAGTCGCAGCCGGTCCCCGACGGTCTCGATTGGAACCTGTGGCTGGGTCCCGCGGCGGAGCGTCCATTCAATCACGCGTATCTGCCGTTTGTCTGGCGGGGCTGGTACGACTTCGGCTGCGGCTCGTTCGGCGACATGGGCTGCTACAGCTTCGCGGGCGTATTCAAGATCCTGGGTCTCACGCCGCCGGTGGCGGTGGAGGCCTGCTCCAGCGAGTCGTTTAACGAAAGCTACCCCAAAGCATCCATCGTCCACCTGGACTACCCCGCGGTGGGCGACCGTCCCGCGGTGCGCATGTCCTGGTACGACGGCGGACTGCGGCCCAAGCGTCCGGGCGGCCTGCGCGCGGAGGATCAGCACTTCTTCGAGGCCGGCGAGGACAACGAGGGCATCCTGTACGTGGGCGATAAGGGGATCATCCTGGCGGGCTTCAATGGGAACAATCCGCGCGTCTACCCCGAATCGAAGAAGTATCAGCCGCCGCCGCGGCAGCCGCGCGGGGAACGTCCCCGCGATGCGGCCATCGACCAGTTCGTAGCCGCGTGCAAGGGCGGGGCGCCGGCGCCGCTGGCAAACTTCGAGATACAGACACCGGTCACCGAGGCATTCCTGCTCGGATGCATCGCGCAGCGCTTTCCCGGTGAACGGATCGAGTGGGATACGGCAAATATGCGGATCGCTAATTCGGAAAAACTGAATGGGTTCGTGGACCCTCCGGCCCGCAGCGGATTCACGGCTTAATCGCATGAGTATCATCCTTAAGATCGCGATCGCCGGCGCTGTTCTCCCATTGCTGGCGGCGGGTGAGGAGCCCTTGCGGCTGTGCATCGCGGGGTTGGTGCACGGCCACGTGGATGGATTTCTGCGCGCGGCGTCCAAGAGGAAGGACCTCGAGATTGCCGGCATCTTCGACCCGGACGAGGCTTTGCAGCGGCACTATGCGCAGCGCTACGGGCTCGCGGAATCTCTGTTCTTTACGGATCTGAACGAAATGCTGGCGCGCGTCAAGCCGGAGGCGGTGGCCGCGTTCACGAGCACGTTCGATCATGCCCAGGTGGTGGTGGCCTGCGCGCGGCGGCATATCCACGTGATGATGGAGAAGCCGCTGGCCGTAGACCTGGAACAGGCGGGCACCATCGAGCGGGCGGCGCGTACGGACGGCATACACGTGATCGTGAATTACGAGACCACGTGGTATCCCAGCCATGGCGCGATGTGGCGGCTGATCAAGGAACAGCGTGCCGCCGGAGAGATCCGCAAGATGGTGGCGATGGATGGGCACCAGGGCCCCAAGGAGATCAACGTGGGGCCGGAGTTCTTCCAGTGGTTGACCGATCCGCAAAAAAACGGCGCGGGCGCGCTGTTCGATTTCGGCTGCTATGGCGCCAACCTGATGACCTGGATGATGGACAACCAGCGTCCCGTGGCGGTGACGGCTATTACGCAGACCAACAAACCGGGAATCTATCCGCGCGTGGACGACGAAGCTTCGGTGCTGGTCAAGTATCCCGGCGCACAAGGCATTATTCAGGCGTCCTGGAACTGGCCGTTCAACCGCAAGGATTTCGAAGTTTACGGGGAGCGCGGAGATGCCATCGCCACCGGCGGCGACTCTCTGCGAGTACGGTTGCCGGGCGAGCAGGAGGAAAGCCGCAAGCTCGAAGCGCTGCCGCCGGAGGAACGCGATTCGATCTCGTACCTGACCGCGGTGGCGCGCGGGAAGCGTAAGCCATCCGGGCTGTCGTCGCTCGAGAATAATATGATCGTGACCGCCATCCTGGTTGCCGCGCGCGAGTCGGCGCGGACGGGCAAGACCATCAAGCTGGCCGACCTGGCTGCGCGGTGAGCGGCCTGTACCAATTCGCCGTGCTGGAGTTGGTGGCAGCGTGGGTGGTTTGGTCGTATCCGTTCGTGCGCAAGCGGTTCAGCGGCCCTAAACGCGCATCGAACGTGATGGCGCACAGCGGAGATTGGGGGCTGGCGCTCGAAACCGCGGGTATCTTTCTTGCCTGGTTTCGCCTCCCGCATTCGCCGGAGCCGGACCCGGCGCGCGTGATCGCGTCGATGGCGCTGGCGCCTTGCGGAGCAATATTCGGATGGCTGGCGGTGCGGCATCTGGGCAAACAGCTTCGCATCCTGGCGGGGCTGTATCCCGACCATGAATTGATCCGCAGGGGCCCGTATGCCGTCGTGCGGCATCCGGTGTACGCGTCGATGTTCCTGATGCTGCTGGCCACCGGGCTGCTTTTCGCGTGGTGGCCGCTGTTCCTGCTGGGTATCGCACTGTATGTGATCGGAACCGAGATACGGATTCACGCCGAGGAGGGGCTGCTGCGAACGCGCTTCGGCCCAGAGTTCGAGGCATATCGCCGGGAGGTTCCCGCGTACCTGCCGTTCATCCGATAAATCCTGGGATACAATGCAACGTGGTCCGCCGCGTCGCTGCCATCGCCATCGCCCCGCTGATCGCGCACATGCCGCTCGGTGCGCTGGATCTCACGCGCGCAGCCGTGGCCGGCCCTCGCGACCTGTCCGGTCCGGAGGCCAAAGCGGCCGCCATGCTGATCGAAGAGGTCGACCGGCGCTCAGGTGTTCGCTGGGAGACCACGGCCGGCGACGGGCCCGTGGTGATCGAGATCGCGCGCGGGGCGGGTCCCGCCGAAGGCTACACGATTCGCAGCACTGCCCAGCGCGTCACCATCTCCGGCAACGATGCGCGCGGCATGCTGTTCGGCATTGGCCGGCTGTTGCGCGAGTTGCGCATCGCGCGCGGCTCTATCCAGCTTCCCGATGGCTTCGCCGAAGCCAGCGCGCCGCGCTATCCTCTGCGCGGCCACCAGCTGGGCTATCGTCCGAAATCGAACACGTACGATGCCTGGTCCGTACCGGTCTTCGAGCAGTACATCCGCGACCTGGCCGTGTTTGGCAGCAACGCCGTAGAGCTGATCCCGCCGCGTTCCGACGACGCCGCCGACAGCCCCCACTTCCCGCTGCCGCCCATGCGCATGATGATCGAGCTTTCGGGGCTGCTGGCGGCCTACGGCCTGGACGTGTGGATCTGGTATCCGGCGATGGATCGCGACTACGCCGATCCGGCCACCGTGGAATTTGCGCTGCATGAATGGGGCGAGGTGTTCCGGCAACTGCCGCGTGTCGACGCCGTGTTCGTGCCCGGCGGCGATCCCGGCCACACACCCCCCAGGCACCTGATGGATCTGCTGGCGAAACAGACCGAGGTGCTGCATCGCTATCATCCGCGCGCGCAGATGTGGGTCTCGCCGCAGAGTTTTAACCAGGCGTGGCTCGATGAATTTCTGGGCATCCTGCGCGCCGAGCAGCCGGCGTGGTTGAGCGGCGTGGTCTTCGGGCCGCAGAACCGCATAGGCCTGCCGGAGCTGCGCGCGGCCGTGCCGCGGCGCTACGCCATACGTCACTATCCGGACATCACGCATAACCTGCAGTGCCAGTTTCCGGTGCCGGAGTGGGACCCGGCGTTCGCGCTCACGGAGGGGCGCGAGAGCATCAATCCGCGCCCGCTCGAAGAGGCGCGCATCTTCCGGCAGTTCCAGCCGCTGACTATCGGTTTCATCAGCTACTCGGAAGGCTCTAACGACGACGTGAACAAGTTCGTGTGGAGCGCGCTGGGCTGGAATCCGGACCAGGACGTCACCGAAATCCTGCGCCAATACAGCCGCTATTTTATCGGCGACGCGTTCAGCGAGAGCTTCGCGCAGGGCCTGCTGGCGCTCGAACGCAACTGGCACGGACCGCTTCCTGCCAATGGGGGCGTGGAGGCCACCCTGGAACAGTTCCAGGCGATGGAGCACGCCGCCACGCCTGCCATACTGCGCAACTGGCGGTTCCAGCAGGCACTCTACCGCGCGTATTACGATGCTTACACGCGGAAGCGCCTGCTGTATGAAACATCGCTCGAAGACCAGGCCATGGGCAAACTGCGGGAGACGCGCGACAGCGAAGCGGCGGCGGCCATCCTGGATCGCGCCGTGAAGCAGCCGGTAGCGCCGGAATGGCGCGCGCGCATCTTCGAGCTGGCCGAAGCGCTGTTTCAGAGCATCGGCATGCAACTGAGCGTGCCGCGCTATAAGGCGATCGGGGTAGACCGCGGCGCGACCCTGGATACGCTGGGCGTGCCGCTGAACAATCGCCTGTGGCTGGAGCGCCAGTTCGCCGAGGCGCGCGGCGATCCGGCAACCATCGATCGCATTCTCAACTGGACCGATCCGGGCCCGGGCGGCTTTTACGACGATCTCGGCGATCTCACGCGGCAACCTCACCTGGTGCGCGGCAGCGCCAGCCTGGAATATCATCCGCACTGGCCGCGATCCTGGTGGACGTATGCCGAATCGTTTTACGATGAGCCTTTACAGATGCGCTACACCGGACTGGATCCCACCGCGCAGTATCGCATTCGGGTGGTGTACGCGGGGGACAGCCCCGGCCGCAAGATCCGCCTGCAAGCGTCCGGGCCGGTCCCCATCGAGATTCACCCTCTGATGCTGAAGCCGCAACCGGTTCGCCCCGTGGAATTCGACATTCCGCGAGCGGCCACCGCGGCTGGCGAATTGAAGTTGTGGTGGTATCGTGAACCCGGCCTGGGCGGCAACGGCCGCGGCTGTGAAGTGGCAGAAGTCTGGTTAATGAAAAAATGAATACACCTTGGGAAAACCCCGTAAGAGCGCTTTTGCGCGAAGGTAAGCCGGTGGTCGCGGCCACCATCACTGTAGCCAATCCGGATGTGGCCGCGCACGCTGCCACGCTCGGTTTCGATTTTCTATGGGTCGAGATGGAGCACTCGCCCATTACGCTCGAAACGCTGCGCAACATCGTGCTGGCCACGCGCGGGCTGCCGGCCATGACGTTCGCGCGCGTGCCGGTGAATGAAATCTGGACCGCCAAGCGCGTGCTGGATGCCGGCGTGAGCGGCGTGATGTTCCCGTTCTCCAGCACGCCCGAACTGGCGGCGCAGGCGGCGGCCGCCTGCCACTACCCGCCGGTGGGGAGGCGCGGATCGGGACCCGTGCTGGCGCGCACCACCTGGCCGGCCGGCGAGGCGAACTATCACGATTCGGCCGATCAAAACGTGATGGTCATCATTATTATTGAAGAGGCGCGCGCCGTGGAGCGTATCGACGAGATTGCCGCCACTCCCGGTGTGGACGTGCTGTTCATCGGCACCAGCGATCTGTCGTTTTCGCTCGGGTTGCGAGGGAGGCAGGACGATCCGAAGCTGGAAGCGGCCATCGCGCGCATCGCGGAAGCGGGTAAGCGTCACGGCAAGTTCCTGGGGCGGCCGGCCGCGACCACGGAGATCGCGCACCGCTACATGGAGCAGGGATTCCTGCTGTTCCAGGGGCCGACCGATATGGGCCTGATGGCCGCGGGTGCGCGGCGTTACCTGGAGGCGCTGGGCAGGGGCACCGAAACACCGCCGCCGCGCGCTTTGTATTGATATGGTCTGGGCGCGCGTGTCCTTGCTGGCGCCCGCGGCTCTGCTGCTGGCGCAGAGCTGGGGGACGCGTTCGCCGCGCGTTATCTCCGAGGGTGAACCGGCATACAGCGACGAAGCCCGCCGCGCGGGCGTGAACACCACCGTGATGCTGAGCCTGGTGGTGAATGAAACCGGCGCGCCCGAAGATATCCGGGTGGTCCGCGGCGCCGGCTTCGGTCTGGATGAAATGGCGGTCCGCGCGATCGAAACCTGGCGCTTCGAGCCCGGCATCCGGGAAGGCAAGGCTTTCAAGGCGCCCACCCGGATCGAACTCCACTTCAAGAACGCCAACAAGGCTCACCGGGATCAGACGGCGCGGCTTTCCTTCAGCCTGGCGCCGGGAGTGGAACGGCCCGAGCTGGTTCAGGGAAAGATCCCGGCGAATCCAGATCCGCTTGATGATGCATCCTTGCGCGTGCGTGTCACGGTGAACCCGGATGGCCGGCCCAGCCTGCAGGGTCTGGAAACTCGAAATGACGAGTGGACCAGCCGCGCGCTGCGGGAAATAGCCGCTTGGCGCTTCCGGCCCGCCATGCGCAACGGACAACCCGAGGAAGTCACCGGCATCCTGGAATTGACCGTGAATCCGCCCAGAGCGTCGGACACGCGGCCGCGCGTGCAGCGCGAATTGGTGGCGATCTCTTCGCCCGAGCCGCAGGACGCTTCCCTGCCCGCGCCGCGCCTGCTTTCGCCCGCCGATCACGCGCTATTCAATGGTTATCCGCGCCGCCTGACGTGCAAATGGGAGCCGTCCGCGGGAGCGGCCTCCTACCTGCTGGAGTGGGACTACATGTATCGGGACATATGGAACGCCGAGTATCAGGGCATGCCAGGCACGGGGTTTGTCACCAGCGGCACGGAAGACACGATTGAATTCGTGGGAGCGCAGCCCGGCCGCTGGCGCGTCTGGCCGGTGAACCCCAGCGGCCAGCGCGGAAACCCCAGCGAGTGGCGCACGTTCCGGTTCTCGAATTGATGTGCGCCTGCGCCCTACTTGCTCCGATAAGTGAACGTCAGCCTGGTTTCTTCGTCGACCACCAGTGGCCGCACGAAGCGATACGAGTTGCCCGTACGCGGTACGGTTACCGCGATCGGCAGCACGCCGGCTACGCGCCGCTGCAGATCCTTCACGTTCGCTGAGGCCCCCTCCGCCTGCGCGGCGTTCTGCCGCGCGTTGCGCTCGACTTGCTGAGTCTCACGCCCGCTGGCTCGCACCTCCAGCGTCTCCGTCGCGGCTGCCACCGGCAGGGCCATACTGAGCCACGAACCGCGGCTGGCATCGTGCAGGATCTCGCGGATCACCGGCTGGAATCCCGTCGCCGTAATCGAGATCCGCAAAAGACCGGAGGGTACATCGGCCAGCAGCCAGCGCCCGCTCTGATCGGAAACTGCCCGGCTGGTGACTCCGGTGGCGGTCTCCAAGACAACCACCGCGGCCCGCGAAACACTTGCGCCGCTGGCATCCGTGATCAGTCCACCGACCTGGCCCGGCGCCAGCGATTCAATATTCACCGGACCGTTGAAGGACACCAGGTCCCGAGCCTCTTCCGCCGCTTCTCCGCTGGGTGGCGGAAGCAAGCGCGCGGAAATCGCCTGGCCGCCGAAGTCCGCCACCTTATATTGCCGCGGCAGAAAGACCTCCCATTCGAGCAATCCGATGGGAATGTCCATCTTGGGAAGCGACAGCTCCGCGCCGCCTTTTTTCTGGAACGGCGCGCCAGCGTGCAGAAAGACGAAGGAAACGGAGTACGAATCCGCAGGACGGAAACCCGGCCGCAGTAGCGGCACACGATTGCCGTCGGAGCCCTGCACCGGCTTCACCTTTTCTCCGGCGACGTCACATGACAGGATGCTCGCGCCCGCCGGTAGCGCCACCTTCAGGAACGGTTGCGCGTGATTTTTCAACGTGAGCTTCACCTCCGTGAGCGAGCGGCCTTCGCCCGTGATCAGCGTGGTGACCACCGCCTCCTGCGCCACGGCCGCCAGCACGCCGCTATCGGGAAAGCGTACCCATTCGAGGGCCACCAGGGGCGCTTCAGACGCCTTCTTCTGATAGCGGAATGCGGCATGCAGCGGGCTGCGCGCCAGGGCGCGCTGGTACGGGCTGGCCTCCTTCAAGTCCATGCGCCGGACGCCGCCCGGCCCCGCCGGTTTCCCCGACGCGGTCAGCTCGATGGCGCCTTCTCCTTCGATCAGCACTTCACCGGTTTCCCGCTGCGTGCCGCGGAAGCTGATTAACGGCACTTCCGCCTTTTCCGCGGTATTCGATCTCGCAAACGAGACGAGAAACTCGTGATGGCGCGCCCTTGGATCGCTCACTCTCAACAGGATCGTCTTCCCCTGCACTTCACTGGCGCTCAACGTCGACCCCGTAGCTCCGGTAAGTTCGTATCCTTCGGGCGCCTCGATCTCGAACTGCCCAGGCTCTCCCTGAATGACGGTGACCTCCGCCAGCGCGGCCATTGCCAGTTCGGCGTCGCTCACTGAGATCAGTGTCTTCACATCGGACAGGAAGCGTGTCTCCTTGAACGGCGCCGGAGCCGGAGCGCGGTTGCGGGCGGCCCACCAAAGCCTTGCTCCTTCGCCGGGAATCAGCGTCGCCTCTATGATGGTGCGTCCTTTACTTGACGACCGGCTGGTAATGAGTCCGGGACTCAGATTGACCAATGTTTGCTCGCCGGGAACCGAGAGCGCCAATGTGACTGTGCCGGCCGCCGGCGCCGGCAGCGTGAACGACGCGCGGCTGGGCTCGATGGTGAGCGGCAGCCCGGCTTCCAGCGTGACCGAGAACTCAGCCGGCCCCGGCAGCACCGCCGCGACCGCACCGCCTTCCTGTTCCAGGGGCAATTCCCTGCCCTTCTGGCGCGCATCCAGAACAGTCATGCCGGTAAGCAACGGCACCTTACGTTCCCCCTTGGTGAACACCTCACCTTCCAACGCGATGCTTCCGGAGATCGACTCGCCCGTCACCTGTAAATCCATCTGCGCGCTTTTCACGATGTAAGGGAGCGGCGGAATTTCCACTTTCTTGGGAGGCTTGCCGGCCAACTCCACCAGCTTGTTGTAGTCTTCGAGCGGCAGCGTCACGTTTCCCGCGGCGGGAAGCGGAAGATTGCTCTGCGCCAGGGCGGCACTGGTTACGGCCAGCGATGCCAGCCACAAACGGGCTCTCATTTCACACCTCCCTTTTTCTCTTTCTGATAATCCAGTTCGATGACCGGCGCCTGACTCTCTCCGGTCAATTCCGTCGCCAGGTACAGCGAAGGACCCATGGCGGGGAACGAAACGTGTATCGGGAAGGCCGTAGACGCCCGGCGCGCATCTGACCTGGCGCGATACTTGTCCACCAGCGCCTGCGTGGCGGACGGCGCCAGACCTGCGCTCACGTTCTGGGCGGCTTCAAAGGCCGGTGCACCCGCGGCGGCGCTCAACGCGGGAGAGGACGGCGGTTCGTAGGGCTGCGCGCGAAACGCCCCGGTCTCGGGCGTCACGCGGAATAGGGGCGGATAGTAGAGCATCACGCCCGTGCGCGAAACCGGCAGGTCCAGCGCCGGCAGCGGCAGCGTGGCGCGGCCCCGGCCGCCCCATTCCGCGCCGTGCGCCAGATACAGGATCTCGATGGGAAATAACGGCGCATCCTCTCCGGCTGCGCCGGGCGGCCCGCTTTTGGCTAAGGGGAAGACCAGGCCTCCGTCCGGCGTCTTTCCCGGGTGCACCGGCCTCCCGGCGAGCGACGCGCTCCACACTGCCGCTCCCGTAGGCAGCGTGATCCGAACAAAATTGCGTTGGTTGTTGCGGATGGCGTAACGCGCTTGCACCAGGGTCTTGCCTTCCACGGTGGTCAGTACGCGATAGCGCGCCTCTTCCACGTTGGCTGTGAGCACCGCCTGCTGCGCATAGCGCGCCACCTGCACGTTCAGCGAGCGTGCCTGGGAGGCGGTACGCAAACGGAAGGCGGTCAGCGACGGCGATTGCCGGCCGGCCAGCATTGGGCCCAGTTCGCCGCCCTCCACCGCTTCCAGCCCCTCGGCCCTGGAATCTTTGATTTCTCCTGCGCCGAGCACTTCCACGGCGGCGGCGCCTGACTCGCGCTCGCAATCGAGCAGCTTTAGGAGCGGAATATCGATGGCGCCATCGCGGGCCAGGTGCGTTTCACCGCTGATGGTGAACTTGGCAACCTGCTCCACCGGCTCCAGAAAATTCACCACCAGTTGGCCCCCTTGCACGTCCCAATCGGCGACTAAGGCTCCCGGCACCTGGTTGATGGTGACCGCGGAGGGCACTTCAATTCTTACCTGGCGCGCCGAGCCCTGGATCGCTTCAATCTCCACTTCGGCATTCAGCGACGTGGAATCTTCACCGAGGCCGAAAAGCTGCACCAGCGATCCGCGCATACGTAGCGGCAATTCCACGCGGCGCTCCTCGATCTTTTTCCGCCAGGTGAAACTGAGTGGTTCATTCCCGCGCGCGTAAGCCAGCCAGTGCGCGGCGGATTTTTCCGCCACGAAGCCGCCCCCTACGTTGACCTCTACGTCCTGCGGCACGGCTTCCACGGACGCGCGCGTCACGCCGGAAGCTCCCACCGGCACGGACAGGTGCGACGCGCCATCCGACGAAGTCACGTTGAACGCCACGTCCAGCAGCAGGACAGAGCGGCCCTTCCCCGAAAGCACGGCCATCTGGTCCGAACGTCCGCCGACCAGCGAAACCGGTTTTCCACCCAGGCGGGCGGATCGCACCAGCAATCCAGGCGGGATCGGTACCCGAACCCAACCGTCCTTCACGACATCCACGGTCAGGCTGGCGCGGCCCGCGGCCAGTACGCCGTCCAGGCGCAAATCGTAATCGATGCGCGTCAGCGTGGCTTCCACCGGAGGTGGATCGGCTGCGCGTTCCACGGGAAAGGCCTTGCCATGCAAAGCCTCGTATTGATTGACGGGTATAACCACCCAACCGGGCGAGCGCGTGCCGTCCTGTGCGTAGCCAGCGCTGCCCAAATACAAAACGGCAGAAAACAAGTGTAGCCTTTTCATGAACAGACTCCTTCCCAAAGCAGGTGACTACATGCTAGCGCTTAACCATTAGTATGGAAAGGGTATTGTGCCCTCCCCGGCCCTGCGATAACATTCAGCTAAATACGGTTAAAGAGGCCTTAAACTAGTGAACAGATTGGCGCGAACCGTCGCACGTGTGAAGTCTTCGTGGATCTTGGTTGCCGGATGCGGTTTGCTGGGCGTGCTGGCAGCCATTGCTTCCAGCGACGCGCCAAGATCGCCCGCTTACGTTTATACAGCCACCGCCCGGTTCGATGCGGACGCCTGGAGCTGCGGCCAGGAGCGCTTCCCGCAGGGCGCAGCTATCCGGGTGATTTCCGAGGCGGGCGCGCGCGACCTGGCGCCCGGGTTCTTCGCCTCGGCCGATCCGGAGGTCTCTTTTGACGGCCGGAGCGTGCTCTTTGCCGGCAAGCCGCGCCGTGTGGATCCCTGGCAGATCTGGGAGACTTCGTTGACGGCGGCCTCCGGCGATCCCCATCGTATAGCCGCCTGGCAGGAAGCCTGCATCCGCCCGCTGTACCTGCCCGACGGCAAGATTGTCTACGCGCGCAAGACGCCGCAGGGGTATCAGCTCGAAGTTCTGGCGGTGGGCGGCGGTGCGCCGCTGCGGATCACCTATGCACCGGGTAATTACCTGACCTGCGATGTACTGCACGATGGACGGGTACTCTACGAAGGCGGCGACCTATATACGGTTTACCCGGACGGCAGCGGCGTGGAGGCCTACCGCTGCGACCACGGCCCCAGCCGTCACGGGGCGCGGCAACTGGCTTCGCGCGATATTGTCTTCGCGACCAACGGCGGACTGTCGCGATTCACGTCCGCCCTGGCCACCCAGGTGAATATCGGCCGAGCGCCTGACGGTCAGTTCACCGGGCCGGTCGCCGAAGCTGCGCGGGATGCATGGCTGGCTGCTTATCGTCCTGATGCGCGAGCGCCCTACGCCATCTACACGCTGACTCCGGCGGACGGCGCACTCAAGAGAATCTCCGACCGGCCCGGCGTGCAGCCTTCCCTGCTGGCCGCGCGCGAAGTTCCTCTGCGCTTTCCGTCAGGCTTGCACGATTGGGCGGGTGCCAATGTGTTGTGCCTCAATGCCTATACGTCCAAGACGAAAATCACGGAAGGCTCCATCGCCAGCGTGAGGATGTATTCCCAAGGGGCGGACGGCCAGCCCGCGCTGCTGGGTGAAACGCGGGTGGAGAGCGACGGCTCGTTCTTTCTGCATGTGCCGAGCGAGCAGCCCCTGCGCATGGAGTTGCGCGACCGCTCCGGCCGCACGATTGAAGCCGAGCGCGGCTGGTTCTGGATGCGGCGCGGCGAACAACGCGTGTGCGTAGGTTGTCACGCGGGTCCCGAGCGCGCGCCGGAGAATGCCATGCCGAAAGTGTTGCTACGCGCGGACGTGCCGGTCATCATGGCCATCGGAGGCGCCCAATGAAATACTGCCTGCTATTCATCGCCACCCTGGCGTACGCCGCCGATTCGCCTGTTGTGACGATCCGCTTTGAAGACGCGACACCCGGCTCCGGCATCCAGTTCACTCACAGCTTTGGCGCACGCAAGCTGGGATCGCTGCTCGAAAGCACCGGCGCGGGGTGTGTCTGGTTCGATTACAACAACGACGGCCGGCCGGACCTGTACGTGGCGTCCGGTAAGCCGCTCGGCGACGACCTCCATCCGTATCCGCTGCGCACGCCCCCGGAAACGCCTCCGCACAATCATCTCTACCGCAACGACGGCAACGGCAAATTCACCGACGTGACGGGCGAAGCCTGCGTCGGTGCGGACCTCTACAGCATGGCGGCCATCGCGGCGGACTTCGACAACGACGGTTTTGTCGACCTGCTGGTGACCGGATACGGCCACGTCACGCTGTATCGCAACAAGGGCAACGGCACCTTCGAAGACGTCACCGTCAAAGCCGGGCTGAATGTGCCAGGCTGGTCCATCGGGGCGGCATGGCTCGACTACGATCGCGATGGCTGCGTGGATCTGTTCATCGGCCGCTACGTCAAGTTTGACCCGAAGTACCGCGCGTACTACGCCGCCGACAATTATCCGGGACCGCTGGATTACGCGGGCAACACCAACCTGCTGTTCCACAATAACTCCGACGGCACGTTCACCGACGTCAGCCAGAAGTCTGGTATCGCCAAATATGCCGGCCGAACGATGGGCGCCACGGCGGGTGATTTCGATGGCGACGGGTTTCCGGATATCTACGTGGCCAACGACAAGACCGAGAATTTCCTGTTCCACAACAACCGGAACGGCACGTTCTCCGAAATTGCCGTGCAGTCCGGGGTGGCTTACGGGCAAAACGGCGAATCCACTTCCGCCATGGGGCCGGTATTCGCCGACTTCGAAAACACCGGCCGCGTAGGGTTGTGGGTCACCGATTCCCATTACAACCGCCTGCTGCGCAACAACGGTACCGATTTCAACGACATCACCGAGGCGGCCGGGATCTCGCAATTGACCGCGCAGTACGTCAGCTGGGGAACCGGTGTTTACGATTTCGATAACGACGGTCTGCGCGACATCTTCATCGCACACGGCGGCCTGATCCACCTGGTGCCGCAGGAGCATTCCATCTTCCGCAACCTCGGCGGCGGCCACTTCGCGGATGTGGCCAACACCGCCGGCCCCTTTTTCGAGTTGAAGACGGTGGCCCGAGGCGCCTGCTTTGCCGATTACGACAACGACGGTAGGGTGGACGTGTTCATGGTGAACCTGGGCGCCCAAGGATATCTGCTGCACAATGTGGCGCCGGGCGCCAACCATTGGCTGGCATTCAAACTGGTCGGCCGGAAGAGCAATCGGGACGGCATCGGCGCCCGGATTGAAGTCCACGCCGGCGGACGCAAGCAGCAGGCCGAGCGCATGGCGGGATCGGGGTACCTGTCGCAGGACGATTCGCGCGTGCATTTCGGACTGGGCGCCGCGGCGGCGGCCGAGACGGTAACCATCACGTGGCCGAGCGGCAAAGTACAAAAGCTGCGCGACGTGACCGCCGACCGGGTAGTCACGGTGGAGGAACAATGAGGCTTCTCAATATATCGCTGAATGCGCCGGAATTCTTCGTGGTTGCGCACCAGGTGATGAACGGAGCAGCTTCGAGGCGTCTATTCGGGGTGTGATCAATAGATGAACATGATTGGACATAATCACCCACGCATGCAATTGATAATGTCCAATCTCCGCACCGCGACCAATCGAGTCCAGTACCAATTGTGCAATGCCGGGTTGTCTGAGATAAGTAGGTCCACAGCGCGCCTGGTCAAACAGCCTATCCATAGCCACGAATGCCTCGCCGGAAGGTCGCCGGTCGCGGAGAACCATATACCAGTAGCAGGCCGCGCGATTGGAAACTCTCCGGCAGGGCGGCCTGAGAGGCCGCCACAGGCCACGGGCCTGCCCCGCCTCCTTCTCCTGATACTCGTGTTTACTGGAACCCTGCTCGCCGGCTATCCTTCTCCGGTCGAACTGGCTGTATCTGGCGATCGGTTGTTTGTAGTTTGCGAGGGTACCGGCGAAGTGGTGGTCGCTGACGCGCAAACGGGCGCGCTGATCGCGCGCATTCCCGTAGGCCGCGAACCAAAGGGTCTGCACATCAATGGCCGATATGCCTTCGTCGCCAACTCATGGAGCGACACGGTCTCGGTGATCGACACCACCACGCTCACGGTGACCCGCACGCTCAAAACCGGCTTCGAACCCAATGCGGTCTTCGCCACCGAAACCTCCCTCTTCACCGCCAATCGCATTAGCAACGATATCTCGGTCATCGACCTGGCGACCGGAACGGAGACCCGGCGCCTGGCGGCCGGGCGCGGCGCCAGTTATCTGACCTCATCCCCCGACGGCCAGTCGATTTATTGCACGCATATCTACCCGAATATCGGGCAGCACCGCGCGCCGCCCGAATCCGAGATCACCGTAATCGACGCGGCCCACCAGATCGTGCGGGAGCGGCAGCCCCTGCACAATGTGGCCGGCGTCTTCCACGTGGCGTTTTCGCGCGATGGCCGCCTGGGTCTCGCCTGCCAGTTGCGGCCCAAGAACCTGGTGCCGCTGGCGCACGTCGAGCACGGCTGGGTCTTCGGCGACTCGCTGACCCTCTTCGGCACGGACGTCGGCGAGCCCGTACAGGTGCTGATCGACGAGATCGAGCAATACTACACCATGCCGTTCGGCGTGGCCATCGCTCCGGACAAAAGCGCGGCGTATGTCTCGACCACGGGCGCCAACAGCGTGACGGTCATCGACATCCCCCGCCTGCTGGCATTTGTGCGTGCTCAATCGCCCGCCGAGCGGCGCGCGCTGGCCAACGACCTATCGGCATCCGCTCACTTCGTAGCGGCGCGGATTCCCGTGGGCCGCGGTCCCAAAGGCGTGGGCCTTTCGCCGGATGGCGCCCGCCTGTACGTTGCCAATCGCCTGGATGACAGCGTGTCCGTGATCGACACTGCCGCGCGCAAGGTTGTGCGCATCATCGAATTGGGCGGCCCGGCGGATCTGACGCCCCAGCGCCGCGGCGAGCGCCTCTTCTTCGACGCGCGCTTTGCCTTCCACGGCGGTTTCAGTTGCGCCAACTGCCACCTGGAATCCACTTTTGACGGCCTGCAATGGGACCTGGAGCCGGATGGCTTCGGAAAGGACATCGTCGATAACCGGCTGCTCGAAGACGTCGAGGGCACCGAGCCATTCAAGTGGAATGGCGGCAATCCGGACCTTGAGACGGAATGCGGGCCGCGTACCGAAAAGTTCTTCTACCGCTCGCAGAGTTACTCGCCCGCCGAATTGACCGACCTGGTCAGCTATATCAAGTCGATCCCCCTGCGCCCCAACCGCTACCGGCTTGCGAACGGGGAATCGACACCCGCGCAGGAACGTGGCAAAGACATCTTCGAACGCACCCGCCGCAAGGACGGCACGCCCATTCCCGAAGCTAACCAATGCGGTTTCTGTCACTCCGGACGGCATTTTACCAACCAGACCCAAGTGGATGTTGGCAGCGGTAAGTGGTCCGACCGCTCGCCGGTAATCGATGTCCCGCAGCTTACTAACATCGCCTTGACGGCTCCCTATCTCCATGACGGGTCGGCACGCAGCCTGGAGGAGATCTGGACAGTTTTCAATCCCAAGGATACCCACGGGGTCACCAATGACCTGGCAAAGGACGAACTCAACGATCTGATTGAGTATCTGAAAACCTTATGAAACACTGGTTAGCCATTTTTCTCCTGCCGTTGGCCGCCGCCGCCCAGCCGATGCCGCTTTACCGCTGGCAGAACTTCACCACGGCCGATGGCCTGCCCGACAATCGCGTCTTCAACGTGGCCGTCGACGGCGAGCGCATCTGGGCCGCTACTGAAAACGGCCTGGGGCTTTATGAGAACGGCAAATGGCGCGTGTTTCGCCCGCAGGACGGCTTGGTGCACCGGGTAGTCACCTACGTGGCCGTGGATAAGAAGACCCACGACGTGTGGGCCGCCACCATGGGCGGCTTGAGCCGCTATTCCGCCGGGCGCTTCGACAATTTCACACAGCTCAACAGCGGTTTATCGAACGACGTGGTCTACGGCGTCGCCGTCCAGGACAACTTGGTGTGGGTGGCCACCGCCGCCGGCGCTAGCCGCCTCAATACGCGCACGGGGGAATGGAGCCTGTTCAACGAGCGCAACACGCCTATGTATGAGATCTGGACCTACGCGGTAAGTCCGGGCGCGAGCAAAGTATATTACGCCGTGTGGGGCGGCGGTGTTCTGGAGTACGACGTCAAGACCGAGCGCTGGAAGGACTACAACGATCCGGACGGTGAGACTGAGATCGTATTGTTCAAGGACCAGGGGCTGATTCACGAAATAACCACCTCGGTCAGTTGGATGGAGCAGGACAAGATCCTATGGGCGGCCACTTACTTCGGCGCCAGCCGTTATGACGGCCGCAACTGGCATAACTTTATGCAGAAGGATAGCGGCCTGCCCAGCGATTTCCTGAACCAGGTAAAAGGCGTCGATGGCAACCGGGCCTGGTTCTCCACGGATAAAGGCCTGGCTTACTATGACGGCGAGAACTGGGCAATCTATCGGCAATCTCCCGATACGGGCAAGGCGGAGATGCTGGTGCGCGACGCCACGGGCAAGGTGAGGCGCGTGGAGACCGATACGGCCCCCGCGCACAACTACGTTTTTGGAGTTGATTTTCAGGGGAACGACATTTGGGTGGCGACGGCCAAAGGCTTGAGCCACGGAATCAGAATCCAAGGAGAGGTTAGTCAAAATGTTACTCGAAGAAATGATCAGTGAAGTTACGGGAGCAGCGGTCGAGAAACGGGCGATCACCGACCTCAGAGTACTCAACGAGGCCTACGATTATGAGCGCCCCAGCTCTTTCTCGCGCGGCATGCGCATCGATCTGAACGGGCTGGTGGTTCTCCTGATCTCGGGAACCGCGAGCATCGATGAAGTTGGGGAGACGGTGCATGTGGGCGATTTCCGCGCGCAATGCCGGCGCATGCTCTATAACATGACCGGCCTGATCGAGGCCGAGGGGGCCACCTGGCACGATGTCGTGCGCACAACCTTTTATCTGCGCGATATCGACCGCGATTATCGCGAGTTCAACGAAGAACGCACCGCGTTTTACAAAAAGCAGGGCCTCGATCCGCTGCCGGCTTCCACGGGCATTCAGGCGAAACTATGCCGCCCGGATCTGTTGGTGGAAGGCGAAGCTATCATCATGTTCCGTAAGAAGGAGTAACTATGCCGCATACGTGGCGCAGGCGCCTTTGCCTGACCGCCGGCACGGTTGCCGGTCTCTGCCTGGCCATCTCCGCCTTTGCTCAATCCCCCGGCGCGTGCTCTTGTGGCGCGCACCCGCCGGGCCGGCCTGCGCAGCGCGTCATGGAGCCGTATGCCGCCGAGCCGGAGGACATGCGCCCGTATTCGCGCTTCACCAAGCCGTACTTCGAGAATTACACCAAGACGGTGGAGTATAACGGGCCGGGCCGGGATATCCCCGACCCCGATCTGAAGGATGTCACCGAGGTCCCTATCGCCTTCCTCGGCCCGGTCTACGAGCATCGCGACGAGGCACTGGGCCGCATGATGCTGAACGGGGCCACCCTGGCGATCGAGGAGGCCAACGCCGCGGGAGGCTACTGCGGCAAGCCCTTCAAGCTGCTGGTGCACAATGACTCGGCCATCTGGGGCGCATCCAGCAACGAGATCGTCAAGATGACTTACGACGAAAAAGTGTGGGCCATGCTGGGATCCATCAGCGGTGACACCACCCATATCGCGCTGCGCGTCTCATTGAAGTCCGAACTGCCGATTGTAAACACCGCCGCCACCGACCCTACCATTCCGGAAACCATCATTCCGTGGATCCTGAACGCCATCCAGGATGACCGCGTGCAGAGCTACACGCTGGCGCGCCGCATTTACACGGAGCGGAAATTTAGCCGGGTGGCACTGCTGCGCGTGAACGAACGCTATGGCCGCTTCGGCGTCGTAAAGTTCCGGGACGCTTCCCGCCGGCTGGGGCACCCGGTCGTGATCGAGCAAAAGTACATGCCGGGCGACACCGATTTTCGTCACCAGCTCAGCGTCATTCAGGATTCCAACGCGGATGCCATTGTGCTCTGGGCCGACCAGGGGCCTGCCGGCAACATCCTGAAGCAGATGCGCGGGATGGGCATGCAGCAACCGGTATTCGCCGCCTTCCGCGCGTACGGCACGGAGATGCTGCGCATCGCCGGACCGGCCGCCGAAGGGCTGGAGTTCGTTTTTCCGTACGACCCCACGCGCGACGATCCGGTGTGGACCGGTTTCAATGGCCGCTTCGCCAAACGATTCGACAAGCCTCCGGAAGTCTTCGCCTCGCTGGGCTACGACGGCATGCGCATCCTGCTCGATTCCATTTGCCGCGCGGGCCTGAATCGGGCGCGCATTCGCGACGCGTTCTACGGCCTGGAGCGTTATCGCGGCGTAAGCGGCGAGATGATCTTCGACCCCAATGCCAAGAACATCGCATCGCTCTATCTGGGCAAAATCCAAAACGGCAAAGCCGTGTTCCGCCGGGAGCCCATGCAGCAGGCTTACGCCCGCATCGATGAGCACACCGTCGCCTATAGCGGACCGCCGCTCGCCGACAATCCCGCGGGCGAAGTGCGCATTGGAATCTTTGGGCCACAAGCCGACGGGCTGGCTGCTGATCCGGTCCTGCAGCGCACCGCGGGCCGCGGCTACACCCTGATCGGCGTGCCGTCCGAGGGAGCCTGGGGCAAGGCTTCCTCGGCGCTGGTTGAGCTGATCGGACAGGACCGGCTGATCGGGTTGATCGCGACCGACCGCAACTCCAGCCACCTGGTCGAGCAGCTCGCCGTAAAGCTATTTGTGCCGCTGATCGCGCTGTCATCGGATCGATCGTTGACATCGCTGAACATCCCCTGGATCTTCCGCCTGCCTCCGGATAGTTCCCTCGAGCAGGCCGTGCGCACCATGGTGGAAGCCACCGGCAAAGCCGGCGCCAACCGCGAGCGCGTGCGCGCGGTGCTGGCTTCCGGCGCCACGCTGGCGGGAGGCGTCCGGTTCGACCAGCGCGGCGAAATGCGCTAGCCGCGCGGCCCTCACTTCCGCAGAATCTTCTCCACCGCTTTAGCCAACTCGCGAAACTCCTCGTGCGCCGGCGAATTGGGTGCGTATTCAGCCACCGTCAGCCCAGCTGCCACCGCCTCCGCCACCACCACCCGCTGCCCTATAGGCGGCAGCACTTTCTTCCCCATATCCTTCAGGGAAGATGCCAGGCCGCGCCCCAGGTTGGTGTTCATGAGAACCCGGGAAGGCACAAAACGGATTCGGGGCTTCTTGGAGCGCCGCGCCGCGCGCGCCTGCAGGGCCAGTTTCAAAGCTTGCTTCACCGCAAATAGATCCAGCGGCGATGGTCCGCACGGCAGCAGCATCAGATCGGCGGCCAAGGCCGCTTCGTAGGTGATGTCGGGCGCGCCGGGCGGAGTATCGATCAGCACGATGTCGGCGTCTTTCTCCGCCTGCCGCGCTTGTGCCCGCAGCGTGCCCGCGCCGTCCGCCACCTTCTCCACACATCGCGCCAGCATGCCGTCGCCCTGCTCGGCCCACGCCACCAGGCTGTGCTGCGGATCGGCGTCCAGCACGCGCACGCTCTGTTTCATGGCCGCGAACTCCGCTGCCAGGTTGCCCGCGATGGTGGACTTTCCGACGCCGCCCTTGCGCCCGGCGACAGCAATGATAGCCATGTCGAGCTCTACTTGAGCGGGATGAAATGCTTGCCGTGATACAGACGCGCGGAGCCGTCCTTAGCCACGATCAACTGTAAAGGCCGCGGCAGTTTCAGATCGCCATGCCGGTCCGCCGTGCATTCCGCCACCGGAGCGCCGGCCTGGTCGTAGAGCGAGAACTTGCCGGGTGCATCCACACCCGTTCCGGGGAGAGCCCAGCCGAAGCCGTAACTCCCTACCCCGATCTTGTGTCCGCAGACGGTCAGATCACCTTCGGTGATGATCATGCCGACGTACTTGGCCTGCACACTGGCAGCGTACCCGGTGGTGTCGATCAGCGCGAACAGCGCGCGCGCTCCGGCCGGCGTCTTCACCATGGCGGCGTTACGTTTCTCCGTGGGGATGGCGTTGCCTTCCAGGTAAAAGTCCTTCGGCATCGCCGAATCGAAAGCCTTGCCCGTGACCGCCTCGAAACCCTTCTGCGCCAGCGCGCACTGGCATGCGGCGCATAACACCGTCAGCGCCGCCAGCCAAACTCCGAATTTTTGCATATCGACCCTCGGGACGTTATTGTATCAGCATGACCAACGCTTCCATGTCGCTTGCCATCCTGGTTCTGTTCGTAGTCTCGGCCGGCCTGCCGGCCCGTTCCCGCAATCTCGGCGATCAGGTGGATCGCGTCCAAGGCGTGCGCATCGCCGGCCGCATACCGTGCGACGGCGCCACCAATCCGCAGGAGGAAGTGGGACTGGAGACCACCTTTTCCCCGGGAGGGTTCGAGCGCGCGTTCCACCTGGATGTGTTCGAAAGCCAATACTGCAAAAGGCTGGATCTGTACTTCTTCTGCGCGATGCACGGGCGAGACCGCTGGAAGCATGAATGGGTGAGGGATAACGAGAGCACTCAGGGCAATCGCATGTATTGGATCAATGCTTGCGCCGGGCGGGAGACGAACAATACACCGGAGTACATCCTGAGCGGCTGGTACCGGGAGGGCGCGGGCAAAAAGGAACTTTGGAAGCAGGCCGCCATCAAGAAGGTTCCCGAAAGCCCGGAGACTTACGAATTCACCGACCCCAACGGCGGAACGGCGCGCATCGAGATCAAGCGAAAATAGGGGCAGGCCGCTCGACCTGCCCCAGCCTTTAGCTGCGTTTGGTGCCCTTTAAGGTACCGCCGGCCTCCGGACCTTTATATTTACCGTCGAACTTGTTGCCACTCAGCGTGGTTTCCACAGTGTAAGTCGCCTCGTTCACAATCACCTTGAAGGTGAAGGAATTGCCATCCAGCTTGGCGTCTACGAGGGGAAACTCCCCCGGATCGCCGCTCAGAGTACCGCCGAGCTTGCCGCCGTCGTCTTTCACGACCAGCGTCCAGTTGGAGCTTTGGCCTGCCTCGTCGGTGCCCACGGCATCCCATGTGCCGACGGCCGCATTGTCAGCGGCCAAAGATACCGCCGTCCCTGCGGACCCCATCAAAAGGATTGTCAGAAACAGAATCAACGTGCGTGTCATATTGCTTTCCCTCTCGAAACGAATTGCGCGGTATCCGCCGCAGCCTGGTTTGGGTGCATCGGAGCGCTTTCATGTAGCATAGCGCAAGTTTGACCGGGGGTCTGCCCGGCTTCGGCTATAATGATCCGGCATGCCTACACTAGCCGGTAAGACTATCTTCATCTCGGGCGCCAGCCGCGGAATCGGCCTGGCGATCGCGCTGCGAGCCGCGCGCGACGGCGCCAACATCGCCATAGCCGCCAAGACCGAGACGCCGCATCCCAAGCTCCCGGGCACCATCCACACCGCCGCGGCCGAAATCGAAGCGGCGGGCGGCCACGCTTTGCCGATGGCGGTGGATATCCGGTTTGAGGAACAGGTCTACGCTGCCGTGGAACAGACTATAGGCCGTTTCGGCGGCATCGATATCCTGGTGAACAACGCCAGCGCCATCAACCTCACCGGCACGCTCCAAACGGCCATGAAGCGCTTCGACCTGATGATGGGAGTGAATACCCGCGGCACCTTTGTTTGCTCGCAGGCGTGCCTGCCGCATCTGGCAAAGGCATCCAACCCGCACATTCTGACGCTGTCGCCGCCGCTGGATATGCGCGCCAAGTGGTTCGCGCCGTGCCTGGCTTACACCATGGCGAAGTACGGAATGAGCATGTGTGTGCTGGGCATGGCCGAGGAATTCCGCAGCCGGGGTATTGCCGTGAACGCGTTGTGGCCGCGCACCATCATCGCCACCGCGGCGCTGCAGATCATCCCGGGGGCCGAGCCGGAACGCGGCCGCACGCCCGAAATCATGGCGGATGCCGCGTGGCAGATTCTGACCCAGGATAGCCGCGCCGCCACGGGCAACTTTTTCATCGACGAGGACGTACTGGCGGCCGCGGGAGTCACGGACTTCTCGCGCTACGCGGTGTCCCCGGGAAAGCCGCTCCGGGGCGACTTTTTCCTGGACTGAACTACAGCTCCAGCAGCCAGCCCGGCTTGCCCACATTCATCGCCTGCGTTCTGCCGACCTCGGTCCGCACGCCGCCCGCTTCGTGAATGTGCCCGCAGAAGAAATATTCCGGCTGCTCCCGCGCCAGGAAATCGCGCACTGCCGTAGAGCCGCCGTGCATTCCCGGGCGGATCTGGTCGAGCGCGGTTCCGTGCGGCGGGCAATGGCAGAGGAGGATCAGCGGCTTGAGGCCCGAGAATTTCTCCAGCCTCTGCGCCAGCTCCCCTTCACTGTATTCGCCGGGTGTGTTGAACGGCGTCGGATTGGAATAGCCCAGCCCCGCCACGTGGTAGCCGCCCCAAAAGGCGTGCTGCTCGTGAAAGTCGTGCAGGCCAAAGTCGCGGCACAGCCCGGCGATCTGTCCGGCGGTTTCGTGATTGCCGGGCAGCACGTAGACGCGGTCCGCCCGCCGGCCCAGGATTTCTCCGCAGCGCTCCAACCCGCGTCCGAAGTTCACCAGGTCGCCGGCCGCCACGTAGTAGTCCGCTTCCGTGTCCATGTGGCGCGCCAGCGCTCCCAGGTCGCCGTGTATGTCGGAGAAAATCAGGATCTTCATAATGCCGGCTGGACCGCCCGCAAGCTCAGCGCGTCCCTGCGCTCCATATCCGCCACAATAGTGCGCGATCCCGCGTAAAGAACCAGCGCCAGACCGGCAGAGCACACCGGAATCACGTACATCGCCTGGTGGAGACCGATAGCCCTGTAAGCTTCCGTAACCAGCGCCGACCCGGACGCCTGGGCGGCGCTGCGCGCCAGGTAATCGCTGAGCCGCCCCGTGATCAGGGGCCCGAACGACGCTCCGCACAGGTACATCGCCAGGAAATAGACGGACATGGCGGTGCCCCGCAGTGCTGGCGGCACCAGATCCTGGATAGCGGCGTACACCGGACCGTAATACATATTCAGAAAGCCGTAGGCGGTCATGATCAAAATGATCGAGAGCGCCGCCACGCCGGCCGGTTGCCCGATTCCGAGCATGGCCGTGGGCGCGGCCAGCAGCGCGGCTACTGCTCCGGCGAGCATCCGTCCGTCTTGACGCCGGTGGATCACACGATCGCCCAGCGCCCCGGCTATCACGCCGCCCAGCACTCCTCCGACGCCGTATCCCACGCCCGCCCATAAGCCCGCCTGTCCGACGGAAAGGTGATGGTAGCGAACCAGGAACGCGGGAAAGAAAGTCGCCAGCGCGTAGAGATTGAAATTCACCAGCGCCCCCGAAGCGATGATCCACCACATAGTAGGGATGCGCAGGATCGACCAGGCGGACGCTTCCGCCGCGCGTTTCTTTTCGCTCGCGCCCCGCGACGGTTCCGGCAATCTCCATAGCACCGGTATGAGCAGCAGCGCCGGCAGCGCCGCGCTCACCAACGCCGTGCGCCAGCCCCATGCTTGTGCCGTGGGGCCGCCGATGATATGACTGAGCGCGGCACCGATGGGCACTCCCAGCATAAAGATTGCCAGGGCCCACGACCGCCGCTCGGCGGGGAACAGGTCCCCCAGCCAACTGGTGGCGGTGGGCGCGCAAGCCGCTTCTCCCACGTACACACCCAGCCGCGAAACCATGAGCATCCAATAAGCCCGGACGAAGCCACCCATGCCGGTGAGAGTTGCCCATACGGCGACGCCCGCGGTCAGCAGCCGCTTTCGGCTGACCGAATCGGCCAGCCGGCCAAGGGGCAGGCCGGCCAGCGCGTAAAGCACAATTGGCAGCGTCCCCAAAGTGCCCAATTGGGTGTCGGACAAGTGGAATTCTTTTCGGATGGGCTCCAGCAGCGCGCCCAACACCTGCCGGTCGTAGAAATTGAGGACGTTGATCGCGAACAGCACAGCGAGCGAGCGCTGCAGACTCTTGGAGTGCTCTGGCTGAGAATGGGCCATTTAGCGCATGGTTTCGAGATACGATCCGGTGCTGGCATCCACGAAGATGGAGAAATTGCTGGTGCCCACCGACTCGCCCCAGATGACTCGCCACGTGGTATCCGGAAACTTACTGGTGGTCTCCAACAGGAAATTGATCAGCTTGCCGGGATTCTTCTTTTCGTACTCGGCGGCTTTCTTGAGCGCTGTCTGGTACGCCTGATCGGAATCGACTTTGACGGCCGCCATCAGGAACGGCTTGGACTGTCCCGAGGGGCCCGACCAGCTCTGTTCCAGCCCGGCGAACACGCCCTTATGGAGATTACCCTCCGATTCCACTACGGAATAGGTAAAGCTCTTGCCCTTACTCTGGCTCGGAGACACGAAAATAGCCTGCCAGGCGGCGGCTTTCCCTGGCTCAGCCTTCACGTCCGGGAGCTGAATGCTGGTCACTTTAAGCGGCTGTATATCAGGTGCCCATCCCCTGGCGGCGATGTACATCTGCTGCAGGGCTTGACGGCCCGTAACAGGCTCGGGAGGTTTTTCCTCGGCCTTCTTTTGCGGCGCGGATGTTTCGGTCGAACATCCGGCCAACAGCAGGAACACAGTAGATGCGGAGATCAATGTGAGGGTTTTCATGGGACTCTCCTGCGAAGCCATATTCTAGCAAGGCGGGCAAGCAGCCGCTATTTACATCTTCGCGGCCCGGATTCCGCAATGCAGGCGTATAATGTGACTAGCGAAAAGGGGATGACTCGATGTTTACAGGCATCCGAATGCTCAGAGTCGCGGCGCTGGTGCTGGGACTCGCCCTCAGCTGGCAGATCTCACTCGCGCAGAAACCTGGTCCGGGCGGAAGCCCCGGGGCACCGCCTGCCAACCGCATGCCTCCCGGCCTGCCCACCCGGCCGGATGGTCCGAACAACGGGTCCTTGAACGGTAACCTCTATCTGACCGGTAAAGTCATGCTGGACGACGGTACACCGCCCCCGGAGCCGGTCACCATCGAAAGAGTCTGCAACGGGACGCCGCGCGCGCAGGGCTACACGGATCAAAAAGGCCGCTTCAGTTTTCAGATCGGCCAGACGTCCGGAGTTTTGCAGGACGCCAGCGAAGGCGGGCCTAACTTTCCCGGCGCCACACAACGATCACCTTCCAGTATTTTTTCCGGAATCAACCAGCCAACCCGGATGGGCGCTTCGGACGTGCGCCTGGACAACTGCGATCTTCGCGGTGTGCTGGCGGGGTTTCGCTCGGACAACGTGATCCTGGACGGAAGGCATCTGCTGGACGATCCGGACGTCGGCACCATCACGCTGCATCGGCTCGGCAATGTGGAAGGTTCGGCCATCAGCATGACAAGTCTCCAGGCTCCGCCGGCGGCCCGCAAAGCGTACGACAAAGCTCGCCAGCTACTGCGAAAGGAAAAGCCGGCCGAAGCCGCCAAGGAACTGCAGAAGGCCGTCGGCATCTATCCGAAGTACGCTGCCGCATGGTACCAGCTGGGACGGATACGGCAGCAGAATGGGGACGTGGCGGGCGCGCGCCAGTCCTTTGCCAGCGCCATGGCGGCCGATGCCAAATTCATCAGCCCGTACCTGCCCCTGATCGAACTGGCGGCGAAGTCCGAAAACTGGGCTGAATTGGCCGACACCGCCGCCCGGCTGATCAAACTGGATGCGGTGGACTATCCCAGCGCGTATTTCTATCATGCCATCGCAACGCTGAACCTGGGCCAGATCGAGGAGGCCGAAAAGAGCGCGCGCGCGGGCGAGAAACTCGATATCCAACACCAGAGTCCCAAGCTCGAACAGGTGCTGGCCATGATCCTGGCGCGCAAGAAGGACTATGCCGGCGCAATCGAGCACCTGCGCAGCTACCTGCTATTCGCTCCCGAAGCCGAGGACGCCACGCAGATGAGAAAAATGCTTGACGAGTGGCGGCGGATGACGGGGGCCAGCCAACAGGCCAGGGTCCCCGGCTGGCATGTCCTTGACTTTCGGCGCTCCGGTAATTTATTCTAGCCATTCGCTTTGGCCATGCGCCGTGACGGCTTGACTACGGGAAAAAACTCGCGCGGCGACAACCAGATCGTCGAGCGGTTCCTGGAGTCTACCCTCGAAAGCGTGGATGAGGCCGAGGAGCTGGCGCTGCAAGAGGCCGAGAAAGCCGGCGTCCCCGAAGACGACCTGCACAAGATCGCCATGGCCGTGCGGGAATCCATGGTCAACGCGGTGGTGCATGGAAACCGGTACAACGCCCACAAGAAGGTACATCTTTCGGTTTCGAAAGGCGCCCATGAGTTTGTGGTGAGGATCGCGGACCAGGGCGACGGCTTCGATTACGAGCACTTGCCTGATCCCCTGGCGCAGGAAAACCTGCTGCGGCATTCCGGCCGCGGCATCTTCCTGATCAGGGCCTTCATGGACGACTTTCAGGTGCGCCGCCTGGACCCGGCGGGCACTGAAGTAACTTTGGTAAAGTACCTGGTGTCGAAGTAAGAGATGAACGAATTGGCTCGGTTCCGAGCAGGAGGCATATTTCCGTGAGCGTAAAGTTAAGCACAAGACAGGTTGGAGACGTGAACGTAGTGGATGTGGCCGGAAGGATCACCCTGGGCGAGGGATCCAGCGCGCTGCGCGATGCCCTGCGCGACATGGTCGGCAAAGGCCAGAAGAAGATTCTGTTGAACCTCGGAGATGTCTCCTATATCGACAGCTCGGGGATCGGCGAGCTGGTGTCCGGCTTCACGACCGTGACCAATCAGGGCGGACAGCTCAAGCTGCTCAACCTGACCAAGCGCGTCAAAGACTTGTTACAGATCACCAAGCTCTACACCGTATTCGACGTGCACGACGACGAAGCCGGCGCCGTCCGCAGCTTCGCGTAAGAGTTTCCAGCCAGGTCTACGGCTCGTAAGGCTTGAGCTGGTCCGCGATCTTGGCTCTGTCGCCCACTACGCCTATCGTCATCCGTGACGGAACAATGTATTTTTCCGTCACCTGCTGAACATCCGTGGGCGTCACTTTCATGACCTTCTGCACGTACGTGGAAAGGTAAGACCGTTCCAGCCCCTGTGAATCCACGAAGTGCAATTGCCCGATGATGGCGTCCGGACTGATGGTGTTGCGCAGCACAAAGATCCCCGCCAGATAGTTCTGGATGCCCTGCAGTTCCTCCGCGCCGGGCGGCTCCTGGCTCAGCCGGTCGATCTCGTAGAAGATTTCCTTCAGCGACGGTCCGGTGACAGCGGTGGTGACGTCGGCGGATTGCACCCAGTAGGCCAGATGCGGCCGCGTCGCGATGCGGCTGTACGGCGAATAGGTATAGCCCTTCTGCTCGCGGATGTTGCTGGTGATGCGCGACGCGAACGAGCCGCCCAATAGGGAATCCATCACGTCCAGCTTGATATAGTCCGCGCTGGTGGGATCGGCCACCGGCAGGCCCAGCAGAAGATTCGACTGCTCGGCGCCGGGCCGGTCGATTACCTGGAGCGAGCGCTCCTCGGCAGGATGCGCCAGCAGCTCGGGAGCGGGACTGCCTCTTGGCCAATCGCCAAAGGCGTCTTCGATCGCGCGCCGCAGGTCGCCCTCCAGCTTGCCCGCGATGTACAGATGCGTGCGCGCCGCCGCGAAGTTCGCCCGGTAAAAAGCCTGCACGTCCTCCACGGTGTAGCCCTGCAAATCGCTCTCGGATGGAAACACGCGGCCGTAAGGATGGCCTGGAAACAGCTTTTTCAGAAAACATTCGCGGGCGAGCGACGCGGGCTCCGTCTTATCGATGGCGAGCTGCCGCGCCAGGTCGGCCTTCAGCCTGGAAATTTCGCTTGCCGGCAGCGAGGCACATGCCAGGACCTCCGCCAGCAGCGCGACAAACTGCGGGCCGAAATCGGAGAGCACCGCACCGCCCGCCGAAGTGAAGTCCGCGCCAGCGTCGATTTCCAACTGCCCGCCCATCTCCGCGGCCTCCCGGGCCACCTGTTCGGCGGAACGCGTGCGGGTGCCTTCCTTCATCAGCGTGGCATGCAGCTTCGACAACCAGACCTGGTTCGCGGCTTCGTGGACCGCGCCCGCGCTCACGAACGCGCGCATAGCGACTTTCGGCACGCTGCCATAAGGCGCCAGGGTCACCTGCATGCCGTTCGGTAGGGTGAAATCCGCCGTGGGCGGCAAATGGAAAGGCTTAGGCGGTGGTCCTTGCGGGGGCCTCTCGCTCATTCGGCATCCTCCTCGGCATCCGGCGCGGCGCCCGGATCGATCAGCAGCACCGTACGGTTGGTCTTTCGCAGATACTCGCGCGCGGCGTGCGCTATCAGGTCGGGCGTCACCGTCCGGAATTCGGATTCGAGCGATTCGATCTTCGACGGATCGTCATCGAACAGCGCGTAGCAGGCCATCAGGTCGGCGCGCCCGAAACCTCCGAATTGCGTGAGCGTATCGTACAGGTCGGAGCGCACCTTGGTGATGCTGCGGTTGAGCAGGCTTTGCTCGACCGGCTTGGATTGCAGGCTCTCGATCACCGTGTCGACGGCTGCCAGGATTTGGTCCGGCTGGACGTGGGCGTCGTGAAAAAGCGATACGGTCCACAGCATGGGGCCGTCATAGTCGTACATGTTTCCCAGTTCGTTGATGGCGCCGGACACGTCGCCGGTGAACCCGTGCTTCTTGACCAGCTCCTGGTAGAGCAGGCTGTCGTCGCCCTGCACCAGCATTTGATCGAGCAGACCCATGGCGAAATATTCCGGCGAATTGCGCGGCGGCATGTGATATGAAAAGGCCAGCGCCGGGCGGTTGGCCAGCGGGTCCTGGCGGGTGGCGGTCTTTTCCTTCTCCTGGCGCGGCTCGGTCAGGTCGGGAGGCGGCGGCAGCGCGGCCGGAGCGATGTCCTCGAAGTATTTCGCGACCATCCGCCGGGCTTCATCCGGATCGAAGTCGCCCACGATGGCCAGAGCCGCGTTATTCGGCGCGTAGTAAGTGTCGAAGAACGCCTGGACGTCGTCCAGCGTGGCTGCTTCAATGTCTTTCAGCTCACCGTAGAAGTTGTGGGAGTTGTACCAGTTCTCATTGGCGTTTTGCGGCATCCACAGCCATGGGAAACCGCCGTAAGGCTCGTTGAGCACGCTGGCCTTCACCTCGTTAATTACCACCGCCTGCTGGTTCTTCAGGTTCTCTTCGGTAATGGCCAGGCCCTTCATGCGGTCCGCCTCCGCCCACAACGCGGTTTCCAGCTTGTTGGCGGGTAGCAGTTCGAAGTAGTTGGTAAAATCGAACCGGGTGGATCCGTTGAGGACCCCCCCGTTCTGCTGCACCAGGCGTATGAATTCCATCTTGCCGAGATTCCGGGAGCCTTGGAACATCATGTGCTCGAATAGGTGCGCGAAGCCGGTTCGATCCCTGGGTTCGACGCGGAACCCGATGCGGTAGTAAACCGCTGTGACCACGGTCGGCGCGGTGGAGTCCGGCGACAGGATCACCCGCAGTCCGTTGGGCAGTTTGTAGTAGGTGATGGGCATGATCGCGGGCGCTCCTTCGGCTAAAGTAGCACGGCGAACTGCAAGCTCTCAGCTCCCTCTTTAAGAAGTACGTTCTATCGCTTCGGAAGTAGACGTGCTCTTTTTGCCCCCGCAGGCCAAGGAGATCACGAGGATGTTCTCAACCAAACAGTGTGTACAAACAATAGCTGTGTGCCTGGTCGCACTCTTCATAGGGCAACACCGCTCCCTCGCGCAATCCAGCGCGCCGACCCAGCAGGCGGACCGGTCGGCGGCGCCAGTCGCCGAGTCGACGCGTACGGACTACGGCACATACATTCCTCTCACCCAAAAAGAGAGGCTGCGCTACTACTTCTCGCACATGTTCAGCGTGGAATCCGTGTTCAGATCCGCCGCGGGCGCGGGTATAAACCAAGCCATGAACACGCCCAGCGAATGGGGCCAGGGGGGCGAGGGCTACGGACGCCGTTTTGCCAGCTCTTACGCCGGACACATCGTGCAGTCGACCGTGATGTACGGCGCGGGCGCCGTGCTGCATGAAGACAACCGGTATTTTCGCTGCCCCGACTCGGGCGTGGGAACCCGTCTGAAATATGCCATCGTCAGCACCTTCATGGCGCGGCACGATGACGGGAGCCGCCATTTCTCCTGGTCGCGCATCGGCAGCTATGGCGCCGCTGCCGCCATCTCGCGCGCGTGGCAGCCTCCCAGCACCCGCGGACCGGTCAACTTCGCGGATTCATTCGCGATTTTCGTCGGAGCGGAAGCCGGCTTCAACGTAGCCCGCGAGTTTCTGCCCAGCATCTTTCGTAGCCGGGCCCCCGTGACCACCACCCAGGACCAGCCGCGCCCATAAGCGGACTGTCTTGATGGCTCCTAAAACCAACTCTCTGCGCGTCAGCGAATTGCTGAGGCCGCACGCCAAGTCTCTGTCACTCGGCCTGGTGGCGGTCTTGGGCGAGGGTATCGCGAATCTGCTGGATCCCTGGCCGCTCAAGATCGTCATCGATAACGTTCTGAAGTCGCGCCCCATGACGGGCTGGCTGCCGCAACTGATCGGGCCGCTCGCCCGCGGCGACCGCCTGACCGTGCTGAAGTTCGCAGCTATCGCGGCCCTGGCCATCGCCGTGGTGGGAGCTCTCTGTTCCTATACGGAAAAGTACCTGACAACCAGCGTCGGCCAATGGATCACTCACGACCTCAGGCTGCGGCTTTATTCGCACATCCAGCGCTTGTCGCTCTCCTATCACGACCACAAACAGACCGGCGATCTGGTGAGCCGGGTCACCAGCGACATCGACGCTATCCAGAGCTTCATCGCCTCCGGGTTGCTGGGCGCGCTGATCAACAGCCTGACCCTGGTGGGCATGGTGGGAGTCATGTTCTATCTCAACTGGCGTTTTACGCTGATCGCCTTGAGTATCGCGCCGGTGCTCTTCGCCATGGTTTACAGCTACACCCGCCGCATCAAGAAAGCCGCCCGCGAAGTGCGCAAGAAAGAGGGCGAAATTGTATCGGTCATCCAGGAGGTGCTGTCGTCCATTCGCGTGGTGAAGGCCTATGCGCGCGAGGACTACGAGCAGTCCCGCCTGGAAGAACAGAGCCTGGAGAGCGTCGAAATTGCCCTGCATGCGCGTAGCCTGAAAGCCCGGCTGGCTCCCCTGGTGGCCATTCTGGTGGCTGTAGGCACCAGCATGGTGTTGTGGTTTGGCGCGCGCATGGCGTTGGACGGGAGTTTGTCCGCTGGAGCCCTGATCGTGTTCATCATGTATCTCAACAAGATGTACAAGCCGATGCAGGAACTCTCCAAGATGACTGATGCGTGGTCGAAGGCGGAGGTGGGTTACGAGCGAATCCGCGAAGTTCTCGACACTGACGGCGAAGTACGCGACCTGCCCGGCGCGCGTGACGCGCCGCGCCTCAGGGGCCGCATCGAATTCGAGCGCGTCAGCTTCGGCTATCAGCGGGATAGTCCGGTGCTCCGCGAGGTGAGTCTGCGCATCGAACCCGGCCAGGTGGCTGCGCTGGTGGGGCCGACCGGCGCCGGCAAGACCACCATCATCAGCCTGATCCCGCGCTTTTACGACCCCACCTCGGGCGTGGTGCGCGTCGACGGAACCGATGTGCGGCGGTTTCGCATGCAGTCGCTGCGGCAGCAGATGAGCTTCGTCCTGCAGGAGACCCTGCTGTTTCATGCCCCTGTCTGGAACAACATCGCGTACGGTAAGCCGGGCGCCAGCCGTTCCGAGATTCTGCGCGCCGCCGAACTGGCCAACGCGCACGAGTTCATCGTGAAGATGCCCCAGGGATACGACACCCTGGTTGGCGAGCGCGGCGTTACGCTCTCCGGAGGCCAGCGCCAGCGCATTGCTATCGCGCGCGCCGTCATACGAAACACGCCCATCCTGATCCTGGACGAACCCAGCACGGGCCTGGACGCCGCCTCCGAGAAGCTGGTTTTTGAAGCGCTGGACCGGCTGATGGAAAGAAAAACATCCATCGTGATCGCCCACCGGCTGTCGACAATTCGCCGGGCAGGCATCATATTCGTGGTAAAAGACGGCCAGATCCACGAGAGCGGCAGGCACGACGAGCTGGTCTCCGCCGGCGGCCTTTACGCCGAGCTCTACCAATTACAGTGCGGCATGCAAGCGCAGGCCGGCTAACGGCTACAATTCGGTCAGCAAAGCGATTCTGCCTTCCACGATGCGGGAGAATCCCTCCACTTCGGCAGCCGAATATCCTGCCGCGCGAAAAGCATCCTGAATCTGGCGGCTGGAAAGGCGCGCCAGCAGGTCCCCAATCCAACGGGCGTCCGCCCGCGGAATGCCTCGGCCTATCCAGCGCATGGGAAGCCTCTGGAAATAGTCGTGCGGATGCAGCAGATATAGGAACTCGGGGCGCGCCGGAACATAGAAGTCGACCGTGGTGGCTGTGTAGCCGCGAATGAACTTTGAGTGGGTGTAGGACCGGAGATTCCCCTTGGCCTTCGAGAGCGGCCAACTGGCGCCGGAGGTACCGAGGCTGGCCCCCAGATCGCTCACTATGTAGATCTGCCCGGCTTCCTTGTCCCGGTAGACAGAATTATTCTCGTCCTTCAGATCCCAGTTGTTGAGCACGGCCATCATTACCCGTAAACCGTTCCATTCACGCGTTCCCGCAAAGGGATCGTCGCGCCATTGCCAGTTGCCGATCTTCTTTTCGTCCTCCCGCTTGAGGCGCACGTTGGGCACGGAGCCATCCGGCGCGATCAGCTTCTGGCCGCGGTGGAGCCTGGCGGGCATGTTTTCCACGCGCAGGTCCGGCAGAAAGTAATCTTCATTCGCGGAATAACCCACGGCCCACACCAGCCGCGTGGCGACGGTTTCCGGACGCGCCTCTACCCCCAGCTTCACTTTCCATTTCATGCCATCGGCGTCGCGGACCACGAACTTCGGATTGGTGCCGTCCAGATCCTCTTTTTCGAACGTAAACGGGCCGTGCGGCTGCCGCTCGGCGCCGCCTGGTCCGTAGAACAGATCGCGCGAGGCAATGTCGCTGGGATCTCGCCACAATACCGCGGGACCGTTGTTCGCCACCGGCTCGGCGCTCTTCTTGACGGAGCCCGCCACCGAGAAGGTGAGGCTCATCACCAATAGCGCGTAAAGAAGCGGATTCGTTCTTACAGACATGCCTGTCACCTCACCTCGAAAGGATTCCTAACTGCTGATTGATTTGCAAGCACAGTTCCAGCGTGCGCCAATCACCATGAAATTATTGATACAGCCGGATGACGGCGCGGCGGCCTTGATTAAAGGCATCAACGGCGCCAAACGCAACGTGGAAATCGCGATTTTCCGCTTCGACCAGAGAGAAATCGAAGGTGCGCTGGCGCACGCGGTAAGCCGCGGAGTTTCGGTACATGCCTTAATCGCACATACCAACCGGGCCGGAGAGCAGAATCTTCGCAAATTGGAGCTCCGCCTGCTCGCCGCCGGGGTAACGGTTGCCCGGACCGCCGACGACCTGCTGCGCTATCACGGCAAATTCATGATCGTAGACGGCCGGGAGTTGTATCTGCTGGGATTCAATCTCACATATCTGGATATCGAGTATTCCCGCAGTTTCGGTATCGTCACCCGCGGCCGCCGTCTGGTGTCGGAGGCCACCCGTCTTTTTGAGGCCGACTCGAAACGAAACCCTTACGAGCCTGGCCTGGACAACTTGGTCGTCAGCCCCGCAAATGCGCGGCGGCGGCTCGCATCTTTTATTCAGGGCGCGCGCAGGCAACTGTTGATCTACGATCCGGAGATCAGCGACCCCGCCATAATGCGGCGGCTCGAAGACCGCGTCCGCGCCGGCGTGGATGTCCGCATTATCGGCAAGATCACGCGCAAGAGCTCACACCTGCCATCGCGTAAACTGCAGCGGTGGCGATTGCACACGCGCACCATCATTCGGGATGGCCAGAGCGCCTTCATTGGCAGCCAGAGCCTGCGGGCGGTGGAACTGGACATGCGCCGGGAAGTAGGGGTTATTTTTCGCGACGCCAGAGTCGTGAACCAGTTGCTGAAGGTTTTTCACGATGACTGGATGGCTGTGGGCCAGGAACGGGAGGCCCCCGCGCCCGATCCGGCGCCCGTGGAGAAGTTGGCCAGGAAAGTGGCGAAAGCCGTAGCCAAAGAACTACCCGCGGTGGCGCCGGTGGTGGATACGGTGGTCAAGGAATTCGACCTGGAAGTGAACACCGCGCAAGTAGAGGAGAACGTCAAGGACGCCGTGAAAGCGGCGGTGAAAGAAGCCGTCCAGGACGCTGTGGAAGAGGCCGTGCAGGAAGCCGTCCAAAATGGCGGAGGACACAAATGACCAATCGGGCGCTCGCCTGGTTGCTGTTGTGCTCCGCAACCTGCTTAGGGCAGCAGGCCGTGAATCCGGATGCGCAGCTTCAGAAAGACTTCGAGCAGCGCGTAGATGCCTACATCAAGCTTCGCAAGACCGCTCACGAGGGACTGGAAAAGCTGAAAACCACGCC
>Ga0070731_10000516_pt1 | contig 50608 bp, 27 predicted proteins | sample Coa_R1_2_FD_66448 | JGI IMG/M metagenome (GOLD analysis project Ga0070731, IMG submission 66448) | Surface soil microbial communities from Centralia Pennsylvania, which are recovering from an underground coalmine fire - Coalmine... | ecosystem: Environmental > Terrestrial > Soil > Unclassified ... | reverse complement strand
TGCTTGCAACGTACTGGATTTGATTGCCAAAGAGGGGCTTGCCCGATGCGCCGCCCGTGTAGCCCTGGCTGCGCGAAAAAATAACGTATGAATTGTCCTGCGCGACCGCAAACTTCGAGAACTTCGCGCCGCCGTCTTTCAATTCCTTGGCCATCCGGTCCACAATTTCAGCGGCTTTGTTGTCCAAGCCGGCATGTATCGTCGTACACTCGGCTCCGAGCATAGTGGACTGCATGGCCACGCCCACCATGAGCAGCACGCCGCCAAGAATGGCCACCGCCATCACGATTTCGAGCACCGTGAAACCGGGGGTCCGAATACGAGGTAGGGTGGGCAGTAAGTTTCTCATTTTAATTGGGTCAACATAGCGTTGAAGTTGATAGTTCGCGTTCCAGTCGTGCTAGTCCACGTCAAATTGATGCGCACAGGCAAAAGCGTGTAAGTGCCGGAGACGTTGGTGTCCGTGCTCTTTCCGTTTCCGTCCAAATCCATGGGCATCCCCATATTGGCATCAACGACCGTTTCGTCCAAATTGCCACTGCTGTTGACCGGAAAGGTGATTGTCCCGACGCCGTTTTGGAGATTAAGCGCCGGGTCCACCGTGAACGTGCCTTTAGTCGAACTGGGCCCGTAGTAATTGAACACCGAGGCAAAGGGGGCGGCTTGAAGCTCGGCGAATTTCTGACGGGCGATGTTGATCGCGACCAGTTCCTCGTGATCGGCGTTTTCCAGAGCCGTGATTGAAATCAAGGCCGACATCACGCCCATGATTCCAATGGCGAGAACAGCCAAGGCAACCATGACCTCAATGAGAGTCATGCCAGATGTGCCGGACTTCTTAACTGATACACTGCTCATAAAAATAACCCCACTGCACCACGTGCAAATCATATATTGCATTTGCCATGTCGTCAAGCTTTCTTTGAAACAATCTGAGAATGGATTATGCACGTAGTATGGTCCGTTAGCAAAATAAATGAAAAACTCATGTAAACGTTGACGTGGACTTAATTTGCATTTTCAAAAGAGAAGTGGCTTCGCGAAAAAAAAGAATTCCAATCGTGCCCCTGTCAAGTCCGTGAAAAACGACCGCCGTTGTTAGATTTTGCCATTATTCGTTCAAAGGGACATGACGGCACTGATGTCAGTGATGGATAAGTCTAAGTCCAATGAGAACAAGGAGTTGATGCTTGTAACTATTTGATTTCAATGAAAATGGGAGTGGCCTGAATGCATATCTCGATTGATGCCGCCCGCGACAAGCACCTTGCCGTTTGGAAGGAGCGTGGCGGTGTGGTATGATCGCGCGTTGTTAAGAAACATTGACGTTGGCGTGAACGTATTCACCGCGTGCGCGGTAGAAATCAAAATGGCCAGCGTGAACGCTGCTTGCAATTTAGAACGGGTTGACTGTCTGCTAAGGGTCCAACATGATCCGGGACGTATTCAATCGAGTCCGGAAGCTTGCGCGGGCCGGCACAGTCGAGTTCTACGAATACAATCTCAAATGTTTCGTCGGCGCCGCGATCGGCTACGGCTTTTACGTCGCATATCCGCAACACAGCCGCCAATTTCTTTGGATGCTGATTTCGATTCTCCTATCGATCACTTATGACAACGACAGCAAGGTCGCCTTCGACCGCATGAAGGGGAACATCATCGGTTCCGCGGTCGGACTATTCGTTTTCGTGCTTCACAATCCCCCGAATTATGCAACCGTTTGCGTCGGGATTGCCTTGGCGATCGCGATTTGTTTCATGCTGAAGTTGATCGCGGTGTCCAGAACCACGCTCGTCGCATTCATCATCGTGCTGTTCTATGAAGAAGCGAACAGCAGTTGGCACGGCGCGCTGTACCGCATGACAAGCGTGATCGGAGGCTGTTTGATTGGGCTGGTCATCAATTACATTTTTCGCAAATTGGTGACGGCATTTCATCTGCCTGTTTCCACTCCCGCTCAAGGCGCCGGAAAAGAAGTTTACCACGCGGACAAAGGGGGCGACGAATGAGATGCGTCACTGTCTCTGTCGATTTTTTCCGAAACTGATTCGCGCGATTGCCGTCTAACGGACATTCGATATGGTAGTTTCACAACTCATCGGAGCCTCGCCATGCCACGCCTTCTCACATCGCTTGCCGCCGCCTGCGCCATCCTCGTTGTTGCCGCGTCATCCGTGCCCGCATCAGAAATTGGATTTGCCGAAGATTTCGCGCTCTCGGCGAATCGCGACGAAACACTCAAACAGCTCATCCCGGGCACCGACGACTACTATTATTACCATTGCATCCACTATCAAAACACCGGGCAGTTCGACAAGATCGACGAGCTGCTCAAGCAGTGGATCGAGCGCCACGGCGAAAACGCGCGCGTCAACGAAATCAAGAATCGGCAGGCGCTGCTGACCTTCGACAAAAATCCCAAACAGACATTCGATTTCATCGCCTGGCGACTGGGCTTGCAGTTCAATCAAGAGCGGCACGTGGCCGGACAGAAGCCGAATTATCCGACGCAATTCGACATCAAGCAACTCACGCTGGACACGCTGATCGCCAATGCGCTGAATCGCCACGGCGAATTGAGCGGATTCGAAGATAGCGCGATCGATCTGTTGATGGCGTCGCCGGCTTTTTCCGGTGAGAACGCCAATGGCGACCGGCGGCGGCAGTTGCTGCAGCGCCTCAAGCGGCCCGATTACGACAACCTCGCGAAGCTGGTTGTGGCGGATTTGAATTACAAAAACAGCAGCGGCTTTGGTTCGATCGGCATTCATAGTCTTCTGATGCTCAATCAGCTTGATGAATGCGCGAAACTCAAACCGGATTTGATCAACAATCACAATTACGTGAACGTGTATTTGTCCCGATTGCAGCCGAACGCCGACGTGGATTGGAAGCACGATGAGAAGGAGCATCTTGCGTTTCTGGAACGGCAGTGGGCCTTCGTGAACAAGCTGGCGCCCGTCTTCAATTCGCTGAAAGCGCACGTGCTCTACAATCGTCTCGCATACGATCAGAAATTGGGCGTCTACGACAAAGACCGCTTCATGGATTATTTGAAGCTGCCGCGCGCGGTGGGCTACATGAAGCCGGAATACCTCAATTTGCCGCAGATGCGCAACGTTCAGGCGCAACTTGGGCAGAATTATCCCGACACGCTGCTGCCGCCGGTGCCGTACGACGAAGCGCTTGTGCGCGATTACCTGATGCATTTCTTTGAAAAGGAGGATTCGTACGAACCGTACGCCGTTTATGTGCAGGACAATTGGCTGAAGGATGTGTTCGCGGAGACGAAGATTCTCGGCAACATCGGCGATCAGGAGAAATGGTATTCGCTGCTCAACAATCCGGCGAAATATCAGCAGCTCAAAGACCGCGTGGATATTAATTTTGTGCCTTCGAACAAGGATTATTTCCGCAGCGAAGAGGCCGTCTCGCTTGCCGTGGATGTGAAGAACGTCACGACACTGATGGTGAAAGTTTATGAAATCAACACGACCAATTATTACCGCGAATTGCAGCGCGAAGTGGAAACAAGCATTGGCCTCGACGGGCTGGTCGCGAATCAGGAGACGCCCTACACGTACCCCGATCTGCCGCTGCAGCGCGTTCGCCGCACATTCGATTTTCCAGCGCTGAAAAATCCGGGCGTTTATGTCGTGGATTTTATCGGCAACGGAAAGAGCAGCCGCGCGGTGGTTCGCAAAGGCCGCGTGCGGGCGCTGGAACATTCGAGTTCCGCCGGTCACGTGTTTACCGTGCTCGACGAAAATAACGGCAAACTCAAAGACGCAAGCATCTGGCTGGCCGGGCACGATTACAAAGCGAACAAAGACGGCGAGATTCTCGTTCCATTTACGAATGCTCCGGGAAATCAGAACATTGTCGTGACGGCGGGCAACATTGTGTCACTCGATCATTTCCAGCACCTCAGCGAAAATTACAAACTGATGGCCGGAATTCATGTCGAGCGCGAAGAACTGATCAAGCGCAAGAAGGCGCACATTCTCGTGCGGCCGATGCTCTACATTAATGGTACGGCGATGGGCTTTAAAGCGCTCGAAGAAGTCACGCTCGTGATTCAGTCGGTCGATCGCGACGGCATTTCGTCGATGAAAGAAGTGCGCGATTTCAAGCTCGAAGACGACAAGGAATCCGTTTACGAATTTCAAGTGCCGGAAAGTTTGAGCGACCTGCACATCACCTTGAAAGCGAAGATTCAGAACTTGAGCAACGGCAACAAAATCGATCTCGCGGATTCGGTGGCGATTTCGCTCAACCAGATCGACAAGACTGAACATTTCGCCGACGTTCTTCTCAGCCATCTTGAAAAAGGTTATGTGTTAAGCGTGCTCGGCAAGAGTGGCGAGGCGCTGGCGGACCGCGCGATTAATATCGAACTCAAGCACCGCAATTTCACCGAGACGATTCACGCGACGCTCAAGAGCGGCCCGGACGGCCGCATCGATCTTGGCGCGTTGGACGAAGCGGGGGTCGCGTGGATTCAGACGCCGGGCCTCGACAACATCAACCGGCGCTGGACGATCGATCGCGCGTACCACAGTTTGCCGAGCGAGTTGAACGCGAAGGCCGGTGACGCGCTGCACATTCCGTACATGGGTGCGCAGCAGGCGCCGTCGCGCATGGAAGTCTCGCTGCTCGAGAGGCGCGGCACGGGATATTTGGCGGATCATTTCGGCGATCTTTCGATCAAAGACGGCTACTTCGAAATTCCGAAGCTGGCGGCGGGCGATTACGATCTTTATCTCAAGGACGACGACCACCATATTAATGTGAAGATTGCCGAAGGCGTGGTGGTGGACGGTTTCGCGGCGTCGAACGCGCGCATGTTGGAGATTCTCAACCCCGATCCGGTGCAGATCGCGTCGGTCGCGGTCGCGCCGGATTCAATCAAAGTCACGCTGAAGAATGCGAATCAGTTCACGCGCTTGCACGCGGCGGCGACGCGCTTCGAGCCGGCATATTCGATGCTCAGCCAGCTTGGGCACGTCGAATTCGAAGAGCCGTCGGAGGTCACGCTGGGCGTGGCGGAGTCGCAGTATCTCGCGGGTCGCGACATTGGCGACGAATACCGCTACATCATGGACCGCAAATACGCGACGAAATATCCGGGCAACATGCTCAACCGGCCGAGCCTGCTGCTCAATCCCTGGGCAATTCGAAAGACGGAGACGAGTTTGCAGGAGGCGCAGGGCGGCGGGGATTTCGGAAACCGTGAAGGCGGCGGGCGAAACTTGATGGTCAAACGCCATGGCGGCACGGTTGCGCCTGAAGCGCCGAACGCGTTTGCGAACCTCGATTTTCTTCAGGCGCCGGCGGCAGTGCTGGCGAATTTGAAGCCGGACGCCAACGGCGTGGTGACGATTGCGCGCAAGGATTTGGGCGCGGGGCAGCAAGTTCATCTGCTCGTCGCCGATCCGTCCAACACGATTTACCGGCAGGTGATTCTGCCCGAGACTAAATTCGAAAGCATCGACTTGCGGCTGGCGAAATCGTTCGACGCGACGAAACATTTTACGGAGCGCAAGCAGATCGATGTGGTCGAGGCCAATCAGAATTTTGAGATCGCGGACATTTCCACTTCCACCGTCGAGCCGTACGACACGCTGGCGAAAGCGTACACGCTGTATGCGACGCTGAGCGGCAATGCGAACCTCGCCGAATTCATTTTCATCACGCGCTGGCCGTCGATGAAGATCGAAGAGAAGCGCGAGAAGTACTCGAAATACGCGAGTCACGAACTGAGTTTCTTCTTGTTCAAAAAAGATCCTGAATTCTTCAAGAGCGTGATTCAGCCGTATTTGAAGAATAAGAAAGACAAGACCTTCCTCGATCATTTCCTGCTCGAAGACGATTTGAGCGAGTTCCTCAAGCCGTGGGCATACGGGCAGCTCAATATTGTCGAGCGCATTCTGCTGATTCAGCGCATTCAAGCGGAAGCTGAAGCCGGCACGCGGCACGTCAACGATTTGTTCGATTTGATTCCGCCGGACGTCGAACTGTTCAACCGGCTGTACCAAACGGCGTTGAAGACTAGCGCGCTCGAGACGAACGATGCGCTGGGCATGGAGGCCAAGAAGGTGGCCGAAATGCCGCCGATGAATATGCCGTCTGCGCCGGCGACCGCGGCGAAGCCGATGGAACAGGCTCAACGAGCGCTGGATGCTAACAAGGCGGGATTTGGTGCGCGCGATGAGGCTGCAAAATCGGAGGGCTTGGCGAAACAACAGCAAGAGCAGCAACTGCAATTGCGGGAAGCCGATCGCGCTGGCAAAGACCTTAAAGACGCGATGAAAAAAATGGATGAAAAGGCGAAAGCTCCGGCGGGAGAATCATCGCGCGCACGCAGGAAAGCCGGCGCGGAAGCGAACAAGGCGTTTGACGACAATCTGGAAGAACGCCTGCAGGCGCGGCAGTTTTATCGCAAATTGGACAAGACCGAGGAACTGGTTGAAAACAATTACTTTCATCTCCCAATCGAGATTCAGAATTATGGATTGGTGCCGGTGAATGCGTTCTGGAAAGACTATGCGGCGTACGTCGCGAAGGGCGCGAACACGGGGTTCCGTTCGATTCATTTGGCCGATGCGGGGCGAGATTTTACGGAGATCATGTTTGCGTTGTCGGTGCTGGATTTGCCTTTCGAAGCGCAAAAACACACCACCGATTTCAAAGGCACGCAGATGACGCTGGGCGCGAAGAGCCCGATCATTTTGTTCCACAAAGAAATCAAGGAAGGCGCTGACGGCGGACGCACGCCGATATTGATCAGCGAGAATTTCTTCAAGCTCGACGACCGCTATCGTTTTGAAAACAACGAGCGCTACGAAAAATATGTGTCGGATGAATTCTTGACGCACGCCGTGTACGGCTGCCAGGTGGTGCTGACCAATCCGACGGCCAATCCGCAGAAACTTGAATTGCTTTTGCAGATTCCAGCGGGCGCAATTCCGGTGAAGAACGGATTCTTCACCAAGGGCATCTTCATCGACGTGCAGCCGTACGCAACGAGTTCGACGGAATATTACTTCTATTTCCCGCTGGCAGGACAGTTCGCGCATTACCCGGTGCAGGCCGCGAAGAACGAAAAGATCGTCGCGTTCACTCAGCCTGAGACGCTGAATGTCGTTGAGAAACCCACGAAAGCCGACACGGCGTCGTGGGATTATATTTCGCAGAACGGAACGAATCCGGAAGTGATCGATTATTTGAAGAAGAACAACATCGACCGCTTGAATTTGGATTTGATCGCATTCCGATTGCACCAGCCGGACGGCCCTGAATTTTACAATCAGCTCACCGCGCTGCTGGCCGCGCGGCATGTGTACTCGAACACGATTTATTCATACTCGATCAAACACGGCGACGTGGCAACCGCGCGCGAATTCTTGCAGCATGCGGACGGATTCGTCAACGATTGCGGTCCGATTCTCGACAGCAAATTGCTCACGATCGATCCGGTGATCCGCAAAACTTATCAGCAGATGGAGTACAGCCCGCTTGTTAACGCGCGCGCGCACCGGCTGGGAAAAGTCCGCAAGATTCTCAACGATCGTTTCAGCGAACAATACCAGCGTCTGCTGCGCGTGCTCTGTTTCCGTCCGAAGCTGGACAACGTCGATTACATGGCGACGACGTATTACATGCTGCTGCAAGACCGCGTTGAAGAAGGCCTCAACTATTTCAACAAAGTCGATCCGAACGCGCTCGCCACACGCTTGCAGCACGATTATTTCAAATGCTACACATCGTTTTACGTCAACGACACGAAGGCCGCGCGCGCCGTGGCTGACAAATACGCGGAATTCCCGGTAGACCGCTGGCGCAACGCGTTCGCGGAAGTGCGCGCGCAGTGCGACGAGATTGACGGGAAGGATATGCAGATCGTCGATAAGGAGGACAAGAAGCAGAGGCAGGCGGCGCTGGCGGCGACCGAGCCGAATCTCGAATTCAATGTCGAGGCGCGGAAGATCAACATCAATTACCAGAATCTCAGTGATTGCCGGATCAATTATTATCTGATGGACATCGAACTGCTGTTTTCCGGCAATCCGTTCGTGCAGGAATATGCGGGGCAGTTCGCGTACATCCGTCCAAACAAGAGCGAAACGGTAGCGCTGCCGGCGGGAAAAAATGCGCTGGTCGTCGATCTGCCGAAGGAATACAGCAGCAGCAACGTGATGGTTGAAATCGTGGCCGGCGGCGCGAAAAAATCGCGCGCGTATTATGCGAATTCACTGGCGGTGCAGGTCGTCGAAAATTACGGGCAGGTCAAAGTGCTGAATCAGGACACGAACAAGCCGATTCCGAAAGCGTACGTGAAAGTGTACGCGAAGAATCACGACGGTTCGGTTTCCTTCTATAAGGACGGCTACACGGACCTGCGCGGGAAACTGGATTACGCGTCGTTGAGCACCACCGAGATCGACAACGTTCAGAAGTTTTCGATTCTGGTGATGAGTGAGAAAGACGGCGCGCTGGTGAAGGAGGCGATGCCGCCGAAGCAGTAATCAGGGGTCAGGGGTCAGGAATCAGTAACAAACAACCGGTTGCGCTACGCGCGACGGGCCGGCGGGGACGCCGGCGGTACAGTTGGCGCGGCTCTTTTGGGCCGCGCTTTTTCATTTTTGCGCGGCGCACCATTTGCGGTTTTGGGATTTTGGCGCTGCGGTCACTGTGAAGAATGGCGTGAATCGTCGCAGCGCTGAGAAAAGTGGTCGCAACATTGCGAAACTTATTTGGAGCGCTGCGAAATACATGTTTGACCAATTGCCAACCGAGGGCTGCCGTCATGTCGCTCCGGAGACCGCTCAACCGCTGGATTGCATATTCAAACCGCGATCCGTCGCGCTGGTCGGCGCGACGGACCGCGTCGGCAGTGTGGGCGCGACGCTGATGCGCAACCTGCTGCTGACGCCGTTTGGCGGAACGATTTATCCGGTGAATCCGAAGCGCGCGGAAGTCATGGGCGTGCGCGCCTATCGTTGCATCTCGCAGTTGCCGGAAGTGCCGGAACTGGCGGTGATCGTGACTCCGGCGCCGACGGTGCCGGACTTGATCGAACGCTGCGTGAATCTCGGCGTCAAAGGCGCGATCGTGATTTCGGCGGGATTCAAGGAAAACGGCGCGGGAGGACAGGCGCTTGAAACGCGCATCAAAGAAATTGCGCGCGGGAAAATCCGCATCATCGGCCCGAATTGTCTGGGCGTAATGAATCCGGTCAGCGGATTGAACGCGACGTTTGCCGCGTCGATGGCGAAACCGGGCAGCGTCGGTTTCATCAGCCAGAGCGGCGCGCTGTGCACGGCGATTCTGGATTGGAGTTTCAAGGAGAATGTGGGCTTCAGCGCGTTTGTTTCGACGGGTTCGATGCTGGACGTGAATTGGGGCGATTTGATATATCATCTCGGCGACGATCCGAACACGAAGAGCATCGTGATCTACATGGAGTCGATCGGCGATGCGCGCTCATTCCTTTCGGCCGCGCGCGAAATAGCGCTGACCAAGCCGATTATTGTGATCAAGGCCGGCCGCACCGCTGTCGCCGCAAAAGCCGCAGCGTCGCATACGGGCGCGCTGGCGGGAAGCGATGACGTGTTGGACGCGGCCTTTCGGCGCTGTGGCGTGCTGCGCGTGGATACAATCGCGGAACTGTTTCACATGGCCGAAGTGCTGGCCAAGCAGCCGCGCCCGAGCGGGCCGCGTTTGACGATCGTGACCAACGCCGGCGGACCGGGCGTGCTGGCGACGGACGCGCTGATTTCAAAAGGTGGAAAGCTCGCGGAACTTTCGGAAGACACTACGAGCAAGCTCAACGCGCTGCTGCCGCCGCATTGGAGCCACGGCAATCCTATCGACGTATTGGGCGATGCGGATGCGAAGCGCTATGCGGATGCGTTCGAAGCCGCCGCGGCCGATCCGAACAGCGACGGGATGCTGGTGATTCTTACGCCGCAGGCGATGACCGAGCCGACCGAGACCGCGGAAAAAATCTGCAAGGCCGTGAAGAACAGCGGCAAGCCGATTCTGGCGAGCTGGATGGGCGGCGAGAGCGTGGACAAAGCCAACGCGATTTTCAATGCGGCGGGCATTCCCGCGTTTTCGTATCCGGATTCCGCGGCGCGGCTGTTCCAGTTCATGTGGCAATACAGCGCGAATCTCGCGCGCTTGTATGAAACGCCGGAGGAGACCGCAGGCATCGACGGTTTGCGCGAAGACGCTTGGAGCGCCGAGCAGTTCCTGCACGGCATTCGCGCGAGCGGGCGCACGCTGCTGACTGAAGCCGAATCGAAAGAGCTGCTTTCGATTTACGACATTCCCACGGTGCCGACGTATGTGGCCAACGGCGCGGAAGAGGCCGCGCGCATCGCTCACGACGTGGGCTTTCCGGTCGTGCTGAAATTAAATTCGTACACGATCACGCACAAGACCGACGTGGGCGGCGTGCAGTTGAATCTGGCCAACGCCGAGCAGGTGCGCGAAGCGTTTGCGCGGATTGAAAACTCAGTGCGTGAGAAAACGGGCGCGCATCATTTTCAGGGCGTGACCGTGCAGCCGATGATCGCGCGCGACGGGTACGAAATTATTTTGGGCAGCAGTTTGGACGAACAATTCGGTCCGGTGATCATGGTCGGAATGGGTGGACAATTGGTGGAAGTGTTCAAAGACCGCGCGCTGGCGCTGCCGCCGCTGACCACGACGCTCGCGCGGCAGATGCTGGAGCGGACGAAAATCTTCACAGCGCTTAAAGGCGTGCGCGGTCGCGCGCCGGCCGATCTTGGCGCATTGGACCGGCTGATTGTACGCTTCAGCCAGCTTGTGGTCGAGCAACCGTGCATCAAAGAGATCGACATCAATCCGCTGCTGGCGTCGCCCGAACGCATCCTCGCGCTGGATGCGCGCGTGGTGTTGCATGACGCATCGATCAAGGACGAGGATCTTCCGCGCGCCGCGATTCGGCCGTACCCGTCGAAGTATGTGACGGGATGGCGGATGAAAGACGGCCGCGCGGTGACGCTGCGGCCGATCCGCCCGGAAGACGAGCCGTTGATGGTGAAATTCCACGAAAGCCTTTCGGAGCGCTCGGTGCGGTTGCGCTATTTGTACGCCAAGCCGCTGGAAGAGCGCATCGACCATCAGCGTTTGATGCGAAATTGTTTTGTGGATTACGAACGCGAAATTGCGCTGGTGGCGGAGCGGAATGAGAACGGCGAGCGGGTAATTATCGCAGTTGGACGCCTGATCAAATCGAACCGCGCCGGCGAAGCGCATTTGTATCTTGTCGTGACCGATCACGAGCAAGGGCTGGGATTGGGAACGGAAGTGGCGAAACGGATGGTGCAAGTCGCGCGGAATGAGAAAGTGAAAGTTCTTTATGCCGAATCGTTGCGCGACGCGAAGAGCGCGATTCAATTGCTGGAGTCTGTCGGGTTCGTTTTGGACAAGAGCGGGAAAGGCGAGGCGGTGTTTGGACGGATGCTATTGAACTAAAAACGATGAACGCGGAAATGATGAACGATGAACGAATCCTGTCCATTCACCGTTCATCATTTGTCGTTCATCGTTTTCGTTGACGGTTAGATGCAGTACAATGCCGTGCATGGCGTTGGTGCATTCTGAAATCGAAGCGTATTTGTCGCGCCGCTTGGGCTCGGCGGTGCGCGTGGAACACGTCGGCGAATTGGGCGGGCCGGCGAAAGGCCAGGAGGCGCTGAAATTATTCGGATATGGCCGGCCGCTGTGCATTGACTTTTGCGCGGATGGGAAAAATGAGCGCGTGATTTTGCGGCAGATCAAACGCAATGGGTTTGGCCACGAGCGCGACGCCGACCGCGTGGCGGAAGTGTGGGAGGATTTCAGGGCGTTCAACCGCCTGCCGCGGCACATTCGCGCGAAAGATTTGGTGACGCTCGACGCATCCGGGCGGCTGGATTCGATTGCGCATGCGGAAGACGTGCTGCTGCTGACGGAGTATGTGCCGGGTGAAATCTATACGACTGATCTGGTGCGCATTCGCGATACCAATGTCTGCACCGATCAGGACCTCGCTCGCGTGCGGGCGCTGGCTACCTATGCTGCTCAAATTCATGCGGTGAAGCACGACGATTCATTGCTGTGGCGGCGGCGCTTGCGCGATCTTATTGGCGACGGAGAAGGCATTTTCGGACAGACCGACGGATACCCGGCCGATTTTGCGCTGGCGAACGCGGACGATCTTCGCGCGATCGAAGAGCAGGCCAATCGCTGGCGCTGGAAACTGAAGCCGAAGGCGCATCGCCTGAGCCAAGTGCACGGCGATTTTCATCCGTTCAATATTCTATTCGAGGACGGTGAGAATTTTCACATGCTGGACAGAAGCCGCGGCGAATGGGGCGAGCCGGCGGACGACGTGAGTTCGATGACGATCAATTATTTGTTCTTCGCGCTGCAAAAATTCGGCAAGCTCGCCGGTCCGTTCGAAACGATTTTCAAGACATTTTTCGAGACGTATTTGAACGCGTCCAAGGATGCGGAATTGCTTGAGTCGATTCAGCCGTGGTATGCGTGGCGCGTGCTGGTGGTGGCCAGCCCTGTGTGGTATCCAAAATTGGAGGAGAGCGTGCGGCGCGTGTTATTCACGTTCGCGCGGCGCGTGATGGCGGAGGATCGTTTTGAATGGACGGAAGTCAACCGGTATCTGAAATGAAGCCCGCTTTCGCGGTGTGGCTTACGGGACTGCCCGCGTCGGGAAAGACGACGCTGGCTCACGAACTGCGGCGCAAACTGAGTGCGCACGGAATTCAAAGCGTGATCATCGATTCGGACGAGATGCGGAAGATTCTCACGCCGGCGCCGACGTTTTCGCGCGAGGAACGCGATTGGTTTTATGGCGCGATCGCGCAGTTGGCGAAATGGCTTGCCGACGGCGGCGTGAACGTGCTGATTGCCGCAACGGCGAACCGGCGCGCGTACCGCGATGCGGCGCGGAAACAGATTGAGCGCTTTGCGGAAGTGTACGTGCGCTGCTCGATTGACGAATGCCGGCGGCGCGATCCGAAAGGGCTGTATGCGAAAGCCGCGGCGGGGAAGATTAATTATGTGCCGGGCGCGGGGAGCGATTTCGAGGAGCCGTTGAATGCGGAATTGATCGTTGATTCCGATCGCATCGCGACGGACGAAGCGGCGGATGCGGTGCTGAAGAAATTGGACGAAATGGGCTTTTTAACGCAATAGAAGGGCGGCTAGGGAGCCACCCCTTCAACTTTCTTCGATTCGGGGATGGGAATTCCCCGGGCCTTGGACAGCTTTTTGACGGCATCAACAAGTTCCTGCGGGTCGCCAGTTTTTTCGACGAACGCGTCGGCGGACCAGGTGAGGAAATTCATTTTGAAGGCGGGGTAGGCGCTGTAAAGGATCACGGGCGTTTTGCGGTCCTTATCGAGAATTTTTCCGAGCGCTTCGATGCCGTCCATACCGGGCATTTGAATGTCCATCACGACAATGTCCGGCTTGTAACGCTGGTACAATTCAAGCGCTTCGGGGGCCGACCACGCGTCGTAGACAGTGTATCCGGCGTCGGTGAGGACGTCGTGGTAGAGCGTGCGTTGATCGGGCTGGTCCTCGGTGAGTAATATGCAAGTCATGGCGTGCTCCTCTCTGCGGCGATTCGATTTGCACTTCCTGCTGCCTGTGTAGTAGTGGGCAAGCGATAGGCCAAAGCAGCCGAAAAGCGCAACTCGCTGCGTGCAATGGTGGTTCTGAGTTTTGAAGGAATGGGAAATGAGTAGATTTGCGAAATGAAGGCAAGTCAATTTGCTATTGTTGAAAAATACCGGCGACTGGACGCCAATTGAGCTTTTCTCCACGAACATCGTCGCAATCGAACTGAGAATTCAACAACCAACCAGCGCCGCTGAAGAAAGAAGGCTCGCCGCGCAAACGGTGAGCGTTTTCGTTGCTAACCACGATGAGGACGCATCATGGCAAATCGAAAGAAGACTACATCGCCGGACGGGGAAAAAAGTGGAAAAAGCACGAACGGAATCAGCGACAAATATCTGCGCCTCCGATCTGCGTTCCCAAGAAAAGGGACTCCTGCGGGGTTTCCCGCTGATTTCGCGCAGTGCCGGGATATCGAATTCACTTAGGCGCCGAGGTCGATTATTTCGAATCAAATTCCAAATGCAAAAGTCTTGAATTGAGCTTCTCTTCGATTCAGGATAAGCTTCACTCAAATGCCAAGAATTCAACTACGGATGAATCGCATCTGCTCGGCCTTGCTTGTGCTCACGTTCCCTTTAGTCGGAGGCGAGGAGCCGCCAGAGGAGCGGCTATGTTTTCAAACGAACGGGAGCTGGTCGCCGCGGCTTCAGCTCGATTCCGACGTGGCCATTGTTTATGGCATCGACAAAAACCTACCGGCGCGCATTGAGTCGTGGCGCTCGAAAGGTTACCGCATTCACGTCATGACCGGCGTTTCGTGGGGCCATTACCAGGATTATCTGGAAGGCCGTTTCGACGGCACGATTCACGCTGACGAGGGACAGACTGGACGCGACGGCAAGCAGATTATGCACGGCGGTGGGATTTACTACATCTGCCCCAGCGAAAGCTACGGACGCTTTTTGTGCGCCGGCGTGCAGCGCGCCTTGGATTCCGGCGCGGAGGCGATCCATCTTGAAGAGCCGGAATTTTGGGTGCGCGCCGGCTACTCCGAGAGCTTCAAGCGCGAGTGGAGGGACTACTATAAGGAGGACTGGCAGCCGCCGCATGCGTCGGTGGACGCCCAATATCGCGCTTCGAAATTAAAGTACATGCTCTATCAGCGCACGCTCTCGCAAGTTTTTCGATACGTTCACGACTACAACCAGCAGCATGGCCGCGCTGTGCGTTGCTACGTGCCGTCGCATTCGCTGTTGAATTACGCGCATTGGAACATCGTCAGCCCCGAATCTTCTTTATTGGGCGTCGGCTGCGATGGATTCATCGCGCAGGTGTGGACGGGGACCGCGCGAACGCCGAACGTATACGAAGGCGAGCGCAAAGAACGGACGTTTGAGACCGCGTTTCTGGAGTACTCGGCGATGCAGAATCTGGTTCGGGCGTCCGGCAAGCGCGTTTGGTATTTGAACGATCCCGTGGAAGACAATCCGAGACGTTCATGGAGCGACTATCGCCGCAACTGGGAGAACACGCTTTTGGCATCGCTGCTTCAGCCGGACGTATGGCGCTATGAAACGATGCCCTGGCCTGAGCGCATTTTTAACGGAAAGTATCCGGCCGACGACGCCGCGTTGAAACAGCCCGAAGCGACGCGGGAGCGCGTGTCCATTTCGAAAGCGTACGAAAGCGAACTCCAGGCTGTGATTCGTGGGCTTGGTGAAATGAAACAGCCGGAGCAATCCGTTCGATGGGAAATTTGCGGAACACAAGGTATCGGCGTGTTGGTTTCAGACACGATGATGTTTCAGCGCGGCGATCCCAACCCGTCCGACAAGGCGCTTGGATCGTTCTACGGCCTAGCCATGCCGCTGTTGAAGCGCGGCATCCCGGTCCAGCCCGTGCAGCTCGAATTCGCCGGCATCCCGCGGTATTTGGAGCCTTACAAAATTCTCTTGTTGACGTACGAAGGCCAGAAACCACCGAAGCCGGAACTGCACGCGCATCTGGCCGATTGGGTAAAACGCGGAGGCGTGTTGGTCGTCGTGGACGACGACAAGGATCCTTACAATGCAGTGCGGGAATGGTGGAACGCGGATGGAATGTCCTTTCGCACGCCGCGCCAGCAACTTTTCAAATTGACGAACGTGCCGGAAGACGCCGTGGGCTGGTTCGCCGTCGAGAAGGGCTGGGTTTTGCGCGAATCCCTTTCTCCCGCTGCGCTGACGTACCAAAAGGATGGCGCCGATAAACTGCGGAGTTTCACTCGTCAAGCCGCTGAGAAGATTGGCTTGAAATGGACAGAAACGAACGCTCTGGCTTTGCGCCGCGGGCCGTACATCATCGCCGCGGGACTTTCGGAATCGGGACCGGCGCTTGACGCGAATCATTTGGACGGACGCTTCGTCAATTTGTTCGATCCGGAACTGAGCGTAATTTCTCGCGTCGATCTGCAGCCCGACTTACGCGCCATGCTCGTTGACTTGAACGCATTTCCAGCGGGGGAACCCAGAATCCTGGCGGGTTCGTGCCGCACTCGAAATGTGCGGCTCTCGCTCGGGACGTTCACTTTTGACGCCGATGGCATCGCCGATTCGATGGGCTTGGTGCTGATCGCGTTGCCTGCGGCGCCCACGGCGGTGAGCGTCGATGGAAAGGAATTGCCGAAAGAGCAAACTGCATTTTCAAATGGGATATTGCGCATCCGTTTTTCGAACACCGATATTTCCAAGAAAATTGAGATTCAACGTTGAATCAGCTCGGATAGCCGAGTTCAAGATCGTCCGGTGAGCGTTGGATACAACGCGTATGCGGTAACCAAAAATCAATCTTGAGCGCGGGACGAACGGGAAGAATTCTCCCCATATCAAAATACATCCAAGCCAAGGCACTTGCTGCCGCTCTTCGCGGCGGTGGTAAGTAATTCGGCCCAGTTCATCTTTCAGAAACCTCTAGGGTCGGCCAAGCAAACGGCCGCATGATTCGACATCCGGGAATGCGAATGGATCCCAATGCTTCCGCCGGGAACGGTGTACATATATTGTAATCGGATTATTCCCCATCCATTGAAACCGGGTTGGCAATTCCGCTGGTTTGCGTCGCTCGAACTACCTCAAGTATTCGAAAGCCAATCCATGAAAATAAGTCTTATTTACTCCTCATGGATGACTGCCTTGCTCGCCGCCGTCTTCATGACGGGCATGCCTCTCGTTGCCGCCGACAATGGAACGGCGCCCGTTGCACAGTCCCTGATTTCAAATGGCGATTTTGAAGCCACGAAAGACGGCAACCAACCGGACGGCTGGCAGCTTAAGGACGGGGCGACGTGGGAAAAACAAGAGGACAACCATTTCCTGCGCCTCAAAAGCGCGAAGCCGGGCGCAATGGTGATGGTGTATCGCGCGGTCAGTCTCACACCGCAAATCAAGGCGCTTAAACTGAAGTATAAGGTGCGCTACGAAGGCATTAAACGCGGCGCGCAAGCCTGGTTCGACGGACGGATCATGCTGAACTTCAAGGACGCGAACAAGAATCTCGTCGAACCCGCGCCCAAACCTCCAACTTTCGTCGGCACGTCGGCGGAATGGAAGGAGCACTCACAGCAGTTCAAAATACCAGACGGCGCTGTGATGCTGGAATTGATGTTGACTCTCTTTCAGGCCGAGGCCGGGCAGCTTGACTTCGACGATATCCAGTTGCTCCCGATTTCCGCCGAAATCATCGAAGCGGCGGAAGCCGCCGCGCTGGCCAAAGAAGCTGCCCGCATCGCTGCGCTGCCCAAGCCCAAGCCACAGGTGGCGGTGCCTGCGCCTGAAAAGCTGCCGAAAGAGTTGCGTGTGGTTGGCAATCAGATTCGGAATTCCGCCGGCGAAGTTGTCTGGCTTCAGGGATTGGCCGTCCCCAGCATGGAGTGGTCCGCAACGGGCGAGAATATCCTCAAGTCAATTGAAGTCGGCATCAAAGAATGGAAGGCGAATTGCATCCGCCTGCCCGTGCGCGAGAACTTTTGGTCAGGCCGCGGGCCTTATCAAAAAGACGGCGGGATGCAGTATCGCCAAACTGTCGATGATGCCGTCAATCTCTGCGCCAGCAATGGCTGCTATCTGGTGCTTGATCTGCACGACTTCCGCGCGCCGGAACAGAAACATGCCGTCTTTTGGAAGGAAGCCGCCGAACGCTACAAGAACCACCCTGCGGTGCTCTTCGAATTGCTGAACGAGCCTCATGACATTCCGTGGGACGTCTGGCAAAAGGGCGGCACAGTGACCGACAGGAAAAAGGCCGGCGGCGGCGTATTGGATGAGAACAAGGAAGTGCTGAAGAGTTTTGAATCCATCGGCATGCAGAAACTGGTGGACGTGATCCGCGAAATTGGCGCGAAAAATATTGTCATTGCCGGCGGCCTGGATTGGGGCTACGACTTGTCGGGCATCCTCAAAGGCTATGCGCTCGACGACCGCGGCGGCAACGGAGTCGTCTATTCCAGCCATGTGTATCCATGGAAAGGCGATTGGCAGGGCAAGTTCGTTGACGCCGCAGGGAAGGTTCCATTGTTTCTCGGCGAGGTCGGCGCGGACATCGAGAAGCTCTCGTTCATTCCACCGGAGCGCCAGGAAGATCCGTATACTTGGGTGCCCGACATGCTGGGCCTGATCCAAAAGCACAAGCTGAACTGGACGGCGTGGTGCTTTCATCCCAAGGCTTCGCCACGCGCCTTACAGGATTGGAACTACACACCCACGCCGTTCTGGGGCGAGTTCGTGAAGCAAGCGCTGGCGGGCAAGCAGTTCGAGTTGAAGAAGCTGCGTTAAGTTTAAGGTATCTGTTGCCAGAAGCCGTCCGAGCTTTCCCTGTCGCCGCCGCAGTCCTGTTGCGGTCAAAGGATCCAATGCTACCGCAGATTTTGTCGGTGTGGCGAGATTGAAATGTGGACAGGGTTTACCCGCTCGATAAAGGGTAAACCGAAAAATGCCTGTTTGGTTCCGGCTCGGCCGGGATAGGGCCTATAGGCAAATAAAACTCACTTCCCGCCGCCTTCGAGCGAAATGCGCGGGTCGGCTACGGTGTAGAGGAAATCGGAAACGATAAAGCCCACCATCACCAGCACGGCCACCAGCGTCAGATCGGCCATCAGCACCGTGTAATCGCGCGCGAGCAGGGCTTGGTAGCCTAAGTTGCCCATGCCCGGGATGCCGAGGATCGCTTCGATGATCACGCTGCCGCTGATCAACGCCGGCAATTCGCTGCCCAACAGCGTGATGATTGGAATCAGCGAATTGCGCAGCGCGTGTTTGTAGATGACGATGCCTTCGCGCAGGCCTTTCGAGCGCGCGGTGCGCACGTAATCGGCGTTGACTTCGTTGATCATGCCCGTGCGCATGTAGCGCGACATGCCGGCGATCTGGTTGTAGCTCAGGCAAATCACCGGCAAGATCAAATACTTCGAACAGGAGAGCAGCCATCCGAACGTGCCCAATTCCCACGAGTTGTCGGGCTGGATGCCTTGAATCGGCAAGCTCATCCAGACCGGCACCGACACCATCAGTTTGATCAACAGCACCGCCACCCAGAAATTCGGCAGCGAATAGAGCAGAAACGAACCCACGGTAATGATGTGGTCGGCGGTCGAGTGCCGGTGAGTGGCCGAATAAATTCCCAGCGGGATGGAGAGCGTGTAAATCAACAAAAACGAAAGCACATTCAGCAGCAGCGTAATCGGCAACGCTTCCCACACGCGCGTGATGACTTTGATCGAGCGCATTTGCATGGAGTATCCGAAATCGCCGTAAATCAAGCCGGTCTTCGGCACGCTGACGGTTTCGAGCGTCGGCTTGGGCGGCATCTCGTCCAGCGGCGGCGGCACGCGCAGCAGCGCGGGATCGATCGGCGCGCCGGACTGAAGCTCCGGCAGCAGCGCCCGCGCGCGGCGCGCTTCGGCTTCGACGGTCTTCTCTTCAAGCAAGGCATTCCATTCGGTCAGTTTCTCCGACAAGGCAATGACTTTGTCGGAGTCTTTAACCGGCTCCTGAATGAAACCCAGCCAGTAGAAATAACGTAAGTGAATCGGCTGATTCAAATGAAACGTCCGCTCCAACACCTCCCATTGCTTCGTCGTCATCTTATTCGCGCGTTGATCGCCCTGCTGTCCGCCGGGTTTGCCCGGAGCGAGCTGCATCACGAAAAATGAGATGAAGGTGATGCCGAACAAGGTCGGCACGGCGAGCAGGAGGCGTTTGAGGATATAGGTTGGCATGTGAATAGGACTCAGGAATCAGGAGTCAGGAGTCAGAAACGGCGACAAAAATGCTGCGCATTTTTTCTGCTCCCTGACCGCTGACCCCGCTAATTTCTCTTCTGCATTGACTTCGGCACCCACCAGCGTTGAATTTCCGGCCCATTCAGTTTGTAGACCACGTTGTGAAGCCGTTTGTCGTAGGCGACTGTGCGTTTGGTGACGAACAGAACGGTGTACGGCTGTGCTTGCGCAATGCGTTCGTAGACTTGTTTGAACATCGGGTTGCGCTTGCTGGCGTCCAATTCGCGCCGCCCCTCTTCGATCAAGTGGTCCGTCACTTTGTCCACATAGCCGCAGAAATTCGACGCTTTCTCGCCAGTTTGCGAAGAGTGGAACAATTGGTACGGGTCATCGTCGGTGCCCACCTGCCAGCCGCTGATCACGGCATCGAAATTGAGGCGTTCCATGTTCTGCACCAGCACGGACCACTCGAGGGTTTTAATGTTCATCACAATACCGGCCTGAGCCATCGTGTCCTTCATAAGGTTGGCCATCGATTCCGCCTCAGGAGAACCCGACGAAAGCTGCAGCGTGAAGGAGAATGGCAGGCGCTTGCCGTCGATTTCCTTGGCCAGCACGTTGTCGCCGCCGAGTTTCCAGCCGTCTTCAGCCAGCAGTTTTTTTGCGCCTTCGATGCTGAACGGAATGCGCAGCCGCTCTGGATTGTCCGGACAGACGGGGCTGCTGGGATGCGTCGGCACGTCCAACTGCGCCGCGTAGCCTTTCATGATCGAATCGACAATTGTTTTGCGATCAATGAGCATGGTCAGCGCGCGGCGCGTCTTTTCGCTTTTGAAAAGATCGCGGCGCATGTTCCAGCCCACGAATGAGAAATGGTCCGCGAGCGAGATTTCGATGTTGAAGCGCTTCTTGAATTCCTCGTCGTTTTCCTTCTGTTTGGCCTGCGGCTTGGTCAGGCCGTGCACGTCCAGGTCGCCTTTTTCCAACATGCTGAGCGAAACCGTGCGGTCTTGAATGAATTTGTAAATGGTTCTCAGCAAGTGCGGCTTGTGACCGTAATAATCTTCGTTGCGCACGAAAATGATCTGCTGCTTGTGCTCCCATTTGTCGAACTTGTACGGGCCGGTCCCGATGACCTGTTCGTTCTTGGCGCTTTCGTTGAACTGCTCCGGGTCTGTGAAGTGATAGATGTGCTCCGGGAAAATCGGGATTTCATTGGAGAAATTGAAGGAGAGAAAATAGGGCTTCTTCCAGACGTAGCGGACGGTAAAGGGATCGTTGTTGACCAGCGTGACCGATTCGCAGTCCTGATAGTAATTACGCAGCGACGCGGCTTCGACTTTGGGATTCATCATCGCATTGAACGAGAACACCACGTCCTTGCCGGTGAAGGGTTCGCCGTCGTGCCAGCGGACGTCATTGCGGAGATAGTAGGTGAAGACCGGCTTCTCCTCGAAGGTGTAGTGCTCGATGAGGTCGAGCGTGAGCACTTTTCGGGTGGCCTTGCCGGTGGGCGATTTCGGATCGGTGACGTTGCCCATGGCGCTGCCGGAATCGAGCATTTTGCGCAGGGCGCTTTCCGCGGCGGCGGAGTCGCCGACGAGTTGAACGACGGCTGAGGATTCGCGTTCCCAATTGCCCAGAAAGCGGCCTTTAAAACCGGATTTTTCGATGGCGTCACGCGCGCGGGCGGCGACGCTTGCGGCGTTGAGCTTGGTGCCGTCGGCGAATGTGTCGCCTTCGAACGCGATGTACAGCCAATGCTGCGGTTCAATCGCACCGTCTCCCAGCGTCTTCAACACCGGGTCGCGGTAGTCGCCGGACGCATCGAACAATTCGATGCGCAGAACGTCGTCGGACTCGGCCTCGATTTTCTGAACCTTCAGTGTTTTGAGCTGTTCTGGCGTAAATGCCGCGTTTAGCTTCGCAGCAAGATCTTTTGCGTTTTTCTTTGCGGCGAGCCCGCGGCAGAGCATGCCTTTTTCCCAGGCGCGCGCCAGCATCGGTTTCCAATAATTCAGGTCGTCAAAGGCGTGGTCAGCGAGCCGGTCGTTGGCGCGGTTGAATAAATCCGACGCGGTGGCGTCGTTGTCCACGGTGGGGTTGAGCGAATTCGGTTCGGCGACTTCGTTGATGATCACGGCGTCGCCGTCGTCGGCGTTCTCGTCGCCGCGCACCCAATGCGGCAGTGTCGAGCCGTCGAAATAAGAGGGCGAGTGCGTACCATCGTTGACAGGTGCGGGGGAGGCGTTTCTGGACGAATTTGTTTCGCTGCGTGAAGGCATTTCGACGGACTGATTGCGCCGCTCGCGCAGCAGCACGGTGAGATTTTGCGCTTCGATGCGTTTGTTCTGCATCAAGGCGATGCCATTGATCAGCACCAGAGCGCCCAATAAAAACACCACCAAAATGTCCCAGACAATACTACGTTCACGCATGAGAAATCTGCCCTTCGAAAGAAAGCGGCTTTGCACTGTCGTTTGGATGAACGATACCCAGAATTTGTGCGGATGACAAGAACCAATGTCGGCGATTGTGGTGCAGGCTTCCAGCCTGCATGTCCAGGATGCAGGCTGAAAGCCTGCACCACAATATTTGCCGCCGCCGATTGCACCTGTGCGCAGCGGCATCCTTCCTATGAAAATCGCGACGCCGCGCGGCTTGCGCGCATTTTCGCGCTGGAAATGAATAAAAAAATTCCTTAAATGTCGCCGTATACGAGTCGTATATATTTGGCGGGAGTGCATTCGCCGTTCGACCTTGGACTTTGGACCTTCGACCTTGGACTGTCATTCAGGAGGATTGCATGAGCAAGCAGGGTTGGACTCTCGTGGTGGCCGTAGTTCTGGTGTGCGCGTGTGCGATTCCAAGCTTTGCGCAAAAGCCGTTTCTCGATTTGATCCGCAAGAAATACCAATTGGACAATAAAAATGGGAAGTGCGACCTGTGCCACGAGAAAAGACCGAACGAAGAACCCGGCGCGAAGAATCTGAACGTCTATGGCAAGGCCATTGCCGCCGATCCAACCATGAAACCGCTGCTGGGCAAGACCGAAAAATATAAATTCAGCGAAGCTGAATTGGCGATTGTGGACAAAGTCATCACCAGTCTCGAAAAAGTCGATTCCGACGGCGACGGGGCCAGCAATAGAGAGGAACTGGAACTCGGCACCTTCCCTGGCGATCCGAAAAGCACGCCGGATAAAAAGGCGCTCGCCAAATACCGCAAAGATCATCCGGATTCAGCGCCGGTGGCGAAACCGAAATAGGAGTCAGGAGAGAGGAGATAGGAGAACGGCGGCGACGGTGCGCGTTTTTTCTGCGGTCTCCTCTCTTCTGACTTCTGCCTCCTGACTCCCGACTCCTATCTCCTATCTCCTTTCTCCTGTCTTTCTGCGTCTTGCGCTTTTTTGCATAAAAATCTATTATTCCAGCCCGCGCCACTTGTATCCTAAATGGGCTGGAACGACCTATGGCAAATTCGCAGACGGACGAGGTCTTCGCGCGCTATGTGCTGCAAATGCGTTCCGCGACGGAGACGCAAGTGGCGGCGGCACGCGCCGAACAGGCCCGCTTGTTGGCCGAAAGGGGCACCAGCGCGACGTTGGCCGAGATCCTCGTGCGGCAGTGCGTGATCACTTCCGAAATCCGCGAAAATGTCGAGAAATTAATCGGCGTCAAAGCCGCGCCGGCCGGCGTCAGTTCGTTTGGCCAATACGCGCTCACGAAGAAACTCGGCGAAGGCGGCATGGGCGCTGTGTATTTGGCCAAGGACACCGTCTCGGGCCGGCAAGTCGCCCTGAAAGTGCTGCCCAAACGCCTTAGCAGCGACACCAATGTCCTGATGCGCTTCAAGCGCGAAGCCAAAGCCACCGCGAAGCTCAATCACGAAAACATTGTCGCTGCGTACACGACCGGCGAGGAAAACGGCTACCACTATTTCGTGATGGAATATTGCGAAGGCGAGCCGCTCGACAGGAAGCTCAAGCGCAAAGGCTTTCTGCCGTGGGACCGCTCGGTCAACATCGCGCTGCAAACCGCGCAGGGACTCAAACACGCACACGATCAGGGCATTATTCATCGCGACATCAAACCCGCGAACCTCTGCATCCTGACCAACGGTGTGGTCAAAATTCTGGACATGGGCCTGTCGAAGAACCTCGACGGCGACGGTTCGAATTTCAACACGCAAAGCGGCGCGATCCTCGGCACGCCGCATTACCTTTCGCCTGAACAAGCCACCGGCGACAAGGGCATCGACGGGCGCACGGATATTTATTCGCTCGGCGCGACGCTCTACAACATGGTCACCGGCCAGACGCCCTTTCAAGGCTCGTCGTCGGCGATCATCATGCTCAAGCACATCAACGAGCAATTGCCCAACCCGCAGGACATCCGCGAAGACATCCCCGACGGCGTGGTCACCGTGATTCGCAAGATGATGGCCAAAGCGCCCGACGACCGTTACCGCGATTGCAGCGAATTGATCACGGATTTGGACTTGCTGCTGCAAGGCAAGATGCCGGCGTTTGCGCCGATCGACGAATACAAATCCAGTGTCGCGCTGCCCAAAGGGCGCAGGCCCGGCGGAACGGCGGCGCCCAAGATTCCGCCCGGCACGCAAGCCGTGAAGATTCCCGGCAATGCGCCCAAGCGCCAACCCACGGCGGCGGTGAACATCAAACCCGATTCAGGCCGCGGCGGCGCGCACAAAACGCCGGTGCCGCCGTCCGAACCGCCCAAGCAGCGCGGAATGCTTTACGCCGCTGCGGGATTTGCGCTCACGGCCGTCGTCGCCGGATGCATTTACGCCTTCAGCGGCAACAAGTCCGCGAACATCGACGGCGACGCGAGCAGCAATCCCATCGCCGCGCCAACGCCATCGACGGCCGCGCAAACGACGTCTTCCGTTTCCGCCGAGGCCAACGTGCCGCCGAAAATCGACCCCGCGTCCGAACAGGCTGCGTTCATCAAAGCGGTGAAGGATGCGGAACCGGACGTGCAGGTCAAGAAAATCACTGCGCGTTTGATGGCGCTCAATCCCGGCTTCGATGGCGTTGTGCGGAGCAGGATCGTCAACAACCATGTGGACGAAATTGAAATGCACAGCTTTGTCGCGCAGGATATTTCGCCGCTGGCCGCACTTAGTAACCTGAGTGTGCTGACTTGCGAAGGCGTGCGCATCGGCAACGACATTCAGCACAGCCGCGTCACGGATCTATCTCCGCTCGAAACTCTGCCGTTGAAACGCGCCTCGTTTGCGTACTCGGAGATTAGCGACCTCAAGCCGCTCAAGCACATGCCGCTGACGCAGCTCAATATTTCGTTCACGCTCGTCTCCGATTTGACGCAGGTAAAGGGTTTGTCCCTGACGTGGCTCAGTTGCCGTGACACTAAAATTGCCACGCTCGAACCACTCCGAGGCATATCCCTGACGTGGCTGGATTGCAGCAACTGCCCGGCGCTCGACAGCGTCGCGGCGCTCAGCGGGATGCAACTGATTGAACTGCGCCTGATCGGCACGCGCGTCACCGACATCGCGCCGCTGGCCGCAATGCCGCTGCAAGTGCTCGAATTGCCGGCGGGAGTGAGCGACTACAGCGCGCTCAAAGACATGCCCCTGCGTGCGCTCAATTGCGCTGTGCGCGGGCCGCAGGACGCCGAAGCGCTTTTAAAGCTCGTTCCGCAAGCCCGTATCAACGGCCTGATGCCCGCGGATTTTGCGAAACGATATGAGCAGAAACCGCCGCCGCCGACCACCAATTCGCCGCCGCTGGACACGGCAAAAATCACGCCGCCGCCGGTCGCCAATCCGCCGCCTGCAACGAATCCGTCACCGGCCATCACCGAAACGCCCGCTCCGGCCAATGCGTTTGTTGCTTTCGACATCGGCCTGGCCTGCAATGCAGAATTTATCAGCCAGATCGCGCACTTTTATGAGCCGGATGCCTCCTTTTATCCCTGGTTCAATTGGGAACCTACCTCGCGCTTGAAAGCGCTCGGCAAAAAAGAAAGCGGCCTCCCCGACGATGGCCGAATCGAAATTCCCGGCGAAAAAGGCAACTTCTTCCAGCTTGAAATGACAGCGCCGCGCAACGCGCTGAAACTCACCGGTCCCAGCGGCACGCAGCCGCGCGCACTTACGATCGTCCTTCCGCAGAATCAATCCACGCGCTACGCACGCATGGCTATTCTCCACGCCGCCAACGCCGGCTATGCCAAGGTGCGTGCGCACTTGCGCTACGACAGCGGCGTTCCCGAAGAGAAGCTGTTCAACGTGACCGATTGGCGCGTTCCCGGCACAAGCCTGCCCCCCGACAGCGGGCAGAGCGCGTTTCTGTTTTACCATCCGCAATACAAACAGAATTTTTTCATGAATTCCACTGTGCTCCGCATCGACTCCAAACGCACCCTGCGCTCGATCACTTTCAGCATGGACGAAGTGGACAAAGCGCGCAGCGTCGAACAGACTTTTCATGCGGCGATTTTTGCGGTGAGCGGCCTGCCTGCGGCGGCCATCAACGATCCTCCCGCGCCGGACGCCGGCAAAACAAAAACGCTGAGCGACGTGGACGAGGCGTGGGTGAAATCCGTGCAGGCCATGACCGCGAAAGATCAGGTCAAAGCCGTTGCGGACAAAGTGGCCGAAATGAATCCCGGCTACGGCGGCCAGTACAATTGGAAGGAAGAACTTAACCAGGTCGCCGAACTCTCGCTTCAAAGCGACGCGCTCGAAAACATTGCGCCGCTCCGCGCGCTGGCGAAGCTGCGCAAACTCGAATGCACCGGCCTGGCCAGTGCTGAAAAAGGCGGACGCTTCAACAAGCTCTCCGATTTGTCCGCGCTGAAAAAAATGAATCTGCTGGCGCGTCTGAATCTGTCCCTGACCTCGGTCGAAGATTTGTCGCAGATCAAAGGCCTTGCGCTGACGGATTTGGACATTTCAGACACCTTCATCCGCGACTTAAATCCGCTCAAAGGCGCGCCGCTGCGCGTGCTCAATTGCGCGCGGACAGACGTATCCACACTGGCGCCCATCGCCGGCGCGCGGCTGGACAAGCTCAACGTTTCCGGCTGCCCCATCGCCGATCTGCCGCCGTTCAAGAATCTCCGCGAACTCAACCTCTCGCACACGCGCATCGCGAACCTCAATCCGCTTGCCGGCGGCGCGCTGGAAAACCTGGACATGCTCTGCTCGCGCATAGGCCCAGACGAAGCCGCGAAAGTCGCGGCGCTGCCTCTGAAAAATCTTACGGCGGACGATGATTTCATCCACGAAACCGCGCAGACTTTGAAAACCAGCAAAACGCTGATCTTGGTCAACGGGTTGACCACGGCCGAATTTCGATTCAAATATCCGGATCAACTGATCCACGAAAATTTCGAACGCCTCGACCTGTCGCGCCTGCCGCAAACCTATTACGTCTCCGATCCTAAAGCCGTGACGATCGTCGAACGGCCCGGCCGCGGGAAAGTGCTTTCCATTTCGAACAAGGGCGAAGTCGCGGGCAGCCCTTCTTTTGAAGTGCAGCTCGATCCGGCCAAACTGAAAGGCAAAACCGTCGCGCTTTCCGTGCTGGCCTATTGCCCCGGCGGATACACCATGGTCAACAATACGGACAAGCCGCAGCTTTATTTCCATTGCAAACTGGCGAAAAATCAAGTTTGGGAATCGCCGCCGGCCGCGCTCGAATGGAATCTTTCGAGTGCCGATTGGCAACTGCTCAAAACCTCCTTCGCCATGCCGGCCAACGCGCTGTCGGCGACGGTTTGCGTCAGAGTCCTGCGCATCCCCGCTGAGGTTCTGTTCGACGACTTGAAGGTGGAAGTACTGCCGTCGCAGCCGCCGCCGCCGAAGAAATGAAGCCCGTGGTGCAGGCGTCCCGCCTGCACGGTTAAAATTCATTTTTCCCGCCGCAATATCCACTCAAATCAGTCTTTCGTTCGTAGTTTTGTTTTCAACCTTGACAGCCCCTTTCTCCATGACTACGATGGCCCTATTCTGAATTGAGTTTCGTTGGCTGGATGCGCCTCATCCGCGTAATTCGCGGCGTGCGTGCGCTTTGCCCGTGTTTGTGGTGCAGGCTCGCCTGCACATTACTGGAGCGGCGGCTTTTCGTTCGGCCGCCGAAGATAAGGATGCACATGACCGACTTTGCTGCGAAACATCTCCGCCTCTTGTCAGCGTTGCTCGCTCTGACCGGCGCTTTCATTCTCTGTCAGCCCAAACTCAGCGCCGAAGAAGACACCGCCGGAATCGAAAAGGCCTTCCGCGAAGCCGTCGATCTCTACGAGCAGGGCAAATACGCCGAATCGCAGATCAAGCTCAAGGAAGTGCAGGACAAAGACCCGCGCAGCGCCTTGGTCGCACGCCTCGTGGACGAAGCCGGCGTGCGCACCATCGTCAAGATGATGGCCGACGTGCGCATGGGCGCGGCGCCGACGCGCCTGTGGGAAATTTACCGCAAATACAACATCGGCAAGCTCGCCGACAAAGACCGCATGATCAAAATGGCCGCGAAACTGGTCGATCCGAACACCAGCGAAGACGAACGCACCCTGCTCTACGCTGAATTCGCGCAGCTCGGCCACTACGCCGTGCCGTACCTCGCTCCTTATTTGAAAGACCCCACCAACATTCAAGCCCGCACTTACGCGCGCCTGGCCATCGCGCAGATGGGCCCGAAAGCCACGCTGGCGCTAGTCGAACTGGTCGGGCACAAAGACCAGTTGATGCGCGAAAACGCGATCCTCACCATCGGCGACATCATCCCCTCTGACGCGCGCGCGATTCCCGCCTTGAAAGGCGTGATCGAAGACGCGAAGGAATCCGAGATCGCCAAGAGCTACGCCAAGCGCATCCTGCGCCGCCTGACCGGCCTCGACGACGCCGCATGGAAGCCCGCCGCTCAATACTATTACGACGCCGCCAACCGCTACTACCTCGACCGCCCGGGTGTGGCCGAAGAAGCCGAAGACCAGGCCGGCATGATTTTTCACCTCAACGACGCCGGCGATCTGGTCTTCGTGCAGTATCCGATGTGGGCGTGGAACGAACAAATTGCCGAGCAGGAGATTCTGCGCGGATGGAGCCTGGCGCCGGATCAGGCCGACTTCGCCGCGCTGTGGGCCTGCAATTCAGCGTCGCAGGCGACCGAAGTGGACGACCTGCTCGACATCGCCAACGAACAGCCGCCCAAGCACAATTTTTCCGCCGAAGAAAAGAAGGAATTGGAAGATTGGAAGAAGAAAGAAATGGACGCGCGGCGCTTGATCGCCGTGGTCGGCAAGGAGAACGTGAACCTGGCGTTGAACAAAGTCCACGCCGATCTCAAGAGATATCCCGGCCACGTGCGCCTGCCGGCCGTGGGTGCGATGCTCGCGAAGGAACTTCCCGCGCTCGATCCGATGGGCGCGCTGCTCGACGCCAACAGCGCCCTCGTCGCCGGCTTGGATAGTCCCGAACTCGGCGTGAAATACCAGTGCGCAATCACGCTGGCCACGATCAACCGCTTCCCCGCTCCCTGGCCGGGCAGCGACAAAGTGGGCGACATCCTGGGACACGGCGTGGCCGAAAACAAAAACTTGCAGATTCTGCTCGTCGAAGAAGACGCGAACTTCGCCAATGCTTTCGCCGCGCGTTTGCGCGACCCCGCGTTGAATTACGGCGTGACCATTGTCGGCAGCGGCCGCGATGCGATCACCGCCGCGCGCGCTTTCCCGCCGAAGGACATCGCCATCGTCGCGGAGAATTTGAAGACCACGCTGAACACGTACCAGTTGCTCGAAGAACTGCGCGCCGCGCCCGAAACGCGTTATCTACCCGTCGGCATCCTCTATAACCGCGCCGACCGCGACTTGATTCAATCCCGCTTCGGCACCAATGTCGCGCTGGTCGAACGCGAAGCCACTGGCGCGGATTTGAAAGCGCCCATCGACAAACTCGCCGAACAGCGCACGCCCACGTCGGCGAACAAGCGCCGCGCCAACGAGATCGCGGTTAATTGCGCCAAAACGCTCGCGATGGTGGATGCCAGCGCCTCGCACATCAATCTCGATCAGGCCGTCCCGTATTGTACGGCCGCGCTGATTGGCCGCGGCGACGACGTGCGCAACCCGTGCGCAGTTTTCCTTGGCCGCGTCGCCGGAGGTTCGCACAAAGACGAAGTCGCCGAGAACCTCAAGCGCGTCTTCGAAGACATGAACAACGCCGTCGAACTGCGCCGCAACGCTGTGCGCAGTCTCGGCCGCGTGAAGGTCGACGGCCTGGAAGCCGTCTACGCCAAAGCTCAGAGCGACCCGGACCAGGAAATCAAAGACCTTGCCGCCGAAGCCCTCGGCCAAAAATCGCGCGCGGGCAAACTCACGCTCGACGTGATCATGGCCAATCGCATCGACAAGGACAAAAAGGAAAAGTAAGAATCCGGAGTCAGGAGTCAGGGATCAGGAGTCAGCAAAAAACGCAAAGCGTTTTCGCCGCCGTTTCTGACTCCTGACTTCTGCCCCGAGCCCCTGCCCCTAGCAGCCCGTTGAAAAAGCGCACATTCCAATTTACTTCAACACGCTTGCCGCGGGCGCTGCATATCGAAGCATGAACTGCGGTGACGCACAGCATTCTGCTTCAAGTTGCAGCGCCACGCTCCACACACGCGGATAAGCGCAAAAATTGTGAATATGAGCGTTTTCAACCGATCCGCCAGTTCCTTCGGCGTCCCGCAGCCAGTGAGTTGACGGAGGATCAGACTCAGGTTGAATCCGCACACATGGAATAACAAGCGCTTGAGTATGTTTTCATGACCGTGCAAATGCGTCCGCCGCATCGCTCCGGTTTCGTAACAGTGCGCAAAGGTCCGTTCGCAGCGTCACACCCAGAATCGCTCCGGTGTCCATGTCCACCGCGTGCTCGACCAGATCGTGCTGCGCCAGAATCTTCAGCACGAACGCGAAGACCTCCTGATGCGTTTCCAAGTCGATGCGCTGCCGGATGCGCGAGAGCGACGAATGGTCGGGCGTGTCTTTGTCCAAGGTGCAGCCCAGAAAATCGCGCAGCGACAACGAGTCCTGGCAGCGCCACGCGATCCCGCGTTCAGAATCGAGATTCTCAAAGTAACCGATCAGCAGCATCCGAAAGTAGATACCTGGCGGAATGCCCGGCCGTCCTTCCTCGGAATAAAACTTGCGACACTGTTCTTCGATCCACGCATCGAACTTCTGTTCGGCCAACAAGCCGTTCAACCAGCGATAAAACGGATGGCCGGGCGCCTTCGCAAGCGACTGCGTGGCGATCCAGAATTCCGGTTGAGGGGTCTGCTTTTCGCCGAGCCAATCATTCTCCTCGAAAAAACAAATAGCGTTGGATACATTACTGTCGTCGCAACTCGGCTCATCCGGACAGGCTTTTTCAACGGGCTGCTAAAATGTGCTGCCCCTTCGGGGCAAACGGCAGCGGCGCGCTGCGTGCGCTTGAGTTTGACAACGAAATGTAAGTGGCGATTGATTTCACTCAGCGGTTTATTCAAGAACATCGAACACCCAATTGTGAGAAAGCATGAATTTCAGATCACGTCAGACGATTCTCGCCACGCTCTTCGTTGCGTTCGCGCTTCGCGCCACGGAAGAAATCAAATGTCCGGACATCAAAGATGTCTGGCTCAGCAGCGCCAACCGCTCTGAAGCGGATACTAATGGCGGAAAAGCGCCGCGCATCAAGCTGAAAATTTATCAGGAATTTGGACTGCTCGATTTTGATGTGTCGAAACTCAAAGGCAAAAAAATCGAGAGCGCGGCGCTGTTTGTTGCGCCCGACGGCGGCGAGCGATTCGCGTCGAAAGGGCGGGGGGGCGATTTGCGCTGGTTTACGGTTTCGACGGTGAGTTCCGAATGGGAAGAGGGGCTGGGGCAATCGTATTCAAAAGATGAGCAAGGCCATGGCGCGACGTTCAACGAAGCCAGTTACAAAACACGGCCGTGGACGATTCCCGGATCGAAATGCTGGGACGCGACGCTGGGCAACGGCAATACGCTGCGCTGCGACGTGGACGCGGGCGATCCGAAGGATGGCTGGTTTCGGATTCCGCTGGATGTGCGGCTCGTGCAAGCGCTGGTCGCGGGCGCGTCGCACGGGCTGATGATCATGGACGGTTCGACAGGAGTGGATCGCAATTGCACGATTTCGACGCGCGAAGGGAAGAACCCGCCGTATCTGCTTGTCACCATTAATGGAGATGACACGGCTGCGCCGGCCGCGCCAACGAATGTAAAAATCGCGCCTGCGCCCAACGAAGCGACCGCCGCTCACGGCGCGGCGGAAGTTTCGCTGACGGTGCCGGAGAAGGCGTTTGCGTACCAGATCAAATTGAACGGGCAGGCGCTGCCGCGCTGGCAGATTCCGTTTGCGGGAAAGGCGGGAACGACGCAGCGATTTTTTCTAAGGTATTTGCCGACGGATGCAGAGATGAAATTGGAAGTGGCGGCGGTGGATTTGACGGGGAGCCACTCCGAAGCGGTTTCGACCAACGGGAAAAGTAGCGGCGCCGTTGCAGTGCCGGCCCCTGCGCAAATGTCCACGATGTTAGTTTTCGATCTCTTCGACAAATGGACTCCAATAGACATTTACGGAATTCCCGAAGGCACGCACGTCGATGCGATTTTGGGACGAGAGATTTTTACGAAGGACGGGTCGGTGAAACCCAACAATGTGTCCTACAAAGGCCTTACCCGGCTTTCCGCGGCGCGGGGAGAAACTGCGACCGTTCTATTTGCTGTTGAAAACCATCTTAATGGGCCGAGTACGTTCAAGATTCCGGCGACGACGGACATAGACGGCTGCAAAGTCAATTATTGGAAAACATGGTTCGTTCAAGTCTCCGGGATGTGGGAGGCCGCTTACGCGATTCCACTGAAGCCCAATCAAGAATTGCGCATTCCCGATGAGCAGAACAAAATCCTTGGCCAAAAATTCGCGTTGATTGTGTGCGATATCGTTGTGCCTGCCGACGCGAAAGTCGGCGATCATAGAGGCAATCTTCTAGGAGGAACGACGTGGCTGCACGTCCATTCCGCCATCATCCCTTCCGAAATTCATTTCAATCCCGAACTCAACGCCTACGACGAACCCGGCGGGGCGGGGAGCGCGAGATTCTTCGATGCGCACCGGCTGGCGCATTACAACCGCTGCTCGATTAATTCGGTGCCGTACTCGCAGAGCGGCGCGATGCACGGCGGCTGTGCGCCGAAAATCGGCGCGGATGGGCACGTCACCGACTGGAGCGAGTATGACAAGAATTTCGGCCCGCTGCTCGACGGCTCGGCGTTCAAGGACAATCCGCGCGCGGGCGTGCCGGTGCCTGTGCTCTTTTTGCCGTTCAACGAAAATTATCCGCTGGCGATGAAAGGCAATTACGATCCGGGCTGCCCGCTCAGCGGCCAGGATTGGAAACCGAAACACGATCTGCTTGCCAAGCCGCCGGAGCAGGCGTTTTCGAAGGCGTATCAGGATGCCTTCGCAACTTGCGCGCGCGATTTTGCGGCGCATTTTGCGGAGAAGAAATACGACCGCACGCTGGCGGAGTGTTTTTTCAACGGCAAATGGACCTATGGAAAAAACGCGCTCGCGGGTTCGGCGTGGAACATGGATGAGCCGTCGGCGATGCTCGATTGGTATGCGCTGCGGTTCTACAGCCGGCTGTTTCATCAAGGCGTGGCGGATCAAAAAGGTACGCATCTGATTTTTCGCGGCGACATCAGCCGGCCTATGTGGCAGGGCAATTTTATGGACGGGCTGATGGAATTGATGAACGCGAACAACGAGCAATTCCAAATGCCGCAGCTCATGCACGACGATGCGCGGCGCATGCCCACGATTCTCTATACGTACGGCGAGGCCAATAGTCTGGACCGCAGCAATCTCGAAACTGTTGCGTGGTGTTTGAAAGCGTATTGCTGCGGCTGCGACGGCGTCGTGCCGTGGCAGAGTTTGGGCGACGACAGCGCGTTTGACGTTGGCGACAAGCCGGGCAACGGGAACGCGCTGATCGTGGATGGCAGCAAGCGTTTCGGCGTGAATGCGATTGCGTCGCTGCGCGTGCACGCGTTTCGCCAAGGCGCGCAGTTGTGCGAATTGCTGCGGCTGCTTGAAATCAAGAAGGGCTGGAGCCGCGCGCATTCCGGCGCGCTGGTGTCGCAGATCATTCCGCTGGGATCGCAATTCAAGCAGGGCTTTGCGGACGATGCGGCGCCGCTGAAATTCGAGAAATTGAATGCGGACGATTTTGTGCGGTTGAAAGAAGCGATTTTGAAAATGCTGGATGAATAAATGAAAGAATGGCGGCATTTCGAACGCGCATTTTTTTCGAACGCGGGTCTGGGTCAGTTCGGTTGCAACTGCCCCTCACCCCGGAGGCGCAAACAGCCGCGCCTCTCGGCCCTCTCCCGGAAGGGAGAGGGTAACTGCAACTAATGCCGCCACGCACCGTCGAACGCGAACGGGCGAAATGGCGTAGGCGCGCTCGCTCCAATCTCTATAGAATCGTCCGCGTTCATCTTCGTGTTGTGCGTTCGTCCGCGATGAATCTTGATTCTCGCACCGGGAGCCGGCGTTGGTCAACAAGCGCGCTTCGATTTTTTTTCTTGTGCTGATTGCCGCGGTGGCGCTGCTGTTGGTGCTCGCCGCGGCGTGGGGGGAGACGGCGTTGAATTCGCCGCTCGACGCGCTGCGCGCGCTGTTTTCTTCCGAAGCCGGGACCACGAAAACCATTTTTCAATTGCGGCTGTATCGCGGGCTTTGCGCTGCGGGGGTGGGCGGTTCGCTGGCGCTTGGTGGAGCGACTGCGCAAGGCTTGTTTCGCAATCCGCTGGCCGATCCCAGTCTGCTGGGTGTGAGCGGCGGCGCGGGCTTGGGCGCGATGCTGGGGATTGCGATTTTGGGCGGACATGGCGCGGCACTCTTCAGCGCGTTTGGTGCGAGCGGCACGCCGGGAGATTGGCTCTCGGTGTTTGGATTAATGGCGATTCCCAGCATGGCGCTGATCGGCGCGCTGGCGGCATCGTTCGTGATTTATCGCTGGGCGGTGCGGCAGGGCCAGCTTTCGATTTCGATAATTTTGCTCGCGGGACTGGCGCTGAATTCGCTCGCGGGCGCGGCGATGGCGGGGCTGCAGACGCTGCTGCTCGACGACGTTCACGTCACGCGCGCGATTGTGTCGTGGGGCTTCGGGGCGTTGAACGACCGCGGCGCGGGGCACGCGCTGATTGTGTGGATCGGCGCGGCGGGCGCGCTCGCCTCGATTCCGCTGATCGGTTTGGAATTGGACATGCTGGCCAGCGGCGACGCCGACGCCGAAGCGCTGGGCGCGAACACAGCGCGGATCAAGACGCTCGCACTCGCGGCGATCGCGCTTTCAACCGCGACCGCCGTGTCAGTCTGCGGGCAGATTGCGTTCGTCGGGCTGCTGGTGCCGCATCTGGTGCGGCGCATCGCCCGGCCACGTCACCGCTCGCTGATGCTGCTGTCGTTTTTGACGGGAGCAAGTTTGCTGCTGCTGGTGGTCGTCATCCAGAATGGCGTGCTGCCGGAATTGTCGCGGCGCTTGGTCGTCGAGCACGAGGGCGCGGCGCGAGTGGTGCGGCAGTTGGCGCTGATGCAGCCGGGCGTCACGACGAGTTTGATTGGTGCTCCGTTTTTTTTGGTGTTGTTGATGAGGGAACGTCGGCGCTGGTGAACCGATTCATTTCTCCTTAAACGCATCCAGGCGCTCCGCCTGCGCCGGCTGCACTGCGCCGATTCCGCCGTTGCCCGCCGGCATCGGCTCGCCTTTCAATTCGCGATAGACCAGCTTCACGTTTTCGCCGAGCCAATCGTTGTAATGCGACCAGTTGGCGAATGGCTGAAGCTTGATCTGCTGCGCGGCTTGCTCGATCGTCATGCCCGCTTTGATGCCCGCTTCGACTTCCTTGAGCAGCGCTTCGAGAAATTCGCGCTGCCGCGCGATCGCGTCCTTGCCCGCTTCTTCGCCGTGGCCGGGAATGATTTTGTCGATATCCATTTTGTCGAGCTTCTTGAGCGCCTCGATCCAGTTGCGCACCGTCTGAGTGCGGCCTTTGTAATACGGCACGTTGCCCGGAATCACCAGATCGCCTGCGAACAAAAGCTTTTGGCCGGGCAGGTACACCACCGCGTCGCCGTCGCCGACACAATCGCCCATCGAGATGAATTGAACTTTGATGTCCGGCGTGTCGATGTTCATCGTGCCTTCGACGGTAAGATTCGCCGCGGCGGTGTAATGCAATTCCAATCCGGGAATTTTCCAGAGGTCGCGAAGTTCCTCCCGCATCGACGGCCCGTCGCGAACCATGCGCTCCTTCGCGGCCGGCGTCGAAATGATGTCCGCTTTGTCGAACGATTGATTCCCAAACGTGTGCGTCGCGCGGAACGTGGTGTTCAGCACGTACAAAACCGGCGGCTGCAGCGTTGCCGCTTTTTCGTGGCGCGCGGCGTGAAACGAATCCCAAAATACTTTGCTTTTCGCGAGCGCGAGATTGTTCACGTTCGCGCCCAGCACCGGGCTGAGCGGCGGGTCGATCACGATGCAGCCGATGCGCGTGCAGATGATCCCGCCGTTGGGCACGCCTTGCCGGCCGAAGACGCCGTAGACCAGCGTGCGCCCTTCGGGGCCGCCTTCCGGCCGCGCGTCCACATCGCAGCCCGAAAGAAAAATCAGTGCGGCGGCCAATGAAAAAGCAACGATACGGCTGATGAGTGACATAGATTCTCCCGCGCGTGAACGCATGTTCATGAGTCCTTTACATTGTCACGCAAAGGCGCGGAGGCGCAAAGGAAAAGACGAGCGTTTTGTACCGCCGGCGTCTCGCCGGCGAGTTTCTGGCCGGCGGGACGCCGGCGGTACAACGTCTTCAATCCTCCGGCGTGAACGCCGACAGATACGTCGCAAAATATTCGTCCTGCCCCAACAGCGCCTGCCCCGCGTAGAGCGTCTCGTGAATCGGCACGCCGCACGGATCGCAGATCACCGCGTCGAGACCATTCGCGAGCAGCATGGCCAGGTACACCTGATTCAGCAGCGCGCGCCGCGGCATGTTGAACGAGACGTTCGAAAGGCCGACGACCACATGCGCGTCCGGCCAGCGCTGGTGCAGTTCGTGAACGGTGCTGAGAATCGTGCGCGACAGATTCGGATCGAATGCCAGCGGCAGGACCTGCGGATCGAAAAATTGCCGTTCGTCGGGAATCCCCGCGTGCGTCATCCACGCGTGAACGTCGTCCGCGCGTTTGAGGCGGTCCGGCGTCAATCCTGTTTTGCCCGCGCTGTTGGCCAGAATCGCAATGACGCCGGCCTTGTGTTTCGCGGCCAGTTCAATGCCTTTTAAAATCCGCTCGTTGTCGGCCGAATTCGAATTGATAATCGTGCCCTGCCGCCCTGCGAGCTTCTCCAGCGCCGCCGCTTGGACTTCGTTCTTCGCCGAATCGATAACGATCCCCACGTCCTTCGGAATTTCCGGCAGAATCGTATCGAGCAGCCAGAGCATGTCGGCGCTTTCGCGCGCGGCGTCGGCGGACGTGTTCACATCCACATGCGTCACCCCGGCCTTGATCTGCCGCCGTACCTCGCGCAGCACCGTCTCCGCGTTGCGCTCCACGACGATCGTGCGAAAGCGCTCGCGGTGCGTGTTCAGCCGTTCGCCGATCAGAATGAAGGATGAAGAAAAATCGGACATGATTCGCAGCCCCGAAAGACTCATTCAACGTTCAAGATTTAAGATTCAAGATTCAAGATTCAAGATTCAAACAATTTTGAATCTTGAATCTCGAACCTTGAATTCGCCTATTAAGTGTAGCGCGGCATTGGCAAGAGTTGACAAAAAAAGCATAATATATTTGTGAAGCGCCAGAGTAGCGCGTCTGTTTTGCGAGACGAAGGGCACGCATCTTTACAATCACGTTACAGAACGTTGCGCACTTCCAGAGTATGTCAGTTAGCGGCAAAAGGAATCGAACCCATGCTTCGTTTCGCATTGAAGACCGTTCATGATCCGCGAAATTCTCTTCGTGAAAATTCGTGCGATTCGTTGTTCAAATGTTTTCGTATTGTCCTCCCCATTTTAATTGTGTTCGCAATTTCGCACACGCTCCGGGCCTCCGAGGACGCCTCCCACCAATGGGCTCAATGGCGCGGGCCGCTGGCCACCGGCGTCGCGCCTTTCGCTGATCCGCCGACTGAATGGAGCGAGACCAAGAACATCCGCTGGAAAATCGAACTCCCCGGCAAAGGCCACTCCACGCCGGTGGTCTGGGACGACCGCATTTTCATCACCACTGCGATTGCTGTCGGCGATTCGGTTCCGCCGCCCGTGCGGCAAGGCGCGCACGACAACATGTCCACGATTCAGCGCCAGGATTTTGTGGTTATGGCCATCAACCGTCTCGACGGAAAGACGCTCTGGCAAAAGACCGTGAACAACGATCTTCCTCAGGGCGCGCACCAGTCCGCGTCGTTCGCGTCGAATTCTCCCGTCACCGACGGCGAATGCGTCTACGCCTTCTTTGGCTCGTCGGGCCTCTATTGCCTCGACATGTCCGGCGAAATCAAATGGCACACCAGTCTCGGCCAGATGCACGCGCTGCACGGGCACGGCGAAGGCAACTCGCCCGCGCTCTCCGGCGACACGCTCATCGTCAATTGGGACCACGAAGGCCCTTCGTTTATCGTCGCGCTCGACAAACACACCGGCCACGAACGCTGGCGCACCGAACGCGACGAAGTCACCTCCTGGTCAACGCCCATCGTCGTCGAGAACAATGGCGCGAAACAAATTATAGTTGCCGCTACACATCGCATCCGCGGATACGACTTCGATACCGGCAAAGTGATCTGGGAATGCGGCGGCATGTCCACCAACGTCGTCGCCTCGCCCGTCGCCGCCGCCGGCATGGTCTACGCGGGCAGCAGCTACGAAAAGCGCTCCATGTTCGGCATCCGTCTCGACGGCGCGCGCGGCGACATTACCGGCACCGCGCAGGTCGCGTGGTCACGCAGCCATGACACGCCGTACGTCCCGTCGCCCCTCCTTTATGACGACAAGCTTTATTTTCTCAAGCACTACCAAGCGGTGCTTTTCTGCATCACCGCCAAAACCGGCGAACCCGTTTACGGCCCCGTGCGCCTGCCTGGACTCTATGACATTTACGCCTCCCCCGTGGCCGCGGCGGGCCGCATCTATATTACCTCGCGCGAAGGCAAAACCGTCGTCCTCAAACACGGTCCCGAACCCGAAATCCTCGCACAGAACGAACTCGACGAAAAATTCAGCGCCTCCCCCGCGCTCGTGGGGAAAGAGCTTTTCCTGCGCGGCGAAAAGCATCTGTACAGCATCAGTAACACGGGCTTTTAGCCCGTGGATGTGCCGTTTTGCGCCCGCGCGCGTCCTTTCGTTTCAGTTGGTTCCAGCCACGGAGTGGCGAAACGCTTTTAATAGCCGTGGTCGTAGCGCGCTTGCGCGCAAGGCCACGGTCTCGCAGTTCAAGCGGCGCTTTAGCCGCGTCAGCGGCGACACCGGCGCGCGCAGATCTCGCAGCGAGCGTTTGTGTCGCCGCTACGCGGCTTGTCGGATTTGCCTGGTGCGAACCGTGGCCTTGCGCGGGTACGCGCTACGACCACGGCTATTATTGGGCCGCCGCTCTGCGGCTGAAAACGTCTGCGAAGCGGTGGGAGCGACGGGGGCTGCGTGCAGAGCGTGTTGGTGGGGCCGATCGGCGCGGCGCGCGAGGGCCCGCCCGCGCAAACGCTGCCCGTGAAAGCGCAACCCCGCGAGTGAATTTCATGCTCGAGGACGTTGGCAAACTGGCGCCGTACCAAGCGCGGTGGGTGACGCGAAAAGGATTGATGGGTCCGCTCTTGAACGCGATTTCCGGCGGTGGAGGGGTGAGTGCGCGGTGTTGAGCGCGGGCAGCGCGGGGGATTTTGCGTTCGGTCGCGTGGGGAAGGAGAAAGTAAAACCGCTAAGGCTTTAAGTTAAGTACTACGCGGAATCCGCCATTGCTTACACGATCATCAAAGTATCGTCCTGCCCGCCGTGCCGAACGACAATCTATTGCCTCATTAATACAATCACCGCCACGCAACACATGCTTCGCATAATATGAAGGAGGGTCCGGGGCTTCCGAAGGCGTTCCCGAATAGCTGCCATCATTTAACAGATCTTGACACCATTCCCAGACATTCCCGTGCATATCGTACAATCCGAACGAATTAGGTTTCTTCTGTCCAACTGGATGCCGCGTGCCACCGCTGTTCGCTCTATGCCATCCAACTGCATCCAGATCGCTTTCATTTTCACCGGAATAGAAACGCGTGCGAGTGCCCGCGCGACAGGCATACTCCCACTGCGCTTCCGTTGGTAAGCGCACTTCAAACGCTTTGTCGTTCAATTTTCCATTGAGTTTCTTGCAGAACTCCGTTGCCTCGTCCCACAAAATACCTACCGCGGGAAATTGATCGCCTTTCATTGCATCTAAACTGTATCCAATTACCCATATGCACTGAATTTCTGTGACTGTGCACTTACCCATGTAGAAAGGCTCCGCAATCGTTACCAAATGAGCGGGTTTTTCGTTGGATGGAAGATTTTTGAATTCCGCCAACTCGCCTTCATACCGCGCGGCCTCCTTTAAAGCGAGCGAGCGGCGCGCGATGCCGCCGACGCAGAGGCCTATGGAAATCGTCATCAGCAACAGCCAGCGCAGCGAAAACGAAAACTTTTTCTGTTTTGCACATTTGATCAACAACACCAGAGCCAGAAACGCCGCCATGCTCCCACCGAAGACGATCAACCCAATTGCTTCCGTCTCCGTCGCGGAAGGCTTGGCCGGTTCCGCCGAACCCATGATGAACTGCCCCGCCGGAATCAACACCAAATCCAATTTGACGCCGCCGCCCAGATCGATGCTCTTCGTCGCCGGCATGGCCACGCGCGCCGCGTAGCTTTCGACCGTCTCTTTCCCATCCCACAACGGGAACGCGCGCGGCGCGTCGGCCGCTCCGCCCGAAAGCGCGCAGAGCATCCACGCCAGAGCGATCAAAAGCCCCCGACAAATCCCCGCGCGGAGCGGAAGCGATGGCATGGTTCACGCTCCCTTCCGCGCTGCGCGGCGACGAATGAGCAGTTCACACGCTTCGTTCTTACAACTCCAAAGGAGTTGCGCAGCAAAGCCCAGGGTTGGCGCGTACCCGCGCCTACCCTGGGACACTGAACGCGCGAGACCCCTCAACTCCGAAGGAGTTGCGTCCGAATTCACGACGATTCGCCGAAGTGGTTTAATACGCCAAGTCGCCGCGCGACCCTTGACGCAACCCGTTCCGGATTGTTGGCGCGCTGCATCATTTACCCAGGGTAGCCACGAGTACGTGGCAACCCTGGGCTTTGCTACGCAACGCCGTTGGCGTTGAATGGCCGCAAACATCAGCGCAATGGCCGTCGAAAGATGAATCTGAAAGCGCGCGCGGCGGGGAGGGGTGGGCATGCTTCGAGTTCCGTTCTTGCAACTGCGAGGGGCTGATTGCGATTTCTCGGCACGGCGCGGAACAAGTTCGGGCGCCAAATCGCCGCTCCGTGGTTGGTTTTTCCACGCCGCGGGTGTATTCTCTATATGCCTATCCGTTTAGCTGCCATCCCTTTTCATCGCCGGACATGTGGAGGGTTATAGCGTGACCACGCATCTGCGCACCGCCATTTTTCGCGTGCTTGCCGCCGCGCTGCTGGGCGTGTCCGCGTTCGCCGCGGACAATTGGACCAACGAGATGGTCCTGCCCGTGAAACAAAATCAAGAGATAGGGTTCATCCATCAAGTCAACGGAAAGGACGAGGTCATTCCGTTCACGGGTCCGTGGCCATTTAAAGTGCGCGAGGACCGCGGCGGGAAGCTGCGCCTCTTCGACGGGACGCACGAAGGTTGGGTGGACAAATCCGATTTCGTGTTGTCGCGCGACGGCGTCGAATATTTCACGCGCCGTATCGACGCCGATCCCAACGATACGTTTGCGCTGGGTATGCGCGGTGGAGCGTGGATCGAAAAGAACGAGTTGGACAAGGCCATCGCCGATTTCGACGCGGCGCTGCGCATCAAGCCGAACAGCACGACCTTCAACAACCGCGGCGTGGCTTGGCGCAACAAAAAAGATTACGACAAGGCGATCGCGGACTTCGACGAGGCGATCAAGCTCAATCCGAAGAGCGTCATTGCGATTGTCAATCGCGGCAACACGTGGAAAGACAAGAAGGATTACGACAAAGCGATTCAGGATTACGACGAAGCCGCGCGCGTGGACCCCAAATACGCGACGACTTATTATCAGCGCGGCGTGACGCAGAATTTAAAGAAGGAATACGACAACGCGATCAAAGATTTCACCGAAGACATCCGCCTCGACCCGAAGAATTCGCTGGCCTATTATGAGCGCGGCAATGCGCTGCGTTTGAAAAAAGAGTACGACGCGGCGCTCAAAGATTTCGACGAAGCGGTCAAGCTGGTTAACAATTACACAGCCGCCATTCAAACGCGCGCCCTGACTTATCGCAGCATGAAGCAATACGACAAAGCGGTCAAAGATTACGAAGCGGCGCTCAAGCTCAACCCCAAACACCTCAACGCGCTCGCCCAATTGAGCTGGCTGCTCGCGTCGTGCCCCGATGAAAAATTCCGCGACGGCAAACGCGCGGTGGAATTGGCGAATGCGGCGTATGAGGCGTCCGGCAAACAAGCGGCGTACCTCGACACGCTTGCCGTCGCCAATGCCGAAGCCGGCAATTTCGACGACGCTGTCAAAAACGAAAAGCAAGCGCTCGAAAATACAGCCTTCGAGAAGCAGTCTGGCGTTGGCGTGCGGAAACGGTTAAAGTTGTTTGAAGATAAAAAACCCTACAGAGAGTAATCAGCGATGCCCAACGTTGCGATGGTCTACCCCGAGTACCGAACGCCGACGTTTTGGAGCTTTCGCGAAGCGCTGAAGATCGTCAAGAAATCCGCGAACATGCCGCCCTACGGGCTGATCTCCATCGCCGGCATGTTGCCCGAGAATTTTCAGGTCAGCCTTTTCGACGAGAACATCCGCCCCGTCACCGACAAAGACTTGGCCAACGCCGATCTGGTCATGGCCTCGGCGATGATCGTCCAGAAAGATTCGCTGCAAGACCTGATCCACCGCTGCAACCGCCTCGGCAAACCGATCATGGTCGGCGGCCCGATTATTAATACTTGCTTCGAAGACGTGCGCGACGCCGACCACTATTACATCGGCGAGGCGGAATACGGCTTCGCCAGTTTCATCGCCGATTACCTCGCGCATTCCGCGAAGAAAGCCTACGGCCACGTCGTGGACGAAATCAAAGCCGAACGCATCCGCGCGCATTTCGGCGGCGACGTTTCGCTGATCGTCGGCGAACGCCCCGCGCTCAACACGCTGCCGCTGCCGCGCTTCGATCTGCTCGATCACGACCAATACGGTTCGATGGCCGTGCAGTTCAGCCGCGGCTGTCCGGTCGGCTGCGATTTCTGCGACATCTGGACTCAATACGGCAAACGTCCGCGCACCAAACCCGTCGCGCGGCTGATCGCCGAACTCGACGCCATCCGCAAGTGCGGATTCAGCGGCGCGCTGTTCATCGTGGACGACAATTTCATCGGGAACAAAAAAGCCGTCAAAAGCGAGCTGCTGCCCGAATTGATTCAGTGGCAAGCCGCGGCGGGCTATCCGTTCCGCTTCTTCACCGAAGCCACCATCACGCTTGCCGACGACGCCGAACTGCTTACGCTCATGCATGACGCAGGCTTCGACATGGTCTTCTGCGGCATCGAAACGCCGGATGAAGCTTCGCTGCTGCAAGCCAACAAAGCGCTGAACACCGACCGCCGCACGCACAACACGGCCGCGAAATTGCTCGCGCAAATCGAGACCGTCCAGCGCGCCGGCATCGAAGTCTCCACCGGCCTCATTCTCGGTTTCGACGGCGAGCCGGCCAACATCGACACGCTCATGGCCGACTTCATCCAGAAAGCAAAAATCCCCATGGCGATGGCCGGCCTGCTCACCGCGCTGCCCGAAACCGACCTCGAAAAACGCCTGGCGCGCGAAGGCCGCATGAGAGGCAAATCCGCCGGCAACAACACCCACGGCTTCGACATGAACTTCGAGCCCAAACGCCCCGAAGCCGACATCGTGGCCTCGTACAAGCGTCTGCTCAGCGAACTCTACGACAAGAAGCTCGCGCATTATTTCGAACGCTGCAACGGCCTGCTGGACCGCCTCGCGCGCCATCCGGCCGTGCGCCAGAAGCTGAGCTTCGGCAAGCTCGCCGCCGTGCTTCGCTCCATCGTCAAAATTGCGCCGAAAAGTTACGGCTTGAATTACCTCAAATTCCTCGCGCGGCGCTTTATCAAAAATCGCCACACCTTCGCTGAGGCCGTCGCGCTGGGCATCAAAGGCCACCACCTCGCCCACATCACGCACTGCGCCATCGAAACCCACGACGCCAGCGCCTATTGCGATCAGGTCCTCAAGCAGCTCGAGCAATATTTCGCGTCCGTCGTGGAATCTTACAACCAGGGCAAAGCGTCAGTCGTGCAGTCCTACAACGAGGGCAAAGCATCGGTTGTGGAGTCCTACAACCAGCGCAAAGCGTCCGTCGTGGAGTCTTACAACCAGGGCAAAGCATCGGTCGTCGAATCCTACCAACAGGGCAAAGCGCGCCTCGAAGAAGCCTGCGCGAAAAAAGCCGCCGCCTTCCGCGACGTCAAAAAGCGCATCCGCAAACTCAGCAAAGCCTCCCGCGAAGCCGCGCGCCTGCGCTACGACGAATTCGTCCGCGAAGTCACCGAACGCTTTGCCCCGATCGAGCAGCTCATGGCACACAGCAACACGGGCTTTTAGCTCGTGGATGTTCAATAGCATGCCGGCAAAATATCTCCGCGGCGGATAAACTGCCGGCGGGAATTTTTCTGAAATGCGCATGCGCGTTGCCGATGCGGGCCGGCTGGAAGCCGGAGCTCCGAGGGGCGCGCCCCACTTTCCACTGCGCTTTTGCCCCCTTCGTGTTAAAACGTTCTCATGGCGAAAGAGAAAACCGAAAAGAAAAAGAAAATAACTCTCAGCGCCGCGTGGCGCGAAACGCGCGAATTGATGGCGGCACACAAAGGCCGCCTCGCGCTGGGCATGGCCGTGATGATCGTCAACCGCATCTCCGGCCTGGTCCTCCCCACGCTCTCAAAATTTTTGATCGACGACGTGATCGACAAGCACCGCAGCGACTTGCTTTGGACGCTCGCGCTGATCGGCGGCGGCGCGACGGTCGTTCAAGCCATCAGCTCGTTTTCGCTCTCCCAAATCCTCGGCATCGCCGCGCAGCGGGCGATCAACGACCTGCGCAATGTCGTGCAAGCGCACGTCACGCGGCTGCCCGTGCGCTATTTCGATTCGACGACTTCGGGCGCGCTTGTGTCGCGCATCATGAGCGACGCGGAAGGCGTGCGAAATCTGATCGGCACCGGCATCGTCCAGCTCATAGGCGGAATCGTCACTGCCGCATTCGGATTGGCCGTGCTCTTCTTTTTGAATTGGTCGCTGACATTAATGATCGTTGTCATCCTTGCTGTGTTCGGCATCTGCATGTCGAGGGCCTTCATGTTTCTGCGTCCGCTCTTTCGTGAGCGCAGCAAGATCAACGCGGAAGTCACCGGCCGCTTGACTGAAACGCTCGGCGGCATCCGCAATGTGAAAGCTTATGTCGCGGAAGAGCGCGAGCAGCGCGTCTTCGGCGAAGGCACCGACCGGATTTTTCAAAACGTGAAGCGCACGATGACCGGCATCTCTGCGAACATGGCCGTGACCACCGTGATCGTCGGCGCGATCGGCATGTTGATGATTGTCGTCGGCGGGCGCGCGATTCTGGCGGACACGATGACCAAAGGCGATTTCGTGATGTACCTCGTCTACGTCGGCCTCGTCACCGCGCCGATTGTGCAAATCGCTTCGATCGGCACGCAGATCAGCGAAGCCTTCGCCGGCCTCGACCGCATCCGCGAACTGCGCCGCATGGACGCTGAAGACGCCGGCGACGCGCAGCGCAAGGCGTGCCCCGATTCGCGCGGCGACGTGCGTTTCGACGACGTCGTTTTCGAATACAATCCGGGCCGGCCGGTGCTGAAAAATATTTCGCTGCACGCGCCCGCCGGCTCGACGACCGCGCTCGTCGGCAGCAGCGGTTCGGGCAAGAGCACGCTCGTCAGTTTGGTGATGGCATTCAATCGGCCGCTGTCCGGCGTCGTTTCGGTGGACGGCCAGAATCTCGCCGATCTGCGCCTGCGCGATTACCGCTCGCACCTCGGCGTCGTCTTGCAGGATAATTTTCTTTTCGACGGCAGCATCGCCGAAAACATTCGCTTTTCGCGGCCCGACGCGTCGATGGACGAAGTGCGCGCGGCGGGAACGCTGGCGCACTGCGAGGAATTCATCAGCGGATTCGAAAAGGGTTACGACACCATCGTCGGCGAACGCGGCGTCAAGCTTTCCGGCGGCCAGCGCCAGCGCGTGGCGATCGCGCGCGCGTTGCTCGCGCAGCCGCGTATTTTGATTCTGGACGAAGCCACGTCGAGCCTCGACAGCGAAAGCGAAGCGATGATCCAGGACGGGCTCAAGGCGCTGCGCCGCGGACGAACCACCTTCGTCATCGCCCATCGCCTCTCGACGATCCGCTCAGCCGATCAAATCCTGGTCCTCGAAGCCGGCGAAATTGTCGAGCGCGGCACCCACGACGAACTCCTCGCCCGCGGCGGACGGTACCGCACGCTGTACGATAAGCAGTATCGCTTCGAACACGAGCGCTTCGTGAATCGCGGCGAGGAGCACAAGGGATTGGAACGGCCGGAGATTGTGTCGGTAGGTTGAGTTTGTCCCGCCTGCGTCCCGCCGGCCAAAATCGGGCCGGCGGGACGCCGGCGGTACAAAAATCACAACCCCAACTTCTCCCGCGCATACGCCATACTTTTCACAATCTGCTCCTCCTCGAATGCCAACTGTTCTTCCATCGGCAATTTCGACGGCCGCGGCAGCGCCGCCGTCTTGCGCTTCCGCACCATCGCCAGCGTATCCGCCAACTGAGTGGCGGGCAGCTCGGCGAACGTCGCCCAATATTTGTGCGTGAACACTGGCACTTTCAACGGATCGCGCGCCGGCATTTCCAAATTGAATTGAGCGCTCGGATTCAAACGCCGGCACGTGTCCACGATCTTCTTTAAATCGAGGAACCCCGTTCCCAATATCACTTCCGAAAGCAAAAATCCGTCTTCGTATTCGTCCACGGCCATGTCTTTCAAATGCAGCGTGAAGGTGTACGGCGCGAGAAGCTCGGTGGTCTTTTCCGCATCTTCGAGCAGCGCGATGTTGTTTCCGGTGTCGAAATTCACACCAATCCATTCGCTGCCGATGCGCTTGATGTAATCGACCAATTCTTCCGACCGCAAATCCTTGTGATTCTCGATCGCGAGTTTGATTTTTTGTTTCGCGGCAACCGGCGCGGCCAGTTGCAACGCGGCCCACGAATCGTCTTTGAATTTGTTGAACTGCTCCGCCGATACAAAAAACTCATAGCGCCGCGCGCCCGTGAAAACGGTGCGGATCACGCTCGCGCCGGCTTCTTTCGCGATTTCGATCTGCTTGTTGAAATTCTCCACCGCCGCTTCGTTCTTCGGCAACCCGATCTGCCCTTCGATGTACATCTCCATTTTCTCGCGGCGCTCGCGCAGCTTCTTCGCGAATTCAGTCTGCCATCCGCCGACGCCGATCTGCAAACCGCCGAGGCCGATGTCGTGGAGGTGTTCGAGCATCTCCAGCGCGTTGGCGAAGCGCGGGAACTTTGCGCTCTTGTTTTCCTTGCGCTGGCGGACGATGTAGGAGAAATCGGCCAAGCCCATGCGCGTTTTTTCGCCGTCGGCAAACGCGCGCGAACCGCCTGCGAGGATTGATGCGCTCGCCGCCGCCATTCCGCCGAGCATTGCGCGGCGGGAAAGATTGTTTGTGGTCTTCATGATTCGACTCCTTTATGACGACGTGCGGCTTTTCTCCGTGCTGGTGTCCATGTCCAACAGCGCCTGTACTGAATACGCCTTGATCCGCCGGCCTTCAGCGCGTTCGAAGCGGTCGATTTCATCCAGCGCGCTTTTTGTAAAATCGAAGGCCACGAAATAACCAAGCTTCCGATCCGCGCGCCGCATCGCAGTTTCGAAGGCATCGATATCGGGACGGCCGGCCTGATCCTTCTGTTTGACCTGAATCGGATACCACTCGTCGAAAATTTCAAGCTCGCCGGTTTCCGCACCGCGCTTTTTAGGCATGGACGATACGGGATAAATGCGTCCGTCGATTCCAAAATCACCAACTTGCACTTTGTTCGCTACACCGCCTAATTCATTCACGGCCCAATTTTCGAATTCAAACGCCGGAATCGCACGCAACCGTTCGATGCTCCAGGGCAAATTACGCACCACAAATCCACGGCCTCGCCGCCAGTCCTTTTCGTCTTCGGGGAGATAACACACGTCGCGAAGGCGCTTCGCCATCACGCGGCACGCGGTCGGTGAAATATCGATCCCGATCCATTGGCGCTTCAAATTCTGTGCGGCGACCAGCGCGGTGCCGCATCCGCAGAACGCATCGAGAACGATGTCGTTTTTTGTGGAACTGGCTTTGACAATGCGTTCCAGCAGCGCAAGGGGCTTTTGCGTAGGATATCCCAGGCGTTCGGCGGCTTGCGAGTTCAGCGGCGGAATGTCGGTCCAGACCGAATCGATCGGCAACCCCTCTTGTTCGTCCAGATATCTTTTAAATCGTGGTACAGCCCCAGGCTTCGTTTGAATGACCATTCCCTTTTTATAAGCTTCGATCATCCTTTCCTTCGTCCATCTCCATACCCGTTTAATACCGAGAAACTCATACGTAAGATTGGGTCTATTTGAACTGGGGTTAATCAAATTGTCCAACTGGTAATGTCGCCCTTTCGAATCGACATGTGAGTATTTGCTCTGCGTCTTTTGACTTAGATTCTCCATATCGTACGGGATGTATGGTCTGTTAAAGGTCATGGCCGATAGGTTCCCATTTCCGTAATAAAAAATTGTATCATGGTTATTTGGGAATCCATTGTAAGAGAGTCCCTTGGACATGTTGCGGCGCCAAATTATCTCAGTTTGAAAATTATTCTCGCCAAAAACCCCATCCAGCATCACTTTCACATAATGCGATGCATGCCAGTCGCAATGGTAATAAAATGACCCGCTTCGCTTCAGCACACGCTCAAGTTGCACGCAGCGCGGACGCATGTATTGGATGTACGCTTGCGTGCTGGCGTGGCGATCCGCAAAGGCCCGCTTTTCCCTCGTCTCGCCCCAGAAGACTTCGTAATTGCGATTGCTGTTAAACGGCGGGTCAATGTAAATCAAATCGACGCAGCGGTCGGGAAGGCTCTTAAGCCGTTCCAAATTGTCGCCGCAATAGATGACGCGCGTATCAACTAGCGCCGAAGGGCGAACCCGCATTTCCGCCACCGGTCCCATTGATCTCGCAGATTCCTGATCGTCGTCCATTCAATGCCCTCGCGCGGTTTGATGATCGCAGTTTATCGGCGTGAATCGCATGGAGCTATCGACTTTTTGGTCACTTTCCGGCCGTGACTTTTACGTTCGAAATCACCGCCGTCTCCGCTGCTGACGGATCGTGCGCGCTGACTGCAAGGCCGATGTAGACGGGATCCTTCAGTTCAATTTCAATCGGCGTCACGGTCTCGGTCTTGCCGCCTTTGGGCGTTACGTAAACCGTGTTTGTCGTTCCGTGCCGTTCGATGCGCACGGTCGCCGGCGCTTTGACGTGCGACTTCAATTCGTATGTGTCGTCGCCTTTCGCTTTGCGGTATTGCAGCGCGATGGTTCCGTCGCCGTGCTGCACGACATCGACGTAGGCGGAATCGGCGTCCAAATCCTGGCGGATCATCAGGCCGGCTTTGCGGTGCGGGTTTTTGCCTTCGCCGACAAATTCGATCTCCGCGGACATCACGATATCGCCGGATGCTTTTTTGAAGGCGAAATGAAAATCGTCTTGCTTGAACCAGATGTTCGCGCCGCCGCTTTTGATGGTGTACTTTCCCGCCGCGCGGTCAATCGCGGACGTTCCGGGCGGATCGACTTTTCCGATGTCGCGTTCCGCGTCGAATTCGCCGAGGCGCGGAGGCATGGACGGAGGCACCATTGTGTTCAGCTTGGGATCCGGCGTATTTTTCGGCGCGGGCGTGGGCTGATCGGCTGATGCGGCAGCAGCGCTGGCACATTCGTCGCAGCAGCATTCATTTCGATTGCAGCCCACGCTGGCGAACACAAAACAAATGCTGAGAATAACCGCGGCAAATAAACGGCACATGAGATGGACTCCTTATTAATGGTGAGCTTCGCTGATCGTGAATACACCGGCCATTGTGGTGCAGGCTTCCAGCCTGCACCACAATTACTTCTTCTGCTGCAGCCAGACGTCCACGCGCGGGGCCTGCCAGTTGTAGGGCTTGTCGAGAATGTCCAGCAAGCCGTCGCCGTTGAGGTCGGCGATTTTGGCTTCGTGGAAACCCATGCCGGTTGTGAATTCGGTTTTGC